>Ga0056108_1000023_pt1 | contig 71961 bp, 73 predicted proteins | sample WorMetG1BERMUDA1_FD_83875 | JGI IMG/M metagenome (GOLD analysis project Ga0056108, IMG submission 83875) | Marine gutless worms symbiont microbial communities from Max Planck institute for Marine Microbiology, Germany - Inanidrilus... ... | reverse complement strand
AGCTGAGCGCCGACGAGCGCCAGAAGTGGGTCGATGCGATGAAGCCGGTGTGGAAGAAGTTCGAATCCGAAATCGGCAAAGACCTCATCGACGCCGCCGTCGCCGCAAACGCCGCTAGCTAAGGCAGGACGCCTGGGGCTCGACAGTCGGGCACCGGGCAAGACGGAATGAACCAAAACGAGAGTTGATCGACGGAAGGAGGGACCCCGGTCCCTCCTTCCCACCGATCCAGATGTAGCCGGTGATCTCCCCCCGCTGGTTACCGATGCCGGCCCGGACGGCTTCCAACGCCGGGCCGGCTTTTTTTGTTTGATGTCAGGGTTGCGGTCGCGCGGTCTCACTCCGAGACGCTAAGCGAATGCTCAACCGTACTGGCCGGCAAAACCGTTCGTGGAATTTGTCATTGCGGGGGTGCACCTGTTGATGCTTAACAGAGGTCGACAGTGCCCCTGCAGTCGGCAATAGACGGGTATGGTCGGCGCTGGCGCTCGTATCGTTTGTTCGGACGCCGCTGTCCGTTCCTTGTGGCGGTCCAAAGCGCTCGAAGCATCGCGGAGGCTGATACAGGTCGATGAGTTGCGCGGATAGTGCACCTGAACCCTGTTCCCGCGAGCGTCTGTGTGACGAACGATCGGGGCAACCATTGAGCTCGACGTCGTGAGCCCGAAAACATCGTTCGTGTTGGGGGGCCAGGTCGGGAACGACTTGGCTCGCCAAGATTATCGACAGCCATCCCGACGTCATCTACCGCCACGAGCCGGATATTCCTTACCCGGACGAAATCTTGCCGGTGTTCTGCAACGCCGATGACGTCGAAAACCATATTCCTTTGGCCGTGAAACGCGTGGAGGGGTACCTGCAAACGCGACACATAAGGGCTACGGGGGTACAGCCAATATTTCCAAAGTCTTACTTGAGTCCTTTTCAATTCAATATGAGGAAATTCGCCATTTATTTTTTGCGCTTTATTAAGAGGTTCGACAATCTCCGAGAATTATCTTATAAATTAAGCGTTCCGGATTTTATTGATATCGGAAGCGACTCAAACCTCTGTCTGATAAAAACCGTTAACGCCCTTGGTCACGTGAACCTGTTGTTGGAGGCGAAACCGGAAGCCAAGTGTATTCTCACGGTGCGTTACCCCTGCGGCTACGTGGCGTCCCGTATGCGGCAGGACAAATTCAGCGAAAAGCAATCCGTCATCGGCAAGGGATTGCCTCGCGCCGAGCAGGCGCGTCGGCGGGGACTCACGCTCGAGTCCATTGAGGCGATGTCGCCTTTGGAGCGGCTCGCGTGGGTCTGGACCGTCTTCAACGAGAAAGCCATGGAGGATGTTGCCGGGAACCCGAACGTATATCTTTTGCGATACGAGGATCTTTGCCAATCGCCGGTGCAGATTGCGCGGGAGCTGATCGCCTTTCTCGAACTCGATTGGCACCCGCAGGTCGAGGCGTTTCTTTCCAACAGCACCTCGAGTAGCCAAGACAAAGGCGGCTATTCGATTGTCCGCAACACTCGCCGCGAGATCGGGAAATGGAAAAGGGAACTCGAGCAGGATCAGATCCAGACGATTTTCGACATCGTCTCTGATTCGCTGCCCGGAAACCTGTTCCGAGACTCCTGGTAACAGGAACGGCGATCGACGGCCATTCCCACCGGCCGCCGTGGATCGCGACATATCGGTCCCAGGCGCCCGGATCGCCCTGGAATTGCGCCCAGGCCGGCTTTTTTTCGACCTGGCGGAACTCGCCCATCCGTGACCAAAAGACAAAGCGGACGTTGCTAGTCGCCACCGACAGATTTCGATCTCGGCGGGTAGTCGTAGGCGATGTAGTCCTTTGCTCTCTCTACGGCTGCAGGACCCCAAATCTGTTCAACAAGCCAAAGCGACATTTCAATGCCTGACATGACGCCTCCCGCCGGCACCGGTTTTCCGTCGCGAACAAACCGAACGCCCTCGACAACCTCAGCTCCGCCCATCTCTCGAAGCTTGGCTAGAAATCGATGGTGAGTAGTGACTTTGCGGCCGCCAACGATCCCCGAACCGACCAATAGAAAGGCACCTGTGCACACGCTGGTCATCCACTGACAAGCCGGCTCCACTGATTTAAGCCATTGAACAGTAAGGGCGTTTCCAATTTCACGCCTCGCCCCGCTTCCTCCTGGGACAACAATCACATCCGCCGCTTCGACCTCCGAATAGCTGCGATCCGGGATCACCTGCATGGATTTCTCACATGTGATGGCATTGCGATTGGCGGCTACCGTTAGAACCTGCCATTCGGGATCGTTTTCTGCCACTGCGTTCAGAACTTCCCATGGCCCGACAAAATCCATTTCTTCGGCGCCGTCGAAGATCAGGATGGCGATCGTCTTCGTCACGAATGGTCTTTCCGGTGCTGAAGGCGGGTCAATTGCTCCCGAGGTTCATCAAGATCCCTGTTGAAAGCAAGGTCCGCCCACGGTTCGAAGCGTCGGAACAACCCCTGTTGGATCGGCGGGTCTTGAGCCTAGTAGCTGGCCCAGGCGGGCTTTACTGGGGTCAAGCGGGCATTGCCGGCGGTGAGGGGGGCATTCGTTTCCGCGGCATTTTCCAGGGCTTCCAGCCACATCAGCGCCAGCGCGACCTCGCCGACACCGGAGCGCACCTCGCCGACCTCGTCGTTGCCCAGCACCACCGGCGTGCCGGATGCCGGCAGCGGGCCATCGACGGCAACCGGGACCAGGCGCTTCTTGATCAATCCCCGGTATTTCGTGCGTGCGGTCAGTTCCTGACCCATGTAGCAGCCCTTCTCCCAATCGACGCCGTTGAGCTCGTCGAATCCGTATTCCAGCAGCACCGCCTTCTCGACTTCGATGTCACGGACACCGTCGGGAAGCCCGAGGCCGATGCGCCGCCGGTCGAAATCATCGCGTGTGCCAGAAGCGAATCCCGCGGCTTCAAGGGTTGCGACCGCGGTTTCGCGGGGAAGCAGAAGCCGCGCGCCAACGTCGGCGAGCCGCGGGTCCACGTAGGCGATTCCGCCGCCGAACCGGACTGTCGAGCCCGCCTCACCGGAGAGACCGAGGGCGGATGCCGAGCCGTCGCCGTTGCACGCGGCCACGGCGAACGCATCGCTGTCGTCGGCGAGATCGACGAGCGACCGCAGCTTGTAGATCCTCAGGCGTTTCACCAGATCTCCGGCGCGGGCCGCTTCGCAATCCAGGAGCAGGTCGTCACCGTCGGCGGCGACGAAGAAATCGTGCAGATATTTGCCCTGCGGGGTGAGGAACGCGGTATGCACGGCGTGTTCGGCCGTCACGCGCTCCATGTCGTTGGAGACCAGTCCCTGGAGGAACGACCGCGCGTCGGCGCCCGAAACTCGGATCACGCCGCGGTCGTCCAGAAGCACGTATTGCCGTTCGCTCATCTCCCCTCCGCCTTGTCGTCGCGCTCTTAGAAGTGGTCTATTTCGGCAGCGTTCGCAAGGCTCTGGCCCGGCCGGACTCGGCGCCCTTGTGAGGGCGGCGGGCTCTGTGCTAGGGCGGGGCAACGACAATCGAGTTCCCGGTCGATGAGGCTGTTGTTCGTCACCTCCACCCGGGTCGGCGACGCCGTGCTGTCCTCCGGTATCCTCGACCACCTGATCGGCGCCAGTCCCGGCTGTCGCGTGACCGTCGCCTGCGGTCCGGCGGCGGCACCGCTGTTTGCTGCGACTCCGGGCCTGGAGCGCATCGTCGTGCTCGAGAAAATGGCGCTGTCTTTGCACTGGTTGGCGCTGTGGGCAACGTGTGTCGCGACGGTCTGGGACGTGATCGTCGATCTGCGCAACGCACCCCTCACCTTGTTGCTGGCCACCCGGCGGCGGTACCGCATCCGGCGTTCTCGCGAGGCCGTTCACCGGGTGATCAAGATGGCGGAGGTCGTCGGTCTCGCCGAAAATCCGCCGGCGCCGCGGCTCTGGACCAGCGAGGCGCACCGCTCCGCCGCGGCCCACCTGGTCAAGGAGGGTCCTCCGGTTTTGGCCATCGGACCCACCGCCAACTGGATCGCCAAGACCTGGCCGGCGGACTGCTTCGCACGGCTGGCGGAACGTCTCACAGGACCTGCCGGTATCCTCCCCGGCGGACGCGTCGCGCTGTTCGGCCGGGCCGACGAACGGCCGTCGGCGGTCCGTCTTATCGACGCCATTCCCGCCGAGCGTCGCATCGATCTGATCGGCCGCCTCGATTTGATCGAGGTCTTCGCCTGTCTCGAGCGCTGTGCCTTTTACGTCGGCAATGATTCCGGTCTGATGCATCTGGCAGCCGCCGCCGGCATCCCGACCCTGGGTCTGTTCGGTCCCAGTCCGGAAGCGATGTACGCGCCTTGGGGGCCGCTTGCCGACGTCGTCCGCCCGGACACTGCCTACGAGGAGATCTTCCCCGATGGTTTCGATCCCAAGGACACCGGCACGTTGATGGATGGGCTTTCGGTGGACCGGGTGGAACAGGCGGCCAACGCACTCTGGCGCCGTGTGCAGGAGACGGCGGCATGAGCGACATTTTGCTCTCGGCTCTGGTCACGGCACACAACGAGGAGCGACGCCTCGGCGACTGCCTGGAGACCTTGCGGTTCGCCGACGAGATCGTCGTGCTCCTCGATCGCTGCACCGACGGCTCTCTGGTCATCGCCGCCGGCTACACCGACCGGATCGTCGAGGGCGCCTGGGACCGCGAAGGGCCGCGCCGTAATGCCGGCATCGACGCCTGCCGTGGCGCATGGATTCTGGAGGTGGATGCCGACGAGCGGGTGCCCAAGGCATTGGCCGAGGAAGTCCGCCAGACGATCGAGACGTCCACCGCCGACTGGCATGAGATTCCCGTCGACAACTACATCGGCGGCCGGCTCGTCCGCTGGGGTTGGGGGGCGTCCTACGGCAAGGCCGCCTATCCGGGACTGTTCCGCCGAGGGGTCAAGGTGTGGGGCAACCAACGGGTCCACCCGCGGCTCACCTGGTCGGGACGGCGGGGTCCGATGATGACGAACCGCCTCGATCATCATGTCGACCGCAATGTCTCGGACATGATCCGTCGTCTCGACAGTTATTCCACGGCACGGGCCAAGGATCTGCGCGAAGGCGGCGACATCGGTTCGTTTGCCGGCAATCTCAGGCGCCTGTTCTCGCGCTTCTTCAAGTGCTACGTCCTGCGGAAGGGATACCGTGAGGGCGGATACGGATTCCTGATCGCGCTGTTCGCCGGCCTCTACCCGCTGCTGTCCCACCTCAAGGCCAAACTGGAAAACGAGTAACGGAGCCATGGCCCGAATCGTGCTCGCCGACGACGGCATCGAATTCGATGGCCGCACGCCCGAGGTGAGGGCGCTGGGCGGCGTCGAGTCGTCGGTGTGCTTCCTTGTGCGCGAGCTCGCCGCGCGCGGCCACGACGTTTCGGTCCGCAACATGTGCACCGCGCCGTTGGAGCACGACGGCGTCGATTGGGCGCACATCCATGACGGCGGACCCTATCGCAACCTGCCCGATGGCGCCGATCTCTACATCGCCAACCGCGGCGACAAGCTGATCGGATTGATGCCGAATGCCGGCCGGACCGTGTTCTGGACCCACAATCCGTGCCGGTATGTGCTCAAGTGGCGGTACCTGTCGAAGCTTTGGAAGGTGCGTCCTGTCGTCGTGTTCATCGGCGATTACCATGCGACGACGTTGCCGGCCTGGGTGCCCGACAGCGGCCGAAGGGTGATTCCCTATGGCATCCCCGACCTGTTCCGCGCTGCCGAGACAGCCAGTGAACCGCCGCCGCCGCGCGCCATTTTCACCTCCAATCCGCTGCGCTCGCTCGATTGGCTGTTGGACTTGTGGGCCGGCGGTATCCGGCCCCGGGTGCCCGCCGCCGAACTGCACCTGTTCACCGGGGCGGCCACCTACGGGTCCGTCGGCGACGCTAAGGCCGAGGCGATGGAACGCATCCTCGCCCGCGCCCGCGCGCTCGCCAGTGAGGGCGTGGTGCTGCGCGGTCCGGTGGCGAAGACCTCGCTGGTCGACGAGTTCCGCGACGCCCGGGTGATGCTCTATCGCGGCGACATCAACGAGACCTTCTGCCTCGCGGTCGGAGAACCTCAGGCGATGGGCGTGCCGGCCGTGGTCGGCGCGCTGGGCTCGGTGGTCGAACGGGTCGTCGACGGCGAGACCGGTTACGTGGCCGCCGACGACGGCGCGTTCGCGGACGCTGCCGTACGCCTGCTCAGCGACGATGATCTCTGGCGGCACCAGCATGCCGCCGCGTTGGACCGGCAGCGCCGCTGGGGTTGGCCCGAGGCGGCGGCGGCCTTTGAGGAGCTGATCCCGTGACCCGAGTGCTGCAGGCGATGGCGGGGGCACACCACGGCGGCGCCGAAGCGTTCTTCACGCGGTTGGTGCCGGCGTTGACGCGGGCCGGGGTGGAGCAGCGCGTCGTCATCCGCGAGAACGCCGAACGCGCGGCGATCCTTCGGGCCGCCGGCATCGATCCGGTTCAGGTTCGGTTCGGCAGCCGCCTCGACTTGGCGACACCGCTGCGGCTTCGGCGCGAGGTTGGCTCGTTCCAGCCCGACATCGTGCTGACATGGATGAGCCGCGCCACCGATATGTTCCCACGCGGTTCCTTCGTGCATGTCGCCCGTCTCGGCGGGTACTACGACCTCAAGTATTACCGCAAGTGTGATCATCTGATCGGCAACACCGAGGATATCGTCCGTCACCTCGTCGATGGCGGCTGGCCGGCGGACCGGGCGCACTATCTGCCAAACTTCGTCGCTGGCGAACAGGCGGCGCCGGCGGCGCGCGAACCCCACTACACGCCCCGCGGAGCACCACTGATCCTGGCGATGGGCCGGTTGCATCCGAACAAGGGCTTCGACGTGCTGCTGGAGGCGATGACCCGGCTGCTGGACGTCTACCTTTGGATTGCCGGCGAAGGGCCCGAGCGGGAGGCGTTGGAAAGGCAGGCCGAAGCGCTGGCGGTAAAACCGCGGGTACGCTTTCTCGGCTGGCGGGACGATACCGCGGTTCTGCTCGCCGCAGCGGACATCTTCGTCTGTCCGTCGCGCCACGAGCCGCTCGGCAATGTTGTCATCGAGGCGTGGGCCCAGGCGGTGCCGGTGATTGCCGCTGAAAGCCAGGGACCCGGAGCGCTGATCGCCGACATGGAGAATGGGATCCTGGTGCCGCCCGAGGATGCCGAGACCATAGCACGGGCGGTGCGCTACCTGTTCGCCAATGCGGATGTTGCCGCCAGCGTCGCGCGCGCCGGGCGTACGTCCTACGAAGAGCGATTCACCGAATCAAAGGTGGTCGCCCACTATCTCGAGTTCTTCGACCGGGTGAAGGCGGACGACTGATGTGTGGCATCGCCGGAATCGTCACCCGCGATGGGCAGCCGCCGGAGGACACGGCGCTGAAGCGGATGGCCGATGCGCTGGCCCACAGGGGACCGGACGGGCGCGGCCACTATCTCTCTGGCGGCGTCGGGATGGTGCACACGCGCCTCGCCATCGTCGATCTGGAAACGGGCGACCAGCCGCTTTACGCCCAGGTCGGCGAGGAGGGTTGGGTGGCGTTGGTGGCCAACGGCGAGATCTACAACGACCTCGATCTCCGCGCCCGCTTCGGCGACAGCGACTTCATCACCCGCTCCGATTGCGAACCGCCGCTGCATCTCTACATGCGCCATGCCGACGCTTTTGCCGGCCACCTGCGTGGCATGTACGCCATTGCGCTACACGACCGGCGTCAGGGCAGCGACGGCGGCGGACGGGTTCTGCTTGCCCGCGATCCCTTCGGCATCAAGCCCCTCTACTACGCCGAGACCGACCAGGGATTTGCCTTCGCCTCCGAGATCCAGGCCCTCGTTGCGGCCGGCCTTGTCGAGCCCAATCTCCGCGCAAGCACGCGCGACGAGATGCTGCAACTCGGGTTCTCGACCGGTGCGGAAACCGTGTTCAATGGCGTGCACCGGGTGCTTCCGGGCGAAACACTGGTGATCGACGACGGCCGCATCGTCGAGCGCCGACGGATCGCCGCCCTTCCTGTTGAGGGGCCGGATGGCATCGGCGAAACGGCGGCGCTCGAAGCGTTGGACCGGCATCTGGAAAACAGCGTCGGTGTCCACCAGCGCGCGGACGTTCCGTACGGGATGTTCCTCTCCGGCGGCATCGATTCGGCGGCCTTGCTGGCGATGATGGGCCGCCTCAACGACCGCCCCGTCGTTGCCTTCACCGCCGCCTTCCCCGGCGCCGACGTCCATGACGAACGGAGCGACGCACGTGCCGCGGCCGCGGCCACCGGTGCCGAGCATATCGAGGTCGAGATGGGCGAGGACGACTTCTGGCGACTGCTGCCGGAGATTGCCGCCTGTGTCGACGACCCGACGGCGGACTATGCGCTCATTCCGTCCTACCGGCTCGCAGCGGCGGCCCGCGAGGCCGGCCTCAAGGTCGTGCTGACCGGTGAAGGCGGCGATGAACTGTTCGGCGGCTACGGCCGCTATCGCCGGGCGCTACGTTGGCGGATGCTGGGCGGGCGGCGCATGCGGGCGCGCGGCGTGTTCGACGGGATGGGCGTACTGCGCGACGGCGGTGGCTGGCGTGATGGTATCGCTGCCGCGGAAACCAACGTCACGGGTCAAAGCCTTACGCCGCTGCAGCGCATGCAGGCCGTCGATTGCCGGGATTGGCTGCCCAATGACCTGTTGACCAAGCTCGACCGGACATTGATGGCGCACGGGGTCGAGGGCCGGGTCCCGTTCATCGATCCGGCGCTCGCTGCATTTGCCTTTCGTCTGCCCGACGCGCTCAAGGTGCGGCGCAATCTCGGCAAGCGGCTGTTGCGCAGGTGGTTGGAAACCGGCCTGCCGGCGGCGCGTCCCTTCGCTCGAAAGCGCGGGTTCACGGTGCCGGTTGCGGCATGGATCGCCGGTCGCCGAAAAGCCCTGGGCCCGCTGGTGGCCGCACAGCCGGGCATCGAAGAGGCATGCCGGCCGGGAACGGTGCAGCGGGTTTTCGCCGAGGCGGGAACCGACCGCGCCGGCGACGCCGCCTGGACGTTGCTGTTTTTTGCGCTTTGGCACCGCCGTCACGTCCTGGGTCGGGCGCCCGCAGGCGACGTCATGGGCACGCTGGCGGCCACTTAGGTCGCGGATCGAGGGGGGGGGGAGAATGGTGGACAGTTTCACGACCGACGACGGCGAACACATCCACGTGGCCGTCAGCGGCAACGGGCCGCCCATGGTGTTGATGCACGAATGGGCATCCGGCCATGGGGTCTGGGAACCGATCGTTCCGAAGCTCGAACAGGCGTTCACCGTCTATCGGTGGGATGCTCGCGCCCACGGCGGCCATCCGCTTGCCGGGTCCGAGGCGCCTTCGGTCGGCCGAATGGCCAGCGACCTCGTACAAATGTTCGATCACTATGGACTGGATCGGCCCGTCGTGGTCAGCCACTCGATGGGCGCGCTGACGCTGTGGGAATACATCGGCCGCCACGGCTGTGGTCGGCTGGGACGAATCTGCATCATCGACCAGTCGCCGAAACTGATCACCGGCGGCGGCTGGGATCTGGGCATCTATGGCGAGTGGCCGGCGGAGCGGGACCGCGCCTTCGTTATCGAGATGCACGCGTCCTTCGTCGAGACCGTGGTCAAACTCGTGGCCTTCGGCAAGAACGCCCGCGCCCGCGAGCGGTATGACTCCGGCTCCAAAGGCATGCAGCGGCTGCGGGCCTACCTCGCCGGCCTCGATCCCAAACCGCTGATCTCCATCTGGGAGAGCCTTGCCGACGCCGACTATCGGCCGGTGCTATCGACCATCGACGTGCCGACGCTATTGGTCTACGGCTCGGAGAGCAATTACTACGGTGTCGAGACGGGGTTGTTCGTCCGCCGCTCGACGCCCGGATCGCGCCTGATCGTCTACGAAGGTGCCGACCATTCGCCCCACGTTGCCCAGCCGGGGCGGTTCGCCGACGACTTGATGAGGTTCTGCGGCCCGTGACCGATCCGGTGACGGCACACTACGGGGACGATGCCGGGCTGGCGGAACGCGTCGCCGAGCGCCTGCGTGCCGCCGGCAAGGAGCTCGATTCCCTGACCACGCGCGATCTCGCCGCCGTCGACGAGTTCCATACGCGCGGCCGGGCGGCGACGCTCGAGCTGTCGGCGCGGATGGGACTCGGTCCGGGAACCCGCGTGCTTGATATCGGTAGCGGACTTGGCGGCCCCGCCCGCGCCGTCGCCGAAACGTACGACTGCGACGTCACCGGACTGGATCTCAACGCGGGATTCTGCCGGGCAGCGGCCGAGTTCACGGCGTGGGTCGGCCTGCAGGACAAGGTGGCGTTCCGATGCGGCGACGCCACGCAGCTGCCGTTCGACACAGGGACCTTCGATGCGGCCATGACCCTTCACGCGGCGATGAACATTCCGGCCAAGGATGCCGTCTATGCCGAGGCTCGCCGGGTGCTGAAACCGGGCGGTGTCTTTGCCATCTACGATGTCCTGCAAGGAGAGGGCGGACCCGCCTTGTTCCCAGTGCCGTGGGCACGCCAGCCGTCAGCCAGTCATCTCGCGACGCCGTCGGAAATGCGGAAATTGCTGGCCGCGGCTGGCTTCGCGATCGAGGATGAAACCGATTCGTCGAAAGAGAGCTTGCAGTGGTTCGAGGCGGCGGTGGCGCGAATGGGTTCGGCTGGAGCGCCAACGGTATCGCTTCAGGCGGTGCTCGGCGACGATTTCGTGCTGATGGCGCGGACCGTGGCCGGCAATCTTGCGGACGACCGCATCCGCACCGTCAGCTATATCTGCCGCGCCTGAACCGTCGAAACCGTTCCCGTTTCTAGAGTCCGCGGTTGGACGTCGCCTGTGGCGCGACCGCTTCCCAATGCTGACCGGCGGCTGCGAGACAGGCCATGCCCGACGGCCGGGTCACCAAGATCGTCCACGTGCCGTCGCGCGAGGTCAGAAGCTCGACGACCGAGCCGTTGCCGGCGAGGCCCATAGCCTTGGGCGATTCGGCATACCGGTTCTCCAGGCTGTCGAGGATCTGTTGGCGCTCGCCGCAAAGAACGGACGTGCCCTCGTCGGCGTTTGCCGACAGGGATAGCGGCGCGAGGAGCGCAGCGGCGGCTAGAGTGGCGATCAGGGTCTTCATGGCCTTCTCCTCGTCCTGCCGATCGCTGCCCGAAGAGAAAGGCGGCCTCGTCGGCCCGAGGGTTGCGCGGCCCGTGGCGGTGTTTGCCGCCGAGAAGGCACTTGGGCCGCGAAGAATTATCATTATACGCAGCCATACGGGACTGGCAGTGACCGGTGTCACACAACTGTAAAGTGACGCTGATCACTGCGGACATGCGACCCAAAGTCGATAATCAATTGTGGTTTTTTGCTCAGTACGATCGATCCGAGAACGCCGGGATCGGTCATCGGAGGACCCGATGCAGGCACAGGAATTCACCACTGACGAACTGATCCTGTTCGAGGATATGTTCGATCGCACGCTGGCGTGGACCCAATGGCAACAGCATTCCGGCCGTACCGGCACCACCGTCATCGTCGTCCGCGTCGAAGCGCGCAGGCCGTTCATCATGAAGCTGGCGAAAACCGGGGACGGCAAATACGCGGCGATCGGGTTCGATGGCTGGGCGCTGACGGTATGCGACCGGTTCGCGGACCTCCTCGGCATCGTCGCACCAAAACCGGCGGCGCCGGCGCTTGCCGCATGAACAGTCCGGTTAGGGCCGGAAAACGCTCTACCGCACGCGCCTGAGAAACTGGGCGTCGACCCAGCCCTGGACGGGCTCGCCCGAGCCGTTGATCGTCCGCACCTGCATCCAGCCTCCGAGTCGGGCGAGTTCCTCGACTTCTCTGTCGATGGGCAGGACGCCGATGACCGCGGCGTCGCCGGCTGGGCGATGTCGAAGATTCAGATCCTGGCGAGTCACATAGAGCGCCACAGCCGGAACAGAAGCCACCTGGGCTGGCCGTGAAACGGGCCGCCGGATCGCCGTCGACGGCTCGTTTGGTGGTGTCGCCGCTGGTGGGGCGGCGGAACGGCGGGGGGTCAGCGCGGCGACGGCAGCCATCTTGGCGGCGTCCGCTATCGTCGTGCGAGGCACGACGGCGACCTGGGACGGCATTCGAGCACCAGCGGCGGTTTCGAACCGTTCGAGGTCGGCACCATCCGTCCGCGCCGCCGTCGCGTCATCGCCGTCGGCGGAGAGGAGCCAAGCGGTCGCGCCGATGCCGGCGGCGGTGAACGCGACGGCCGACACCATGGCGATCCGTTCCACCCAGTTCCAAACGTTCCAATCGCGGCGGCGGGTGGTGTCGTCGGGGCGGTCCACGGGCGGGGTCTCGGCGTTCTCGGTCGGCACTCAGCAACGCGCGGGGCATTGTCGATTCTGCCGCGAACCGTTGCAAGAAACATTCCATGGTGCGAATTGGGTTCCCCGTCAGCGGCTTGGAAGGCGGCACCGAGTCGCACCGCCCGAAGTTTGTAAAGAACAGCGACAGCTCGATTCGCCTAGGGACGCCGCTTCCCGGTGGCACGGTGCCTTGGGGTGCCGCCGCGATGCGGAATCCAGCGCGAATTCCAATGGATTGACCGGGTTCAGACAGTCTGGGGATGGGACAGCACTGCTGTAAGGAAACCCGACGGCCGTGCGATTCACCGGAACATCGCCGCGTACATCTGGAAATGCCTCGCGTTTGCCTGTAAGATGGCTGTCACATGGATTTACCGGGTGCGAGCGGGCGGGGACCGGCGTACGGTTCCCGTTGTCGTATTTCGATAAGCGCTAAACCCGCTGCGCTCCGCGGGCGCCCGGTGTGGAGAGCGGCTTCGATGCTTGACGCAGAGACGGCCCCCTCGAACAGGCGAACGGAGTCCGACCGCCGGGGCTTCGAAGATCGCCGGATCTTTGAGGACCGCCGCCGGGGTGCCGATCGTCGGCATGACGACGAGCGGCGCCACGCCGACGAGGGAGACCGGCGGAGCGGGGATCAGGGCACGCCGGAAGGCGCCGAGCGGCGCGAGAGAGCCGAACGCCGCCAAGAACTCCTCCAGCGCCGCATCGACGAGCGTCGTCATGAGCCCGATCGCCGATCCCATCATGACCACCGCGCAACGGACCGCCGTTGGGCGGTGTTCGGACTCTAGCTCGATTCGTTGGTTTCGCCCGCCGGCGAAACCCAGGGGCCGTCTTCCTCCGAATTTTGACGATCCACGCACGCCACCCTGGCGACGTGTTGCCGCGCGCCTTGGAGCCGCGTAAGCCTGCGGTTATAACGCCTGGGTCCCGGCGTTGATGTCGAATGGGGGGACGATATGGCGGATCGCTACGACCTGATTCTCAAGGGTGGAACCTGTGTCACGCCGGGCGGCATCGCCGAGGCCGATGTCGGCGTGCGGGACGGCATGATCGTCGCCGTCGGCGGCCTGGGCGACGCCGACGCCCGGGATGTCATCGACTGCGCCGGCCTGCATGTGCTGCCCGGCGTCATCGACAGCCAGGTCCATTTCCGCGAACCGGGCCTCGAACATAAGGAGGATCTCGGCACCGGCACGGCTGCGGCGGCCATGGGCGGCGTCACCGCGGTGTTCGAGATGCCCAACACCAAGCCGTCGACGATCACCGCCGCCGATCTCGCCGACAAGTACCGCCGCGCCCGCGACCGCGCATGGGTCGACATCGCCTTCTACATCGGCGCGGCGGCGGAGAACGTCGAGGAACTGGGCGAGTTGGAACGGCTGCCGGGCTGCGCCGGCGTCAAGATGTTCATGGGCAGCTCGACCGGTTCGCTGCTGGTCGACGACGACACCACCGTCGCCCAGGTGCTGGCCAACGGCCACCGCCGCATGGCGGTGCATGCCGAGGACGAGGCGCGCCTGAAGGCCCGCTTCACCATCGTCGAGGGCGGCGCCGATCCGTCCATGCACACCGAGTGGCGGGATGTCGAAACGGCGGCGCTGGCCACCCGCCGGTTGCTGGCCCTGGCCGAGGGCGTGCGCCGCCGGGTCCACGTGCTGCATGTGACCACGGCCGACGAGATGACGCTGCTGGCCGACCATCACGACCTCGCCACCGTTGAGGTGACGCCCCAGCATCTGACCCTGGCGGCACCCGAATGCTATGAACTGCTCGAGACGTTCGCCCAGATGAACCCGCCGATCCGCGATGCCCGCCACCGCGAGGCGCTGTGGGCCGCCGTCGCCGACGGCACGGTGGATGTGATTGGTTCGGACCACGCGCCCCACACCCGCGAGGAGAAGAAAAAACCGTACCCGGAGAGCCCGTCGGGCATGCCCGGCGTGCAGACCCTGGTGCCGGTGATGCTCGACCACGTCGCCAAGGGCCGGCTCAGCCTGGAAAGGTTCGTCGACCTCACCAGCGCCGGCCCGGCCCGCATCTTCGGCGTCGCCGGGCGCGGGCGCATCGCCGTCGGCTTCGGCGCCCATTTCACCATCGTCGACCTCAAGGCGCGGCGCATGATCACCAACCGCTGGATGGTCAGCCGCTGTGGCTGGACGCCCTTCGACGGCCTCACCTGCACCGGCTGGCCGGTGGCGACCATCGTCGAGGGGCGCATCGTCATGCGCGAGGACGAGCTGATCGGCGAGCCAGCCGGCGAGGCGGTGCGCTTCCTCGAGTGCCTGTGAGCGACGACGCGTCCGTCCCGCCCGGCAAGCTGCGCTCGGTCATCACCTACCTGGAGATGACGGAGCCCCCGTCCGCCCCACCGCCGCCGGCGCCGGACCCCGGCCTCCGCATCGAGCGCCTGCAGCCGGTGCCCGTCGACCTCTACCGCCGCCTCTACCGCGCCGCTGGTGAGCCGTGGCTGTGGTGGGAACGCCTCGTCTGGTCCGACGAAGAGTTGGCCGAACAGTTGGCGGCGCCGGGGATCGAGGTCCACGCCCTGTGGTCAGCGGACCGCCCCGCCGGCTATTTCGAACTCGACCGCCGCGAGCCCGGCGATGTCGAGATCGTCTACTTCGGGCTGGTCCCCGACACCATCGGCCAAGGCCTCGGCCGTTGGTTCCTCGCCGAGACCATCCGCGCCGCCTGGACCCCCGAGACCCGCCGCGTCTGGCTGCACACCTGCACCGAGGACCACCCCCGCGCCCTGGCCTTCTACGAGTCCGCGGGTTTTCGCCCCTACAAAACCGAAACCGCCCTCATCGACGACCCCCGCGCGACGGGGCTTTTGCCGGTGGACGCCGCGCCCTACGTGCCGAGGGCAGGAGAGGGGTGAGCACTGGCGCTCGCGGCGTGTACCAATCGGAGGCATTTCTAAAGGCGACGCGGGCGGCGGCTCACTCGCGGATCGGCGGCGGGCGGAGTCCGTCGGGCAGTTTCGGCGGGCCCATGAACCGGAGATGGAAGGCGTCGTCGAGCTGGTCCTGGGTGAGGTTTCTTGCCGAAATCAGGTCGGCGCCGGAGAGGTCGGCGCCGGAGAGGTCGGCGCGGGAGAGATCGGCGCCGGAGAGGTCGGCGCGGGAGAGGTCGGCGCCGGAGAGGCGTGCGAAGTGGAGGTTGGCGCGACGGCCTGTCTCCGTTTCGGGATCAAAATCACTGACGATGCGGGCACGGGCCAGCGCCGCGCCGGTGAGGTCGGCTTCTCTCAGGTTCGGCAACCTCAAGTGCAGGCCGTCGAGGCGTTCGCCGCGGCAGACCAGCAACTCCAGCGCCGCCTTCTCTCCGACGTTGCCTTCGGCCGCGGGCTGGGCGGCGACGATCTGCCAGGCGGCGATGATGCGGGTGCGGTCGCGCTCCTGGACCTCCAAGAACAGGCCAACGACGCCGGCGACGACCGTGCCGCCGATGGCGAGCTCGAGGGCGAGCTTGGGGCGCGACCTTCGGAAGTAGGCGAACACGTCGTCGGCGCTGGCGACCAGGCCGGCGAGCACAATCAGCATCGTGCCGGCAAGGATGATCGGGGTCCACGGTGCGTCCGGCCACAGCGGCACCAGCATGGACGCGATGCCGCACAGCGCGGCGCCGGCGGCGGCGGTCAAGACCACGAGGAAGCGCAGCGGCGAGCGGTGAGGTTCGTACATGGCACCTTTTGTGCGCCGAAAGCCGGAGCGGCGCAAGCGGAGGTTGCGCGATGGCCGCGCTCGTCAATCAACCCGGCGACGGCCATCTCGTGGTCAACACGGCTCCGCTTTCGACGATCCCCCTACCGCGCATCCACCATATGGCGGTGGGCGCGGCATTCGATGCGGCGCCAGGCTTCGGTGAAGGCCCAGGTCAGCAGCAGGTAGAGGACGCCGGCGGCGAGGAAGATCTCGACCGGCGTGTAGGTGCGGGCGATGACGGTGCGCGCCATGCCCATGATGTCGAGAAGGGTGATGGTGCTGGCCAGCGCGCTGCCTTTGAGCATGAAGATGATCTCGTTGCCGTAGGCCGGCAGCGCGATGCGGAAGGCCTGCGGCAGGATGATGCGTCTGATCGCGGTGGCCTTGGGCATGCCGATGGCACGGGCGGCCTCGACCTGGCCGGCCGGCACCGCCTCGATGGCGCCGCGAAGAATCTCGGCCGAATACGCACTGGTGTTGATGGTGAAGGCGATCAGCGCGCACCAGTAGGCCTCGCGCAGGATCGGCCACATGAAGCTCTCGCGGATGAACTCGAACTGGGCGAGGCCGTAGTAGATCAGGAAGATCTGCACCAGCAGCGGCGAGCCGCGGAAGACGAAGATGTAGAGCTTGGCCGGCAGCCGGAGCCAGGGGTTCTCCGAGGTGCGCGCCAGCGCCATTGGCAAGGCGATGCCGAAGCCGACGGCGACGGCCAGCCCGACCAGCTCGAGGGTCAGCAAGGTGCCGCGCAGCAGCTTGGTGAAGTTGCCGCCGATGACGCCGTAATCGAGCTGGACGAGGCCGTAGCCCATGCCGACCAGCAGCACCAGGACAGCGAGGTAGAACACCCCGAGCAGGGACCAGCGGATCATGGTGCGGGAGTCCATGGTCTGCTCCTCCCTCAGAGCCGCCCGACGGTGGCGCCGCGCGCCGCCCACCGTTCGATGCGGGCCTGGCCACGCGAGGCCACCCAGGTCATCGCCAGATAGATCAGCAGCGCCACCGAGTAGAAGGTGAACGAGTCCTTGGTCGCCTGGCCGCCGATGTAGGCGGTGCGCAGGATCTCGTTGAGCCCGATCACCGAGACCAGCGAGGTGTCCTTGAGCAGCACCATGAACAGGTTGCCGAGCCCCGGCAGGGCGACCCGCCAGAGCTGCGGCAGGGTGATGCGGCGGAAGGTCAGCCACGGGCCCATGCCGAAGGCGCGGGCGGCCTCGATCTGGCCCTTGGGGATGGCGAGGATGGCGCCGCGGAACACCTCGGTCGCGTAGGCACCGAAGGCGACGCCCAGGGCGATGACGCCGGCTATGTAGGGGCTGAGCTCGACGAACTCGTCGTGGCCGAACCAGCCGGCGACGGTGGTCAGCACGCCGGACGAGCCGAAGTAGATGATCATGACGACGAGGAATTCGGGGATTCCCCGCATCACCGTCGTATAGACGCCGCCGATGGCGCGGGCGACGGGATCAGGCGACAGCTTGGCGACGGCTCCGGCGAGGCCGAGGACTAATCCGAGCACCAGGGCGCCGAGGGCCAGCCGGATCGTCATGACGACGCCCTCGGCGATCAGCGGGCCGTATTCCTGGAGGTCGAACATGGCGGTGATGTCGCCGGGGGCCGCACCGACCGGCGCGGCCCCCTTAGGGTCTTAGTAGATGCTGAACGGGAAGTACTTGGCGTTGATCTTGTCGTAGGTCCCGTTGGCGCGGATCGCCTTCAGCGCGGCGTTGAATTTGTCGCGCAGGTCCGTGTCGCCCTTGCGCAAGGCGATGCCGATCTGGTCGTTGATGTCGACGGACTCGCCGATGAACTCGAAGCCCTTGCCGGCATCCGACTTCAGCCACTCGTAGCTGACCAGCATGTCGGCGAGCACCGAATCGGTGCGTCCCGAGGCCAGATCGAGATAGGCGTTTTCCTGGGTGTCGTAGAGCTTGATGCTGACCTGACCGGCCATGTTGTCTTCCAGGTAGCTGGCGCTGATGGTCGCCCGCTGGGCGCCGACAGCCTTGCCCTTGAGCATGTCCGGCGACAGGCCCGAGCCCTTCTTGGCGACGAAGCGCAGCATGTTCGAATAGTAGCGGTCGGTGAAGGCGACGGCCTTCTTGCGCTCGTCGGTGATCGACATCGAGGCGATGATGGCGTCGTACTTCTTGGCCAGCAGCGCCGGTATGATGCCGTCCCAGTCCTGGGTCACCCACTCGCAGTCCGCCTTCATCTCGGCGCACAGCGCGTTGCCGATGTCGATATCGAAGCCGGTGACCTTGCCGTTGGCGTCGATCTGGTTGAACGGCGGGTAGGCGCCCTCGGTGCCCAGCCGGATCTTGTCGGCGGCGAGGGCCGGGCCGGCGAAGACGATGGCGGCGGCAAGCGCGATCGCGGTATTTCGTACGAACATGGCAGACTCCCTATCCTTTTGGTCGTTATGATTCCACGTCTCTCAGAGATGACTGGCGAGGAACTGACGGCAGCGGTCGGACCTCGGGTCCTTGAATACCTGCGACGGCGGGCCCTCTTCGTCGACCCGGCCCTCGTTCAGGAATACCACCCGTGTCGACGCGTCCTTGGCGAACCGCATCTCGTGGGTGACGACGAGCATGGTGCGACCTTCCTCGGCGAGACGGCGCATCACCTGCAGCACCTCGCCGACCAGCTCCGGGTCGAGCGCCGACGTCGGCTCGTCGAACAGCAGAACCTGCGGTTCCATGGCCAGCGCCCGGGCAATGGCGGCGCGCTGCTGCTGGCCGCCGGAGAGCTGGCTCGGGTAGTGGCCGCGCTTGTCGGCGATGCCGACCTTGGCGAGCAGCGCCTCGGCCCGATCGACGGCCTCGGCCTTCGACACGCGCGACACATGGACCGGTGCCTCGATGAGGTTTTCGAGGATGGTCAGATGGGCCCATAGATTGAAGCTCTGGAAAACGAAGCCGATGCGGGCGCGGAGCCGGGTGATCTGGCGCGGATCGGCGGCGACGAGGCCGACGCCGCGCTTTTCCTTCAGCACCAGCTCCTCGCCGCCGACGACGATGCGGCCGCGGTGCGGGTTCTCCAGGAGATTGATGCAGCGGAGAAAGGTGCTTTTGCCCGAGCCGCTGGAGCCGATGATCGAGATGACGTCGCCGTCATTGGCGGTGATCGAGATGCCCTTCAGCACCTCGAGCGGCCCGAAGCTTTTGTGGATGTCGATGACGTCGAGGGCGGCGACGGTCTCTGCCATTGTGCTCCACGTTCCGGCCGGCCGCAAAAAAGCGCGTCAGTTTCGGGTCTTGCGCTCTGGTGAGTCAAGGCGGGGGTGCGGATCCCGGCCTGAGCGGCCGGGTGCGGAGGACCGGGAGCGGCGAGGGCGAAACCCTGCCGCTCCCTGTCAGGCGCCTTAGCTCAGCTCCTGAGGAGTCTTATGGACGATGCGCCGCCAGTTGCGGTCGGCTTTGTCGATGTTGCCCGGGATGTCCTTCTCCCAGGTCTCCTGGATGTCCTCGTTGAGGTTCAGGTAGAGCTTGCCGTCGACGATGCGCCAGAGGTGTGGATCGCCGTCGAACTTGGCACCGACGGCCACGCCGTAGGCGCAGTAGCCGCCGTACTGGGGCACGTACCTTTCCGGGTTCTCCTCGAACGCGTCCAAGTGTTCCTCGCTCGCGAACCGGTACGTCGCATCGTTGTAGACCGCCCAGTACTTGGCGCGGCCGACGGTCGGCTCGCCCTTGGTGAAGTAGGCCACGACGTCGTATCCGTGGACCGCGAGGCCCGGTCCCTTGATGGTCAGACCGCTGGAGATATTGGTGTCGGGGCCGGCAAGGGCGGTGCCGGCGCCGAAGATCCCGGCGAGAACCGCCAGCGCGGCGGCGAGTTTGCGAAGTGTCGTCATGTCAGGAGTCCTTTCAGGCTGGATGGGGGGAGAGGGTCGAGATGGTGGCCCCGCTCATGTCGAGGGGCCCTTTGCGACCGCCGGCAAGCTCTCCCAGTACTGGCCGGCGGCAACCAAGCAGGTGACGCTGTTGGGATGGTTGACGAGGATGGTCCAACTGCCCGAGGGCGAGACCAGGACCTCGACGATCGTTCCGGCATCCGAGAGACCGATCGCCCGCGGTGCTTCCTCGTAGGCCTTGCCGAGCTTTTCGACGAGCTCGGCGCGGTCTCCGCAGGCCTGTTGGGCGTTGGCCGCTTGAGCATCGAACAGCGCGCCGCCGACGAAGACCGCGGCAGCGACGACCAGGGCACGGAATCCGCCGAGGGCGGCATCCAGGGCCGCCGCTGCGCCGCTGCGCCGCACTCCGGCGGCCGTATGGCCGGCATGCACGGCGTGCCGCGCCGCCGTTTCGGCATTGCCGAGCAGCGGGTCCAGTTCGCCTGCGGCCTCGAGGGCGGCCAGGTCATCGGAGCCGCCGATATGGCGTCCGTCGATGAAGATCTGCGGCACGGTCCGTCGCCGCGACCGGTCCGTCATCTCGGCTTGCAGCTCGGCGTCATGGGTGACGTCGATTTCGGTGAATGAAGCGCCCTTGGCGCCGAGCAGTGCCTTCGCCCGTGCGCAATAGGGGCAGTAGTCCTTGGTGTAGATGGTGATGTCGCTCATGGCGCCTGTCTCCTTCATGACCGCCTTGGCCTTGATTTTTTGACCAATTGGTCATTATATAGCTCTGTAAATGGCGGCTTCGTGCCGCCGACACCGCGAATATGAGACTTAAAGACCGATTGGTCAAGAAGTAGGAATATCACGAATGCGTGAACCGGCAACGATGGGTCGACCCCGGGAATTCGATGAGGACGTCGCGCTGGATGCGATCATGGGCGTTTTCTGGGCCCAGGGATTCGAAGGCACGTCGATGAGCGACCTTGTCGGCGCGACCGGCCTCAAGAAGGGTAGTCTCTACGCGGCCTTTGGCAACAAGCGGGCGATGTATCACAAGGCCCTGGCGCTCTACGACCGCACCCTGATCGATACCACGGTGCAGGGATTGAGAGGCGGCGGGACACCTCGATCCCGGATCGAACAGTTTCTCGGCTCGGCCGTGTCCCGCGCGTCAAGCAAGAGCGGCGGGCGTGGCTGCTTCGTCTGCAACGCGTCGATCGATCAGGCGCCCACCGATGCCGATACCGCAGGGCTCGTTCAGGCCAGTCTTTCCCGGCTCGAGGCGGCGCTTGCCGATGTCGTCTCCGAACTCGGGGCTGGCTCCGGAGGGCCGGACATGGCGGCGGCCGACGCCCAGTTACGGGCGCGCCACCTGATGTCGGTCTATTTCGGGCTCCGTGTTCTTGCAAAGGCGGGTGCCGCGACCGCCGTGCTAGAGGACACCCAACGCGCGGCGCTCGCCAGCCTCAGATCTGAGTAGCGCCGGTCCATCCGCCGTTTGCACGAGAACGACGCCGTCCAATTCGCGACAATACGGTTTCCCTGGCCGCTGTTGATTGACCCCGCCTGCCAAGGCGTTGACAATGGCCCCCACAGTCGATCGCCGCGGGCTTAAACCGCGAACAGGGGGAAATCGATGACACAGGAAGGCGGATTCACGGCGTTGGTCCTCGACGAGGCCGACGGAAAGGTCACGTCGAGGATCAAGACGCTCGACGACGATGCATTGCCCGAAGGCAACGTCGTCGTTTCGGTGGCGTACTCGGACCTCAACTACAAAGACGGGCTGGTGCTGGGGGGCTCGGCCGGCTGGTCCGCGATTACCCGCATATCCCCGGGATCGACTTTTCCGGCATCGTTGAATCATCAAGTTCGTCCCGGTTCAAGCCCGGAGACGAGGTCATCCTCACCGGCTGGCGGGTCGGCGAGGTCCATTGGGGCGGCTATGCCACCAAGGCACGGGTGAAGTCCGACTGGCTGGTTCCGCTGCCGTCCGGCATGACGCTTCAGCAGGCGATGGCGCTCGGCACCGCCGGACTGACGGCGATGCTGGCGGTGATGGCGCTCGAGGACCATGGCTTGATCCCGGAAAACGAGGGCGACGTGCTGGTCGCCGGCGCCGCCAGCGGGGTCGGCAGCGTCGCCATCGCCATTCTGTCCGATCTCGGCTACCGCGTCGCGGTATCGACGGGCCGGGAGGAGACCCATGACTACCTTCGGGAACTCGGAGCGACGACCATCGTCGATCGCGCCGAGATCGAGGAGGGCACCAAGGGACCGCTGGGACCGGAGCGGTGGTCGGGCGCCATCGACAACGTCGGTGGCAAGCAGCTCGGCAATGTCCTCGGTACACTGCGCTATTGGGCCAGTTGCGCCTCGGTCGGCAACGCCGGCGGCATTGAGCTGAGCGGTACCGTGCTGCCGTTCCTATTGCGCGGCGTCAACCTGCTGGGCATCGATTCGGCGACGTGTCCGGTCGAGCGCCGGCTGATCGCCTGGAACCGGCTGGCCCGGGACCTCAGCATGGAAAAGCTCGAATCGACGACCACCGTCGTGTCGCTCGACGGAGTTTCGGAGATGGGCGGAAAGATCCTCAAGGGACAGGTTCGCGGTCGGACCGTGGTCGACGTCAACGCCTGACTAGATCGGGGACGGTTGATTCTGTCCCCCTCCGGGCGCTGGCATCCTCCTTGCAAAGTGACTCCCGCGGGCGTCGGCGCCGATGCGCCGGCGCGTTCTTGCGGAGGATACGATCATGCGCGCCACCCTCGCTTCGCTTGCCGCCGCGGCTGTGCTGGCCGGCTGCGGCTACGTCTCCGACTACGAGGCGTCCGTTTACGACGAGGAGCCGGTTTACTGCTACCAGAGCATTGGGGGGGGCAGTTGCTTCGAAACGCCGCACCACCGCGATCAGCGTCGTCTCGTGAACTATTTCGGCCCGGCGCCGGAACGCTACACCCCGCCGGATCCGCCGCCTTCGGCTCGGTTGGACCCGCCGCCCGCGGTCAATTACTTCGTCCGTGACGCCGAGCCGATTCCGCGGCCGCGGCCCCATGGCAACGTCGACGATCGCCCGTGGCTGAAACCGGCGCCCGAGGCCGGTGCAGCGGCGGACGCCGACGTTTCCGAGGACGATAGCACCACGACCGCAACCGAACCGTCCGCGCCCGCCGAGACCGGTCCGGTGTTTATCGACGGGACCTGACCCCGTTCGGAATGGGGGCCGATTCCGGCCGGAACCCGGCAGATTCTGCCCACTGGTAGAACGGGTTGGTGGCCGCTGCGGACATTTTTCCGGTACCGGAGGGTGCACCGTCCTATTACACTTCGGCGACGTTCTTAGCGGGGGACTCGCCGATGACGCGTGCGGCACGGATCGCCGGGCTGTTTTCCCTGTTGGCCCTGGCGCCGATAGCGGTGACGGGTGCGGAGGTGCCGGTCCCCAAGACCTATGGCGACGCCATGCGGTGGTATCAGCGGGCCGCCGAGGCCGGCCAGCCGCGGGCGCAGTTCTACTACGGCGTCATTCTCGAGCAGGGCGTCCACGGCGCTCCCGATCTCGCCGCCGCCGCGCGGTGGTACGGGCGGGCGGCCGACGCCGGTTCGGCGATGGCGCGCTACAACCTGGCGCAGATGTACGAACGCGGCCTGGGTGTCGATCGCGTCCCGGCGCGCGCCGTCGCCCTCTACGAGCAGGCCGCGGAGGGCGGGATTGCCGCGGCACGGGCGGCGCTGGCAGCAATTTACGCCCAGGGTGCCGGTGTCAAACGCGACCCGGTGCGGGCGATGATGTGGCTGAGGTTGGCCCAGTCCGGCGGCATTGCCATCGATCCGGGGCTAACGTCGGCGCTGGCCGGCGAAATGTTCGAGGCCCAGCGCGCCGAGGCTGCCGAGCTCGCCCGCGCATGGCTGGAGCGCGCCGCGGCCCGGTCCGCGGCGGGAGCGGCCGGTGGGGACTCTGGTAGTCAAGGCAGCCGCTGACTTGACTCCGGCGCGCGAGGAGGCCTATAGGCAAAGGACCGGCGTGGCGGAGTAGCTCAGTTGGTTAGAGCAGCGGAATCATAATCCGCGTGTCGGGGGTTCAAGTCCCTCCTCCGCTACCATCATTACAGTACCGGTTGTTCCTCCCTTGTTCCCGAATGCCAGGATTGCCGGCAGGGTGCCGTGCAGTTCGATATGCATTTTGCCGCGCTGATCTCCGGGGTGCAGGATGATTTTGTCGATCAGCGCGCGTAGCACGGCGCCAGCTTCCTGGCGGGTGGTGTCCTCGCCGGTTAGCGCCGCCCGCAGGTCGTCGACCTTGCAGCGGTACAGCTCGGCGATGCTGGGATGGATGTCGAGGACTTCGCCGCCGCCAAGCGAACGCCGTTCGCTTTCCAGCGCGTCGCGCTGTGCTTCCAGCTCGGCGATCCGTCCCGTTAGGGTCGCGCCGGGCATCGCGAGTTCCGGCTGCGAGGACCGATCCGTCATCGCTTTTGCTCGTTCCAACATCGCAATTCGCTCCCGCCGCCTTCCGATGTAATCGCGATCCTGCGCTCCCAAGAGCCTTGTTCTTGGCTCGCTCAAACCGGATTGAACGGAGTGGGCGACCGCTCCAGACCGCCGGACGGGGTCGCAGTCCATGTGCAAAACAACTAGCATCCGACCGCCCGAAATGGGTTGACTTTAACCATTTTATAATATGGTATGATGATATGACAAACGGAGTTGTGGCCCCGGCGGCCCTTCGGTCCCTGTCGCAGCGCAATCTCCACGACCAAGTCGTGCGCTCGATTGGACTGAAGATCACCCGGGGAGACTACGAACCCGGACAGTCCCTGCCGGACGAGGAAACGTTGGTGCAGCAACTGGATGTCAGCCGGACCGTGATCCGCGAAGCGGCCAAAACGCTGGCTGCCAAAGGCTTGGTGGAATCGCGCCCGCGTCGGGGAACCACCGTCCGCCCCTTCGAAGACTGGAACATGTTGGACCCCGACGTGCTCTCCTGGCACGAGGTGTCGCAACCGGGAATTCAGTTCTTTCGCAGCCTGACGGAGGTTCGGCGGGTCGTCGAGCCGTCGGCGGCGTCATTTGCCGCGGAACGCGCGAGCGATTCCCAGGTCGGGGCAATCGAAGACGCCCTTGCCGATATGAAGGCCACCTTGGGCGACGTCGAAGCATACATGACGGCGGACCTCCGCTTTCACGTGGCCATTTTGACCGCGTGTCGGAATCCGTTCTTGCTGCCCGTCTCGCACGCCATCGGCGCTGTCATGATGTCTAGCCTGATGGTTACCAACCGCAGACCGGAGATGAACCGCACTTCCCTTCCGTTCCATGAACGCATTTTCGAAGCGATTGCCGCGCGCGACGCGGAAGCATCGCGTCGGGCCATGCTAATCCATCTGGACGATACGTTGCTGCGTATCGAGCGTGCGTTTGGCAAAGAGAAAAACACGTTCTAGAGAACAAAAGGTCTGCAGGGGAAATAAAAGCGATGAAGATCGCCGAGATAAAAAGCCACGTTATCATGTACCCGCTGGAGGAGGAACTCGGCTATTCTCAGCAGTACTATGACAAGCGGACGGCTCATATCGTTGAAATCGTCACGGACGAAGGACTTCGCGGATACGGGGAATGTTTCGGTGGCGGCGGCGTGGCGCTCGCCAAAAAAACCATCGTCGAAAGGGCGATCCAACCGATGGTTCTCGGTATGGATCCGCTCGATCGCGAGGTCATCTGGAACACCGTTTACAACCTCCTGCGCGACCACGGCCAGAAAGGCATGCCGCTGCAGTCGTTGTCTGGCATCGACATCGCACTGTGGGACATCGCCGGCAAAGTTTTTGATCTGCCGCTCTACCAGTTGATCGGCGGCGCGTTCCGCGACCGGATACCGGTCTACGGCTACGGCATGATGTTGCAGCGGGTCCCGGACCTGCACGAGCGCTTCGCCGCCGAGTCAGCCAAGATCAAAGAGATGGGCTTCGGTGCGATGAAGATGAAGATCGGCCGGGGCCCGGAGGAAGACCTCCGGCTGGTGGAGACGGTGCGGGGCTCCATCGGCGACGAAACCAAACTGATGGTCGACGCCAACCACGCCTACACCGCGCGCGAGGCTATTCCATTGGGCCGCGAGCTGGAGCGGCTCGGCGTCTACTGGTTCGAAGAGCCCGTCGCACCCGAGGACCGGCAGGGGTATCGCGATCTGTGCGAGGCCCTGGACATGAACATCGCCGGCGGCGAGGCGGAGTTCTCCCGCTGGGGCTTCCGCGATCTCATCGAAGGCCGGTGCGTCGACGTCCTGCAACCGGAAACCTGCGGGCTGGGAGGCGTCTCCGAGTACCTGAAGGTCTGCGACCTGGCGCACACCCACTTCATTCCGGTCGTCAACCATGTCTGGGGATCGGCGGTCTGCGTGGCGCTGAACCTTCACCTGCTCGCCGCCATGCCGGACCTGCCGGGTGGCGCGCATCCCGTTCAGCCGATGCTGGAGTACGACATCACCCCGAACAAGTTCCGCGAGGACCTTCTGACGGAATCCCTCGGCATCACCGACCAGGTCAAGGCGAACGGGGGCTGGGTCGGCCTGCCCAGGGGTCCCGGGCTCGGCATCGACATCGATTTCGATTTCGTCGGGAAACATGCGGTGGACGAATAACCGTATGAAAAAAACCGCGAAAAGCGGGTCCTGAATCAACAAGACAATTGCATCGGCAAAGGAGGAATCCAATGAAACGCAGAACCATCCTCGGCTCCGTCCTGGTGGGGGCGGCCCTGCTCTGGACGGGAACGGCCTCGGCCGCCGACTAAACGCTGAAACTCGGCGTCGCCACCCCGTCGGATCACCCGCACAGCGTGTCGGCGCGCGAGTTCGCGAAGCTCGTCAAGGACAAGACGGGCGGCAAGGTCAGGGTCCGCGTGTTCGACAACGCCAGCCTCGGCTCCAATCCGGAGCTGATGGACGGCGTCAAGACCGGCGTCATCGACATGTGCGTCAACACGCCCGGCGTGATGGCCGAGTACGACCCGGTCACGGGTCTGCTCGAGCTGCCGTACCTGTTCGCCGACAAGGCCCACATGATGACCGTGACCCGCGGCCCGATCGGCCAGCAGATCGCGGACGACTACGCCAAGAACACCGGCATTCGCATCGTCGGCTACTTCGGCGGCGCGCAGCGCAACATGATCACCAGCACCAAGCCGATCGAGTCGATCGACGACCTGTCGGGCATGAAGATGCGCACCTGGGAGTGGAGCGTCATGCTCAACTGGTGGAAGGACCTCGGCGCCATCGGCTCCGTCGTCGCCTTTCCCGAGGTCTACACGGCGCTCCAGACCGGCGTCGTCGACGGGGCGGAGAACGAGTTCACCACCTTTACCGTCGCCCGCTGGGCCGAGATGGCGAAGAACATCGCCCTGACCCAGCACAACATCACCGTGCGCCCGCTGGTCGTCAGCGAGAAGAGCCTCGCGGAACTTCCCGCCGACCTCCAGGAAGCCGTCAAGCAGGCGGCGCTCGAGGCCGCGGACTTCGACGTCGCGCTGGAAGGCGAGCTGGACGAGAAGAACATGGCGAAGCTGAAGGCCGACTACGGCATGACGTTCACGACTCCCGACAAGACGCCGTTCATCGAGCGGTCGATCGGCGTCGTGAAGGCCTTCGCGAAAGAGAAGGGAATCACGTCCGTCGCCGACAAGATCCTCGCAGCCTCGAAATAACCGGTCAGGACATCCAAGGGAGCGCGGCCAACCGCGCTCCCCCTGCCGGTGACGGGAGGACACCGACATGCGCACCCTCCAACGTCTGCTCGACGGGCTGGACAAGGCCATCGATTTCGCCGCCGCGGTGATGACCGTCGTGCTCTTGCTCATGCTCTTCGTTCAGGTCGTCAACCGCTACGTCCTCGGCATTTCGTGGCCCATGCTGCAGTTCATCGTGCCGCTGTGCTTCGTGTGGCTGAGCATGCTCGGCTCGGCGGTCGCGGTGCGACGGCGCCTCCATTTCGAGGTCGACCTGCTGAAGATGCTGTTCGGGCCGCGCGGGCGCCATTGGCACGCCGCCGCGGTCGCGGCTTCGGTCCTGTTCGGCGGGTTCATCATCGCCTGGACGGGCTGGGGCTTCGCCGAACTCGGCATGGTCAAGCGCAACCCGGCCACGGACATCAGCATGATCTACATCTACGGCGCGCTGTTCGGCTGCGGCGTCCTGATCTGCGTGCTGGCGCTCGAACAGATGCTCCGCCACGTGGTCGCGGCGCTCGCGGGCGTGGCGCCCGAGGGTGGGGAGTCCGGGTCATGAGTCCGGAACTCGCGCTCAGCGTCCTGCTGCTCGGCTTCGCGGTGCTGTTTTCCCTGGGGGTGCCGCTCGCCTTCTCGCTCCTGTTCGCGTCGCTCAGCGTCATCGCGGCGGATCCCGATCTCGATCTGGTGATCATGCCGCTGCGGCTCTACTCCGGGCTGGACAGCTTCCTGCTGGTGGCGATCCCGGGCTTCATGTTCGCCGCCTTCATGATGAACCGGGTCGGCGTGACCGAGGACATCGTAGCGCTGTCCGATCTTCTCGTGGGCCGCATCAAGGGCGGACTCGCCCACATCAACGTGGTCGCCAGCATGCTCATGGGCGGCGTCTCGGGGTCGTCGACGGCCGACGTCGCCGGGGTCGGCGCCATCCTGATCCCGACCATGAACAAGAAGGGATACGACCGGGGGTTCAGCGCCTCGCTCACCGCCGCGTCGTCGGCGATCGGCAGCGTCATCCCGCCAAGCATCCTGATGGTCATCTACGGCGCGACGGCGAACGTGTCGGTCGGCGCGCTCTTCATCGCCGGCTATGTCCCCGGCATCCTGGTGGGGCTGCAGCAGTTGATCCTCGCCTACCTCTACGCCCGCCGCGCCGGCATCGGCGGCGAGGTCCAGGAGCGGTCCGCGCGCGAGATCGGAATCATCCTGCTGAAGGGCTTCGTTCCCCTCAGCGTCATGGTCATCATCATCGGCGGCATCGTGACCGGCGTGATGACGGCGACCGAGTCCGCCGCCGTGGCATCGGTCTACGTGGTCGTCGTCGGGGCGGCGTTCTATCGGAACGTCACGGTGCCGATGATCCTCGAAGTCGCCGCCGAGACCGCCCGCCTGACGGCGGTCGTGATGCTGTGCGTCGCCACCGCGACACTGTTCGGCTGGCTGATGTCGTTCTACGACATCCTCGGCGTCGCCGGCGACCTGTTCCAGCGTTTCGCGTCGGATCCCCTGGTGTTCATGGGTTTCGCCACGGTGCTGTTCCTCGTGCTCGGCACCTTCATGGACCCGGCGCCGGCGATGCTGATCTTCGTGCCGGTGATGGCGCCGATCGCGATCGGCATCGGCGTCGAGCCGCTGCAACTGGGCATCCTGGTCATCATGGCGCTCGCCATCGGCAAGATCACGCCGCCCTACGGGATCAGTCTGCTGCTCGCCTGCACCATCGCCGAGATACCGCTGTCTCGGAGTCTGAAGTGGACGTTGGCGTTCTTCGGGGCGTTCTGCGCGCTGATGGTGGTGCTGATCGTGTGGTCGGACGTGACGCTGTTCCTGCCGCGTCTCATGGTCCCCGACATGATGGGGAAGTGAGGTCGACCCGAGGCCGTGGCCGACAAACGAGTGACGGGCCTTCGTCGTCGGCAGACCGACGAAGGTCCCCGAAGGAGGGAACGATGTCGAACACCGTACTGGTGGCGATCGATGTTTCGCAGCCGAGTACCGTCGCGCCGTCGCTGGCCGTCGCCCGGACGCTGACGGCGGCGTCGGACGCCCGGATTCTCCTGCTCAACGTCGTCGAGGAGCTGCCCGCCTACGCGGCGGCTCGGCTCCCAGGCGGGATCCACGAAAAGTGGATGTCGGACGCCGCGGAGGCTCTCGAGCGGATCAAGAGCGAGCACGGTCTCCCGGACGCGACCGAGGTTCTCGTTCGCGAGGGCCACGCGTCGCGAACCATCCTCGACGTCGCGGCGGAGGTCGGCAGCGACGTGATCGTCCTGGTCTCCCACGACCCCGGTCTCGCCGACCACTTCCTCGGGTCGGTCGCCGGGCGTGTCGTGCGGCATGCCCACTGTTCCGTTCACGTCGTTCGCATGGCGGACCGATGACGTCGAGCCGTCGTCGGGGAAACCCCGGGTAGGAGATGTCGACGATGACCGTACCCCGATGCATCGCTGTCGACTGGGGAACCAGCAGCCTCAGGGCCATGCTGCTCGGCGACGGCGGAGAGGTCCTGGAGCGGATCGCGGGACCCAAGGGAATCCTCGCCGTCCCGGAGGGCGGGTTCGCGGCCGAGTTCGAGGCCACGTGCGGGAAATGGCGAACGGCGCATCCGGACATCCCGGTCCTGATGTCGGGAATGATCGGCAGCCGTCAGGGATGGGTCGAGACACCCTCGGTGATCGCGCCCTGCGGGTTCGGCGACCTGATCCGGCGGATGACCGAGGTCCCCGGCTCGGACGGCGCGATCCGCGTCATGCCGGGCGTCGAGGCCGTCGGCCCCGGCGGCACACCGGAGATCATGCGCGGCGAAGAAACCCAGATCGGTGGAATCGTGGCACGGCACGGCGTCCGCGACGGCGTCTTCTGCATCCCTGGAACCCACTCGAAATGGGTCCAGGTCGAATCCGGCCGCATCCTATCGTTCGCCACCTTCATGACCGGCGAATGCTTCGCCGTCCTCAAGACACACAGCATCCTGGGGCGCCTGATGGCCGACGGAACCGACGACGACGGCGCCTTTCGCAAGGGCCTCGAGCGGGCCGCCGCGCCGGGCGGCCTGCTGCATCATCTGTTCGCCGTGCGCACCATGGGGCTGTTCGACCGACTGCCGCCGTCCGAACTCGCCGACTACCTCTCGGGGCAGCTCATCGGCTCCGAGATCGAGGGCGCGCGCCCTCTTCGGCTCCGTCGCCGAGGTCCAGTTGATCGGCGGCGGAGAGGTCGGTGCCCGCTACAGCGAGGCGTTCGGGGCCTACGGCGTCGCCGTCACCCTGTGGGACGCCGAAGAGGCCGCCATCGCGGGGCTTTGGGCCGCCGCTGGCGCGTCACCCACTAAGTAGCCGGGGATTCTTCGTGACGCCGACCCTCGCCACCGCGCTCGCCCAATGCCCCCTCGTTGCGATCCTGCGCGGCGTGCGGCCCGACGAGGTGGCCGACGTCGCACGTGTCCTGGTCGACACCGGTTTCGTGATGATCGAGGTGCCCCTGAACTCGCCCGATCCTTTTCGCTCCATCGCGGTTCTTGCCGAACATTTTGGCGAAACGGCCCTCGTCGGCGCCGGTACGGTGGTCGACGTAAACGACGTCGCTCGGGTCGCCGAGGCGGGTGGCCATCTGATCATCTCGCCGAACGCCGACCCGGCGGTCATCGGTGAAGCCCGGCGGCGCGACCTCCTGTCGCTGCCGGGGGTCTGCACGCCGACGGAGGCTTTCGGCGCGCTCTCCGCGGGCGCCCATGCCCTCAAGCTGTTTCCGGCCGAGCTTCTGCCGCCGCCGGTGGTGAAGGCCCTGACGGCGGTGCTGCCGAAGGGCGTGCCGCTGCTCCCCGTCGGCGGGATCGGCGCCGGCAACATGGCCGACTACCTCGGGGCCGGGTGTTCCGGTTTCGGCATCGGCTCGTCGCTCTACAAGCCCGGCAAACCGCTCGCCGACGTCGCCCGCGACGCCGCAGCATTCGTCGAAGCCTGCAACAACGCTCGAAATGCTGGAACTCGATGAAACGCTTGCCGCCGTTCATGAGTGAGTTGATCGCGGCCGGTTTTCCGCCTTGCGGGCATTCCTCCCAAGACCCGGGCGGATACCTAGGGCGGGAGCGTCGTTCCTGGCGTTCCCGCCGTTTTCTTCCGCGGATGCGGCATTCGCGGAAACATTAGGGCACGCGGAGATCCTCACGGAACGGTCCGCGCAGCCGAGCGCTCCAAAACGGCGACGGCACGGAAGATCGCGGGCAGACCAGCTGGGTGACCGCTGAGTGAACGAGTGCTGAACCTCCCGACGTCACGTTTCTATCGAAATAGATAGGGATTCCACTCGTGCCTGAAGGGGCAGGGCGCACCAAGCTCATCATCGCGGATGATATCCGGTGGAATCATAATCCGCGTGTCGGGGGTTCAAGTCCCTCCTCCGCTACCACCTTTGTCCCTGTTTCTCCCGATGATTTGGCGTCGGGCTAGCGCAGTTGGAGAACGGCGCGCCGCCAATGCGCGGCTGTGGCGATACCGCCAATTTGTCTTGATATAACCGCTTTTCCAAGCCGTCGTTGTGGGTAAACTAGCGCCCTCGGCGGGGAGGGGCAGACGTCGATATGGCCGAAGACTCTTTGTCAATTCGAGGGCACTGAGATGCAGAGCGTCGGCGGTCGCCGAACGACGGAGCCTGTAAACGCGGACGCGCGGTGGCGCGCCGCGGACCGAGCCGATGGTTCGCTGTTGGCGGGTGGGAGGACGGCATGCCGCAAATCGTAACGGTCACCATCAACCCGGCGGTCGACATCGTCTGGGAGGTCAACGACGTCGTGCCGACACGCAAGCTGCGATCCACCGGCGGTGTCGTTTATCCGGGTGGCGGCGGCATCAACGTCTCGCACGTTATTTCCGAACTCGGCGGCGAGAGCATGGCCGTGTTCACCCAGGGGGGCATCATCGGCACCCTGTTGACCGAATTGCTCGACGATTTCGCCATCGATCGCAGGGTGATCAAGGTCGGCGGCCGGACGCGGCTCTGTGCCACCCTGTTCGAGAACTCGACCGAGGACGAGTACAGGATCACGCCACCGGGCCCGGAACTCCTGGAGACGGATTACCTGACTTGCCTGCAGACCGTCGCCAACCTCGAGTGCGAGTACCTCGTGCTCTCCGGCAGCGTGCCCAACGGGGTCCCCGAGGACATCTATGCCCAGATGGCGGCGACCGCCAAGGACAAGGGGATCAAGGTGGTCCTCGATGCCTCCGGCCGGCCGCTGATCGAGGCGCTGAAGGAGGGTGTCTACCTCGTCAAGCCGAACTTGCGGGAGCTTGAGCATCTGGTCGGCCGCAAGGCGCCGACGGAGGAAAAGCAGGAGGAGGTTGCCCGCCAGATCGTCGAGGAAGGCCGCGCCGAGGTGGTTGCCCTGACACTCGGTTCCGACGGCGCGCTGCTGGTGTGGAAGGACGGCACCAAGCGGCTGCCCAGCCCGGAGGTGATTCGCAAGAGCGCCGTCGGCGCCGGCTCCAGTTTCGTCGCCGGACTGGTGCTGTCGCTGTCCCAGGGGAAATCCCTCGATGAAGCTTTTGCCTGGGCGGTCGCCTGCGGCACGGCGGCGCTGATCACGCCGGGTACCGAGATGTGCCGCAAGCCCGACGTCGAACGCCTGTTCAACGAACTCAGAACCGTGTGACGGGCGGCACGGACGGGTTGGGATCGGATTCGAGACGGGGACGGACACCATGCGCCAAGTCATGACGATCACCTTGAATCCCGCAGTCGACATCGTCTGGGAGGTCGAGGAGATGGTTGCCCACCGCAAGCTGCGGGCGACCCGTGGACTAACTTATCCCGGCGGCGGCGGCATCAACGTTTCGCGCTGCATCGCCAAGTTGGGCGGCGAAAGCTGGGCGATCATCACCCGCGGCGGCCTCAGCGGCATGCTGCTGACCGAACTTCTCGACGACCTCGGGGTCAGCCGCCGTGTGATCAAGATCGCCGGACACACCCGGCTCGCCGGCATCGTCTTCGAACGCTCGACGGGGCAGGAATATCGGGTTACCCCTCCCGGCCCCGTGCTCTCCGAGGACGAATGGCAGGGGTGCCTCGACCTCGTCTCCCAGATGGAGACCAAGTATGTGGTCGCCACGGGCAGTCTGCCGCGGGGCGTCCCCAACGATTTCTATGGCCGGGTCGCGAAGGTGGCGAAGGATCGCGGCGCCAAGGTCATCTTGGATACGTCCGGTAAGGCGCTTCATGAGGCGCTAGGCGAGGGCGTTTACCTGCTGAAACCCAGCCAGCGCGAACTCGAGAACCTCCTCGGCCGCCGCGCGTATACCCACGAGCAGCAGGAAGAACTGGCGCGCCAGCTCATCGACGAAGGCAAGGCCGAAGTCGTCACCCTGACCCTCGGCGAGGACGGGGCGCTGATGGTATGGAAGGACGGCCAGCTCCGTCTCGACAGCCCCAAGGTCACGGTGAAAAGCGCCGTTGGTGCCGGGGACACCTTCGTCGGGGCGATGGCGTTCGGATTGGCGGACGGGCGGACGCTCGAGGATTCGTTCGCCCTCGCCGTCGCCGCCGGCGCCGCCTCGGTGATGACCGCCGGCACCGAGCTCTGCCGCAAGGAAGACGTCGACCGCCTCTACGCCGGGATGCAGGCGGCGGCGGAGTAGCCGCGAAAGTGCTCTAAGCGACGAGGACCGGCGTCTTTCCGAGGTAAGTGTCGTTGTCGATCTGACCGACGAGGAAATCGGCAACATCTGCCCGCGAGATGGCGCCGCCCCGCCAACGCTCGGGCTCGACCAGCACCTTGTAGCGGCCGGTTCTTGGTCCGTTGGTCAGCACACCGGGCCGGGCGATGACCCAATCGAGTGCGCTTTCCCGAATCAGCCATTCCTGCACGGACTTGTCGTCGTACGCACGACCGAGGAACAGGCGGAACGGGATTCGCTGAACACACCCCATGTGGGGGCGGCTGTCGCCGACGCCGAAACCCGTGACGCAGATGAGCCGCCGTACGCCCACTGTCTCCATGGCCGGCAAGAGGATTCGCGTCGCCTCGGAAAACAGACGCACGGGTCCGAGGATCAGGTCTGGACCCGCCGCGATCCCGAGCGCCTGGATGACCGCGTCGATGCCATCGAGCGCCGAGCCGACATCCTTCTCGTCGAGGGCATCGCCACGACGTTTCTCCAGGTTCGCATTGTCGATTGGGATCCGGTCGGCGCCACGGGAGAACGCCCTGACCGCGTGTCCGCACTCCAAGGCGCGCTTGACCGCTTCAAGCCCGATTCCACGACTGGCACCGATGACCAGGATGTTCGCCACGGTTCTCCCTCCTCCGGAACAACACCAGAAGAGTACTCAGGCTTCCGTCCTGCCCCAAGGACGTATCGTGGTCTATTCGGAAAGCCGCCGCTTGCTGGCGCGCGCGAATACTTCGGCGGTGATCAGAACGCCGACGAGCAGGATCATGTGAACTCCGACGGACGGCCCGAACATCGACAACGATCCAATCCAAAGCGAAAACACCGCCGACCACATCCATGCTAGCACCGTCATCAGCTGGAACGTTACGATCCTTGGCAGTGTCGCCAATGGGTTTCGGCTTGGGTTCATGACGACGGCATAGGCTTCGCGAATCATCTGATTTCTCCTTCACGGTTGGCGGAGGAGACTACGGCGCCTGCCTTCGCGTGGATCACCTGCGGACAGGCAGTCGCACAACGAGGTTGGGCGCTTGCCTTTCCTGGCGATCTTTGTCTTGGTTCCCGCAGAGCGGATTGCCGGGTGGAGATTCCTGAATGTCGCTGGAACTATGGTTCGCGTTCGTCGCGGCGACGACGGTACTGCTGGCCGTGCCGGGGCCCACGGTTGTCCTGGTGGTGAGCTATTCATTGGGAAAGGGCCGGGCCAGCGCCTGGGCGACGGTTCCCGGCGTCATCCTCGGTGATTTCACTGCGATGACGGTGTCCCTGCTCGGCGCCGGCGCGGTTCTCGCTGCTTCGGCGACGCTGTTTACGGTGCTCAAGCTTGCGGGCGCGGCCTACCTTGTCTGGCTGGGCATTCGGCTCTGGCAGGCCGACCCGTCGCTGAGGATTTCGCGCGCCGATGCGGCGACCGATGGCCGGCGGATGTTCTGGAACGCCTATGTGGTCACGGCCCTCAATCCCAAGAGCATCGTCTTCTTTGTCGCCTTCGTCCCTCAGTTCGTCGACCCCGCCGCTCCAGCCGTCCCACAGTTTGTCCTTCTGGAGGTGACGTTTCTCGCCCTCGCCGCCGTCAACGTGGCGATTTGGGCCCTGCTGGCAGGACGGCTGCGGGCGTGTTTTGACCGGCCGGCGGCGCTTCGGACCACCAACCGGATCGGGGGGAGCCTCCTGGTCGGCGCCGGATTGTTGACGGCCGCTGTTCGGCGCACCGGCTGAGCGTTCCATCCGGCGACATTGTCCCGCGCACGCTACGCTGTCCTACGGCACTCTGCGCACTTGGGCGAAGAGGGCTCCGCCTTAAGGTCGCCACGTTGCGACGTCAGGTTCCAAGAAATATAATTCGATCAAAGGAACAGATCCGTGAATGAGTGTCTTGGGAGGAGGGACTTCCGGTTTCTGGGAGTTTGAAGGATGTCGCGTAGACTGTTGGATTTCGGCCCAAAACCCCGATGGGTCGGATGGTGGCGTCTCGTCGGAACGGTGGTGTCCGCGGGACTGGCCGCACTCGTTTTGGCGATATCTGTCTCGAATGCGTTCGCTCAGGCGCCGGACGAGAACAAGATCGGACCGTTCTACGACGCGGAGTCAAAGAGCTATTTCGAGCTCAGAGCGTATTCATCCATCAGGCCGCCCGGCCGCACCTGGGCAAACCTTGGCGCGCAAGTAAAAAAGTTGACGTTTAAGGGCGTTCGTGGCCGCCTGGCGATCATTCGATCCCGCGAAACGCACGATTTCGTTCAACGGGAGATCCTGAAGAAGACCGACAAGCACGTCACCGCTGTGTGGATCGGCCTCCGACTCTTTTGCAGAGGAATGAAGCTGATGTGGGTCGACGGCCACGTGCGGCGCAGGGGCGACTTCGCCGTCTGGAACCGTCAATGGTTCCGGAACAAGGACATCACGTGCATGACGTCGAACTTCCAATACATGCCCGTATCCTACGGTCAAAGCGGGTCGAACTGGCGATGGCAAGCCTCCGGCCCGATAAAGAATTTCCCGCACGTCCTCGTCGAATACCCGACCGGCGAAGAATAGCGTCGCCCGGATTCCTTCGAGGATCGGTAGGGACGCGGTTTCGCGTCCCGGGCCGCGAACCCGTCAGCTGACCTGCCGCATGGGTGGCGCGGCGTCCACGTGAAGCAGCGCGGATGCCGCGCGCGTTTGCCAGGCCGACTCCCAATGTGACGCGTTCATCGGCTTTCCGAGTAGATAGCCTTGTAGGTAGTCGCAGTTGTGGCCAGCCAGGAAGCGGCGGTGGGTCTCCGTCTCGACGCCTTTGGCAACAACCTTGAGGCCCATGCTGTGAGCCATTGCGGCGGTTGCGGCGCTGATCGCCGAGGCATTCTCATCGTGCCCGAGTTCCCTGACGAACTCGCGGTCCAGCTTCAGCACGTCGATAGGGAACCGCTTCAGATAGGCGAGGGAGGAATAACCGGTCCCGAAATCGTCAATCGCCAATCCGACACCGAGGTCCTTCAAGCCACGCAGGCTTTCGACCGCCTGTTTCGCGTCGGACATGGCGACCGTTTCGGTAACCTCCAATTCCAAGTCCGAACCCGACAGCCCATTGTCTTGGATGGCTTGCCTGACCTCGTCGACGAACTCGGCCGAGCGCAGTTGGTAGCGGGAGATGTTCACCGCCATGCGCACGTCCTCAAGCCCCAGCCGCTTCCAATCCGCGAGTTTCCGGCAGGCTTCGTGTAGTACCCAGCTGCCGATCTGCTCGATCAGTCCGATCTGCTCGGCAACGGGAATGAACGTGTCCGGGGACAGGTAGCCGCGGTCGGGATGGTTCCACCGGATGAGGGCTTCGAACCCGTGCAACCGGCCCTTCGGAGTGCAGACCTGTGGCTGGTAGAACAGCTCGAACTGGCCTTCGGACATGGCAATCGGCAAGTCGCGCTCGATCTCCATGCGCTCGTTTGATGCCGCCATCATCTGTTCGGAGTAGAACTGGTAGTTTTTCCGGCCCAAGTCCTTGGCGCGATACATGGCAGTGTCGGCGACTCTCATCAGTGAGTCGACGTCCTTGCCATCCGCAGGGTAGAGGCCGATGCCGATGCTGGGGCTGGAATGGAGGTCGTGCGGGCCGATCGAGTAAGGGAGGCTCAGAGTATCGACGATCTTGGCCGCGACCCGCGAGGCGATGCCGGGATGCGCGAGCCCGGTCAGGACAACGACGAACTCGTCGCCGCCCTGGCGGGCGACGATGTCGCTTTCGCGGACGCAGGGGCCGAGACGATTGGCGACCTCCTTGAGAAGCTTGTCGCCGACGTGGTGGCCGAGGGTATCGTTGATGGTCTTGAACCGATCCATGTCGATGAACGTCACCGCGACCGAATCTCCGGAACGACGGGCCGACAGCAACGCCTGTTCCAGCCTGTTTTCCAGGCTGAACCGGTTCAGAAGACCGGTCAGGGCGTCGTAGTGAGCGAGATGATGAATCTGCTCCTCGGCGGCCTTCCGCTCGCTGATGTCCGAAAAGCTCGCCATGTGGTGGGTCACGCGTCCGGCGTCGTCGCGTACGACGGAGATCGTCGCCCAGTTCGGATACACCCGCCCGGATTTGCCGCGATCCCAGAGTTCCCCTTGCCAGTACCCGGACGTTCTCAACTCGGACCACATCGCGTCATACGTTTCGCGCGGTGTGAGCCCGGACGCCAGGAGCTTGGGGTTCTGTCCAACGACATCGTCGAGGGAGTATCCAGTCAACGCCGAGAACGCCGGGTTCACGTTGACGATCCAGTTTTCGGCGTCGGTGATGAGCATCGCCTCGCCACTACCCTTGAACGCGTTGGCGTAAAGATGCAGGGCCGCTTCGCTCTTTTGACGTTCAGCAATCTCGGTTCGCAGATCGACGGTCTGCCTGGCCACCGTGCGCTTGAGGGCCCACAGCCACGCAAAGGTGAGAACGAGTAGTGCCGCGACAAAAGCAACCGTTGCGGTGACGAGGAGAAGGGCACGGTCGAGGGCGTTCGCCCTGTCCCGTTCGGGATCGAAGATGACGCTTTCGTCGAAGTCTCCAGTGACGAGACCGCCCTGCTTGAGAATCTCGTGCATGCGACGCCAGCGGTCCGGATTGACACGGCCCATCTGGACGACCGGATAGAGCATCAGCTTGCGGACTTCCTCCGCCTGGAATCGGTTGAAGCCGAGGAGATCTTCGACCGGATAGCGCCGGGGCAAGGTTGTGGCGATACGCTCGGCGATCTCGTCGGGGTTCTCCAGGGCGTAGCGCCAGCCCTCGAGTGTCGCGTCGACGAACCGGCGGACGACGTCTGGATGACGCTCGGCAAAGGTTTTCGAAGCGAAGATCGTGTCGCCGCAAAAGTCCACGCCGTAGGCCGATGGCGTCAGTACGGTCAAACGGATTTTCTTCTGTTTTGCCCGCCAGAGAGCCGTGAGCCTGTAACCCGCGTAGGCGTCGATCTCGCCTGCGGCGAGGTGGTTGAACGGGCTCCCCACAGCGTCGGCTCCGTTCAGACCTGTCACTTTGTCGGGATCGATACCCTCCTTCCGCAGCACGGCCTGCATCTCGATGTCGCTGAGCTGGATTGGTTCGCGCCAGACCGTTACTCGGGTCAAGTCGGCGGGCGAATGCACGTCCACTTCCTTGCGGGCGAAGATCGCGATCGGGCTCTGCTGGAAGATTGTCGTGACGATGACGATCGGCACGCCGCGATCACGGGCGGTGAGAATTTCCGCGCCACCGATTCCGAACTGGGCGCGGCCGGCACTGACTTCCTCGAAACCGACGCGCAGTTTGCCGTCTTCAGCGAACGCCGACCGGATCTCGACGTCGAGCCCGGCCTGCTCATAATACCCTTGCCAATCGGCAGCATAGATACCTGCGAACTGGAACTGATTGTCCCAACGCATTTGCAGGACCACCCGATCGGCCGCCTCGGCGGTCGCCACCAGCGACAGGCAAAACCAAGCGGATACGCTAAAGATGATTCGCCGCCAGCCGCTCATAGATCATTCAAGCCGTTCGCCCTGGTACTCCCGACGAATAAGGAAGCTTTGCCCGACGCGATGAAGACATGCTTCCGTATAGTCGTCGGCTCCATTGGTCTATCCTTCGGTTTTTCTGGGCACGTGAACGGGGATTGACGCGGATCGGTTGCCGGCCGAACCCCACGGATGGTGCCATCGCCGGCGCCGTATACGAGCGCAGATCGGCGCGTCGTGTCTCGTCACCGGACGAAATCGCCGGTAAACTCGGGGAAACCTTGGGGGAGGATATCGGACCATGCGTATTCGACCGCGACGGACTGCTTTGGGCCATGTGGCGCAGTTGACGGTGCTCGCCATCGGCATGTGCTTCGCCATCTCGGCGGCCAGCGCTGCCAGCTATGGCACCATTCCACCGACGCAATGGGGAGTCGACAGCGCCGCCGGGCGGTGCGTTGTCTGCCACAGCCTCGAGAAGGGCGGACCGTTCCGGTATGCGCCGAACCTCTACGGCATCGTCGGGGCGTCGAAGGCCCGAGAAGAGGGTTACGGTTACTCGCTGTCGCTGATGACCAAAGGTGGCGTGTGGACCGAGGACGATCTCGATCAGTTCCTCGCCGACGCCGGCAAGTTCGCACCGGGCTCGACGAAGAGCATCCGCGTGCGCGACGCCGAGGAGCGCAGGAAGATCATCGAATTCCTGAAGTCGCCGTCCCAATAGCACCGAGCAGCGGAGAGGCCGGTTCGCGACGTTCGCGCTAAACCGTCTGGTCGTCGATCTGCCGGAACGCCTGGACTGAAACCCGCTCGGCTAGATCATGCATCGTCTTCATCTTGGATGTGGGCGCCGCCTCGATGAACGACTTCCACTGGTCCAAGGCGTCCCAGTGCGCGATGGTCAGGCATTCGCCGGGATCGTCACAGCTTTCGAGAAGGACGCTCCCTCGGGCGCCCTCGGTGCTGTCCCGGATTGCGGTCGTGGTGTCCCGCCAGGCCGCCTTGAACGCCGCCCGGTTCTCCTCCGGCACTTTCCATCTGTAGACGATCCGTATCACGATGCGTGCTCCCGCATTTTTGGGATGACCTTGCCTTTATCGCGAACTATCTAGTCGAAGCGACCCTGCCGACTGTGACACGGATGCCGAGCATTCGGAGCCTCAGTCGCCGCCGTTTCCTCGCAGGGGACGCGGCGATGGCCGGATTCGCGATGGCGCCGCCGCGCCCGACGTTCGCTACCGCTGAAGACCGCGCCCGCATCCTTCGAGCTGCTCCGGCCGAAGCCTCCCTGCGTTCGTCGGCCGCCGTTCCGGCCCGCGTTTGGGCCTACGACGAACAGGTGCCCGGCCCGCTGCTGCGGGTCCGCCAGGGTAAGGCGGTGCGCGTGCGCCTGGAGAACGACATCGAGCAGTCCACCACCATTCACTGGCACGGTATCCGCATCGACAACCGCATGGACGGCGTCGCCGGCCTGACACAGGACGCGGTGCCGCCGGGGGAAGCCTTCGAGTACGCGTTCACCGTCCCGGATGCCGGGACGTTCTGGTATCACCCCCACAACCGCTCGTGGGAGCAGGTCGCCCGTGGCCTGCAGGGCGTCCTCATAGTCGATGAGCCGGAGCCGCCGGCGGTCGACCAAGACATCGTCCTCGTCGTCGACGATTGGCGGCTGACCAAAGAGGGTCAGATCGACGAAGCGAGCTTCGGCCATCTGCACGACTGGAGCCACGCCGGCCGGCTGGGCAACGAACTGACCATCAACGGTCGTCCACGCTTCGACGTTCCGGTGAGGGCTGGCGAGCGCCTGCGCGTCCGCGTTGTCAACACCGCCAACGCGCGGATCATGAACCTGCGGTTCGAGAAGCATGGACTCACGCTGATTGCCGTCGACGGACAGCCGGTCGAGCCCCGGCTGGTCCCCGACGGTGCTTTTCCGCTCGGCCCGGGCCAGCGGGTCGACCTGATGATCGACATGAGCCTCGATCCGGGCTCGCGTGCCGCAATCACCGAGGTCACGGGCGGCGGCCGCCTCGTCGCCGGAGAGTTTATTTACGCCGCGGGCGCCGTGGCGCGTGTCCATCCGCTGGACGCACCGGTCCGGCTCGCCGCCAACCCGCTGCCCACCCGGCTCAACCTTGACGACGCGGCACGTGTTGACCTGCTGATGGAGGGCGGCGCCATGGGCGGCATGGCCGGGGCGATCCACGAAGGCAAGCCGATGACCATCCGCGAGCTGGTGCGAGAGAAACGCATGGCCTGGGCGTTCAATGGCGTTGCCGGGATGAGCGAAACGCCGCTGGTATCGGCAAAGCGCGGTGAGACCGTGGTGATCCACATGCGCAATCAGACGGCATGGCCCCACGCCATGAATCTGCACGGCCACCACGTGCGCGAACTCGCGCGATCGGGCGTCCCGGTTGCCGACGAGGCGTGGCGCGACCCGGTCATGCTGGAGCGCGAAGAGGACGTCGCCGTCGCCCTCGTCGCCGACAATCCGGGCAAATGGATGCTCCATTGCCACATGCTCGAGCATCAAGCCGCCGGAATGACGACCTGGTTCGAGGTCGTCTGACCGCGAAGGACGGGGACCGAAAATGAGCCGCTGGCCGACGATCGCCATTCTTGGATGCATGCGGATACTGCTCGGCGCCGGCATTCTCCTCGCCGTGGGCGTCGCGCCGGGTGATGCCCACGGGCCGCGGCACAATCCTGTGCGCCACCAGTTCGTCATGCAGAACGGACTGCCCGAAGCCTATCGCGACGCCCGCAACCCTCTCGGCAAGACGCGGGACAATCTGAAAGGCGGCGCGGTGCTGTACGACGAGCACTGCGCCCTCTGCCACGGTCGTGCGGGACAAGGCAACGGCGAGGGCGCGGCCGACCTCGTTCCGCCGCCACCGAGCCTCGCCGGACTCTATGACGGTCCGATGGGAGGCATGGCCGGCGGGCGCGGGATGATGGCCGGACGAGACATGGATGCCTTCACTTTCTGGGCGGTGTCGGAAGGCGGCGAGACGCACGAGCAGGGGGCGGCATGGCGACCGGGGACAACCTCCAGGACAACATCGAAGAAAACATCGAGCAGAACATCGAAACGGTGAGCCGGCTGATCGACACCGTCGTCGAGTTCGCCGTCGCCTACGGCTTCCAGATCCTCGGCGCGCTGGTCGTCCTGTTCATCGGCCTCAAGGTCGCCGGCTGGTCGGGGCGCTGGATTACCGGCTTCGCACTCGCCCGCAACATCGACCAGACGCTGGCCAAGTTCTTCGGCGGGCTGGTCAAGATCGTCGTCATCGCCTTCGTCGTCGTCATCACGCTGGGCAACTTCGGCATTTCCCTCGCGCCGCTGATCGCGCTGGCCGGCGCGTCGGCGTTCGGCGCGACGCTGGCCATCCAGGGACCGCTGTCGAACTACGGCGCCGGACTGTCGCTGATCCTCACCCGGCCGTTCGTTGTCGGCAACACCATCACCGTCGGGCGCACCAGCGGCATCGTCGAGGAGATCACCCTGGCGATGACCGTGCTGACCAGCGAGGACGGCGAACGCATCACCGTGCCGAACAAGGAGATCGTCGGCGAGATCATCGTCAACTCCCACGACCGCCGCGTCGTAGAAACGCGCATCGCCATCGGCGCCGACGCCGACGCGGAGAAGGCAATCGGCGTGTTGCGCGACGTGCTGGCGCGCTCACCCGACGTCGGCGACGAGCCCGGGCCGCAGATCGGCGTACACGACTTCACCTACGGCGGTGTTGTCCTGGGCCTGCGCTTCTGGGTCCCGAGCACGCGGTATTTCCAGCTTCGCTACGCGCTCAACCGCGAAGCCTTCGCCGCGCTGCGCGACTCGGGCATTCCGCTGTTGCCGGCGGCGGGCACGGCGGTTACGGCGGATTCGCTCAGTGCGGACGAGCCGGTGCCGTCCGGGTCGGCGCGATAGGGCATAGCGGTATCGGCACGGACAGGGATACGCTGATCCGGATGGATTCCGGCCAAAAGAACAGATCGAAGAGATAAGGGAGACGGTGTCATGCGTTTTCGTTCGTTTGTTGTGTTCGCCGTGGCGGCTCTTTTGGCCCAAGGCGCAATTGCTGACGAAGGTCCGGTGGGCCGGGTGAAAACGGTCAAAGGCGACGCATCGGTGGTCCATGCCGGCAGCACATCGCCGGCGACGGTAGGCGCGCCGGTGGCGCTCGGCGACACGTTGAAGACCGGCAAGGACGGGTCCATCGGCGTCACGCTCCGCGACAACACCATGGTCTCCATCGGCCCCGACACCGAATACGCCATCGACCAGTTCGTGTTCCAGCCGCGTCAGAACAAGCTCAGCTTCGTCAGCCGCGTGACCAAGGGCTCGCTGCACTACGTCTCCGGAACCATCGCCAAGCTGTCGCCGGATGCGGTCAAGGTGGCGACGCCGACCGGCACCATCGGCGTGCGCGGCACCCGCTTCGCCGTCCGCGTCGGGAACTGATTCGATGTTCGTTCGCGGAGGCACCGCGGCGGCGCGGATGCTCGCCGTTGCCGTGTTGGTGTTGGTCGGCGCCTGCGCGCCGCGCACCTATGTCGTCCTTCTCGATCAGCCGGACGGCAAGACCGGCGCGGTGACGGTCGAGACCGAGGGTGGCTCGCAGACCATCGAAACGCCGGGTCAGGCAACGGCTTTCGCCAGCGCCAGCAGGCCGCCCGGTGAGCCGTTCGCCGTCTCGGATGAGCAACTGGGCCGCGATTTCGGCGACGCCATCGGCGCCCAGCCGGAGCCGCCGGCGATGTTCCTCATCTACTTTTTCTCCGACAGCACCCGCCTGAAGGCCGACTCGGAAGCCAAGCTGCCGGCGATCCTCACGGCCATCGGTAGGCGCGCCGCGCCCGACATCTCTGTCGTCGGCCATTCCGACCGCTTCGGCGACGAGGGCTACAACAACCGTCTCGCGCTGCGCCGTGCCCGTGCCATCCGCGACGCCATCGTCAATGCCGGTATCGATGCGGCCAGCATCGATGTGACGTCGCACGGAGAAAACGATCCGCTGGTGCCGACCGCCGACAACGTCCGCGAACCGCGCAACCGACGGGTCGAGGTGTTCGTACGGTAGCGGGATCCCGATAAGCGTGCGGCTACTTCTCGGTGAGCACGACACGGGCGCCCGTGTCGCCGCGTTCCAAACGGGTGAGGTGGAAACGGGCCAGGGCGTCGTCGGGGTGGGCGTCGGCGAGGGCGGCAAACGCCGCGCGGGCACCGGCGTCGCCGGCCTTGAGCAGCCGGTACGCGGCGTCATAGTCGCGGTTGGCGGGGCTGTCGGCGGCGCCGTCGGCCAGCGGCTCGAAGGCCTCGATGCCTTCGGTCTTGCCCTTGAGCACCAGGGTACCTACCGGCCGGCCGACGAATCCCGGGCAGCGGGCGACGGTCGAGCCGCTGACGCACACCCGTGTGCCGAGCTGCTTGTTGACGCTTTCGAGCCGGGCGGCGGTGTTGATGGGATCGCCGAGCGCCCGGTAGTCGAACATGGTGCCGCCGCCGAAGTTGCCGACCAGCACGCTGCCGGTATTGACCCCGATGCGGGTGGTGCCAAACGGGATTCCCTCAGCCTGCTTGGCGCGGGCGAAGGCGTCGGCGAAGGCGTCCATTTCAAGGGCGCAGGCGATGCCGCGGGCGGCATGGTCATCCTGAGTCACCGGAGCGGAGAACATCACCGCGACGGCGTCGCCGACGATACGGTCCAGCGTGCCGCCGTGGGAAAAGGCGATGGCGATCATGCGGTCGAGGTACTCGTTGAGCAGCGAGACCACGGTCTTCGGATCGAACTTCTCCATCAGCGAGGTGAAGCCGGCAAGATCGGTCATCACGAAGGTGCACTCACGCGTCTCGCCGCCAAGCGCCAGGGTGCCGGGGTTGTCGATCAGGTGCTGAACCAGGTTCGGCGACACGTAGCTGGCGAAAGCTTGGCGAATCCATTTCTGGCGTCTTTCGGCCTACATGTGGCGGGGGATCGACGTGGCCAGGAACACAAGGATCGCGGCGGCGGCCAGCGTCACCGGGTCGAGCAGCAGCCGTTCGGCGGCGAATGCGTGCCACGATGCATAGCAGGCGGCGCCAACGCCGCCGAGGCCGGCCACAGCCGACCACATCGCGCCGAAGCGCAGCACCAGGACAATCACCACCGCGCCGATCGCGACCATCAGGATCGACTCCGCCGCTTTTGCCCAGTCGGGGCGGGACAGCGTGTTGCCGAGCATGATCTGCTCAATGGTCTGGGCGTGGATCTCGACTCCTGGAATGACCCCACCGAGGGGACTGAAGCGGACGTCCTGCAGGCCCTGGGCCGAGGTGCCAACGAAGACGATGTGGCCATCGAACACGCCGGGGCCGACCTCGCCGGCAAGCAGGGTCCACGCCGGCACGTAGCGGGACGGCTCGGGACGGGTGTAGTGGAGCCACACGGCACCTTCGGGGTCGGTCGGGACGATGGCGCCGCCGATCTGCACGGCGACGATACCGGTCTGTCCACCGGCGCGCTCCTCGCCGCTGGCGCCCGACGACTTGACCACATAGTTGCCCGCGCCTTGGGCGACCCGCAGTGCCTCCGCCGCCAGCGTCGGATACAGGTCTTCGCCGATTCGGAACATCATCGGCGTCCGGCGGATAACGCCGTCGGTATCGGAGGTGAACGACAGGGCACCGTTGCCGGCGGCGCCGGCTTCGAGGATCTCCAGGGTCGATACCGCGCCGGTGTGTGCGGCGAGGAACTGCCGCGGATCGTCTCCGGCGGTGACGTACCGAGCGGCCTGCCGGGGAAAGCGCTCGGCGCCGGCTCCGGCGCGCAGCGCAAAGCCGGTGACGACGACCCCCCGGGCGATGGTCTCGGCGAAAATCTGGTCGTGATCGGGAAGTTCGCCCAGCGCCTCCGCGACCGCGTGGATGCCGTGGAGTCCGGCCAGTGCCGCCGCCGGCGAGGTGCAGTCCGGCTCGGCGAACATCACGTCGAAGGCGACGGTAACGGCACCGAGGGCATGCAGCCGGTCGACGATTTCGGCCATCACCGTGCGCGGCCAAGGCCACTGGCCGATGCGTTCCAGGCTGGCATCGTCGATGTCGAGGATACGCACCGGAACGGGCTCGTAAGGACGCGGCCGCCAGCGTTGATAGGAATCGAACACGGCGTTGCGCAGCGCCGCCACAATCGGCGGTTCGGCAATCTGAATGACGACCGCACCGAGCAACACGGCGGCGGCGAGCAGAACGGGCAACCAGAGGCTGACGGCTTTACCGGGCGCTCCGTCGGCAGACGCAGGCTGCTTGGCTTCGCTGCTCATCTTTGCTTGCGTCATCGCCCCTGGCTTCGCCGCCCAGCGATGGCGGCACCGGAACAATATAGCTGACACGCGGAGAGAAAAGAGGCATATGCGTCCGTTCGCGCCAGGAACGAACGCGCCGGAATGGGAGGCAAAGTCACGCGATGGGAACGATGTTCAACCCGGCCCAGATCGTCATCGACCAATATGTCGAGCGCCTGCGCGACAACTACACGTCCATCTATGGGCTTCTGGAACCCGAGTTTCCGGGGATCATCGGCTTCGTCGGCCGCGTCGCGCTGGAGAACATCGCCAACACCGACGCGCCGTATCACGACCTCCACCACACCATCCTGGTCACCGATGTCGGGCAGGAGATCCTATGGGGGAGGCACCTGAGCGAAGGCGGTGTCTCACCCCGCGACTGGCTGCATTTCGTCGTCTCGCTGCTGTGCCACGACATCGGCTATGTCCGGGGCGTCTGCAAGGACGACCGCGACCGCCGGTACGTGATGGATTTCGAAGGCAACACGACGGAGATCCCCCGAGGCGCCACCGATGCCTCGCTGACCCCCTATCACGTCACTCGCTCGAAGCTGTTCGTCGAGGAGCGCTTTGGCAAGGTGCCGCAGATCAGCACCCAGGTGATCCACGCCAACATCGAGCACACCCGCTTCCCCGTGCCCGCCGACGAAGACCACGCCGATACCGCTGCGTATCCGGGGCTTCTAAGGGCCGCCGACCTGATCGGCCAGATGGCCGACGTCAACTACCCGCGCAAGATCTCGGCTCTGTTCCGTGAGTTCCAGGAGACCGGCACCGCCCAGGCGCTCGGCTACGACACCGCCACCGACCTGATGGAGGCCTACCCCAAGTTCTTCTGGGGCGTGGTCAGTCCATTGATCACCGAGGCCCTGTTCTATCTGCGCAAGACCCAGATCGGCAAAATGTGGGTCAACAGCCTTTACGCCAACGTGTTCGCCCAGGAGCACCGGCTCGACACTTTCGGGCCGGAACGCAATCGCTGAGTCGTCGGCGACAGGCTGTCAATCCGGCGCCTTCTTCAGGAACGCCGTCAGCAGGATGGCGGTCGCGGCCATCGCCACGGCCAAGGCGAAGCTGACCTGGAAACCTCCGTACGCCTCGGCGGCGACACCGGCGATACCCGGTCCGACGACCTGACCGATGCCGAAGACGAAGGTTATGGTGCCGAACGCCGCTGCCGCCCGCTCGGGGCCCAGGTAGTCTCCGACGGCTGCGGCCATGATCGACGGAACGCTCCATGCGCACACCCCGAACAGCACGATGGAGACGTAGAGGAACGCTTCCGGCAACGCCGCCGCGACAAGCAGGTGAGCGGTGCCCTGAAGCACGAAGACGACGATCAGGCCAGCCCGCCGACCGAAGCGGTCCGACAGTGTGCCGAACACACCGGAGAGCAGGCTAAGCGCACCCAGCCACATCCAGAACTGGCCGGCGACGGCGTCGGAGAAGCCGCGCTCCTGGACCAGCGTTGTGACGATGAAGGTGGCGTAGATCGGATAGGTGAATCCGAACAGGAAATAGATGGCGCTCAGGTGGGCGAGCGCCTTCCACGGCGAGGGCCCGGCCGTGCCGGTATGGGTCGACAAGGGAGCGTTGCCGGCGTCGCTGCCGAAGGGAGTTAGCCCCTTCTTTGCTGGCGTGTCGTGGATGAGCAGGCCACAGGTGATGGTGGCCGCGAGTACCGTGACGCCCAGCACCAGCCAACTCCACCGCCAGCCGTCCGTTCCGGCGACGGCGTCGATCTCCGCGACGATCAAACTTGAGTAGACGATGGCGAAGCCACTGCCGATGACCATGTAGCCGGCGGCCCGCCCCCGGTGGCGGCGGGCGAACCAGTGCGGAACCAAGGCCATCACCGGAACGTTCACCAGGCCGCTGCCGATGCCGGTCACGACATAGAGCACCAGGGCCTCGATGAAGCCTCCGGCTTGGCCAACCATGACCATCGAGACGCCGACCAGGATCAGGCCGGCGAAGATCGTCCACCGATATCCCAGCCTTCGGGCGCAGGTACTGGCGGCGAACACGGCGGCCAGATAGCCACCGAAGTTGCCGCTGCTGATGAACCCCATCTCGGCGTAGGTAAGGCTGAGCGACTCCCCCATCGCCGGCAGCAGCCGGCCTAGGGCGAACCGTCCCAACCCCAGGCAGGGGAACACCGCCAGCGTGCCGGCGCCGACGACGACCCATCCGTAGTGCACGGTTCGGCTCACGCCGCGCCCTCCCCTCACTCAGCCGCAAAACTGCGACGGGCGGTTATACGCGGGAAATCTACTTCGCGAACTTGACGGCCTTCGGAACGAAACCTAGATCATTCGCGCCGACACGCCCATTGGGGTGCGGCGCTGAAAACGGGGCCGATCTTCGGGTGACCCCACGTGATCGACACATTGCTTATGTTGGAGGATGTGCACCATGACGAGCTTTGATTTCTCTCCCCTGTTCCGCTCCACCGCCGGTTTCGACCGCATGATGCGCCTGCTCGAGAGCTCGGCGCGGGTGACCGAGGCAGGCCAGGGGTATCCGCCCTACAACATCGAAAAAACCGGCGAGAATGCTTATCGCATCACGCTCGCCGTCGCCGGTTTCGCCGAGGACGAGATCGCCATCGAAGTGCGTGAGGGCACGCTGACCATCGACGGTGCGCGCAAGGAAGAGGACGGCGGAGCCGCCTATCTCTATCGCGGGATCGCCGGGCGCGGGTTCAAGCGCCAGTTCCAGCTTGCCGACCACGTCGAGGTGGCCGGGGCCAACCTGCACAACAGTCTGTTGACCGTGGACCTGGAGCGTCGGGTGCCTGAGGCGTTGAAGCCGCGCCGCATCGAGGTGTCGAGCGCGGCACCGGCGAAGGTCGCCGCCGATACCAGCAAGCAGATCGACGACTCGAAAAAGGCCGCTTAACACCGCTCCCCGATCCGCCGGGTCGCCGATCTTGGTGTCGGCGTCCCGGCGGCCGTTCTCTGCTAATACCTTGAAAAACTACCGAGCCCGCATACGTCTTGCGCGGGCGTGGTGCTAAGACGCGTCCGCGGTTCAAGGGAGAAGGCGATGTCGGACAAGGTGGTCAAAAGCGACGCCAAATGGCGTGCCGAGCTGACGCCCGAGCAGTTCGCGGTGTGCCGCGAGAAGGGCACCGAGCGAGCCTTCACCGGGGCCTACTGGGACACCAAAAGCCCTGGAACCTACCTGTGCTCGTGTTGCGGAGAGGCGCTGTTCGCCTCGGAGACGAAGTTCGACTCCGGCACCGGGTGGCCGAGCTTTTTCCAGCCTATCGACGCGGAGCGAGTGGGCACCGAAGCAGACCGCTCGTTCGGCATGACACGGACCGAAGTCCATTGCGCACGGTGCGGCGCCCACCTCGGGCATGTCTTCCCAGATGGCCCGGCGCCGACCGGAGAGCGCTACTGCATCAACTCGGTTTCGCTGTCGTTGGAATCGAAGGACGAATCATAGCGCACGGTTCGATCGGATCGACCGGTCCGATCGAATGGTCGTGCTCTCATTCTTTGATTTCTAGCGCGAACGACGACGGGGCGCCCGTGGGCGCCCCGCAAGCTCAGTAGACGTGTTCGCGTCTATCCGTTGATGCCGAGGCTCGCCTCGTCAAGGCGGCCCAAGGCCTACAACAGCTGGTAGACCGCGAGGCGCTGATCGTAGGACACCTGGGTGAACTGGATCTGCGCGTCGATGATCCCGTTCTCGGCGTCGAGCACGTTGATCACCGTTTCCTTACCTTCCTCGCGCAGCCGCTTACGGGCTTCAAACACCTCGGACGCGATGTTGACGGCGTTCTCCAGCAGATCCACCCGCTCGCGGGCGGTCACCAACTGCTGCCACGCCCGGCGGGTGGCCTCGATGACGTTGCGGGTGACGAACTCGTGGTTGTCCTGGCTGGCGCGGTAGTTGAACGCCGCCTGGGAGACCGAGGCGTCGGTGGCGAAGCCGTTGAACAGGTTCCACGTCGCCTGCAGCAGTACCGACCACTCGCGACGGGTGCCGAGAACGGCGTCGCGGTGCTTTTCGTAGTTGACGGTGCCGACAACGTCGAACGTCGGGAAGAAATCGGACCGCGCGGCCCGGCGCAGTTGATGCGCGACCTCGACCGTCAACCGGCTGCTGCTGACCGCCGGGTTTTCCGAACTGGCAATCTCGACGGCCTGGACCTGGCTGGCGGGAAGCAACTCGACCGGCGGTACCGGGTCGACCATCGCGTCCATGTCCGGCGCGTGGTCGAAAACCTGGATGTACTGGCTGATGGCATCCTCCAAGGCGCCTTCGAAATTGACCCGCCGCTCCTTGGCGAGTTGCAGGCGGCGCTTGGATTCAAGCACGTCCACGGCGATACCCGCACCACGCTGAACCCGCTCGTCCTCCAGGTTGAGCTGACGCATGATGGTGCGCTCGTTGCTCCGCGCCAGTTCGATCAACCGCTTCTGGCGGAGCACATTGAGATACGCGTCAATGCCGTCGAAGATGGTGTTCTGCCGGGTGCCCTCGAGGGTAAACCGCGCCACCCGAGCGTTGAGCTGCGCCTGATCCAACTCCGCGGATGTGGCGAATCCATCGAACAGATTCTGGGTTGCCGTTACCGTGGCGACGTTTCGCGTCCGCCGCCAGTCTCTGTCCCGCGTCCGCTGGGCGGTGCGGCGGGCCGGGCTGTCGATATTCTCCGGCCCCATATCGGCGCTGAGGTCCAGGGACGGAAGGAAGCCGGCGAAGGCCTCGTCGACGGCCTTGTTGGCCGATTCGAGGGCGTTGGTGCGCGACCGAACCTCGGGGTGGTTGGCGAGTAGTCCGCGCAACTCATCGCCCAAAGACTGCGCGGACGACGTGCCAGAGTATAGTGTCGCGCAAAAGGCCGTGGCGACAGCCACCACCAACGAACGAGTAAACATTTTCAAACCACTTCCCCCGGCTTCGGCGACGATTCCGCGGCACAAAGCCCTAACGGAATCTCCGGTCAAACCAATGGCCTCCCGGTTATCTTCACCGCACGCATAACACATTGAGCGTGCTGCGTCGCGCGGCGATCAACCCGACTCCAACAGTACCATGCCCAGCATTCGTGCCAAGCTGACGCAAAGTATTCTAGAACCGGCATTATCGGGTCAAGCGGTGGCTTGCAAATCAGGCAACTGCCCAGCGATTGTGGCTTTTGTGCAACAACAGGCGATGGCGGGTCTCACCGATCCGACGCGATTTCGCTCTCGGCCCCGTAGCCCCCGCCGCCAGGGGTCCTGAGCACGAACACATCGCCGATCCCCATTTCGGTTGCGTCCGTCCCTGACAGCTCCTCGATGCTACCGTCGGTGCGCACCACCTCGTTGCGCCCTGTCTGCCCCGGTTCGCCCCCGGCCATGCCGTATGGGGGCACGATACGATGACTCGACAGGATCGCCGCCGTCATCCGCTGGCGAAACTCGATTCTCCGGACCACGCCATCGCCGCCGCGATGCAGACCCCTGCCGCCGGATCCACGGCGGATGGAAAACTCGCGAACGAGCACGGGAAACCGCCATTCCAGTACTTCCGGGTCTGTCAGGCGGCTGTTGGTCATGTGGGTGTGGACGGCGTCGGTGCCGTCGAAATCGGGCCCGGCTCCGGCTCCGCCGCAAACGGTCTCGTAGTACTGGTACTGTTGGTCGCCGAAGGTGAAGTTGTTCATCGTCCCTTGCGCCGCCGCCATTACCCCGAGGGCGCCGTAAAGCGCATCGGTAATGCACTGAGACGTCTCGACGTTGCCGGCGACCACCGCCGCCGGATAGCGCGGATTGAGCATCGAGCCTTCGGGGATGTTGATATCCAAGGGTTTAAGGCAGCCCGCGTTGAGCGGGATGTCGTCATCGACCAGAGTGCGGAAGACATAGAGTACCGCTGCCTTGCACACCGCCGAAGGGGCGTTGAAGTTGGAGTCGCGCTGCGGCGACGTGCCGGTGAAATCGATCGACGCCGATCGCGCCGCCTTGTCGATGGCGATCTTCGCCCGAATCACCGAGCCGTCGTCCATCTCGTAGGCGAATTCGCTGTCGGTGAGCACGTCGAGGACCCGGCGGACGGATTCTTCGGCGTTGTCCTGGACGTGCTGCATGTAGGCCCAGACGACATCGAGCCCGAAGTGCTCGACCATCTTGCGCAACTCCTTCACGCCCTTTTCGTTGGCGGCGATCTGGGCGCGCAGATCGGCGAGATTCTGCTCGGAATTGCGGGCTGGCCACTGGCCGCCGGTCAGCAGCGCGACGATCTCGGATTCGCGGAACCGGCCCTTTTCGACCAGCACCTCGTTGTCGAGCAGAACGCCTTCCTGTTCGACCGATGTGCTGTCGGGTGGCATCGAGCCGGGCGTGATACCGCCGATGTCGGCGTGGTGCCCACGCGAGCCGACGAAAAAGAGCAAGCGGCCGCCTGTCTCGTCGAACACCGGCGTGATGACGGTGATGTCGGGCAAATGCGTGCCGCCGTTGTAGGGGGCATTGAGCACATAGACGTCGCCGGCGCTCATTGTTCCCTGCCGCTCGCGGATCACCGTCTGAATGCTCTCGCCCATCGAACCCAGGTGCACCGGCATGTGCGGCGCATTGGCGATGAGCTGGCCTTCGCGGTCGAACACGGCGCAACTGAAGTCCAGGCGCTCCTTGATGTTCACCGAATGCGCCGTGTTTGCGAGCGTTGCACCCATCTGCTCGGCGATGGACATGAACAGGTTGTTGAAGATTTCCAGCATTACCGGATCGGCCTCGGTGCCGATGGCGACGGTCTTGGGCCGTTCGACGATCCTCGTCAGGACCAGGTGCCCGCGTCCGGTAAGCTCGGCGCGCCAGCCCGGTTCGACAACCGTGGTCCCCGTGGCCTCGGTGATCACGGCCGGCCCGTCGATGGTTGCACCCGGAAGCAGGCCGTCGCGATCGAAAACGGGTGTCTGCGTCCAGGCGCCATTGAACCGGGTATCCACCTGATCCAGAGATTGAATCGCCGTTGCAGAGCCTTCGACGACATCGCGCTCCGGATCGCTCACGGATTCGGTCACACCGATGGCTTCGACCGAGACCGCTTCGACGATCAGCCGGCGATCGGGCATGGTGAAACCGAAGCGCTGGGAATGGGCGTCCTCGAACGTGGCGGTCATCGCATCCGCCTGTCCGAACGGAACGATCAGCGCGGTATCGGTGCCTTCGTAGCGAAGATGGGTCTTGCCAAGCACGGTGACGTTGTCGGGGGCAACGCCCTGACCTTCGATCTCGGCGCGGGCGTCGGCTGCGAGCCCGTCGATGTGGGCGGCGAGATCGGCGTGGCGGTCCGCGGCCAGCGGTGCCTCGACAGAGCGTTCGCGCAGCGCACGGATGTCGGCGAGCCCCATGCCGTAGGCCGACAGCACGCCGGCGAACGGGTGGACGAGGACCCGCGTCATCCCCAGCGAGTCGGCGACCAGGCAGGCGTGCTGGCCGCCAGCGCCGCCGAAGCAGTTGAGCGTGTAGCGGGTGATGTCGTAGCCGCGCTGGACCGAGATCTGCTTGATGGCGTTGGCCATGTTCTCGACAGCGATCTGCAGGAATCCCTCGGCCACCTCCTCGGGAGAGCGGGACTCGCCGGTCGCCGATTGGATCTCGGCGGCGAGCGTGGTGAACCGAGCGCGGACGACGTCGGCGTCCAGAGGCTCATCGGCGCCGCGGCCGAAAACGCGCGGAAAGAACCGGGGCTGGATCTTGCCCAGCATGACGTTGCAGTCGGTGACGGTCAGCGGACCGCCGCGGCGGTAGGCCGCCGGGCCGGGATCGGCGCCCGCCGAGTCGGGGCCGACACGGAACCGCGCGCCATCGAAGTGCAGGATCGAGCCGCCGCCGGCGGCAACCGTGTGGATGCGCATCATCGGCGCGCGCATGCGCACGCCGGCGACCAGGGTATCGAAGGCGCGCTCGTACTCGCCGTCGTAGTGGGAGACATCCGTGGACGTGCCACCCATGTCGAAGCCGATGACCTCGCGGAAGCCGGCCAGTTCTGCGGTCCGCACCATGCCGACGACACCGCCGGCGGGCCCCGAGAGGATGCTGTCCTTGCCCTGGAACAGCCGCGCATCGGTGAGTCCGCCATTGGACTGCATGAACATCAGCCGCGAGTCGCCCAGCTCGGCGGCGACGCGGTCGACATAGCGGCGCAGGATCGGCGAGAGATAGGCATCGACGACGGTGGTGTCGCCGCGCCCGACCAGCTTCATCAAAGGGCTGACCTCGTGGGAGACGGACACCTGAGTAAAGCCGACCTCGCGGGCGATCTCCGCCAGGCGGCGTTCGTGGGCGGTGTGGCGATAGCCGTGCATAAGCACGATGGCGATTGACCGGATGCCGTCCGCATGGGCTTCGGCGAAGGCGGCGCGGGCCGTGTCTTCGTCCAGCGGCGTCAGCACGGCGCCTTCGGCGTCGACGCGCTCGTCGATCTCGACCACCCGTTCGTAAAGCAGTTCCGGCAACACGATCCGCCGGTCGAACAGCTTTGGCCGGTTCTGATAGCCGATGCGAAGCGCGTCATGGAAACCGCGGGTGATCGCCAGAACCGTGCGGTCGCCCTTGCGCTCCAACAGCGCGTTGGTGGCGACGGTGGTGCCCATCTTCACCGCTTCGATCAGCGCTGACGGGATGGTGTCTCCGGTCTCGACCCCCAGGCATTCGCGGATGCCCTGAAGGGCGGGGTCGGCATACCGGCCTGGGTTTTCGGACAGCAGCTTGCGGGTCGTGAGGGTGCCGTCAGGTGCCTTGGCGACGACGTCGGTGAAGGTGCCGCCACGGTCGATCCAGAACTGCCAGCGATCGGATTGCGGGGGAACAGCCATCGGCAGCCTTCAGGGGCTTCCCCGCGACGGGCCGGCGCGTTTCAGCGCGTCCGGCGTTCGTGGGTTTCCAGCAGCTTCCAGAGGATGATCGGAACGTCGATCAGTGCTTCGCCGGGAACCTCGTACATGATCGTCGGTTCGGTCGTGCGGAACTGCTGGTCGATATCGATCCGGAAGATCGCTGTGTCCTCTCCGAAGAAATCGCCGGCGCCGAGAGTCTCGGTCACCTCGTTGCCACGCAGACGTTCGACGCCGCCCTTCTTGATGATGTAGAGGGACGCCGGATTGACGTCGGCGAGGGTCTCGCCTTTGCGGCCGAAGCTGCGAAGCTCCATGTCCTCGGCAACCCGGTTCTGTACCGGCGGAGAGATGGCGTCGCCGAAGAGCCATGTCGTCTGGAGGAATTGCCGGATTTCGTACAGGCGCTCGATCTTGGCGTCGAGCCGGTTGCGCTGGATGAAGTCCCGGTACGACGTTGCCGGGAGCCGCAGCCCTTGGACAAAGCTGACGGCACGGAACGTCGAGCGTGAGCGCAGGCCGTGCATGCCCGAATACTCGCCCACCACGCCGCCGGCCGAGAGGATGTTGTAGACGCTTTCCTCGGCGTTGATGCTTTCGACGTTGCCGGTCAGCAGCAGCACGATCTCGTCGTTGACGTGACCCTTCTTGAGGATGATCGAGCCCGGAATGAACTCGATAATCTGGTTGTTCAGCAGTTTTCTCAGATCGTGCCGTCCGACGGTCGGGTAGTAGGCGCGGAGATACTCGAACGCGATGCGCCGCAGATTGTCGGAATAGTCGGGGACGAGCACATCGACGATGCCGAATGGCGCGCTGGAGCCGATTTCCTTCTGGTTGGCACTCAGCGGAAGGGATTGGTGCGCAAGGACGATCTTGTCGGACGTGTCCTCCTGAAAATCCCGGGCGCTGCCGTGGATCATGCCGCCGCCAATGTCGATCTTCTTGAGCTCCACGTGGGCCAGGTATTCGCGTTTGATCATGCCGTAGAACTCTTTCGAGATCCCGGTCGCCGCGCCGCCATCGGCGATCATCGCTTCGAGGACTTCGAACGACGCGATGTCGCCCAAGTGGGCGTAGGTCATGTAGCGGCCTTCCCAGAAGGTGCGGAAGAACAGCACACTCGTTTCCACCGGATGGGGCGAGAACACCGGCCGCACCTCGAGACCCTCGATGTCGTTCCATTCCCCGAACTGGAGATCCTGAATGTCGAAGTAGTTGGAGAACGTGCTTTCGTCGACCGAGAGCAATGCCGACAGCTTCTTGAACACGGAGGCGCGGACCAGTGGCGTCGCGTAGTACTTTATTCGGTGATCGCTGCGGATCAGCGTCGTCAGCCCGGAGAAATGGTCGTCGTGGCCATGGGTATGGAACACGCCCTCGATCTCGTTCACGCCAATGCCGAGGGCCATCAGGCTGTAGGAGATGTTCGGGCCGGCGTCGATGAGATAGATCTTGCCCTGGTACATCAGAATGCTCGACATCGCTGGCCGATTGATGTCCCAGCCATCTCCTTGACCCGAATGGACGACGGCGAAGTATTCCCGCTTGATGTTCTGGAATCCGAGCGGATAGGGCGAACGGTACGATTCTGTGTGGTTCAGGTTGAGATCGACCGTGACCGTCTCGTCGCCGTAGGCGATCTCGAACACGTTGAGGCTCTGTCGGCGGATGGTGACGCCATTGCGGATCTCGGACGGCTCTGAGCCGACTTCAATGGAATCGAGAAGCTCGTCCGTGCTGCGAATGCGGCCGAAGGCGAATGCCAGCTTCAAGCGCATCATCTCCTCGGCCTCTTCGCGGGTGGCCCCGGTCTCCATGATCTCTTCGGCCGAAACGAGGCCGTAATTGCCCCGGTAGATGTATTCCTTCTGGGCCTTGAGCTGATCGGCAGACCCAACAAGCAGCGGCTTCGCGCCGGTGTTGTTCGGGTGGTCGGGAAGCAGCATGCCCTGCAGGTAGAGCATCTGCAGGACGGGGAATTCGGCCTGGTTGGAGAACGAGCCGTTCTGCAACATCACGTCCGAGAGCAGAATGGCGTTCGGACCGGTGTCGAAGGTCACGCCGTCGCGCTCGGTCGGCAGGATCAGCCCGCGCAGCATCAGGTGCTTCACGGCGTCTTCCGGGCACCCGCAGAGCATGAACACCTCTGCCTCGGGCGCTTCGACCCAGTAGACTCCGGTGGTGACCCCGATCTTTTTCAGTTTTCGCACGTAGGTCCGTCCGCCGCCCTTGGACGTTGTTTCCCCGGCTGGCACGCCGAGTTTCGCGCCCATCTTGGTGGCGCTTGAAACGGAACGCAAGCACCGAGGGCGAATGGGACATCGACGACAACCGTGTCACGCAACTGGGGGCGATGCGATTCCCGCGTGTCCGAATGGTGCGGGGTGGCAATGGTGCGGGGTGGCATAGGATGGCATTAAACGAACCAAGGGGGATTCTTCATGATCCGACCTGCCCGGCCCTGGTGGGCGGCCCTGCCCGTTGTCATCGCGCTTGCGGCATGTGCCGACATGTCCCGCGAAACCTGGGACGTGGACAGAGTTCGTGCCATGGCGCCGACCGGCGACGCCTTCCGTGCCGCGCTGCACCGCGACTACTTGGAAATCGCCGAGGAAGAGCGGTCCGAAGGTGATTGGCCCGACGCCCGATACTTCCTGCGCCGCGCCGAAGCCGTGGCGCTCGGCGAAGCGGTCGCGCCCCAGGAGGTCGCCGAGCGCGAGATCGTGCCTGAGAAGGCACCGGAACTGGAAGCGGCGCGGGAGCGGCTGTTGGCGCTGTTCAAACGCCGGGGCTTGTTCGGCCGCGCCCCGGCCGAGGCCGCCCGCGCGCAGACGGCCTATGAATGCTGGCTTCAGGAACAGGAGGAAGGGCACCAGCCGGCGGAAATCGAGAACTGCCGCAAGGCCTTCGAGGCGGCAGTGAAGGCGGCCGGTGGCAAGCTCGTCGGTCGCAGCGTGCTCGTCGTCCTGCCCAACCCGGACGGCACGTTCGGCAAGGTGACGTTCGACGACGGCCGGGGCGTCAGTGTGCTCGACGCGGCCCAGGCGGCGATCCGATTCGACCCGGACGTCGATACGTCCCGGGCACGCTTGGCGTCGGATGAACTGGGCAGCCTGTTCGGCCGCGCGATCGACGCCCAGCCGCTGCCGCCGCGGTCTTTCACCCTCTATTTCGTCAAGGGCAAGGACCGGTTGACGCCGGAGAGCGCCACCGAATTCGCCGAGGTCATCGACGACGCCCGAAAACGCGGCGCGCCGGAGGTCTTCCTCACCGGACACACGGACCGCAGGGGCCGGGACAGGTTCAACGAAAAGCTCTCCAAGAAGCGGGCGGACGCGGTGCGCGAAGGCCTCGTCTCCATCGGGGTCGACCCCGCGGCGATCGTCGTCGAGTTCAAGGGCGAAAACGAGCCCGCCGTGCCGACGGCCGATAACGTCGACGAACCCCTGAACCGGCGGGTCGAGATCTTCATCCGCTGACGGCCATCGGAAAGACGCCAACGGCAATGCTGATCGAACACAACAGCAAGCGGCCCCGAATCGATCCATCGGTTCGCATCGCGCCGACGGCGGTGATTTGCGGCGACGTCACCATCGGTGCCGGCACCAGCGTCGGCTTCGGCGCCGTGCTCACCGCCGAGACGGGGCCCATCGTCGTCGGCCGCCATTGCGTGACCATGGAGAACGCGGTCCTGCGGGGCACGCGCCGCCATCCGCTGACCGTCGGCGATACGGTGCTGGTCGGTCCGCGCGCCTATCTCACCGGCTGCTCGGTCGAAGACAACGCCTTCATCGCCACTGGTGCCGCCGTATTCAACGGTGCGGTGATCGGCACCCGTGCCGAGGTGCGCATCAATGGCACAGTGCATATCCGCACCCGGCTCGAAGCGGACGCCACCGTGCCCATCGGCTGGATCGCCGTCGGCGATCCGGCGGTCATCCTGCCGCCGGACCGCCACGACGACATCTGGGCGGTGCAGGAGCCGCTGGACTTCCCCAAGACGGTGTTCGGCGTCGACCGTCCCGCACCCGGCGAAAGCCTCATGCCCGACGTGATGCCCCGCTACGCCGCGGTCCTCGCCCGCCACAAGGATGACGAGGTTCTCTGAGCGGGCGGGTCAGCGCACCAGCAGCGGGAACTCGGCGGCTTCGTCCCAGGTCAGCACGCCATCGGTCTTGGTCATCTCGGGGAAGTGGCCGGGGACGATGCGGTCGGCCATACCGACGATCTTCTTGATCGTCGCCGTTCCGGTCTCGGGCTCGTCGAACCCCATGTCGCAGCGGCAGGTCAGCGTCTCCTTGGCGTACTTGATGGCGTCGCCGGCGATGACCACCCGGCCCCGCGAACCGGCGTCGAGGTCGAGGGCGTAGGAGCCGGGCGTGTGGCCGGGCGCCGGGAAGTAGCGAACTCCGTCGCAGATCCGTCCCTCGCCGTCGAGGAACTCGACCGTGTGCTTCTGGAGTTGTTCGTGGATCAGCCACGGCACGAACGGATCGTCAGGATGGGGCGCCTTGGCGTACTCCCATTCGCGCTTGCTGACGTAGACCCGCGCGTCGGCGAACAGGTCGATGTTGTGGCAATGATCGAAATGCAGGTGCGACAGGAACACGGCCTTGACGTCGGCCGGCGTCATGCCGTGGCCGGCGAGGCCCTTCAACAATGCCAAACGGTTGCAGTAGTGGCCGGTATCGAACAGCACCGGCCCGTCGGGTGTGAACACCAGGGTCGCGTTGGCCAGCGCCAGGAATCCGTCGCGCATCGCCAGGTTGTTGCCCTTGACGACGATATCGTAGGCGACCGTCATCTCTTCCCCTCCGTCTAATGCGCTTGGTTTTTGTCGACGTCCCATAAGAATGCGAATACCTTTGGCCCCCAAAGATAACTTATGGTGGAATGACATGCGCGGAATACGATATTTGGCTGCTGTTGCATCGTTTGTGTCCGCGCTTCCTTTGGCGGCTAACGCTGCGACTTGGAGCATGACATCGCCCTATCCGGATCGCAACTTGAACACTGTAATTGCGAGACAGTTCGCAGAAAGCGTAAAGGGATTGTCTGGCGGAGAATTAGAAATAAAGTTCTTTGGTGCAGGGAGTCTATTTAAATACTCTGAAACCAAGAATGCAGTGCAGACCGGAACAGTTGAAATAGGAATGATTATTCTGAATGACATTGCTCCAGAAAACATCGTATTTGAAATGGATTCCCTTCCGTTTCTCGCAACGAGCTACGATCAGGCACGCGTATTGTGGAATGTTTCGAGAAGACCCATAGAGAAAATCCTTCAGTCCCAAGGGCTTATGGCATTGTTTGCGATTCCCTACTCCCCGCAGGGCATTTTCTCGAAGAAGCCACTGGACTCTATTTCCGATTTCTCGGGTCTGAAAATTCATGCGCCGAGTTCTGCTGCCCGTAGTTTGGCAGAAATGGTGGAAGCCGTACCGTTGACGACACCGGCGCACGAAATTCCGCTCAGCCTCGCAACCGGGCAAATCGATGCCGTGGTTACATCGCCATTGACGGGGGAATTTTTCAAATTATGGCAAGAAGTATCCTACTATACGCATGTGTCGGCATGGATTCCGAAAAATTTGGCGGTCATGAATGCCAAAGCCTTTTCGAAACTGCCCGCGAACGTCCAAAAAAACCTCCGCGACGCAGCAAGCAGGACAGAAGAGTTGGCATGGCGAACAAGCGAAACAAGAAGCAACGAGAGCATCTCAATTCTTCAGAAAAATGGCATCAAGATAAATTATCCAAGTGATGAATTCAAAAAGGCACTTCACAAACTTGGCGGAAAAATCATTTTGAAGTCGCTGTCAGAATCTAAAGAAGAAGGGAGAATGATATTTCGAGATTTTATATTGACTTATAATGAAGATTTTTGTGAGCTGTGTCAATGTTGTGATTAATATTTGTTCAAACGTGGGCGATCGTAATGAGCAACGGTGCAGAATCGATTTTAGAGAGAATCGCGCCATCCAGTTCCTACACAGATCGCATTGCGCCGTGGGTGAATATTCTGATTGTTTCAATTGGATTAGTCGTCGCGTATTGTGAATACAACGGAAAGGAAAAAGAATCGAAAATAGAAAGATCTTTAGATTTCGTTAGGCAATTTTATACGGGGGGAAATAATCTCCGATCACGCTTAGATTCTATCTCAGAAGAAATGCGAAAAATGCATTCTTTATTTCAACGCCCGCCGGAATATTATTTTCAAAGCAAGGAACACTATAATTACGAGATAAGGAGAAGGTTGAGAATTAAAATGTTGAGTGTCATAAAAGAAAAAAGACTTGAAGATGAAATAAGGAGCATTTATTTCTTTTTTCGATATGCCATTGAATGCTCAAAAAACAAGATCTGTGACGATGGTACTCTCATTGGCAATCTTAAATCTGATATGGTTGGATATCTTAACGCTACGTGTCCATGTTTGATAGAGTGGAGAAGTAGTTGGAGAAATAAAGAAATCAATGAGATTTTTCTCTATCTGGCTGAACACAATCACCAGAAATACTTTTGTGACGAATATCGGGACGAACTGAAAAAGGTGACGCCGACACGCTCAAGTCGCGCCAGGGGTCGTCGAACGATGCAAGACGGTCCAGCACTAGCGATTTGATCGACTCCCTGCATAAAACCGCCTAGAGTCCCGAAACAAAACCGAGCTTCTTCAATCGGAAACAGGGGAGAGGACTTCCATGACCTATCTGCGCACCCTTGTTGCCGGCATGGCAATTGCCGGCTTGACGTCCGCTGCCGCGAGCGCGGCGACGTGGGACATGCCGACACCCTATCCCGAAAACAACTTCCATACCATCAACATCGCCCAGTTCGCCGAAGACGTAAAAGCGGCGACCGGCGGTGCGTTGGAGATCAAAGTCCACAGCGCCGGATCGCTGTTCAAACACCCGGAGATCAAGAACGCCGTTCGCGGTGGCCAGGTGCCCATCGGCGAATTCCTGCTGTCCCGGCTGTCCAACGAGAACGCCGTGTTCCAGGTCGATTCGGTGCCGTTCCTGGCCACCGATTACGGTGCGGCCAAGAAGCTGTGGGCGGCGTCGCGGCCGCAGGTCGAGAAGCTTCTCGACGCCCAGGGCTTGCAGGTGCTGTTCAGCGTGCCATGGCCGCCGCAGGGCGTCTATTCGAAGAAACCGCTGAGCTCAGTCGATGACCTCAAGGGCGTCAAGTTCCGGGCCTACAACACGGCGACCGAACGCCTCGCGCAGTTGGCCGGCGCGGTGCCGACCCAGGTCGAGGTGCCGGACATCCCGCAGGCTTTCGCCACTGGCCGCGTCGACGCGATGATCACCTCGCCGTCGACCGGCGCCAACACCAAGGCGTGGGATTTCGTGTCGCACTTCTATCACACGCAGGCGTGGCTGCCGAAAAACATCGTCGTCGTCAACAAGCGCGCCTTCCGCAAGCTCGATGCGGCGACCCAGAAGGCGGTGATGGACGCCGCCGCCAAGGCCGAGGAACGGGGCTGGGCGTCGAGCATGGCCGAGACCAACGCCAAGATCGACGTGCTCAAGAGCAACGGCATGAAGGTCGCCGATCCGAACGCGACGCTGAAATCAGGTCTCGAGAAGATCGGCGCGACGATGAGTAAGGAATGGGCCGACAAGGCCGGCGCCGACGGCGCCGCCATCCTCAAGGCTTTCAAGATGTAGGCCATCGGTGCCGGCCGGCCGTTCGCGGCCGGCCGGTGACCGGCGGTAAGCCCTAACCAATCGAACTCCGAAATGCGAAAGGCGCTCGACCTCGTCTACCGGGGGAGTGGGATCCTGGCGGCGACGTTCCTCGCCGCAATCTGTCTGATCGTGCTCGCCCAGGTCGTCGCCAACATCATCGACGCCGTTGCCGGTTGGCTGACCGGCTCGCCGATCGGCCTGGTCATTCCAAGCTACGCCGAGTTTGCCGGTTTCTTCCTCGCCGCGTCGTCTTTCCTTGCCCTGGCCTATGCGTTGCGCGCCGGTGCCCACATCCGCGTCAACCTGCTCATCCGCCATTTCAGCACCGGCCCGCGACGGGGTGCCGAGCTTTGGTGCACTGGCGCCGGCGCGGTGATGGCCGGGTACTTCGCTTGGTACACGGTGCTGCTGACCGCGGAATCGCTTCAGTATAACGATCTGTCGCCGGGAATGATTCCGGTGCCGCTGTGGATCCCGCAGACGGCGATGGCGGCCGGCCTGATCGTGCTGACGATTGCGCTGGTCGATTCCTTCGTCGAAGTCCTGCGCGGGCGCACGCCATCCTACGGCGACGGGGACGGGGGCTGATATGGACACGGTGGTCCTGACCGTCGTCCTGGTCGTCGTCCTGTTCGTGTTCCTCGGTTCCGGCCTGTGGGTCGGCCTCTCGCTCCTCGGTGTCGGCCTGGTCGGCATGGTGATGTTCACGGACGCCCCGGTCGGCCAGGTCCTGGCGACGACGGCTTGGGGATCGTCGAATTCCTGGGCGCTGGCGGCGCTGCCCCTGTTCATCTGGATGGGCGAGATCCTGTTCCGCTCACGGCTGTCCGAGGACATGTTCTCCGGTCTGGCACCATGGATGACGCGGCTGCCGGGGCGCCTCCTGCACGTCAACATTCTGGGATGCGGGATTTTCGCAGCCGTCTCGGGGTCGTCGGCGGCGACGGCGGCGACCATCGGCAAGATGTCTTTGCCAGAGATGGAGCGGCGCGGCTACGACCGTCGCATGAGCATCGGCACGCTGGCCGGCTCGGGCACGCTCGGCTTGCTCATCCCGCCGTCGATCATTTTCATCGTCTATGGCGTCGCCATCGAGGAATCCATCGCCAGGCTGTTCGTTGCCGGCGTGCTGCCGGGTCTGATGCTGATGGGCCTGTTCATGGGCTATGTCGCCGTGTGGGCGGTGTTTCACCCCCGAAAAGTGCCGGCGGCGGATACGCGGCTTCCGTTCCTCGAGCGGCTTCACCATACCCGCCGGCTGATCCCCGTGATCCTGCTGGTTGCCGGCGTGATCGGATCGATCTACACCGGCATCGCCTCACCGACCGATGCCGCCGCCGTCGGCGTGCTGCTGTCGCTGGCGCTGTCCTGGCAGTCCGGCACCCTGAACCGCAAGACGTTCCTCGATGGCCTGATGGGCGCGACGCGGACCTCGTGCATGATCGCCTTCATCCTCGCCGGCGCCGCGTTCCTTACCGTCGCCATGGGGTTCACCGGCATTCCCCGCATGCTGGCCCAAGGTATCGGCGCCATGGAGCTGTCGCCATACGGGCTTCTCGCCGCGCTTACGGTGTTTTTCGTCGTCCTCGGGTGCTTCCTCGACGGCATCTCGGTGGTCGTGCTGACGACATCGGTAATCCTGCCGATGATCGAGCAGGCGGGCATCGACCGCATCTGGTTCGGCATCTATATCGTGCTGGTGGTCGAGATGTCGCAGATCACTCCGCCGGTCGGTTTCAACCTGTTCGTCATTCAGGGGCTCACCGGCCGCAGCATCCTCTACGTGGCCCGAGCGGCGCTGCCGTTCTTCTTCCTGCTGGTGGCGGCGGTGATCCTGGTGACCGCGTTTCCCGACATCGTCACCTGGCTGCCCAACCGGATGGGCAGCTAGCTAGGGAGTCGGTAGTGGATCGGGCGCTCTCGTTCCTCGGAAGACGGGCGCCGTTGGTGCTGGCCTTCGGCGTGTTCCTGGGCCTGTTGCTGCCCGATCTGGCCCACGCGGTGCGGCCGGTGCTGCCCCTCACCGTGCTCGTGCTGATTTTCCTGCCGATGCTGCGGATCGATCTGGCCGGCGTCGCCGGTCACGCCCGCCGGCCGCTGCTGATCGGCGCAGTGCTGGTCTGGCTGCTGGTCGTTTGCCCGGCGCTGGCGTGGTGGCTCACCGGCTGGCTCGGCATCGATCCCGGGCTCGCCACAGCGGTGGTGCTGATGGCAGCGGCGCCGCCGATCACGTCGTCTCCGGCCTTGGCGCTGATGCTCGGGCTCGATGCTTCGCTGGCCCTCGTCGTCATGGTTTCCGCAACGTTGATCGTTCCGTTCGTCCTGCCGGCGGTGTCGCTTGGGCTCCTGGACTTGCAGCTTTCGGTCGGCGTCGGCGGGTTCATCCTGCGGCTCGGCGGACTGATCGGCACGGCCGTGATTGCCGCCGCCGTCGTCCGCCGCGTGGTCGGCGTCGGACGGCTGACCCGCGCCGCGGAGCATCTCGATGGCATTGCCGTGCTGCTGATGCTGGTGTTCGCCGTGGCAATCATGGACGGTGTCGCGGCGGCGGTGGCGGCAGACGCCGTCCATGTCGCGACACTAATCGGTGCGGCGTTTCTCGCCTACATTACCCTGCAGGCCGCGAGCGCCCTTTTGTTCGGCCTACTCGGCCGGTGGGAAGCGCTGACCGTGGCGTTCGCCGGCGGCAGCCGCAACATGGGGCTGTTGCTGGCGGTGCTGCCAGCGACGGTGCACCCGGACGTCCTGCTCTATTTTGCCGTTGGACAGCTTCCCATATATGTAATGCCGTCGATGCTGGCGCCGCTCTACCGGTGGCTGCTGGCAACGGCGCCCGAGGAGTGATCGGAGCCCCCGATGCGATGGGTGCGTCGAGCCGGAACGGGGATCGCGCTGCTGCTGGCGGTGGTCGGCGGGCTGGCGTTGATCCCGGTGGAGCGTGTGATGGGAAGTGACTGGCGGACGGCGAGCCGGGAGCCGGCGGGGATCGCCCCCGATCCCGCCACCACGCCCGAGGCGCTGGTTCAGGTGTATGCCGCCCGGGCCTGGGGCTGGCGCGGCCGGTTCGCCGTGCACTCGTGGATTGCCGTGAAGCCCTCGAATGCCCCGGCATTCACCGTCTAAGAGGTCATCGGCTGGCGCGCCTATCACGGCATGTCGCCGGTCGCCGTCCACAACCGGCCGGCGGACGGGCGCTGGTTCGGGGCGATGCCCAAGCTCCTCTTCGAGCTTCGGGGCGACGGCGTCGACGACGTCATCCGCCGCATCGACGCGGCGTCCGAGACTTATCCCCACGCTGACACCTATCGCGCCTGGCCCGGACCCAACAGCAACACCTTCATCGCCCACATCGTGCGCTCGGTGCCCGAGCTTACCGTCGATCTGCCGCCGACGGCCATCGGCAAGAACTACCTCCCCAATGGTAGCGTGTTTGCCAAGACCCCGGGCGGCGCCGGCGTCCAGGTGTCGGTGTTCGGCTTGCTCGGTGTCATGGTCGGGGTCGAGGAGGGGCTCGAAGTCAACCTCTTCGGTCTGGTGTTCGGCATCGATCCCAAGGATCTCGCCCTCAAGCTCCCCGTCGTCGGCCGCCTCGGCGCCACATAGCGCCGGCCATCGACTCAGCGTCCTGCGATCTCCTTGCGCAACAGCGCGGCGCCGGCGGCGAGCGCGTTCAGCTTGCCAGCCGCGACATCGCGCGGCAGCGGCGCCATGCCGCAGTTGGTGCACGGAAGGATGCGCTCCGCGTCGACGTGGTCCATGGCCGCGCGCAGCGTCGCCGCCACCTTCTCCGGCGTCTCCACCTCGAGCGAGACAACGTTGATGGCGCCGACCATGACCTCCTTGTCCCTGAGCAGGCCGATCACCGCCAACGGCACGTGGGAGTCGGCGCATTCCAGCGACACCTGGTCGATGCGGCTGGCGTTGATCGCCGGGAAGATGTCCTCGTACTGGCGCCACTCGTCGCCCAGCGACTTCTTCCACTCGATGTTCTCGGTGATGCCGTAGCCATAACAGATGTGAACCGCCGTCTTGCACGACAGCCCGTCGATGGCCGCATGCAGCGCCGCGATGCCCCACTCGTTGACGTCGTCGGCGAAGCAGTTGAACGCCGGTTCGTCGAACTGGATGAGGTCAACACCCAGGGTCTCCAGTTCCCAGGCCTCGTCATTGAGAATCTTGGCGAAGGCCATCGCCATGTCGCCGCGCCGGCCGTAGTGCTCGTCGGCGATGGTGTCGCAGATGGTCATCGGCCCCGGCAGGGTGAACTTCAGCCGGTGGGACGTGTGGGCGCGGGTGAAGCGGACCTCGTCGTCGTGGACGGACCCGGCACGGCTGATCGGCCCGGTAACCGTCGGCACGTCGACGACGTAGCGGTTGTCGCGGATTCCCATCGGCGTCTTCTTCTGCCAGTCGATGCCGACGATTCTTTCCAGGAATCCGTGGACGAAATGGACGCGGAACTGCTCGCCGTTGCTGACGATATCGATCCGGCAATCCTCCTGTTCCTTCAGCCAGATGAGGGCGGCGTCCCGCTGGGCTTGTTCGAGGTCGGCGCCGTCGAGGCGCCACGGCGCCCAAAGCTTTTCGGGCTCGGCAAGCCACGACGGCTTCGGCAAGCTTCCGGCGATGGTCGTATCCAGCATATCGATGGTTCCCGTCCCGGTTCCATGGAGGTTGGCACGCGCAGTTGGGAATTCAAAGACCGCTTCGGCTCGGCGCTTGCCACCGCCCGCTTCGGCTCTATGGTGTCGTCCCGAAGAGAGGGCATGACGACATGAGTATCTGGGGCAAGGTCATCGGCGGGGTTGCCGGGCTCGCGCTGGGCGGTCCGCTGGGCGCGTTGATCGGCGCCGTCGCGGGTCACGCCGTCGACAAGATTCGCGCCGAGGCCGAGGGACCGATGCGCCTCGAAGGCCCCGAAGAAGGCCTCGGCTCGGCCGCCAAGCAGGTGGCGTTCACCATCGCCGTCATCGTCCTCGGTGCCAAGATGGCCAAGGCCGACGGCGTTGTTTCCCGCGCCGAGGTCGAAGCCTTCAAGCAGGTGTTCCACATCCCGCCGCAGGAGATGAAGAACGTCGCGCGGATCTTCAATCAGGCGAAGCGCGACGCCAGCGGATTCGAGCCCTATGCGCGGCAGGTGGCGCGGCTGTTCCGCGACCAGCCGGCGATGCTCGAGGAACTGCTCGCCGGTCTCTTCCACATCGCCAAGGCCGACGGAGTCGTCCACCCGGCGGAGCTGGCCTACCTGCGCCAGGTTGCCGACATTTTCGGTCTCGACGACCATGCCTTCGAGCGGGTGCGGGGCATCGTCGTCGGCCCCGAGGAGGCCGACCCTTACGAGGTGATCGGTGTCGGTCGCGACGCCACGGATGCCGAGATCAAGAGCGCCTATCGCAAGCTGATTCGCGAGAACCATCCCGACACGCTGATCTCCCAGGGGCTGCCCCAGGAATTCATCGATCTCGCCAACGAGAAGATGGCCGGGATCAACGCCGCCTACGACCGCATCGAAAAGGAACGCGGACTCAAATAGTCCGCGAGCCCACCATGAGGCCCCTCGATATCGCCGCGGCCGCGGCCGTCATCGTCATTTGGGCGTTGAACTTCATCATCGGCAAGATCGGCGTCGCCCAGTGGCCGCCCGTCTTCATGATGCTGCTGCGGTTCGCCCTCGTCGCCATGCTGCTGGCGCCGTTCCTGCGCCCGCACGGCAAGCCGTGGGCCCTGATCTTCGGGCTTTCGGTGGTCTTGGGCGGGCTGCACTTCGGCCTGCTGTTCACAGGCCTTCGCGGTGTCGATGCCGGCCCGGCGGCCCTTGCCATCCAATTGGCGATTCCGTTCAGCTCGCTCATCGCTGCCGTGGTCTACGGGGAGCGGATGGGGCGATGGCAGATGATCGGCATGGTCATCGCCTTCGCCGGCGTCTACTTGATCGGCGGCGAACCGAAAATGGCGCCGAGCCTTTTCCATTTTCTTCTGGTCGTCGGCGCGGCGCTGGCGTGGGCGGTCGCCAACATCTTCATCAAGCGGATCGGATCGGTGAACGTGTTCGTCTTGAACGCCTGGGTCGCCGTCTTCGCCCTGCCGCAACTGGCGTTGGCGACGGCTGTGCTCGAGGACGGCCATATGGACGCCCTCGCCAATGCCGACTGGAGGGGGTGGGGCGCGGTCGCGTTCATGGCCATCGGGTCGTCGATCATTGCCTACGGGTTCTGGTACGCTTTGGTGCGCAAGTACGACGTCAACAGGGTCGTGCCGTTGACGCTGATCGCGCCGGTGCTGGCGGTGATGCTGGCCGTGCTGATCCTGAACGAGCCGTTGACGGTTCGCATCGTTGTCGGCGGCCTGATCACCACGGGCGGAGTCGCCATGATTCAACTGACGCGGCCGGCGGACAAGCAGACCGTCGCCCAGCCATGATCACCGAGCGGCCGTTCCTCAACCACGATGCCCGGCCGGCGGGAACGCCCGTCGACATGCTGGTCCTGCACTACACCGGCATGGAGACGGCCGCGGCAGCGCTCACACGACTGTGCGATCCGGCGGCCAAGGTCAGCGCCCACTACCTGGTCGACGAGGACGGTTCCGTGGTCCGGCTGGTTGGCGAGGACCGGCGCGCATGGCACGCCGGCGTCGCCTTCTGGCGCGGCAACACCGACATCAACGCCCGGTCCGTCGGCATCGAGCTGGTCAATCCCGGCCATGAATTCGGCTACCGGCCGTTCCCCGAGGCCCAGACGGCGGCGTTGATCGACTTGGCCCGGGACATCGTCGGTCGCCACACCATCCCGGCGCGCAATGTCGTCGGCCATTCCGACGTTGCGCCGGCGCGCAAGATGGACCCGGGCGAATTGTTCGACTGGCCGCGCTTTGCCGCCGCCGGCATCGGCCTGTGGCCGGACGAGTCCGACCATTGCGACCGCGACCCCGAAGCCGTTCGAGCGATGCTCACCGAGATCGGCTACGACATCTCGGACTTTCCCGCCGCCATCCGCGCCTTCCAGCGCCACTTCCGTCCCGCCCGCGTCAACGGTCGCATCGACTGGGAAACCGCCCGCCGCCTCGCCGGGCTGGTGGAGCTGTGTCGGGGGTAGGGTGAGCGTACGCCCGCTTGCAGGACGACTCCGGACAACCGGCGAGGCGTCGTCAGAGTCGTAGTTTAGGCAGCAGCAGAAGCGTGACAACGGCTCAGTGGCGCTTCTTTCGAATCGTTGCGGCGCGGCGTTCAAGCTTGACCGCCTCGTCGTCATGCCCCGTCTTGCGCATGAGCGCTGCATAGTTCTCCAGGCTCTGGGCCACGTCGGGATGGTCGGGGTCGAGGGCCTTCTCGCGAATGGCCAAGGACCGCTTGAAGAGCGGCTCCGCCGCGCCGTAGTTGCCCTGCGCCCGATACAGTTCCGCCAGGTTGTTGAGGCTCAAGGCGACGTCGGGATGGTCCGGGCCGAGGGCCTTCTCCCAGATGGCCAAGGACCGCTTGAAGAGCGGCTCCGCCGCGCCGTAGTTGCCCTGCGAGTGATAAAGCACCGCCAGGCTGTTGAGGCTCGTGGCCACGTCGGGATGGTCCGGGCCGAGGGCCTTCTCGCGGATGGTCAGGGATCGCATGTAGAGCGGCTCCGCCGCGCCGTAGTTGCCCTGCGCCCAATACAGCACCGCCAGGCTGTTGAGGCTCTGGGCCACGTCGGGATGGTTGGGGCCGAGGGCCTTCTCGCGGATGGCCAGGGACCGCTCGTAGAGCGGCTCCGCCGCGCCGTAGTTGCCCCGGTCCCAATACAGCCCCGCCAGGTTGTTGAGAGTCACCGTCAAACGAGGATCTTCGGGGCCGAACCTCTCCGCCTCCTCGAGAGCGGCGCGCATATTGATCACAGCCCCGTTGTAATCTCCCTGACGGTACGCCGACTTTGCTGCACGCTGCAGGTCTTCCCAGCGGTCCGCGTGGGCGGCGGTGGGTAGAAGAAGACCGATGACGATGGTGGCGAGCAGGCGCTTTCGGCGAACGTTCATTGGCTGCGCCCTCTACCACTGGTAAAGGCGAACAACTGCCGGTGATGATAGCGCAGTGCTTTGGGGCGCGCACGGGAATTGCACCCATTGGTCAATCCCGCGATCCGCATTGTCGACGGGAAGGGCAGTGGAGGCCTTATAGAGATTCTCGGCCATCGACCGAGCGCCCTTACCTCCGGCGAGGTCCGCAACGGGTCTTGGCCGTGTGAAAACGGTCGGGCGGATGCGCTTGTAGCTTGGTTGGCGTCGCTGGGCCTTGGGTTGCGCTGTTTTGGCGCGAAGTGGGGCCTTTTGGAGGGGCTGAGAGCGTCTTT
>Ga0056108_1000021_pt1 | contig 73158 bp, 67 predicted proteins | sample WorMetG1BERMUDA1_FD_83875 | JGI IMG/M metagenome (GOLD analysis project Ga0056108, IMG submission 83875) | Marine gutless worms symbiont microbial communities from Max Planck institute for Marine Microbiology, Germany - Inanidrilus... ... | reverse complement strand
GTTCCCCCACCCGTCCCCATCCCGAACACGGCCGTGAAAAACCCCTGCGCCAATGGTACTGCGTCTTAAGACGCGGGAGAGTAGGTCGCCGCCAGGTCAAATAAGCGCAAAAAAAACTTCTCTTCGCGTCCTTACGAAAAGCGGCCCGGCCCATTGCCGGGCCGCTTTTTTCATGTTTGCAGAAATCGACAGTTTCTTTCAGACTGACTGAGAGGAGCGAAAAGTGAGCAAGGAAGACAAAAGGCCCAAGCCGAATGCGCGAAATCCGATGATGAACCAGGATGTTGGGCAGCTTTGCGGGCGGTCGATCCCGTTTCGGTCTGGCCGCCGTCCGGCTCCGCCATGTCGCCAGGACGAACCGGTCACCGCGGCGCCACGTGAACATGGACCCCAATGACACGCATATTCATCACAGGCACAGCCGGCTTCATCGGTTTCCATCTCGCGCGCCTCCTCCTCGACGAGGGCTGTACCGTGTACGGCTTTGACGGGATGACCGATTATTACGACGTCACCTTGAAGCGGCGCCGTCACCAGATGCTTCTGCAGAACCAGCGTTTTGCCGCCACCGAAGCCCTGCTTGAAGACGATGCACGGCTGAGTTCAGCGATCGACGCCTTCGCCCCCGACGTCATTGTGCATCTCGCGGCGCAGGCCGGCGTGCGCCACAGTCTGAAAAACCCACGCGCTTATATCGAAGCCAATATTGTCGGCACATTCAACGTCATGGAGGCGGCCAGGCGCCTCGGCGTCCGTCATCTTCTGATGTCCTCGACATCGTCGGTTTACGGTGCAAACACCGAGATGCCGTTTTCGGAGCGCGAAAAGGCCGATACGCAACTGACCATCTATGCGGCGACCAAGAAGGCCAATGAGAGCATGGCGCACAGTTATGCCCATCTCTGGAACCTGCCCACGACGATGTTCCGCTTTTTCACGGTCTACGGTCCCTGGGGCCGCCCAGACCTGGCCTACTACAAGTTCGTCGATGCCATGCTCGAAGGGCGTCCGATCGATGTCTACAATTACGGCGAGATGTATCGCGACTTTACCTATGTCGATGACCTGGTGCGCGGCATTCGCCTGCTTATCGACGCCGTGCCCGTCCGCCCCGAGACGCCGGACGACATACCGGAGTGGGACAGTCTGTCGCCCGTTGCGCCGTTTCGGATCGTGAATATCGGCAACTCGCAGAAGGTTCGCTTGCTGGATTTCATTAATGCGATCGAGGAAACGCTCGGGATCGAGGCCAAGCGCAACTACATGCCGATGCAGCCGGGCGACGTGCCCGCCACGTGGGCCGATGCCTCGCTTCTGAAGAACCTGACGGGTTATCAACCCGAAACGACCATAAGGGAAGGCCTCTCAAGATTCGTGGAATGGTACCGCGATTACTACGGGAAGTAATATCCGCATGGACGTTGATGGCGGGATGGCGGCTCTTACCATCGGATTGTTCGCCTGGCTGATTGCCCTCGACTGGGGCGTGCATCGCGGCTGTACGTTATCACATTTTCTGACATGGCGGGTTTGATAAGGTATTGCGGTGATCCGAGCGATGATGTGGCGTGCCGACCGGGAGTGTTGAACCGTGCTTAGATCCGCCATCGTACCAGAGGATTTCGTGGTCCCTGACGCGCTTGAGACCGGCCGCATGCGTTTGCGCATGCTGACAATACATGACGCCGTCAAAGACTACGATGCCGTGATGACCAGCAAGAAACGCCTTCAGACCGTCTTTCGGCCGGGCGGTCATTGGCCGGAAGGCCTGACCCTGGAACAGAACATGATCGAACTCGCCTGGCACCAGGTCGAGTTCCAGCGGCGTTCGTCTTTTGCCTATACTGTCGTGACGCCGGACGAGGACCGGGTGCTTGGATGCCTTTACATCTATCCGGCAGACCGGATGGGACACGATGTGGCGGTCACCATGTGGGTGCGCGAGTCCGAGGCCGAAACCGGTCTTGACGGCCATTTGTTCGAGACGGTGCGCAATTGGCTGGCGCGGGACTGGCCGTTCACAAACCCGGCCTATCCCGGCCGGACCTCGCCCTGGTCCGATTGGCTGTAACCGGTTCGGGCTGCGGGGCAGCCTTTGGGACTACGGATCCACATAGCGGTTGAGGTCCAGAAGCCCGGTCGAAACCGGCGGTTCGGCGGCGGCCGCGTCCTGGAAAAAATCAGCCGTGCGCCAGAAATCCGGGCTGGAGCGGCGCACGCCATAGGCCTCGACCAGCGCGCGCCAGTCCCGCTCGTTGCGCATCGCCTTGAGCGCCGCGACAAAATCCGGCAGGCCGGCCGCGTCGACCGTCAGGAAGAAGTTCGGATAGCTGCCGAGCGGACCGTCAATGAGTGTTACGGTGTCGTCCTGCGGCTCGCGGCGCAGGCTTTCGGCGAAGAGATAGGCGACATTGCTGTGTGCCTTGTTGTGAACCAGCGCCACCACCCGGTCGCCCTGGGCCGTACCCTCGATGCGCAGCAGCGCGACGTTGGGCAGGTAGCGGACCCATCGGCCCGTGGTGGAGGCAAGCGGCGTCAGCGCGGTAAGATAGGGCGCCAGTGTCGACCGATCGTCTTCCGGCCGATTGACCGGATCGGTCTTCGACACGCCGCTTTCGTCGCGCGCCAGCGCCATTTCGAGCAGTTCCGCCTTGGGGTCGTCGCCGCTATAGGCGATCTGCGTTCCGCGCGAAATGTCCGCCGGCGGGCGCTCGTACAGCAGGCGGACCTCGATCGCTCCGCCGCGATACCAATAATCGTGAAGGGGCCGCCTGACATCGGCGGGCAGGAAGGAGAGGAACACATCCTCGCCCTCAAGCCGCAGAAGATCCATATAGATGCGGGTGGCCAACTGGCTCTCCACCGATCCGAAAATGTCGAAGCCGGCGACCAGATTGTAATAGATCCGTTCGAGGATGGGGAAATCGATCACCCATGCGGTCTTCGGCGTGTCGCCGACGAAACCGCCGACGACGGTGGCGTTGTCGAAGTGGCGAAAGATGGTGAGCAGCGCCGCCCCGGCCTCGGGCCATCCCGCCCAGATGTCGTCCAGCGCAGGACCTTTCTTCTGCGGATCGGCTTCGTCGTAGCGCTGCGCGCGCAGGGCGGTGTATTGGCGATGCTGCGCCAGGAAACCCGGAAAGAGCCGCTCGCGCAACGAACCCTCGGCCTTGGCCGCCGGCAGCCCGAGATAAGGCGTCACCTCGGCCAGATAGCTCGGGTCGGTCACCGAGAGGTCCGCGTCAGGCTCCAGAAACATCACCCAGAAACGGTCTTCGATGACATCGACCGCCACCTGGCCGCGGCAGACCGGGCCGCGAATGAAGGTGCGGATGAAATACTCCACATCGTCGAGCAGGAAGGTGTAACGCGCCCGCGCGGGAATCGCGGCGAAGGAGGCAAACGGGTTGGCGGCGACGGCCGGCTCGTAGGACGGCAGTGCCGTGGCCTGCCAATCGTCGCCCATGAAGAGTTGCCGATAGCGGGCGAGTTTCTCCGGACCGATCTCATAGACGATGTGCGTCTTGTGCAGAATGGTGCCGTTGATCGGCTGTAGCCGGTAATAAAACGTGTCCGTGCCCGGATCGTCGTAGGGACGGCGCGTCGCGATCGGATCGATCGGCGTGCCGGGCGGTGTTTTCGAGCGTAGCAGCTTGAAATAGCCGGCTTCGGGCGTCTCCGGGAAATAGAGATGGGCGAGGAAAAGATGCTCGTAGAGATAGCGGGCAACCAGACGCTCCTTCAGCGTCTCGCCGTTGAGGAATCCTTCCCACGTGGCGATCTGCGCATCGGTCGCATCGTTCATGGGCGTGCTTCGGCGCAGCGGCGGCGCGCCGTCCCCGGCCCAGGCGGAGAGCGCGTCCCATTCCGCCTCCTCCAGCGCCGCCATGCCGTAGGGCATGCCGCCATACGGATTGGCCCGGGCATAGCCCGCCATGTCGGCCGGTGCCGGGCAGGCCATGCTGCGGGTGATGTCGAGGTCGACAGCCGGCGGCAACGGCGCGTTGGAGGGCACCGGATTGCTCCGGCCGAGGGTCAGCATCTGCTGCAACAAGGAGCCAGCCGCATCGCCACCGGGGTCGGACCCAACGTCGAAAAAGCCGAGGGCCCGCCATTGCGCGACGGTCGTGGCGTCGATGCCAAGGCGCGTCATCGGCGCATCTTCCAGGCGGTCGGCGTGATAGACCGGTTGTTTGCTGGCACCGCGCGCGATGCCGTCATCCGATGTCATCAGGAACTGGCAGGGCGCGTCGTAGCAGCCGTGACAGACAACGCAACGCCGCTCGATCATGTGCACGACCGCGGATCGGTCCGTCTGCGACTGTGCCAGGGCCGGCGCGATGCCAATGTCGAAGTGCTCGCCGTTCGGACCAGCCTTCAGGGACGGCACGATCAAGGCGGCGATCACTGCGAGACAACCGATCCGCAACCATTGCCGGCGACGCGATGGCGGGAAGACTACTCCGAAAACACGTCGCTTCGGCATGCGCTTGTCCATGGTTGCGATTGACGGCGCCGATGGCAGCGGCGGTTCGCGCCGATGGCAGCAGCGGTTCGCTCCGACCATAGGCGGTCGGTGCGGCGCAGACAATCGATGATGCGCCGGCATGCGATGATCGGTTGCAGGAAGGCTGACGCCGGCGGCCAGATGTCGGTGGCGGGCAACAATTGCGGCGTTTACGATTTGTGGTCGGCCATACGCCTTACTGAACTGCTACCATTATTGGGGCCATCCGGCTCGGTGTTTTCCGGGTTGTTCGCTCACGGCGCGGAGCCCTTTGTGAGCGATTAGCCAACTCAATCGAGAACATGTCACCGACAGATCTGCTGCGATGTCGCACTCACGCCGCTTCGAGTTCCGCGTAAACTTCGGAATAGGAATCACGGGCGCGCATCCTCTGTAACCAGACATTCAGGCGCGGTCTCTTTTCCGGGTCCAAGATGCTTGCATCAATCTCTCTCGCACGGCGAACGTAGGGAAGAATATTTATGTCCGCCAGGCTGATGTCAGAGCCGACAAGCCATTCTCTCTCTTTAAGAGCGGCTTCCAATCTCTCCGCCATAAAATGCAGTTTGGCCAATGCGTCGCGGAATTCCTGCTCCGAGAATCCGTCTGTTGCAATCTTTGCCCATCGATCCTTGCGTTCCGGTAAGGGAACGCGCGCAAGTGCCGCGTCACGCTCATCGTCCGTCATCGATTTGACGGCTGGAGCCAGAAACTGGCTCCACGTCGGCACAACCACGGCTGGCAGGCACGTTTCGTCTATGAATTTCGTCCAAACACGCATTGCGTGTCGGGCACCGGGCGTGTTCGGAACAAGAGGGCGATTGGAAAGGGTTTCGTCCAGATACTCATTGATCGGGGTAGACTCGATCAATGGAACCCCGTCGTGCACAAGCGTCGGCACGTAGCCGTTCGGATTAAGGCGCAGATAGTCCGGTTGATGATGCTCAAAACGGGCGAGGTTCAGACGGACTTCTTCGTACCTGCATCTCTTTTCGGCCAAACAAAGACGAACTTTCTGAGAGCAGGTTGAGCGAAGTGAGTGGTAAAGTATAAGATTCATTGCACAAATCCACTGACTGATCGAGCCGAATTCTCAGTCACCTAGACCTTGCGTTGGCCTGGAAAGCAGCTTTTCGATTTCGGGTAGTGCCGAACTCCCGGCGGCGGCATGCTGAGGTCCTTCTGGATTTGGGGTTGTGATGACGCAATCGATGTAGGACTGGCGCTGGCGGATCTGGTCCCACCACCGAGCTACCTTGGGATGGCGATTTTGCCACAGGCCCTCGAGCTGTAGCTCGTCCAGCCGTAACACGAGAGGCGTCATCGCTGTGTCAGCCAGCGAATAGTCGTCACCCACCAGCCAACCGCTATTGTCTGAAATCGCTGCCTCCATATCGGATAGCATCAGCTGCAAACCTGCCAACGCGACCGGGAAATCAGGACTTTTCAGCCCAAGGTCGATAACCCGCCTGCGCCTTTCGCGTTTTGCGACGTCGGGAATGCCATCGAGATAGCGTGTTATTTCCTCCGGCGTCTTCTCAAGCAGCTTGGGACGCATCGAAATGGCATAGGTCACGACGCCAATCTTGGCCAAGCACTCATCGGCATGTTTCATCCACCACCAATTCCTGGCCACGCCAAGCGGCGTATTCGGTTTGAGTGGCGGCCCTGGAAAGGCATCGTCGATGTAATTTATGATGACGGAGCTTTCCGTCAGAACGGTTCCGTCATGAATAAGCGTGGGCACAACGCCATTTCGGTTGAGCTTGAGATAATCGGGTGTCTGCAGATAGGCCCGGTCAACGATTCGGGCTTCGTAGCCGACTTTTTTTCGGCCATGGCGAAACGGACTTTCTGGCCGCAAGTTGCGCCAGGAAAGAAGATAAGCTCCAACATAGGTACTCCCTTCAGCACTCCGATGTTTTTGAAACCGGCCGGTCTTGTGGGGGCCAGACGGATCGCTCGATAACCGCCGCCAAATAGCTCGCCGACCGCGGAGACCATGCGCAAGGAACGACCGACGATCAGATATAATGATCGTGATCCTTTCAATCGCCTAAATCCTGATCATCAGTTTCCCCAGGTTCTCTCCGCTGTACAGGCGCTGGATCGCAGCGGTCGCTACATCAATGCCCTCGTGGATTTCAACTCGATGGTTAAGCTTACCCTCCAGGTACCAGCGGCAGAGTTGGCTCTGGACCTCAGGCCATCGATCTTTGTAATCGAACGTATAAAGCCCCTGAAAGCGCGCCCGGCTGACAAGCAAAGTCCGCTCGATTCGGGGGCCGTCTGGCGGTGGTGACCATACTGCGACAGATGCCGTCCCGCATATGATCGAGCGGGCACCGATGGCCAGTTTTTTGTAAACGGCGTCCGAAATGGGGCCGGCAGTGTTGTCGAAATAGATGTCCACGCCTTCCGGGCATGCCTCCGACAGGGCGGCGTCCAGTTCCGCGGTCTTATAATTTATGGCGGCGTCGTAGCCAAACGTGTCCAGGCAGATCGAGACCTTTTCATCGCTTCCGGTCAGTCCAACCGTACGGCAGCCATGGAGTTTGGCAATCTGGCCCGCGACGCTGCCAACCGCGCCGGCGGCCGTCGACACCACCACGCAGTCGCCGGGTTTGGGCTCACCGATGAACATCAGCCCGCAATAGGCTGTTATCCCAGTGCTGCCCAAAACCCCGAGAAACGTTGACAGCGGCACGTCGGCGCCGCCCAGATCGGGTACTTTGAAGCGCAACTTGGTGCCATCATCGACCGCATATTCTTGCAAGCCAAACGTTCCAACGGCCCGGTCCCCGACGGAAAAATCTGGATGACGACTGGCGATGACATCACCGGCGGTGACCGCACGCATGACTGTTCCGAGAGCGACTGGTTCCGAGTAGTTCTTCGCCGTATTCGCCCAACCGCGCATCGCCGGGTCGATCGAGATGTACCGATTTCGGACCAGGAACTGCCCCTCGCCAGGTTTCGGAATCGCGCTTTCGGTCCGCTCAAAATGTTCAACCTGAGGGATGCCGACCGGCCTCGACGTGAGAATGATCTGCGTGTTCACAGTATCCGAGATGGGCATTTGTCTGTCCCTCCATTATGTTCGGTCAGACTAGACCGCATGGAATTCCAGCTCGCGGCCGATCCGAAAAGCGGCCATCTGGTGAACACCGGCCCCGACAATCGTTTGCTCCCAGAAGCCGCCTAAGGACGACTCTTGAACACTGTGTGCGGCGGAGTGGATTTCATTGGCGTTGGAGGGGTTGGCCGCCTTCGTCCACTAGGTGGCCGCGCGCTCGATCGGCCACGACAACGCAAACCGGAGCGTTTAATCCAAGTTGGCAATGAATGAAGGAGGGCGTCATGGCGGTTTCTGCATTGGCTTATCTCGGTATCCGGTCCGAAAAGCTCGACGATTGGGGCAGCTTTGCCCAGAACCTTCTTGGCATGCAGAAGATCGACGGCGCCGGCAAATCGCTGGCCTTCCGAATGGACGATCGAGCACAACGCCTGATCGTGTCGGACGAGCCGGGCGAAACCCTCGCTTTCATGGGTTTTGAAACATCCGAACGGTCGGACCTGGAGCACTATGCGGCACGCCTTCAGGCGCATGGCGCAGACGTGCACTCGGGCCGGGGCGAACTCGCGGACCGGCGGCTTGTCGAAGACATGATTTGGTTCAAAGACCCGATGGGCAATCGGGTGGAACTGGTTTACGCGCCGATGATCGCGGCGGAACCGTTTGTGCCGGGACGCCCCATCGACGGCTTCAAGACCGGGCCATTCGGTATGGGGCACGCCGTACTGCATGTTCAGCACATCGATAAAATGATGCCATTCTACCGCGATTTGCTGGATTTTCGTGTTTCCGATTATGGCTTGAAGCCTTATGGGCTCTATTTCTTCCACATCAATGGCCGACATCACAGCTTTGCAATGGTTGGTTCGGGCCGACGCGGATTCCACCATTTCATGGTCGAATACGACAATCTTGACGATGTGGGTCAAGGCTATGACATCGCGCAGACCACGGACAAAGTGGCCTTCTCACTAGGTCGGCACTCCAATGACTGGATGACCTCGTTCTATGCTCATACGCCGTCGGGCTTCTTTGTCGAACACGGATGGGGTGGGCGGATAATCGATCCCGACACGTGGACATCGCACGAAACTCACACCGGGCCGAGTTATTGGGGGCACGAGCGGCTTCATCTGCCCGATGATGAGGGCGGAATACGTCAGCGTATGCGCGGGATGGCGATGGAAAACGCGCGCCAGGGTCTGCGCGCCCCGCCCGTTCAGGATTGCCCGTGGCTCTACGGCGAACTGGTCAAACGGGTCCGGTAGCAGGACCTTCCCGCCCAAGTGCTTCGCCAGTGTCCGAAGCTCTGTCGGACAGGTGTGGCGCCGCTCTGAAGATGGTCGTCAGGTTTCGTCAACGACGCCGTTGATCAGTGTGCCAATCCCGGTGATTTCGACCTCGGCAGTCATGCCTGCATCCAGGTAGAGTTGGGGATCGCGAAACTTGCCGACACCGCCGGGCGTTCCGGTCGCAATCACGTCGCCGGGTTGCAGCGTGATGATTGTCGACGCATATGCGATCAATTCAGGGATCGTTATCGCCAAGTCGTCTATCCCAGCCTGTTGTTCGATGTTGCCATTAATCCGGGTGGTCAGCGTCTGAGCAGTGATGTCGCCTGTCTCGTCGGGCGTGACGATCCACGGACCCATCGAACCGGAGGATTCGAAGCTCTTTCCCGGCCAGAATTGAGTCGTGTGCGTCTGATACTCACGGATCGTGCCATCGTTGAAGCAACTGTAGCCTGCAATCACATCCATGGCGTTTGCCTCGGAGATGTGACGACAGGTCTTGCCGATAACCACCGCAAGTTCGCCCTCGTAGTCGAATGTGTCGCTGACCTTTGGCCGCACCAACGGTGTGCCATGACCGACGATGGACGCGGGGTATCGTGTGAAGATCGATGGGAATTGCGGTTTGTCGCGGCCGGTCTCTTTGATGTGGCTGAGATAGTTGAGGCCAATGCAGAGGATCTTGTCGGGATTTGGAACAGGTGGCAAAAGCGTTGCATTGCGCATGGCCAGTTCGGGACCTTTCCCGGCAAGTTCGGAAACGGCGCCGGCGGCTAGAACGGCGCGCAGATCGGCATATGTCTCGGCCAAATCGGCACCTGCGTCGCGAATGATTTCGCCATCCGCCGTGCCGTATGAGGCCGTTGCGTCAGGACGAATAAAGGAAACGAGGCGCATAAAAAGACCTCCGGTCATGTCTGAAAGCGTGAGACGGGTTAAGGCGACACCCGCAGGTTGAAGTGCGCGTGCCGCCGGCAAATCGGCCGAAGCCGGTCGTCGGTCAGTTGTTCATTGCGGCGCGAAAGGCTTCCAGCAATGCGGCGTTGCCCGGGTCTTCGGCAAGCCAGGTGTCGATGGCGGGCTTTGTGGCTTCGCGCCAGGCATCCATCGTGGCTTGATCGGGTTCTGTGATTTTGATCCTGCCTTCTTCTACCGCAGCGGCACGGGCCGCTTCGTTGTTATCGTGAAAGACGGCACCCAGGATGGCGGCAAACGGCGCGCCTGATACTTGGTCGAGGCCAGCTCTGGCTTCGTCCGAAAGGCTCTCGTATTTCTGTTTGTTCATGACGATCATCAAGGGCGTGGTTCCCATCGGAACTTCCAGCACGTGATCCACAGTGTCCATGACCCGAAAGGTCTTGAGTGCGTTCCACTCGTTGAAGGACCCTTCAATTACGCCGCGCGAGATGCTCTCAGCGATCGTCGGGCCCGTGATGCCGCCGACGGCCACGGCGCCCATCTGTTCGATCGCTGACAGCAATGCGGGTGAGGCGGCACGGAAATTCCTGCCCTTCATGTCTTCAGGCAAGGCGATCGGCTCCTTGGACGCGATGTTTTGCGGTGACGTCACAAAAAGTCCGATGATTTTGTACCTGTCGAAATCGCCGGCCAGCAGACCGGAATCCAGCATCTCCCAAAGAGCCACGGAGCCATCTGCCGATGAGGTGACCGTGTACGGCAATTCAGCGACGGACAGACCGGGAAACACACCGGGTGTGTAACCGGGAACGACAAAAGCCACGTCCGCCACGCCATCTTCAACGAGCTTGAGTTGCTGCGCCGGCGAACGGCCAAGCGTGCCACCGGGAAACAATTTGACCGTGACCTCTCCGCCGGTCGCCTCTTCGACACGGCTGGCCCATGCGGGAAAGACTTCACCTGTCAAGAACGCGACAGGAGGTTCAAAAGACGAAAAGCGAAGCTCCGCGGCAGCCGCTGGTAGGGCAATGGCAATCGCCAGCGCGAGACCGGATATGGCTTTGGCATACATGATTTTCCTCCCAAATCACAGAACAAGGTTCTCTTGGTGCAACTGAGTTAATTGACGCATCCCCAAGCCCGGCAATGTTTTGCGGCTACGTTCACGCAGTGAACCGTGTTGCCTATAGAACCACCGACGGCAGCCACAACGTCAGAACAGGAAAGGTGAACAGGATCGCGAGCCGGACCAAATCAGCAGCGAAGAACGGGAGGATTCCGCGATAGATGACAGGCAGACCGATGTCGCGGCGCATCGCGTTGAGCACCATGACATTAATGCCGATGGGCGGCGTGATCATGCCGATTTCGATGACAATCACATTGATGATCCCCCACCACACCAGATCGAAACCGAATTGCTGCACAAGTGGGATCACAAACGGCAAGGTTATGATCATCGCGGCGACTTCATCGAAAAAAGCGCCGAGAACAATATAAAGCAGCAGCAACACGATCACAGCGGTCGAAGACATCCCCGACCCGGCGATGCCATCCACGATGAACGAGGGAGCATCGGTAACCGCCATGAAATAGGAGAAGATCGTTGCGCCGAAGACCATGACATAGATCATCGCTGTGGCCGTCGCCGACGTAACCAGGACACCCGCCAGTTGGCGCAGGTTGATGCCGTGACGCGCAATCAGGAAAAGAAACGCAATGACGACGCCAACTGATGCGGCTTCGTTAACCGTAAAGATGCCCGAATAGATGCCGCCCAGGACCACGACTGCAAGTACGACCACACCCCATCCGTTGCGTAGCGCGATCATGCGCTCGCGAAAGGAACGCCTTTCGATTCCGGTCGCCGCAGACGGGTTGATCATGACCGACAGCCTGACCGCACCGGCGTAGCAAACAATTGCCAACACGGCCGGTATCAGCGCGGCGGTAAAGAGCTCCACGACGAATTGTTCGGTCAAGATCGCATAGAGCACCATAATTGTCGACGGCGGGACGATGATCCCCAGCGTGCCCCCGGCAGCGATCGAGCCCGTGGCGAGTGACGGCGAATAGCCGCGTTCAAGCATCTCTGGCAGGGCTACGCGTCCGAACGTGGCCGTAGTGGCGACGCCCGATCCGCATATCGCCCCAAAGCCGCCGCATCCCAGCACAGTAGCAGTGGCCAAACCACCCTTGCGATGTCCGATAAAGGCATGCGCGATGTTATAAACATCGTTGGCCAGACCTGACGCCGCCGCCAGATTGCCCATAAGCATGAAAAGTGGGATGACCGCCAAGTTTAGGTTGGTGAGCGTCGCGGCAGGCTCGGACGCCAATAATGACAGGCCCGGGCCCCAGCCCACGACCATGGCAAAACCGCCCATGCCGACGAACCCCATTGCAATCCCAATTGGGACGTGCAGGGCGATCATTCCGAGCATAACGGCAAATCCGAGCCCGGCCAGAACAAGAGGGTCCATGATCTAGTTGCCCTCTCCGGAACTTGGCGTGGTACTGCTTTCCCAACCCAGTAATCGTCCCAGGTCCGTCAGGGCGACCATCGTTTGCGCCAAAACGGCCACTGCGAAGAACGCTGTGGCCACCCACCACCAAGGTCCGACCGGCAGTTTGAGAACCCAGGTCTGTTCGCCTCTTGCGGTGATCGACGCCGCATAGGGAATGAACTGCCAGGTGAGCAAAACGAAGAACAGCAGCACTGCAAGGCTTGCAAAGAGATTTATTGCGTGATGGGCCCGCCCGCCGAGCAGGTTTCCCAGGACTTCGACCGAGATGTTCTGTCGGGCTAGAAGTGAGTTTGGAATACAAGCAGATACGACGACGGCCATCACCACTGCGGCCACGTCGTTTACTCCTTGCAATGGATAATCGAATAAACCGCGCAGGCTTATGTCGACCACCACCATGGTGGCGAGGATCAGGAGGCCGGTGAAGCCGACCAAAGCCAGTGCATGGGCCAGTCGCTCGGTCAGCCGTTGAAGCCTTTTCAATCTTTCCTCCCCAAATTACCCGCGTTTCGGGTTCCAATCAGAGTCCGGCCATACCCTCCCAGGTCGGCTATGAGGCAGTTATGGTTGCGGGATCCGCTCGCATCGTGAACGGCGGCTTGCAGCCGAATATCGCTTTGTAGCGGGCCATTCCATCTGCCAATTCGCCCGGTGCAAATGCTGCCGCAGCGTATCTGTCTGGCCGGATCAGAAGAATCTCGTCCCGGTGAGTGCGCAGCCGCTTGGCGCGCGGATCCGACGTCCGCGCCGCGGGCATCGGTCCGACGGCATCTCGGAACGGGCAGAAGACGCGGCCTAACGGCAAACTGAGAAACTCAGCTTCATCGAAAGCCGCTAAGGCCTCGGTGCCGGGACCATCCTGCGCTATCAGAGCAAATCCCGGCCCTAGCAGACTGTCGAGCTTCTGGACGCGGCCACCGCTATCAACATCCGGCTGCGGTATCATTTCGCCCACGAGCGACGCTTCCAACGCACTCTCGCCGAGATCAAGAAACAGCCCATTATCGTATTGGGGACGCGGCTTGAAACGCATGTGTAACAGATAATCCTGCACGGCAGGAAAAGGAGCTAAGGCTTTTAGCAGGTGTTGTCGAAAGGCAAGCTGATCGCGTTCTATCGGCATAATGATGTCGCCCATCACCACCGCCAGTTGGATCATTGCCCAGGCCGGTCCTCGTCGTTCAGCATCGTAACTATCGAGGATCGCTGGTGAAGCGCCCGCGTTTAGAACGCACGCAAGTTTCCAACTTAGGTTCGATGCGTCGCGCAGCCCCGCATTCATCCCCTGACCGGCAAATGGCGGGGTCATATGTGCGGCATCGCCAGCAAGCAGAATGCGTCCTTTTCGCCAGTTATCGGCGATACGGGCATGGAAGGTATAGATCGTCTTGCGCACGATATCTTCGGCGGAAAACTCTCGAAATGGCTTCAGAAGCCGCGCCAAAAATGCCTCTTCCAGCACATCGTGATGGGTTTCGCCGGGCAGAAGCATAAACTCGTAACGCCGGCCACCGTTTGGTGCAGGTACCGAGACATGGGGCCGTTCGTTTGAGCAGAAGAAATGAGAATAGTTCACCTTGTCGGGATCGTTTAACGTATCGATTACGATCCAATCCTGTTTGTATGTCGAACCGCGCATCTCGATCCCAAGTTTCTCTCGCGTTGGGCTGCGTCCGCCATCTGCTGCCACCACGTAGTTCGCAAGAATGGTCCGCATCGCACCATCGGGATCGGTGAATGAAACAGCGATATGTTCGGTTTCTTCGTTCAGCGCCAAAACTTCACAGAAAAAATACAGATCACACAGGGGGTTATCGGACACTATCTCGCGCAGGGCGGCTTCCATTTCCGGTTGGTTGATGAAATGGCGCTTTGCAAAGCCATAGATTTCAGAACCCGCTCCTACGCGCCCGAACCGCTGGCCGCCATCGTCGATGTAATCCGCGCCATCGCCGACGATGGTCTGAGCGACATAGCTCTGATCCGCTCCAAAGACCTGGAGCGTGCGGGCGCCCTCGTCGTCCAGAACGATGGCCCGGGGGATGTCGAACGGGTCGTGATTGCGTTCGAGAACGATAGAGCGCACGCCATAGCGTGCCAGCAACAGTGCGGTTGTCAGCCCGGTGGGGCCAGCGCCGATGATAACCACGGGAAGTTTCGTCGGCAATTTGAGCATCTTATCTCGTCCTTTTGTGCTTCGGCGTAACTGGCCCAAAGATCAGATGGTGCTGAACGACCTGCGAATCCTTCGATCACGGCTTGACGTTTCCTCTTTCGCTCCTGGAATACGAACGCGCCGGTATGTGCTTGAGTTTGAGACGAAAGCGGTGGGCCCGGCATCAAACGCATCATCGCGTCAGCCCCAGCATGGTCCGTGTGTCTTTCGCCGAGGCGAGTTCATAACCCAGTTCATCGAGAATGCGCCTTGCCTTGTCGACCATCGCGGCATTGGATGGCGCCAGATCAGCCTTGCTCAGCCGGGCCGTGTCTTCCATGCCGATCCGAATGTGGCCGCCGCTCATTGCAGAAAGGGCAACCATTGGATAGGCCCATCGCCCGGTCCCAAAACCGGTCCACTGGGCCCCTGCAGGCAGGCGCGAACGGGCATAAAGCAGTGTCTCGGGAAGCGGCACAAATCCATATTTGACCCCCATCACAATGCTGCAAAGCGGGGTTTCCTCGATCGTGCCGTCGGCGACAAGATCGTGCATCAACGCAATATCGCCTGAATCAAACAACTCGATTTCGGCACGCGCACCCGCCTCGCGGATGGCCTCGGCCATCACCCGGATGTTGCGTGGAGTATTGATTACGACTTCGTTGCCGAACACCATTGTGTTGAGATCGAGCGTCGAGATATCCGGTTTAAGCGCAACAATATGCTCCACACGCCGCTCCGGCGGCAGAAAATTCGTCTTGGGGCCCGGCACAATCGGGTCGTGATCAGACGGGTCGTACCGACCGCCGTTGCCCGTGGTCAGGTTGATGATCAGTTCGTCAGTGACATTTCGGATTCGATCCACGACCTCGGCATAAAGCGGCACGTCCATCGCGGGCTGCTCTGTTTCAGGGTCACGGACATGGATATGCGCGATCGCCGCGCCGGCCCGCCAAGCGCCGAGCGCATCTTCGGCAATCTCTTTCGGCGTGATCGGCAGGTTCGGATTATGGGCGCGGGTCGTGAAGTTCCCGACAAGCGCGCATGTGAGATAGACAGACCGCATCTCCGGTGTTCCTTGCAATTTCCAGCAAGCTAAGCACGCAGGATGCCGTTGTGACCTCAAATTTGGTCAGCGCGTTCACGCCTTGAACATCATGCCACAATGGGCGCGATTTCCTGGTCAATGAGCTCGCCGATCCGATTGCATGTCTTTCGGAGGGAGGGGATGAATCGGCGCACCATATCATCAAAGGATATCGCCGATTTCATGCAGATAATTGTCAATGAGGCGAGGACCCGGCCGTCGTACATGATCGGGATCGAAACGCAGTGCGTATGGTCCCAACCGCCTTCCGTTCGAAAGCCGAACCCGTGCTCGCGGGTGCGCTCCAGGATGCGTTGAATCATAAGCGTTTCGTGGATCAATGCGTGCTCGGGCTTGTCGGACTTGCGGAGCATTTCAAAGATCATCTCTCGTTCTTCGTCCGGACAGAACGCCAGGTAGGCATGTCCACCTGCAGACTGCAGGAGAGGAATACGTTTACCTGTCATACCGGTATCGAATGAAAGAGGTGAAAACATATGGGTCGATTTACGAATGAGCATTGCGTCGTGGTCAATCGTGACAAGGTCGATGGGCCAGAGGATCTCGCGTCCGAGCTTAATCATCTCCGGCATGGCGATCTGCCCAACCCATGACTTGTCGTCAAAACCAGAACTGAGCAAATGACAGGACATCGTGGGGGACCATCCCCGGCCCGACGTGGATTGCGAAACGAACCCCATAGACTGCAAAGTCTCAAGCAATCGAAAGACTGTAGACCGGGACAAACCGCTCCGTTGAGCAATCTCCTGCGTTGTCACACCGTCTTGCTCGTTGACTGTTTCGAGTATCTTCAAGCCGCGCTCCAAAGCGCGCACAGGCTTGTAAACGGCCATCTAAATGTCTCTATAAGGCGGCAGCCAGTCTGCGTCGCGTTTCATCAATGGCCCGAAAAACGACCGACACTATGGGGACGGTACACTGGCTGCTTGCTCCCATTCAACTGCTTTGTTCAACAGGTGAACACAGCCCATACTGACGTGTTCACGGTCAACGGTGCGCCTGCGTTCATCCTTTCTGGCAACGGCTTCGCGTTGTCCGTGCGAACGGTCGCTTCCCAGTTGACCGTGAGAATGGCTCGCAACCGATTCCCATGGCTTGACCCGGCCCGCTGTCACAAGCCGTCAACCGGTCAATGCCGGTCTTCCGTCTCCGGCCCGACCCGTAGTTTCGGCGCCCTTTCGGGAAACAGGCCGGCACGGAAGCGCTGCAGCACGACTTGCAGCAGCAGGCCGACCAAGAGCATCCGGATATAGGAACTGCGCGTCGCCCAGTCCGGCGGCAATTGCTGGGTGACGATCTCGGTCATCGACCAGATCGCCCAGATCAGGAGCGCGCCGGCGACGGCGCCGATATTGTTGCCGCTGCCGCCGGCGATCAGCATCACCCAGGCCAGAAAGGTGATCAGCAGCGGCTCGGTCGCGTCCGGGCTGAAGAACTTGAAGTAATGGGCGCTCAACGCGCCCGCCACGCCCATGAAGATCGATCCGACGACGAAGGTCTGGGTGCGAAAACGCTGGACATCCTTGCCGATCGAGGCGGCGGCCGCCTCGTTGTCGCGGATCGCCCGCATCACCCGTCCCCAGGGGCTTTGCCGCAGGCGCCGCGCGACCAGGAAGGTCAGCGCGACGACCAACCAGACAAACAGCACGAAGACCATTTCGCTCTGCCGCCCGGTGAAGACGCTCTCCAACGGCCGGGGGATGCGGGATACGCCGAGGCTGCCATTGGTCAGCCATTCCTCGTTGATGATCGCCAGCCGGATGATCTCGGCAATGCCGATGGAGGCCATGGCGAGATAGTCGGCCTTGAGCCGCACGCAGATGCGGGCGATCATCCAGCCGACAAGGCCGGACGCGACGCCGGCACCGACAAGGCCGATCAGCACAGGCAGGTCGAAACCGCCGAGATGGGCATTGGAACCGGCGGCGGTGAGGATCGCGCCGGTATAGGCACCCACCGCGTAGAAACCGGCAATGCCGGCATTGAACAAGCCGCCAAAGCCCCATTGCATGTTGAGCGCCAGGCACAGGATCGCATAGATCCCGCCCATGGTCAGGAAGGTGATCAGGTAGAACAAGAGACCGGGAAGCTCCATCAGGCCAGCCTCCCGCGAAACAGGCCCTGCGGCCTGAAAATCAGGATCAGCACCATGATGACGAAGGCGACGGCGGTCTTGTAGCTGGGCGAAATCAGTGAGACTCCGAAGACCGGAAACGTACAGATTTCCTCGGCGATGCCGATGATCAGACCGCCCATGATCGCGCCGAGCGGCTTGCCGATGCCGCCAAGCAGCGCCGCGGCGAACATCGGCAGCAGCAGGTTCCAGCCGAGATTGGTGTGCACATCGGTGTCGAGGCCGACAAACACGCCGGCGATGGCTGCGAGCCCCGCGCCGATGATCCAGGTCCAGCGGATCACCCGCTCGGTGTCGAGGCCGGCGACACTGGCAAGCGCCGGGTCGTCGGCGACGGCCCGCATCGACTTGCCCATCCTGGTGCGGCTCAAAAACCAATGCAGCGCGAACGTCAGCGCCGCGGTCGCGACGATGATCTGGATATGGCGCGTGGCAACGCGAAACGTGTCGAACAGGATCATCGGTTTCTGGAAACCGGTCATATAGACTTGGCTGTCGGTGCCCCAGACGATCTGGACGATCGAGCGCAGGATCAGCGCGACGCCGAAGGAGGCGATCACCGTGTAGATCGTCGGCAGCGCGCGCAGGGGCTTGTAAAACAGCCGGTCGGCCGTCAAGGCGACGGCGCAGGTGACGACGATCGCCACCGGAATGGCGGCCAGGGCCGGTATGCCGAGGACCCACACGGCCGACAGCGCCGCGTAGGCGCCGACGGTCATCAGGTCGCCATGGGCGAAATGGGCGAAACGCAGAATCCCGAAGATCATCGAGATCCCGACCGCGCCGAGCGCATAGATGCTGCCGAGCGTGATGCCGGGGATCAGATAGAAATTGATGAAATCGATCACGGCGCGCTCCCGCCAAGGAAGGAGCGGCGCACCTCGTCATCGGCGAGCAATGCCGCGCCCGTGCCCTCGAAAGCGTTCTCGCCACTGACCAGCACATAGGCGTAGTCGGCGATCAACAGCGCCTGTTTGGCGTTCTGCTCGACCATCAGGATGGCGACGCCGCTATCGCGCACCTGTTGCAGGAGGTCGAAAATAACCTCCAGATAGGCCGGCGACAGGCCGGCTGTCGGTTCGTCCAGCAGGATCAGCCTGGGGTCGCTCATCAGCGCCCGTCCGAGGGCGACCATCTGGCGCTGCCCGCCCGACAGCGCGCCGGCCTGCTGTTTGAGCTTGTGTTTGAGATCCGGAAACAGGTCGAGGATCCGCGCCTTGGTGGCGTCGGCGTCCGGCGGCGGGGCGGCAAAGGTACCGACGTCGAGGTTCTCCTCGACGCTCAGCGACGGAAACACATTGTGTGTCTGCGGCACGGCGGAGATGCCGAGCGGCACCAGATCGGCGGTCCGGGCATTGAAGATCGACGCGCCGTCGAACAGGATCTCGCCGGCGAGATGTTCGTTCAGCCCAAACACGGCCTTCAGCAGGGTGGATTTTCCGGCACCGTTGGGGCCGATGATGGTGGCGATCCGGCGATCGTCGACATGCAGATTGATGTTTCTGATAACGGCTTGGCCGCCATATCCGGCGCTGACGTTCCGGATATCGAGGACCCGCGCCGTCATGAGGCCTCCTGGTAACGGCCGCCGCCGAAATAGGCCTCGATGACGCGCTCGTCGCGCTGCACAGCGTCGACCGTGCCGATGGTCAGCACAGCGCCCTGAGCCATCACGATGACGCGGTCGCACAGCCGGGCAACGAAATCGAGATCGTGTTCGATCAGGCAGAAAGTATAGCCCCTCTCGCGGTTCAATTGCCGGATCTTGTCGGCGATCTTGACCAGCAGGGTGCGGTTGACGCCGGCACCAATCTCGTCGAGCAGAATGATCGCCGGCTCCTGCATCAGGGCGCGTCCGAGTTCCAGCAATTTCTTCTGGCCGCCGGACAGGTTGCCGGCCAGTTCGTCGGCGAGATCGGCGATCTCCAGGAAGTCAAGCGTCTCCATCGCCTTGTCATAGGCGTTGCGCTCCTGCGGCAGGCATCGCGATGGCCGGAACACGGCGTTCCAAATGTTCTCGCCGACTTCGTTCCTGGCCGACACCATCAGGTTTTCTGTCACCGTCATGCGGTTGAATTCATGGGCGAGTTGAAAGGTGCGGCTGAGACCCTTGGCCTGGCGCTTGAAGTCGGGAAGGGGGGTGATGTCCTCGCCGTCGAGAAACACGCGTCCTTCCGTTGGCGCGAGCAAGCCGGCGATTACGTTGAAGGCGGTGGTTTTGCCGGCGCCGTTCGGACCGATCAAACCGGTGATCCGGCCGGCCGGCACGTCGAAACTACACGCACGCACGGCGGTCAAACCGCCGAAACTCATGGTCACATTGTCTAATCTGATCCGCGGGGCGTCTTTCATCAACCGGTCGCCCGCCCGCGACGGATCGCGGGCGGGCGTGTGCTCGCTTATTCGAAGATCGCAACCTGCGTGTAGCTGTCGCCGTCGACGACGAATTTGCCGATGAAACCGGCGACATCGCCATTGGCGTCGAATTCATGGCTGCCCGAGGCGCCTTCGTAATTGATGTCCTTGCCGTCGGCGATCAAAGCCACGGCCTTGGCCCATTCTCCGGGTCCGACCACTTCGCCGGGCGCGTTGGCGACATAGCGCAGTGCCGAGCGCACCGCGTCGCGATCGGTGGTGCCGGCCTTTTCGATGGCAAGCGCGATCAGCATGGTGGCGTCATAGGACTGGTCGACGAAGGGCTTGTCGGAGCCTTCGCCGAAGGTTTCATCGAACCGCGCGTGCAGCACTCCGGCAACCGGGTTTTCGCCGGGCGAGGTGGGCGACGAAAAGAAGGACGTCGCAAGCGCGTCGGCGCCGACCTGCTCGATCAGGATATCGTCGCGCAGCCCGTCGGTCCCGATGAAGCGGTCGAAAAAGCCGTTTTCCAGCGACTGTTTGACGATCTTGGCGCCGCTGCCGCCGGCATAGGCGATCACCACCAGCGCATCGGCGTCGTCGGAGGCGAGGGTGGCGATTTCGCCACGATAGGAGTTCTTCTTGTCCTCATGTTTCTGGAAGGCGGTCACGGTGCCGCCCTTCCTTTCATAGGCGTCCTTGAAGGTGTTGGCGATGCCGACGCCGTAGTCGTTGTTGACATAGGTAATGGCAACCGTGTCGATGCCCTCGTCGAGCACGATATCGGCCAGAACCTCGCCCTGGTAGTTGTCGCTGGGCACGATGCGGAACAGATGATCATTGTCCTCCATGGCGGTCATCGCCGGCGAGGTCGCCGTCGGCGACACCTGTAAGACGCCGTTGGGGATGGTGACCGCATTGGCCGAGGCGATCGTTGCGCCTGAGGACAGGGCACCCATCACGGCGGCGACATTCTCCAGATTGACGAGTTTGGAGGCGGCGTCGACGGAGGGCTGCGCGGCGGCCTGGCCGTCGGCGACGACCAGGGTGAAGGTCTGACCGCCGAGAATGCCGCCGCCGGCATTGACATCGGCCTCGGCCAGTTTGGCGGCGTTGAGGATCGGCGGAATGAAATTGGCGAGCGGGCCGGTGATGCCCATCAGCGCCCCGACCTTCACCTCGTCGGCCAGGGCGGGCGTCGTGGCCATCAGCGCCGCCGCGGCGGCGGCAAGAATTGATCTTTTCATGTCATTCTCCCTCTGTGACCGGGCTTTTCCCGGCTTTCTTGTGATGTGGCGCGGGCTCCGGCCCGAAGCGCCACGGGTTCAAACCGATACGGTTTCGTATTTCGGATCCTTCCAGGTCTCCGATTCGAGAATATCGCGCAACCGCCGTACGGCCTCGAAAATGTCGAGATGGGTCAGACCCGTCGGGCTGATACCGAAGCGGATGGAGTCGGGCTTGCGGAAGGACGACACGACCTGAGCATCGACCAGCGCCTCGACGGTGCGGCCCGCGCCCGGCGCGCGGACGCTGACATGGCCGCCGCGCCGGTCATGGTCCTTCGGCGAGGTGACCTCGACGCCGAGGCCGCCGCACAGCGTCTCGACCGCCCGGATGAAGAAGTCGCTCAAGGATTTGTGGCGCGCCCAGATGGCGGCGGGTTCGTATTGCGCATAGATCGCGCTGGCGCAGGCGGCGAGCGCGTTGGCACCGACCATCGGCGTGCCGGAAATGAAGCGTTTGATGCCCTCATGCGGCACGAAATCCCCGGAAAAGGCATAGACGTCGCGATGGCCCATCCAGCCGCAGAGGGGCGGCCAGGCCTGGTCGATAAGATCCGGCCGCACATAGATGAAAGCCGGACCGCCGGGGCCGGTGCTGAGATATTTGAAGCCGCAGCCGACGATATAGTCCGCGCCGCTGCCATGGGCGTCGATCGGCACCGTGCCGGCCGAATGGGACACGTCCCACAGGACCAATGCGCCGGCCTTGCGGGCCGCGTCGTTGATGCGCTCCATGTCCCAGCGCAGGCCGGTCTTGTAACCGACATGGCTGAAGGAGGCGAGCGCCACATCGCCGTCCATGGCGGCGACCGCCTCGTCCTCGCTGTCGACTGTGCGGATGCTGAGCGGCCGGTCGCAGAACGCCTCATAACCCTGCAGGACATGAAGATCGGTGGGAAAATTGTCGGCCTGCGTGACAAGGGTGCCGCGATCCCGGTTGACAGCAAGGGCATGGCCGCTCGCCTTGTAGAGATTGACGGTGGTGTTGTCGCAGACAACCACCTCGCCCGGGCCGGCACCGATCATCGGCGCGATCCGGTCGCCCAGAATGGCCGGCATGTCGATCCAGTCGCGTTCGGCCCAGCCGCGCCGGCGCAGGTCGATCCAATCGTCGATCAAGGCATCGGCGGCCGCGCGGGCTGTTTTCGGCGCCGGGCCGACAGAATTCGCGTCGAAGAAGATCCAGCCCGCGGGTCGTTCGAACTGGTCGCAGATGGAGGCGATCGGGTCGGCGTCGTCCAGTGCGCGCGCCTCTTTGGCCAGATCCGCCTTGTCCAACATCATGCCCGGTCTCCGTCGCGATGCGGAAACGTTTCATATTTGAAATATCGAGTCAACATGTCGCACCGGCGATTACATCGAAAACGGAGACGGTACGGGTCGTCCTTTCCTTCAAAAGGCGGTTTTCGCTGAAGCGTGTCGCCCAAAACGCTGTTGCGGCTGTCCGCGCGACACTCGGAAGAAACCGTGGCCATACTCGCATTGCAATAAAATTTCATATATGCAATACCGCCAATCGGTCCTGGGAGATGGTTTGACATGGCCGGGCATGATCCACGGGCGGGACGCGCGCGCAGATGAAAGACGGCGAGACAATCCGGCTGGCGGTGGATATCGGCGGCACTTTCACCGATGTCGTGTTGGAGATCGGCGCCGCGCGTCACAGCGCCAAAGTGCTCACCGATGCCCGTCTGCCGGAACAGGGCCTGTTGCGCGGCGTCGACGGGCTGCTGGCCGAAACCGGTGTCGGGCACGGCGAAATCGACCTTTTCGTGCACGGCACGACGCTTGCCACCAATGCGCTGATCGAGCGCAAGGGCGCACGCACCGCTTTCGTCACCACCGCGGGGTTCGAGGACATTCTCGATTTCGGCTATGAAAAACGGTTCGACCATTACGATCTGATGATCGACATGCCGCCGCCGATCGTGCCGCGCGCGCTGCGTTTCGGCGTTGCCGAACGGCGCGCCGCGGACGGATCGGTCCTGGTGCCCCTCGATGAAAGCGCCGTCGCCGACATTGCCGCGCGCCTCCAGGCGCTCGATGTCGAAGCGGTGGCCATCGGCTTCCTGCATGCTTACGCGCATGCCGGCCACGAGCGGCGCGCCGCGGCGCTGTTGCGCGACCGTCTGGACGATCGCGTGACGATCTGCCAGTCGCATGCGGTCTGCCCGCAGATCCGGGAATATGAGCGGTTTTCGACGACCTGCGCCAATGCCTGCGTGCGGCCGCTGATCGCCGGCTATCTCGACCGTCTGCGCGACGCGCTTGCGGCGCGCGGCATGCGGGCGCCGTTGTTCCTGATGATGTCCGGCGGCGGCCTGACCACACTCGACAGCGCCGCCCGCTTTCCCATCCGGCTGGTCGAATCCGGGCCGGCGGGCGGCGCCATCCTGGCCGCCGATATCGCCGGCAGGCACGGGCTCGGCGAGGTGCTGTCCTTCGACATGGGCGGCACGACAGCGAAGATCTGCCTGATCAGCGACGGTGCGCCGGAGCGGGCGCGCCGTTTCGAGGTTGCCCGCGCCTATCGCGATGCCAAAGGTTCCGGCTGGCCGGTGCGCATTCCGGTGATCGAAATGGTGGAAATCGGCGCCGGCGGCGGATCGATCGCCCGGGTCGATGCGCTCGGGCGCATCGCGGTGGGCCCCGACAGCGCAGGTTCCGAGCCGGGACCGGTCTGTTATGGCCGGGGCGGCGGCTTGGCGACGGTGACCGACGCCAATCTCGTCCTGGGCAAGATCGATCCGGCCCATTTCGCCGGCGGCGAGATCGCGCTCGACAAGGGCGCGGCCGATGCGACGCTGGCAGAGCAAATCGGCGGACCGCTCGGTCTCGACGGACCCTGGCCGGCGGTCGGGGTCAATGAGATCGTCGAGGAGAACATGGCCAACGCGGCACGTGTCCATGCGATCGAACGGGGCAAGGATGTTTCCGCCTGCACGATGATCGCCTTTGGCGGCGGCGCGCCGCTGCATCTGTGCCGGCTCGCCGAAAAACTCCATATCGACCGCATTATCGTGCCGCCGGGCGCCGGTGTCGGTTCGGCGATCGGTTTCCTGCGGGCGCCGGTTTCCTACGAAGTCACGCGCAGCGGCGCGATGCCGCTCGATCGGTTCGACGCGGCGGCGGCGAGCGGCGTCCTCGAGGCGATGGAGAAAGAGGCAACGGAGATCGTCGCGCCGGCAGCAATGGGCCGGCCGATGCGGACCAAACGCGTCGTCGATATCCGCTATGTGGGGCAGGGACACGAGATCCAGGTCGCCTTGCCGGAAGGCGCGCTTGCCGATGATGACGGGGCGGGCATCCATGCCGCCTTCGAACGGCACTATCGCGCGGTCTACGGTCTGACGCTGTCGGGCGTGCCCTCGGAGATCGTCACCTGGTCGGTCACCGTGTCGTGCGATCTGGGCCAAAATGGCAGGCCCGCGACGCCGTCTCGCAAGGGCGATGTCGTCGCGCCCCGGACCACGCGGCCGCTGTTCGACGGATCGTCGGGTGCTGCGCGCGACACCGCTATCTACTGGCGGTTCGATCTGGGCGTGGGGCAGGCGATCGAAGGACCGGCGATCATCGCCGAGGACGAGACCTCGACGGTCGTCACATCGGCCTTCGACGCCACTATCGACGATCAGGGTTCCATCGTGCTGACGCGCAGGGAGGCTCGCGCATGAGCAGGGCGGCGCTTGCCGACATTGAGACCCAGGTGATGTGGAACCGCCTGATCGCCGTCGTCGAGGAACAGGCGCAATCGCTGCTGCGCACGGCTTTCGGCTCGGTGGCGCGGGAGGCCGGCGACCTGTCGGCCGGCGTCTATGATCTCGACGGCGCGATGCTTGCCCAGGCCGTCACCGGCACGCCGGGCCATGTCAACACCATGGCCCATGCCGTCCGTCATTTCCTCGACCGTTTTCCGGTGGAGACATTGTCGCCGGGCGATGTTCTGGTGACCAACGACCCGTGGATGGGCACCGGGCATCTGTTCGACTTCGTCGTCGTTACCCCGGCCTTTCTGGGGACACGCGCGGTCGGCCTGTTCGCGTCGACCTGCCATGTCATCGATGTCGGCGGACGCGGTTTCTCGGCCGATGCCCATTCGGTGTTCGAGGAAGGGACGCTGATCCCGCACATGTTCCTGCGCCGCAACGGCGCGTTGAACGAGGACCTGCTGTCCATCGTCACCGCCAACACGCGCAATCCGGTGGAGGTGCGTGGCGACCTGCTTTCCCTGGTCAGCGCCAACGACACCGGCGCGCGGCGGTTGATCGACATGATGGCGGAATTCGATCTGTCCTCGCTGGAGCCGCTGGCCGGACATGTTTTGCGGACCTCGCACGAAGCCACACGGCGGGCGATCCGCGCCGTGCCGGACGGCGTCTACGATTATGCGCTGCCGCTCGACGGCTACGAGACGCCGATTACGATCAGGACCAAGCTGGTCGTCGATGGCGATACGATGGTGATCGATTTCTCCGGCAGTTCGCCAGCCTCCAATCACGGCATCAATTCGCCGCGCACTTACAGTCACGCCTATGTGGTGTTCGGACTGAAGGCGGTGGTCGCGCCGCATGTGCCCAACAATGCCGGCTCGCTCGACTGTTTCGAATTGGTCAGCGAGCCGGGCACCTGCGTCGACCCGCTACCGCCAAGCCCGGTGACGGCGCGCCACGTCATCGGCCAGATGCTGCCGGATGCGGTGTTCGGTTGTCTCGCCCAGGCGCTGCCGGGCCGGGTCCAGGCCGAAAGCGCCGGCAGTATCTGGGTCCTGGCATTGGCCTCGGCCCACGGACGGGCCTCGCCCGAGAGCCTTGCGGGAACCGCGCGTTTCAATGTCATGAATGTCGGCATTGGCGGCATCGGCGGGCGGCCGGGCAAGGACGGATTGTCGGCAACGGCGTTCCCGAGCGGCGTCGGTGCGATTCCGGTGGAGATCACGGAAAGCCAATGTCCCTTGTGGTTTAAGCGCAAAGCGATCCTGCACGGATCGGGCGGCCGCGGCCAATGGCGCGGCGGCGATGGGCAGGTGATCGAAATCGGCAATCGTCAAGCCGCGCCCTTTACCGTGTCCGCCGCCACCTTCGACCGAATGCATCACTCGGCGCAGGGGCGCGACGGCGGCCTGCCGGGCGCGCCAGGCCGGGCGGCGCTCGGCTCCGGCTTCCCGCTTCAAGGCAAGGGCGTGCATGTTATTCCCGCCGGCGACAGTCTGGTAGTAGAATTGCCCGGTGGCGGTGGATTCGGCCCGCCCGCGCGGGACAGCGTCGACAAGGAGGATGGCCGATGAACAGGCAGCAGTCGAAGGTGCCGGTCTTCGAAGACCTGAAGATCGGAGCCAAGCTGAAGGCGTTCCGCCGTGCCAAGTCCCTGTCGCTGAGCGATCTGTCGAAAATGACCGGTGTCTCGGAGGCGACGCTGTCGCGGGTTGAAAACGAGCAGGTGCCGGTGAGCGCCCACAATCTCTATGTGCTGAGCCAGGTGCTCGGCGTCGATATCACCGCCTTCTTCGAAGACCAAGCGAGCCCGATCCGCAACGGCGTGCGCTCGATCTCGCGTAAGGGCGAGCAGGCGCCGGTGGAAACCGCGCGCTATCTGTCCGACGTGCTGTGCACCGACCTTGCCAACAAGAAGATGCATCCGGCCGTCAATATCGTCGAAAAGACATCGCTTGCCGAGGTCGGCGGGCTTGCGAGCCATCCCGGCGAGGAGTTCCTTCACGTGCTTTCCGGCGCGCTGGTGCTGCACACGGATTTCTACGCGCCGCTTCTTCTGGAACAGGGCGACAGCATCTATTTCGACGGTACGATGGCGCATGCCTATCTGCGGGCCGGCGACGAACCGGCGCGCATCCTTGTCGTCATCACCGTCGATGCCAGGCCGCCGGTGCCGTAAAACCGGAGAATCGAGAAATCCGACCGAGACACGCAGAAAGAAAGGCCGCGCCATGAACGCACCACCGGAAACCAGGCCCGAGGCCGTCAGCGCCGCGGAGGTCCGGCTGCCCAGCCGCGATTTCGGAAAGGATCTGCCGTTTTTCCTCAAGTCCCTGGGCTTTCGGCTCGACATGATCTTTCCGGCCGACGACCCGGCGGTGGCGGTGGTGTCCGGCCACGGCCTGCGCATCCGGCTGGAGCGTGACGCAACAGCCCCGTCCGGAACGCTGCGTCTGCTGTGCGATCCGCCGGACCGGTTCGCAGACGGCGCGCGCGAAATGACCAGTCCGGGGGGCACGCGGGTCGAGATCATCGATGCCCATCCGTCGCTGGTGCAGCCCGAAACGGAGCACTCCTTCATGGTGCGGCGCTTGAAGGACAGCGACAGCTGGGTCATCGGCCGCGCCGGCATGCGCTATCGCGATCTCATTCCCGGCCGGCTGGGCGGCTCCATCATCGCCTCCCATATCCGCATCCCAGACGGCGGTCCCGTCCCCGACATGGTGCATTACCACACGGTCGGCTTTCAATTGATCTTCTGTTATCGCGGTTGGGTCGAGGTGGTCTATGAGGACCAGGGACCGCCGATCCGGCTGACCGCCGGCGACTGCGTCATCCAGCCGCCGGAAATCCGTCACCGCGTGTTGGTCGCGTCCGACAATGTCGAGGTGGTCGAAATCGGCGTGCCGGCCGAGCATGTGACGACCATCGACCACGACATGAGCCTGCCGAACGATGCCTACAATCCCAAGCGCGATTTCCAGGGCACGCGCTTCGTTTTCGACAAGGTCGCCCACGCGGTATGGCGGCCCTGGCGGATTCCGGGTTTCGAGGCGCGCGACACCGGCATCGGCGACGCCACGGGCGGCGTCGCCGGCGTGCAGGTCGCCCGCCCGATCAAGGGCGAGACGCCGCCGCGCACCAGTCACGACACCGACATTCTGTTCACCTTCGTGCTGGAGGGCGGTCTGACGCTCGCGGTTGACGGCGAGGATCCTTGCGAGATCACCGCCGGCGACGCTTTCGTTTTGCCGCCTTATCTCAAGGCCGCCTATCGCGACTGCTCCGACGATTGTGAACTGCTGGAAGTTGCCCTGCCGGCGCGGTTCGAAACCGAGATTGCAACGGACTGACGGCTTTGCAATGCGGTGCTTTCGCCGCAGGCGTCCGAGACCGGTCGGGACGCCCCGAGGACACCGCGCCGAAGCACCCTTGAGTCGCGTCACCCCGCACCTGTAGAATGAAGTGCACATTCCGACCGGTGCCGCGGCCAGACACGGCGCCGCCATTTGGCGGGAGGGCTTCAAGGTGCGAGATCTGTCCGGAGTGCGGCACAAGGACTTGCCGCTATGGCTGGAGTGGGTGCGCTACGCCGGAGCGCTGGTTGCCCCGGCCTGGTTCATCATCGTCGTCACGGGGTTGATGTGGTGGGTGCTCGGCAACGATCAGACGGTCGAAGCGCTGCAGGCCATCGAAAGCAACCCCAATCTGCGGCTGGGCGCCGCCTGGGCGGCCGGTGTCTATGCCTTCACCGCCGGCTATTTCGCCATGGCGCTGATGTCGGTCGCTTATCCCGGAAACGATCCGCCCGACCGCATCGAGGCGGACGTGGATGCCCTGCGCACCGTCGAACGGGCTTCCATCATGGCGCTGGTGATCCTGATCACCGCGGCCGTGCCAGCGCGACTGATCCTGGTCGGCCGGGCCCACGACATGTCCTACCTGGTGTGGGACGGGGCCTTGATTCTCTGCGGTCTTGCCTTGCTGGTCGCCGCGGCGAAACTGCCGGGATATGTCATCGAGCGCCGAGCCGCGCGGCGCGCACCGGAGGGAAGCGAGTCGCTGACCGCGGCCGTATCCGTTGCCCTGCTGCCGGCCATCCTGATGGCCGCCAACTGGATCTTTTCCCCGTTCGATGCACGGACTGCGGCAGCGCGCAACCCGCGCATGGCGCGCACGATCTTCGTGGTCGCGATCGCGATTTTTCTGGCAAGCCTGGCTTTGCTGGTCGCTTTCCTGCTGTTTCCGGTGGCGTTACCGCAGCGCTTCGGCATGATGGCCATCGTGCTGTGGGCGGCGGCAAGCTGGATCGCGTTTTCCAGCATCTTCCTCATTTACCTGCCGCGCCGTTACGGCCTGCCGTCGCTGCTGGCCTTTGCCGTGATCGGCGGTCTTGCCTGGCTGTTCAGCTATTGGAACAACAATCACGCACCTTGCCCGGGCTGCGCTGGGATCACGGGCGAACGGCCCGGTTTCGAGACCTTTGCGAAGGATTGGATCGACAGCCGCGCCGCGCTGTTCCAGGCCTCTTCCGAGGCCGGGGAGAAGATTCCGGTCTATGTCGTCGCCGCGTCGGGCGGCGGCATCCGCGCCGCCTATTGGACGGCGGCGACCCTCGCCGCGTTCGAGGAACAAGTGCCAGGCTTTGCCTGTCACCTGCTGGCGATCAGCGGCATATCGGGCGGCAGTCTCGGCGCGTCGGCCTTTGCCGCTGCGCTGGCCGATCAAGAGGACTATGGATGCGATCCATCCGACTGGCCGCTGCCGGCAAGCCGCTCCGATCCGGCTGCCACGACACGCACCATGCTATCGCAGGATTTCCTGTCGCCGCTGCTGGCGGGCATGCTCTTTGCCGACGGCGTGCAACGGCTCAACCCGTTCCCTTTCTGGAAGCTGCCTGATCGTGCCCACGCGCAGGAACGGGCCTGGGAGGCCGCCTGGCGGTCGGCGGCCGGAACGGCACGCTTTGCCGAACCGTTCCTGGATCTGTGGGCGGACCGGCAGGTCGGCGCAAGCCCCGTCCCGCCGCTGTTCCTAAATGCGACGATCGTGGAAACCGGACATCAGATCACCATCGCGCCCGTGGACGTTGCCGAGACCGGCAGCTTTTCCGATACCTATGATCTGCTCAACCGCTGGCGCAGGAATATTCCGCTGAGCACAGCCGCCAATATGAGCGCACGGTTTCCCTTTGTCAGCCCGGCCGCGACGTTGGAGATCCCGTCCGAAGGCCGGCAGGTGCGGCTTGTCGACGGCGGCTATTTCGAAAGTTCCGGCGCACATGTGGCGCTGCAGATTGCCCGTGCTTTCATCGTCGCGGCGGGCGAGCAGGCCGATGCTTTTCAGATCGTGCCGATCCTGATCATCGACGATCCGGGCCGCAGCGACGACGATCCGGTGACGCCGGAAGCGCTGCTTCGCCTGCCGCCGCCGGGCGCGCCCAGCCAGCGCAGTTGGGCGCTCTCCGAACTGACATCGCCGCTCATTGCTGCCTTGAACACCCGCTCGGCGCGCGGGCTGAACGCCGAACAGGCGCTGATCCGCTACATCGGCGCCGATTGCACGATCACCGCCGCACCGACCGGCGACCCTATCGCATTGGGCTGGCTGTTGTCGGAGGAGAGTATCGACACGCTGAACGATGCCGCGTCAAACCTGTTTGCGGCAGGCGACGGTTCGGCCGATACGAACAATGCGGCGCTTTTGCTGCGCGGGTCAGACAACGGTGGTGCGGTGATGCCCGTGCCTGAATGCGACGGTGCTGCGTGGCGGTGACATAATCTCCGGCGTCGGCCGGATCACAGCCGGGAGCGCACGATGCGGCCGCCCTTCATGACCAGCGCGACGGTTTCGCTGGAATGGATGAACAGCGACAGATCGGCAAGCGGGTCGCCGTCGACCACGATGATGTCGGCCTTGGCGCCCGGCGCGATCACGCCGAGTTCGCCTTCCGCCTGAACGATCTCCGCATTGATCGACGTGGCCGAGCGCAGCACGTCGATAGCCGGCTGCACCTGGCCGCGCAGGAACAGCTCGCGCCCCTGCGTGCGCACGAATTCATGGCCGTGCAGGTCGCAGCCGAGACCCAGCTTGACGCCGGCGGCGGCGCAGATCTCGACCGCCTCCAGCGCGCTCCGGTTGACGGCACGCACGCGCTCGGCGGCCGAGGCCGGGAGGCCGAGTTCCGCGGCATGTTCGGCGATCAGTTCGCCCGCCGACAAAGTCGGCACCACATAGGCGCCGGCAGCAGCGATCATCGCCGCCGTCTCGGCGCCGATCAGGCTGCCGTGTTCGATCGTCCGCACGCCGAGCCGCAGACACCGGCGCGCCGCGTCGTCGGTATGGCAATGGGCCATCACATAGGAACCGCGCCGGGCGGCCTCCTCGACCGCCACCGCGATTTCGGCGTCGGAGAAATGCGGCATCTCCAGCGGGGCGAGATCGGTGGAAACGCCGCCGGAGACGAAGATCTTCAGATGGGTCGCGCCTTTGCGAAACTCCTCGCGCGCCGCCTTGCGGACCTCGTCCGGCCCGTCGACCGCCTGGGTGACGATACCTGAATATGCACAGCCGCAGGGCTCGACAAAATTGCGCCGGCGCATGTCGCCATGGCCGCCGGTCTGAGTGAGCGCCCGGCCGGGGAAATAGAAACGCGGCCCGTCGATCAGGCCCTCGTCGATCGCCAGCTTGAGCCCGATATCGCCGCCGCCTGCATCGCGCAGAGTGGTGTAACCGCGGTCGAGCGCGCCGCTCAGAAGCCGCGCGGCATGGGCGCCCAGCAGGGCGGCGGGCATGCGGTCGGTGCCGTAGAAATCATAGCTCGGGGTGTTGGCGTGGTAGTGCGCGTCGATCAGTCCGGGCATCAGGAAACGGCCGCCGACCTCCACCCGCGCGGCATCCGGCGACCGGATGTTTTCGCCGATCTCGCGGATCAGGCCATCGGCGACGATCACGTCGCATCCCTCGACGATCTCGTCCGACACGCCGTCGAACATGCGGGCATTGGCAAACAGCGTGACGGTCATTGCTTTTTTCCTTCCGCGGGTGTGACCGAGGGCGCATTGTCGTCGGGCGGTTTGTCGTCGATGCTGAGCTTGTCCATCACCTCGCGCAGCAGTCGCGCCGCCTTTTCCCGGTCTTCGTCGCTCATCGCGGCGAGGTCGAGATCGACGGACAATCTACCATGTTCTTCCAAGATCCGCGCCGGCGGCTGCTCCACGTCCTGTTCGCGGTCGACGACCACATAGGTCTTGACCGGATAGGCGAGGCCCTTGACCTTGACGGTCCCGTAAGCGCGGCAGGCGATCGCCTCATGGACGAGGTTTTGGGTTTCGGCGGAAATCAGGATCGTGCCCGCTTCGGCGGTGCCTTCCAGGCGCGCGGCCAGGTTCACCGCGCCACCGATGATGGTGTAGTCCATGCGGTCCTCGCTGCCGAAATTGCCGACGGTGCAGAAACCGGTGGCGATGCCCATGCGGCATTTCAACGGCTCGGTGAGGCCGTGGCCGGTCCACTCGGCCGACAGCTCGGCGAGGCGGCGTTGCATTTCAATCGCCATTTTGACGCAATTAAGCGCATCCTGGCCGATGCCCTGCGATATCGGATCGCCGAAAAAAATCATGATGGCATCGCCGACATATTTGTCGATGGTCGCGCCGTGGGCGAGGGCGATTTTCGACATCTCGGTCAGATATTCATTGAGGAGTTGCGACAGGTCTTCCGATTCCAGCCGGTCGGCGATCTCGGTAAAGCCCTCGAGGTCACTGAAGAACACTGTCAGTTTCTTGCGCTTGCTGGCGACGATCGCGGCCTGCTCGCCGGTGAAGATCGACTGATAGATCTGAGGCGACAGATATTTCGAGAGCTGACTGGAAAGCTGTTCGAGCGCCTTGGATTTCTCGGCCAGTTCGTTTTCGCGCTCCTTCAACTCGGTGATGTCCGAATAGACGGCGACGATGCCGCCTTCGGCCGTCTTACGCTCGCTGACCATGATCCAGACGCCATTGGTGCGCTGCATGATGTGGGGCGGACCGGGATTGCGATGCCTGGCCAGCCGCTCGGCCAGCCACGCCTCCTCGCGGCCGCTGGCCTCGGCGATGAAACCGACTTCGGTCGCCCGTCGGATGATATGTTCGAATGTCAGGCCGGGGCGGATCTCTTCGGCGATTTCCGGGTGGACCAGCGTGCCGTATTTCTGGTTGCAGACGACGAGGCGGTCATCGGCGTCATAGAGCGAGAACGCCTCGGAAATGCTCTCGATCGCATCGGACAGGCGCCGCCGCGCCGTCTCGATTTCGAGCAGGTTTGATTTCTGCACCTCGATTGTGATGTCGCGGAAAACGCCGAGCGCGTGGGCCATGCGGCCGAGCTCGTCCCGGCGGTCGCGGCCGGGGATATCGACGCTGGTGTCGCCATCCGCCAGCCGGGTCATCGCCCCGGTGATGTCTTCGATCGGGCGGATGACGCGCGGGCTGACAAAAGCGAGCATGACCAGGATGGCGCACAGAATGCTGACGAGGGAAATCAAAAGGATAAAGATCTTGCTGTTTTCGATCGTGGCTTCCGCGTCGCCTGCCGTGGCGTCGCTCATGGATTCGGCGATCCGCACCAGTTCGGCAACGGCATTTCGCAGCGCGACAGATTGTGCGTTGACGGTCTCAAGCGCCCGCGCAGCAACCTCCTTTTGGGCCAGTTGCGCCTGTTTGAGATCGAACATGTCGGTTTCGCCGCGGCCGAAACCGAGCTGGGTGCCGATCAGGATGCGCAGCGTCCGCAGGTTGAGCGGCCCCGTGATTCTTTTCAGGGCACGTTCCAACTGACCGGCGGCCGCGTCGAAGCGCTCCTGCAGCGTGGTCAGCCGTGTGCCGTCGCCAAGGCTGGCGGCCTCGCCGAGCAGACCCACCGCCAGGTTGCCCTCGGCGCGCAGGGACAGCAAGTGGTACAGGCGAAACGAGCCCTGATCGACTAGATCCGCCATGGCTCGGGCCTGCCGGTCGGCGATACCGCCGGCGGTCGCGACAAGGTCGTCCCGCGCCTCCGTCATCATTGGATCGATGGTGTCGAGAAAACGGACCCAGACGGCGCTCAAGGTGTCGAGCCCGCCGGCGCCGATCGCCGGATCCGCGGTGGCGACGCCGGTCTCGCCGCCAAGAAAAGCCAGGATGGCCTCGCCGTCTCGGCGCAGATCGGCATCCGCGCCGTCGCGTTGCAGCCGGCCAAGCGCGTCGTCAAAGTCGGCGCTGGCCTGTGCCAACGCCACGGCCACCGGCTCATCCGCGTCGATGGCGTGATGCCACGCCGCCTCGCGCAGCAGGCTGACCACCAGATTGGCGTCCGATTTGACGGTGGCCAGCAGGCCAAGCCGGTCGGCGCCGGCCTCGACCGCGCTCTTAAGGGCCGTGCCGGTTTGCTCATTGCCGCGTTCGCTGTCGATGACAAGTTCGAAAATCGCGTCGTCGATCAACGGCTCCAGCGTCTCCAGGAAATCGCCATGGGTCGCCGACAGAAGGCGCGCCTGTTGCCGGAGGCGGCTTTCGAGCTCCAACTGCCTTTCGACGGCACGGTCGACGACATCCAGCCCATCGGCGATTCCGGCGGCCGCGGCGGAGAGCTCCGCGGCGACGTCGGACGCGATGCCGATCGCCTGCCAGCGGGCGATCAGTTCCTCGAGCTGCGCGCCCGCGCGGTCGAGCCTGTTCCTGCGTTCGGAACGCTCTTCCTGGGTTGCACTGGTGGCCAAGGCCGGTGCGCTGGCCGCGATATCCGAGCTGAATTCGGCAATGCTTAGGGCCAGAGTGATTTCCGGGATGCTGCGGTCGGTGATCACCGTGACCGCCCGTTCGATCCGGCTGAATACGATCCAGGCAATGGCGCAGGCGATGACCGTCAGCGCCGCCAGCGCCAGGAAGGTGAGCAGTAGTTTCGTCTTGATGCCGAAAAGGATCGGACCGTCTTGGCCGCTTGCCCGTTTCGCCGAGACGACTTCATGCGGACGGCCGCCGGGGGCGCCGGGTTGCATCGTCGATGCTCGGTCGGTGTTCGCGGTCATTCATCCACCGTGATGAAACGGCCGTCCGCGCCGAAGGTGGTCAGGAAAACCGCATCGGACCCCTGATTGTCGCCGTCGCCGAATGTCAGTTCCATGCCGTCGACGTCGATCGTCAGGGGCCTGGCGAACAGATCGAGCAATGCGGAGCGGGTCGGATCGGGGCCGAGCAGCTCGAGCGCTTCGATCACCAGGCGCCCGGTCAGATAGCCTTCCAGGGCGACGAAGCCGGCATCGGCTTCCGGCGCGCTGGCGCGCAGTGCGTTTTGAAACCGTGCCACCAGCGGCTGGCTGAGGTCGTCGAAAAGCGGCACCACCTGCGAGACGATCACCGTTTCATCCGTCCGTCCGAGTTCGGCGGCGAGCCCCTCGCCACCGACGAAGGACAGCGACGCATAGACCACGTCGAGGCCGAGATTCGATGCGATCTTGATGAAAATGGCTGCCGGCTTGTAGGCGCCGACGATTATGACGGCGTCGGGATCAGCGCTGCGGATGGCCAGGAAGGCGCGCTTGACGGCGGTGGTGTTGCGCATGTAGGTGGCGTCCACGGCAATCTCCAGGCCGCGCTTTCGCAGCGCTTCGGTGGTGCCGGCGAGGCCGCTGCGACCAAAGGTGTCGTCCTGGTAGAGCACGGCGATCCGCGATAAGCCCAGATGATCGATGAGATAGGACACCAGTGCCTCGGCCTCCTGCTCGTAGGAGGCGCGGACATCGACCACCGTCGTCAGCGCCTCGTCGCGCAGGAAGGCGGCGCCCGTAAACGGCCCGATGAAGGGGACGCCGCCCTTCTCCGCGATCGGCTGGGCCGAACGCGAGGTCGGCGTGCCGACCTCGCCGACCAACGCGAAGACCTGATCGTCATCGATCAGGCGGATGGTGTTGGCGATCGCCTGCTCGGGTTCATAGCCGTCGTTGTAGCTGGTCAGCGTGATCCGGCGGCCATGCACGCCGCCGGCCCGGTTTGCCTCATGCATCGCCGCCAACAGGCCGGCTCGAAAATTGATCCCGAGCGACGCGGCCGGACCCTTAAACGCCGCCGACTGGCCCAGCACGATACGATCATTCAGCACACCGAACTCCGCCGCCGCGGGCGTGCCGGCAAAGGTCACGGCAGCGACCGCCGCCGCGATCAGGCACGTCCGTAACCTGAGCGGCGCAGCGGGCTGCGGCATATCCAACCCCATTTTCACCGGTTCCCCATCGATACCAGAAGCCAACGGCACCAGGGTTGCCCAGACCCTTTCCGAGGCTTTCCATGCCTGTCAATCTAGCTTCTTTATGCGTTAAGGCAATTGTATGTTTGCCGGAAACGGTGCGGCGAGCCGCTTTCGGCAATGCGTCTGGCCACTGTTTCGGACGGGCGTCGCGGGGCACAATGGCAGGGGCGCCTCGTGCGATGGTTTGTCCGCAGGCGACAGATGACGCGACAGTGGCGGGGCGGAGCTCCGGCGGCGTGTCCGAATGAATAGGAGAGGATGGTCATCGTGAACAAAAGTGAGCAGCGGTCGGTGGAAAACCTGGTTCTCGCCATTACTCGGACGGATCTGGCGAACCGGCGCACATTGCTGTCCTATCTGAACACGGCAATTGCCCTGTTCGTCTCCGGCGCCGGGTTGCTGAAGCTCAGCGGCGACCCGCTGTTCGAAATGCTCGGCATGGTTTTCATGCCGGTTTCGATCGTCGTTGCGATCATCGGCATCGCGGATTACCAGGTCAATCGCAGGCGTATCCAGGCGGAGCGTGCCGAAGTGAGGAAGGAACAGGCGGAATTGCAGCCGGACGAGGCGCAGGACTCATAAATATGGTCCGTTCCGCTGAACCAATGAAATGGGTGCTCTTCACCGATTTCCACCGTTCTCGGTCTGATGCGGACGCTGGAATTTTGCATCAAGATCGGCATGCTGGCGGCGGCGCATGTCAGGCCGCCATGGGTAGCGGTTGCCTGACATGGTAAAGTCATCCTGGATGAGTTGGCTCTCATGCCGGTATCGGGCAAATTGCCGGCGTCGGTCTTCGAGATGCTGCGCGACGGGCACTGGTGCGTGCTGAACTGTGCGATGAACAATGAAAACCAGTCTGACTGACATGACGGCCGCGCTGCGCGCCCGGATCCAAACCAGCCGGGATCTGGTGGAGAAGGCGCTGGTGCAGGCCAATGCGATCCGGGAACGCCATGCGTTCATTACACTGGATGCAGAGGCCGCATTGCGTGTGGCCGAGAGCATTGATGCTGTCGGAGACTATTCGGCACCCCTGGCGGGTGTGCCCATTGTTGTGAAGGACAACATCAACAGCTCGGATATGCCTACAACCGCGGGGACCCCCGCATTGCGTGACAACCGGCCCACCCTGGACGCACCGATCCTTCACCGGCTGCGCAGCGCCGGCGTGGTCCTGATCGGCAAGACGAATATGCATGAACTGGCGCTTGGCGTCACCTCCGACAACGCCGCGTTCGGCGCTGTCGGCAACGCCTATGATCCGACGCGGATCGCGGGCGGGTCCAGCGGCGGCACGGCGGTGGCGGTGGCCACGGGAGTGGTCGCGGCGGGTCTGGGATCCGATACGGGCGGATCGGTGCGCCAGCCGGCCGCGCTCAACGGCGTTTTCGGGTTCCGGCCCACAATTGGGCGCTACCCAGCAGCCGGGATCGTGCCGATTTCGCATACACAGGACACGCCAGGGCTGATCGCAGGCTGCGTATCGGACCTTGTTGTGCTCGACACCGTCATTACCGGTGACGAGGATCCGGTCGATACGCCATCGTTGCGAGGCATGCGTCTGGGGCTGCCGGCCGCCATGAACAGCGGCGTCGATGCAGCCTATGACGAGGTCTATCGCGCGGCGCTTGCAAAGCTGGAAGAGGCGGGTGTCGTTCTTGTTCCGCTCGATTTTTCCAGGGAAATGGAGCGCACCGCCGAGATCACATTTCCCGTCGCCACATGGGAGATGAAACGGGACCTCCGAACCTATCTGGAAAACAGCGGCAGCGATATGACAGTCGCCGATATTGCCGCCGCTATCGCCAGTCCGGATGTCCGCAGCCTGTTCAACACATTGGTCATTGGCGATAAAGCGCAGTCCGATGCACATTATGGCACAGCAATGAGCAAGGCGCGGCCGGATCTGCAACGCCGTCTGACGCAGGCCTTCGAAGACCGGGACATCGAGGCGGTGGTGTTCCCTACGACCCTTTTGGCAGCGGTGCCGATCAAGGGCAGTGCAGATCATGTGACCGTGAACGGCCAACCCGCGCCGACGCAGCCGAGCTACAGCCGCAACAACAGCCTGGCCGGAGCGGCCGGGCTGCCGGGTCTTTCGGTTCCGGTTGGACTAACCGAAGCGGGGCTGCCGGTCGGACTGGAAATCGACGGCCCGGTAATGTCCGACCGCAAGCTGCTCGCCATAGGTGCAGCGCTGGCGTCGTTTCTCGGACCCTTTCCGTCGCCTCCATATCCAGACAACTGACTGTGTCGTCCAGATCGTAGCGATCGTCAGGTCCGGCTTTCGGATTCGCGTCCTGCCTCCTCTTCCGCCATTTCACGCAGCCTGCGCCGGATGATCTTGCCGGTGGTGGTCATCGGCATTTCGTCGATGAAGCGCACGACGCGCGGGTATTCGTGGGCGGCGAGCCGGGTTTTGACGAAGGCGGCGATCTCGGCGGCCAGCGTCTCGGAGGGCGCATAGCCGTCATCGAGCGTCAGATAGGCCGCGACCACTGCGCCGCGCAAGGCGTCGGGTTTGCCGACGACGCCGGCCAGCCGCACGGCCGGATGGCCGAGCAGGCAGTCCTCGATCTCCGCCGGACCGATGCGGTATCCGGCCGATCCGATCACGTCGTCGTCGCGACCGATGAAGCGCAGCCTGCCGTCTGCGTCCCGCGCGCCCCGGTCCCCGGTCATCAGCCAGCGCCCGCCAGGGCCGTCGACGAATTTGTCGTTCGTCGCGTCCGGCTGGTTCCAATAGCGCAGGAACATCACCGGATCGGGCGTCCGCACGGCGATCATGCCCTCCGCGTCCACGGCCGCCGTGGCGCCGGTTTCGGCGTCGATCACATCGACCGCGTGGCCGGGCACCGGCCGGCCCATGAAACCGGCCCGCGGTGGCTCCAGCGCCGCGCAGCAGGAGACCACCATATTGCATTCCGTCTGGCCGTAGAACTCGTTGATGGTCGTGCCGAAGGCGCGCCGGCCCCAGTCGATCAGTTCGGCGCCGAGCGTTTCGCCGCCGCTGGCGACCGAGCGCAGGGAAAGGCCCCAGCGCTCCGGCTCGGGTACGGCGCGCATCATCTTCAGGGCCGTCGGCGGCAGGAACGCGTTGCGCACATGGTGATCGCGCATCAGGTCAAAGGCGGCCGCCGGGTCGAATTTCGCGAAGCGGCGGGCGACCACCGGCAGGCCGTGATGCAGCGCCGGCATCAGCACGTCGAGCAGGCCGCCGATCCAGGCCCAATCGGCCGGGGTCCAGAAACGATCGCCGTCACGGGGCAGGAAGTCGTGGCTGATTTCGACGCCGGGCAGGTGGCCGAGCAGCACGCGGTGGGCATGCAATGCGCCCTTTGGATTGCCGGTCGTGCCGGAGGTGTAGATGATCAGCGCCGGATCGTCCGCCGCCGTGTCGACCGGAGCGAAGCGGTCGCTTTCGGTCACACAGGCGGCGTTGTAGTCCTCGACTCCGTCGCCAGGGCCGTCGACGCTGAGCACGTGCATCAGGTCCGGCAGCGTCTCGCGGATCTCGGCGATCTTTGCGGCTCCCGCAGCGTCCGTGATGACGGCGCGGGCGCCGGAGTCGCGCAGCCGGTGGCCAAGCGCATCGCGGCCGAACAGGGTGAAGAGCGGGATGGCCACGGCGCCGAGCTTGTAGATCGCCAGATGGGCGACGGCCGTCTCCAGCCGCTGCGGCAACAGCACGCCGATCCGATCGCCGACCGCCGCCGCACCGTGGCCGAGGCCGCGTGCCGCCAGCGCGTTGGCGAGACGGTTGGAATGGCTCTTGAGCTCAGCGAAACTGGTGTGCGCGGCCGCACCGTCCGCGGCGATGTCGATGATGGCGGTCCGGTCCGGCGCCGCGGCGGCCCAGCGGTCGCAGACATCGGCGGCGATGTTGTAACGGTCCGGTATCCGCCAGCGAAAGCCGTCCCGCGTCGCGGCATAGTCTTCGCCCTGTCGCAGCATCGAGTCCTCCCTGTTCATTAAATAAATGAACGTTTGTTAATTTATATCAGCCCTTGCACCGACGGGCAAGACGGCCGGCGCGTTGCGACAACCGGTGCGCGCTGCGCCGCCGGATCATACGGGGTGGGGCAGCGGTGAAAAAGCGTGCCGGTTCGCCGCGTTGTCTTTCCGGTTTGCGGCGGGTAGTGCTTTCGGCATGGTCTATTCTGCCGTCAAAGCGCTGCATATCTACGCCATGGTGCTGTGGATGGGCGGCACGCTGGCCGCCGGCCTGCTTCTTCTGTGGGCGCGCCGGGCCGATGCGGTCGATGCCCGGGCGGTCGGTTTCATGCGCCGCTGGGACCGGCGCGTGACAACACCCTCCATGGTCGTCGTTTGGATCATCGGGCTCTGGATGGCGCATGATGCGGGCTTGTGGTCCGCCGGCTGGCTCCAGCTCAAGCTCGTTTTCGTGGTTCTTCTTTCGGCGGTGCACGGCATCGTCACCGGCGGTCTGCGGCGCCTCGTCGCCAGCGGGAAAACGGCCCTGTCGGCAAGATCGGCGGCGGTGGTTCCGGTGACGCTGGTGCTGTTGCCCGTCATCCTGCTGTTGGCGGTCGTCAAGCCGTTCTGAGCGCGGTTGCGCGGCGCCGCGTCTTCGCCTATGGCATGGGCCGCGCGATCGACGGGATCGGATCCGATGAACAAACATCTGGCGCTCTACACATTCGGCCTTTTCAAGGAACGGGCGGATCACCCGGCCAATGACGGCTTCTACGTGCTCAACGACCCGATCATGGCGCTGGTCGACAAGGCGCCGGGACTGATCGCGCGTTCCGGCTATGACGGCGACCCCGGGCCGCCAAGCTGGGGCGAGGAGGTCTATCCCGCCTTTTACGAGGAACGTGGCGACGGCTGGTCGCCGGCGACATTGTCTCTGTGGGAAGATCTGGAGTCGGCCATGGCGTTTTCCTATTTCGGACTGCATGCCCGGGCCCTGCGGCACGGCCGCGAATGGTTTCAGAAACCGCAATGGCCACCCTATGCGCTGTGGTGGTGCGAGGACGGGCACCGGCCGACCTGGCGCGAGGCGGTCGACCGGCACGCGCTTCTCCATGCACAGGGCCCGACGGTCGATGCCTTCACCTTCAAGGCGCCTTTCGACGTCCGCGGTCTGGAAACGGCGGTCGACCACGATCGGGTCAAGCAGATTGCCGGTTATCGGTCGCGCCGCGCCGGTTGAGCGTTCAATCGACCGCTGTCCGCATCGCCCGTCGCGGCGCGGCTTGCGCCGCCACGACAGCCGCGATCACCAGGGCCGCACCCAGGAAATGATGTGTGGTCAGCGCCTCCTCAAGCAGCAGGATGGCGAGCACGATCGTCAGCATCGGTTCCAGATTCATGACCATCGCGGCCCGTGACGGGCCAATCATGCGCACGCTGATGAACATGCCCAGGAATGCCGCCACGGAACTGATCACGGCTGCCGCCATCAGCGCGGTGCCGACGCTCCGCAATGGCGGCGTCGCCCAGCTTGCCGTGGCAACGATGAAGAGTGTGGTCAGGATCAGGCCGGTGCCGGCCATGTAAAGGGTCTGCAGGGTTGGCGGCACGGTTTTCAGCTTGCGACCGGTCCACAGGAAGGAACCGGTGATAGCAAGCGCCGCGATCATCGAGGCGACGACGCCGGGGCCGTGGAGTTGCTCGAACCCGACACCGAGGCAGAGCGCGAGACCGACCAGCGCTGCAAGCAGGCAGGCGATCTCAAAAAGATCGGGCCGCCGCCGGTCGAGCGCGCATTCGGCAAGCCGGGTCACCAACGGATAGGTGTAGAAGATCAAAATCACCAGGCTGATCGGCATCAAGCCGAATGCGGTGATCAGCGCGCCGGCCCCCAGTGTGAAGGCGAAGCCGGCACCGATACAATGCATAAGCGCACGCGGCGTCAGCGCGAACGGCACGGATTGCAGCCAGAGCCACAGCGCACAGACCGGCACGAGGCAGACAAAACGCAGCACCAGCAGCGTGGCGGCATTGCTGCCGAGGGCATAGACAACGGGCGTGAGAACATTGAACAGGCTGATGCTGGCCGCCGCCGCCAGAGCGACCGCAAAGCCGCGCGTCGTCTCGGTCGGAAGGCTGAAGGCGCGGTTTGTCATGGCGGGCCCGGCCGGTGGAACTGTGGCCGTGCCGACCATGCCCGCAAATGCGTCCTTTGTGAAGAGGGCGCGTCTATCCGACGAGGGACAGGCCGGCGCCGGACGCCTTGGAGAAGGCCTGTTTCAGATCCTCGATCAGGTCCTCGGGATGTTCAAGCCCGATCGACAGGCGGATCAGCCCGTCGGTCACGCCGGCGGCGGCCCGCGCCTCCGGCGGCACGCCGGAATGGGTCGTCGAGGCCGGATGGCAGACCAGCGACTCGGTGCCGCCGAGGCTGACGGCCAGCTTGAACAATTCGAGCGCGTTGAGAATGCGGAAGGCGAGCGCCCGGTCATCCTTGACGACGAAGGAGAAGGTCGAGCCCGGCCCGCTGCATTGCTCGGCGAAGACCGCCGCCTCGCGTGGATCGTCGGCATGTTCCGGATGCAGCACGGCGCAGGGAATGATGCCGTTCTCCGTCAGCCAGGAGGCGACGCGCGAAGCCGACGCCGCGGCCCGCTCCATACGCAGCGCCAATGTCTCCATCGACCGCGACAGCATCCAGGAGGAATGCGGATCCAGCTGAAAGCCGAAGGCGCTGCGAGTCTGGCGGATCGGCTTCAACAGCGCCTTCGACCCGGTGATGCCGCCGGCGATCAGGTCGCTGTGGCCGCCGACATATTTGGTCAGCGAATAGACACAGATATCGATGCCGAAATCCATCGGTCGCTGGAACACCGGACCAAGCATGGTGTTGTCGCAGACGATGACCGGCCGATGGCCGGACATCTCGGACCAGCGGTCGACGACCCGTCGCGTCATTGCGAGATCGATCATCGCATTGGTCGGATTGGCCGGCGTTTCAAGATAGAGCAGCTTGACCGGGCCATGCCGCGCCGCTTTCTCCAGCGCATAGATGAGCGCCGCTTCCGACAGCCCGTCCACGAACGGGATCGGCTTGATGCCCCATCCCGGCAACACCTTGCCGAGCAGGGTTTCGGTGCCGCCATAGAGCGGCGTGTAGTGGACGATGGCATCGCCCGGCCGTGTCAGCGTCAAGAACACGGCGCTGATCGCCGCCATGCCCGAAGCTGTCAGCAGCGCGCTTTCGGCGCCGTCGAACAGGGCCAGCCGGTCCTCGACGATCTCCGTATTGGGATGGTTGAAGCGGCTGTAGACCAGGCCACCGGCGCCGCCGTCCTCCGGCGCGGGTTTGCGGCCGGCGACCACGTCGAAGAATTCCGCGCCTTCCTCGGCCGATTGGAAGGCGAAGGTCGACGTCAGAAACACCGGCGGTTTGACCGCGCCCTCCGACATCGACGGCTCGTAGCCGTAGGACACCATCTGCGTTGCCGGATGCAGCCTGTGGCCGCCGATTTCGGTGCGGCGGAAGGATTTGCTTTTGGACATGCGACACTCCCTTTTTAAGGAGCATGCGCTATAGTCAATGGCGAAATCTCGCCTTTCTGGCTAAGATTTCGCGATTTATGAGAGGTTTTTGTTCAATGCTTGACCAAACGGATCGCAAAATCATTACCGCACTGATCGACGACGGAAGGGCGAGCGTCGAATCCGTCGCCGAGCGCGTCGGGCTGTCGCCGACGCCGACGCGACGGCGCATCCGGCAGCTCGAGGAAAACGGAGTGATCAGCGGCTATCGGGCCGATATTGATCCGCAGAAATGCGGGCTCGAACTGTCGATCTACGTGTTCATCAAGCTGCAGCGCCGCGACCGCGAATCGATCGCCAAATTCGAGTCGCGCATCATGGCGCTGCCGGAGATCCAGCGCTGCGACCTGATCACCGGCGCGCATGATTACATCCTGACGGTGCGGCTGCCCGGCATGAAGGACTATAACCGCTATCTGCGCGAGATCCTGGCCGAAATGCCCGGCGTCTTCGGCATCGAGACGAGCGTGGTGATCGGCGCCGTGAAGAACACCCCGCATCTGCCGCTGGGCGGTTAGGCGGCCGTCTCTCAGTCCGCGACCTTGATCACCAGCTTGCCGAAGTTCCGGCCCTCCAGCAGGCCCATGAAAGCATCCGGCGCGTTTTCCAGCCCGTCGACGATATCCTCGCGGAAACGGACCCGGCCTTCGGCGACCCAGGGCGACATGTCCTTGAAAAACTCCCCGTAGCGGTCGGCATAGTCCTCGAAGATGATGAAACCCTGCATTTTGATGCGCTTGACGAGCAGTTTGCCCATCAGCAGCGGCACGCGATCCGGACCGGCGGGCAGATCGGTGGCGTTGTAATTGGCGATCAGACCGCAGACAGGCACGCGGGCCTTGGCGTTGAGCAGCGGCAGCACGGCATCGAAAACCCGGCCGCCGACATTCTCGAAATAGACATCGATGCCGTCGGGGCAGGCGTCGACCAGCAGCTCTTTCAGGTCCGCACTGCGGTGATCGATGCAGGCGTCGAAGCCGAGTTCCTCGACCACGTAACGGCATTTCTCCGCACCGCCGGCAATGCCGACCGCGCGGCAACCCTTGATCTTCGCGATCTGGCCGACCACCGAGCCGACCGCGCCGCTGGCGGCGGCGACGACCACCGTCTCGCCGGCAACCGGCCGGCCGATATCGAGCAGGCCCATATAGGCGGTGAAGCCCGGCATGCCCAGCACACCGAGCGCCAGCGACGGGCGCGGAACCGCGCCGCCGAGCTTCATCAGTCCCTGGCCGTCGGAAAGCGCATAATCCTGCCAGCCATTCTGCCCGACGACCAGATCGCCGACCGCGAAATCCGCGTTCTCGGAAGCTTCGACGCGGCTGACCGTGCCACCGACCATGACCGCGTCGATGGCGACCGGCGGCGCATAGGACGGCGCGTCGTTCATACGCCCGCGCATATAGGGATCGAGCGAAAGATACAGCGTGCGCAGCAGCACCTGGCCGGCCGCCGGGGTCGGTACCGGCGTTTCTTCGAGACGGAAATTCTCTTGCGTCGGCGCGCCTTTCGGCCGTTCGGCGAGCACGATGCGGCGGTTGGTGGTGTCGGTCTGTGTCATGCTATCTCCCAGCCTGTCGGTTGTCGGGCCCGCCATTCGTGACAGGCCGTTTCGTCGTACAAGGTTTTCCACTGTCATCAAAACGATACGATAAATTCACGGTTTGGACGTTGATTTGTCCGCCAGCCGTCATCCCGCCATGGCCCACTGAGCAAAAAGGGCGGCCATGCTTGTACTCGACAATCTGCAAAAGACCTTCGTCACCATCAAGGCGGTCGACAAGGTATCTCTCCAAATTCCGTCCGGCCAGATGGTCGGCGTCATCGGCCGGTCCGGCGCCGGCAAGTCGACGCTGCTGCGGCTGATCAACCGGCTGATCGATCCGACCTCCGGCAGCATCAGTTTCGACGGACGGCGGATCACCGATCTCCGGGGCCGGGACCTGCGGCTGTGGCGCGCGTCCTGCGCCATGATCTTCCAGCAATTCAACCTCATCGAGCGCATGGACGTGCTGACCAATGTGCTCGTCGGCCGTATCGCCCATCACGGTTTCCTGTCGTCCATGGCTTGCGCTTTCACCGACGAGGAGCGGGCGCTGGCGATCCGGGCGCTGGACCGGCTGGACCTGGCGCAGCAGGCGCTGCAGAGGGCCGGAACGCTGTCCGGCGGACAGCAGCAGCGTGTCGCCATCGCCAAGGCGCTGATGCAGAACCCGAAGATCCTGCTAGCCGACGAGCCGATCGCCTCGCTCGACCCGGCCAATGCGACAAAGGTGATGGAGGCGCTGCGCAGCATCAACGAGGAGGACGGCATCACCGTCCTGGTCAATCTGCACACGCTCGACACGGCCCGCAAATATTGCCGGCGGATCATCGCTATGCGCGCCGGCTGCGTGCATTTCGACGGTCCTGTCGAACAGCTCACCAATGAGTGCGTGCGCGACATCTACGGCGCCACCGGCCTGGAAGCCGGTATCGACGAGAGCATCACCTCGACGAGCATCGATCCGGCCCGGGCGGGCGCCGGGCGGCGGTTGCAGACCGCCTGACGACCCTGTCAACCAAGCCGCATCAACCAGAGCCCATCAACAAAGGAAGGAGACACCCATGAACAAACTGATGCTTGCAACGGCCAGCCTGGCAGCCGTCTTAACCGCCACTGCCGCGTCGGCGGAGTGGAAAGACCAGTACAAGACGATCCGCTTCGGCATCCTGTCCGGCGAGAACGAGAAGGACCGTATCGCGCGTTACACGCCGTTCGAGAAATATCTCGAAAACGAACTCGGCGTCGATGTCGAGATCTTCACCGCCGGCGCCTATGACGGCGTCATCCAGGCGGTCGCCGCCGACCAGATCGAATTCGCCTTTTTCGGCTCGTCGTCCTATGCCGCGGCTTACACCGAAACCGAGGGTGGCGTCGTGCCGATCCTGTCGCGTGTCCAGAAGGACGGCTCGACCGGATATTATTCGATCCTGGTGACGCGCTGCGACAGCGGCCTCAATGATCTGGCAAGCCTGGAGGGCAAGGTTCTGGCCTTCGCCGATCCCGATTCGACCTCCGGCTATGCCGTGCCCCTCTACAATCTCTCCCAGCAGGTCGAGCCGAAAACCTACTTCAAGGCCATCCCCTTTTCCGGCAGCCATGAAGCCGGCGTCCAGGGCGTCGTCAACGGCACCTTCGACGCCGCCGCGACCTACATGACCAACGAAACCTCCGGAGTCGTGCCGCGCCTCGTCTCCAAGGGCGTGATCGACGACGGCATCGTGTGCACGATCTGGACGTCGCCGGAGATCACTTCCGGTCCGTTTACGGCGCGCGGCAACCTGCCGCAGGACCTGATCGACGACATGCAGCAGGCCGTCTTCGATATCGTCGAAAAGGACCCGGAAGCCTTCAGGCAGATGACCGGCGGCGATACATCCACCCAGAAGGGCTGGATCAAAGTCGATCACGACCGCTATCAGTGGATCGTCGACATGCGCGAGTGGCTGAAGAAGCAGCGCCGTTCGAGCTAGCGGCCTCTGCCTAGCCTGACCACGCGCCGGGCCGCGTCGCCCGGCGCCTCTCCTGCCGGACCTTTCACGACATGGGCACCACGCTGACGGCCGTCGAGCTGTTTGAACGGGACTATGCGCGCAAGCGCGCCTCGGCGCGGCGAACGCAGGCGATCTCCGTCGTCGTTTTCGCGATCGCCTTTTTCACCGCTGCGTCGATCGGCGGGTTTTTCGACACGACCGGCGTGACGCTCGCCGATGGCCAGCGCGTGCAGGTCTGGAAAATCTGGGCCGGGCTGCCGCGGCTCGGCGAGTATATCTACAAGACGCTGCCGGTGCTGCGCTGGGACAGCCTGTTTTCCGATATAGGGGAATGGTTCTGGCGTTGGAGGGTGTGGCTGAGGCTGCTCGTCGAGACGATCCTGATCGCGTATATGGCGACCCTTCTCGGCGTCGTCGGCGCCTTCATCCTCAGCTTTCCGGCATCGCGCAACCTCACCCCCAATGTGTGGGTGTTTCAGATCACCCGACGGTATCTCGAAATCATCCGCACGGTGCCGGAACTGGTCTGGGCCCTGATCTTCGTGTTCTGTTTCGGGGTCGGCCCGATGGCCGGCGTGCTGGCCGTCGGGATTCACGCCACCGGCGCCCTCGGCAAGCTCTATTCGGAAGTCAACGAGAACATCGACATGCGTCCGGTGGAGGGCGTTCGGGCCTCCGGCGGCGACTGGTTCCAGCAGATCCGTTTCGGAGTCGTGCCACAGGTCATTCCCAACATCATCAGCTACACGCTCCTGCGCTTCGAGATCAATGTGCGCGCCTCGTCGATCATCGGCTATGTCGGCGCCGGCGGTCTCGGACAGGAAATCCGCGAGGCCATGGCGCTGCAGGAATACACCGATCTGTCGGCGCTGTTCCTGATCATCCTGGCGACGGTGATCACCTTCGATTTCCTCAGCGAGAAGCTGCGGCACCGCATCATCGGCCTCACCGGGAAGGGCACCTGACATGGGTCAATTCGATCTCAAATCCGAAGACATTTCCGAAGCGAAGGCGCTGGTGCCCGGCGCTTTCGAAACGCCGCTGAAGACGCGCCTCCTGCGTTTTGCCGCGTGGAGCACGATGATCGGCCTGACCGCATGGTGCCTGTACGCTTTCGATTTTTCGCCGATGCGCATCGTCGAAGGCATCGGCCGTCTTGGCAGGGTGCTGTCCTTCATGTTCCCGCCCCATGTCTGGACGACCTGGATGGAATGGTCGGAGGTGCTGGCGGCGCTCGGCGAAACCGTCGCCATGGCCTTCCTGGGCACACTGCTGGGCACGCTGATCGCCTTTCCGCTCGGCTTTCTCGGCGCCAAGAACATCCTGCCGCTCGGCTGGATCAGGATCACCAGCCGGCGCGGCTTCGACACGCTGCGCGCCGTCGACCAGCTCATCCTGGCCCTGATCTTCATCCGCGCCTTCGGCCTCGGACCGCTTGCCGGTATCCTGGCGATCGCCGTGTCGGAGATCGGCACGCTGTCGAAACTGTTTGCCGAAGCCATCGAAAACACCTCGAAAAAACCGGTCGACGGGGTGCGCGCCTCCGGTGGCGGACCGTTGCAGACGATCCGCTTCGCCGTGCTGCCGCAGGCGCTGCCGGTGATACTGTCGATCGTGCTCTACAATTTCGAGTCCAACACCCGGTCGGGCACGATTCTCGGCATTGTCGGCGCCGGCGGCATCGGTTTTCTTTTGTCGGATCGCATCGCCGCCTATAAATGGGGCGAGGCCTGGATGATGATTTTCCTGATCATCGCCATGGTCTATGTGATCGACGGCATATCCGGATGGCTGCGCATGAAAATCATCGGCAAAACGGAGACTGTGCATTGACGGCGGCTGAAAACCAAGGATCCGGCAAGAGCCCGGTTCTGAAGGATATGTTGAGCGAAACGCCGACCGTGCATGAGGCGGCCATGGCCGTCGACAGCAAGCTGGGCGCCTGGACCGAGGTCGGTGCGGGCACGGTGCTGCTGCAATGCGTCCTGGGCGATTATTCCTATATTGTGCGGGACTGTCTTGTTGTGTGGACCAAGATCGGCAAATTCTGCTCGATCGCCAACAATGTGCGGATCAATCCCGGCAACCATCCGACCTGGCGCGCCAGCCAGCATCACTGGACCTATCGCGCCGAAGCCTACGGCTTGGGCACGGACGATGCGGCGTTTTTCGCCTGGCGCAAGGAGCACGAGGTGATCATCGGACATGATGTGTGGGTCGGGCATGGCGCCACGGTGCTTCCGGGCGTGACGATCGGCATGGGCGCTGTGATCGGCGCCGGGGCGGTGGTGTCGCGGGACGTGCCCAACTACACCATCGTCGGCGGCGTTCCCGCCCGTCCGATCCGCCGCCGCTTCAGCGAACGCCAGGAAGAGGCGCTGCTCAAAATCGCCTATTGGGACTGGGACAGGGAACAGCTGCGCGCCGCGCTGCCGGATATCCGCGCGCTCGACATCGACGCGTTCATCGAAAAATACGGCGTTTAGGGTCGGGGCCTTTCATACATTGGGATCGAAGGACCGCTTGGAGCCCGTTGCCGACACCTCCGGCGTCGGATATCGTACTCATATGCCAAAAGGATCCCGTGGTTCAAATTCGATCGAACTACGCGAAATCACTTCGTCGAGCATCCGGACGATCTCGGACCTGAGGGTTTCGGATCGCCAACGACCATATGTGGCGTCAAACGCATTGTCCGTTGCTGAAGCCTACTTTGAAAAAGGTGCTTGGTTCAGGGGGATTAGCTGTGCCGACGCGCTGGTCGGTTTCGTGATGTTGTTCGATCATACCTTGCCCGGCGCTGCTCCCAAGAACCGCGTGAACCAAAATGAAATCGGCTTATGGCGATTCATGATCGATTGTCGTTTCCAGGGAAGAGGACTCGGCACGCAAGCTCTTGATCTGGTTTGCGCGTACGCTAGGACGCGACCTGGGATTGACGCAATCTTGTCGAGCTACGTTCCGGGGCCGCACGGCCCCGAGGATTTCTACAAACGCTATGGTTTTGCCCTGACGGGAAACACCCGAGCCAAGGGCTCGGAGATTGAAATACGGCTAGCCCTATGAGTATCCGCATTTGGCCCGAGACTGCTGCTTAGGGCCCTGTTGTAGGACGGCGGCTTCTTCCGCATTGCATGAGTTTATGGACTGTGCAGCGAATGCCCGGAAGGAGCCCTCTCACGACATTGAAATCTTGTCGCGATTTGAACGACTCGCCACGAACATCCTCGGCATCGTAGGCCCAGAGTGGACAATTCAACCCTAGATACGCCATTGTTACGAGACAGATGTGCTTGGATGCAATTTAATCGATATGACTGCTACCGGGACAAACTTATGATTGAGTTGGAAGATTTCATTGCAGAAACAATGATTGCCGTTGCAAGCGGTATAGTGAAGGCGCAACAGGACGACAGTGTTGGCATATATATCGCTCCTTTGATCCAAGGGCAGAAACGAAATGACTTTGTGAATTTCCACCTGAAGGGCGATGATAGAAATCAAGCAACAGTGCTTCAGTTTGAGGTCAATATAGGGGCAAAGTCGATTGATGAAAAAGCGGCGGGCGGAAAGGTAAAGGCTAAGCTATATGTTGTTGATGTCGAAGTTGGTGGTGATGCAAAGGAACAAGTTGAAACATCGAATTTACAAAAACTAAAATTTTCGGTACCCCTTCAAATTCCACAGAAAGACTAGCTATCAGGTTTTCTTCGTCCGCTGTTGGCGCCTATTACCAAGTCGATATATGTCGCGGAATGAACACTGACACTGAGTTACTTCTGTTGCTTTGTCCGCTTTGCTGACCTTGGACCGGGATATGACCATCTGAAGTTCGCACGGAACTTGCTGCAAATCCGACAAACTCCAAATCCACTACACCGGTCCTGGCTGCATTCTGTCAGCCAATCCCGTTGGGATGACATTGCCTTCCGACGGTAGGAAGTTTCCTCAAAGCACGCGCCGGCCCGCCCGCCAGACCTGTTTGAGATAGGGGTGGCCGTCATGCAGGCCGACCTGCAGCAGGTCGGCCCGTTTGCCGACCGCGATCTCGCCGCGATCGGCGAGGCCGGCGGTTTCCGCCGGCACCTTGGAGACCATGGCGACGGCCGGGGGCAGATCGTGCGCGATGTCATCGCTGCCTGCCATCATGAAGACGCAGTCGAACAGCGAGCGCGGCACATAGTCCGAGGCCAGCATGTCGACGAGATCCTCCGCCAGCAGGTCGCGGACCGCGACATTGCCCGATTGCGAGCCGCCGCGCAGTACATTGGGCGCGCCGGCGACGATCGCCATGCCGTGTTCGCGCGCCTTGCGGGCCGCTTCGATGGTGCAGGGAAACTCCGATACCGTGATGCCCTCGCGCACCGCCTGGGCCACGTGATCGAGCTCGGTGTCGTCGTGGCTGAGCAGCGGCAGGCCGTGGCGATGGGCGAGCTCGACGATCGCCGGACGAACCCGGTCGCCGACCGCCATCGACTGTTGGATCACCTCTTCGATCTTCCGGCGGATCTGGGCCTCGGTTTCGCCGGTACGCGCTTTGTTGCGGGCGATGAAGCTGGAAATGTCGCGGCTCTGACGGATGCCGGGCACATGTTCCATGACCGAGAGCACGCGCACGATGTCCCGTTCGATATTCGCGGCGGTCAGATTGGCCGTCTCCTCGTCGGTGATCTCGCAGCGCAGATGCACGAAATGTTCGGCGCGCAGCATGCCTGCGGCCTGCGTCCTTTCCAGCGCATCGACCATCGGCGCCAGGATCTCGCGCCGTTCCGGATTGTCGAGCGTCGCGCCGACGCAAAGGCTGTCGAAAACGGTGGTCACCCCGGCGCCGATGATCTGGGCGTCATGGGCAAGTGCGGCGCGGGTGTAGTCCCAGCGCACATGGGCGCGCGGATAGACATGCCGCTCGAAATGATCGGTGTGGATGTCGACCAGCCCGGGCAGCAGATAGTCGCCCTCCACGTCGATCGCCAGACCCGGCGCGGTCCCGGTGTCGATCGCGTCGATCCGGTGTCCGGAGAAGGCGACATGGCCGGTGACCACCTCATCGGCGAGGACGATCCTGGCATTGGTCAGCACGGTGCTCATGGCAAAACGACCTTTAATGGGTTGCGTGATAGGCAGTTCTGCCTGCCGACAGCGTGTGTTTGACCGCCGGTGTGGCGTCGTCGGGCCAGTCGACGAGGACGAGATCGGCGCGCTTTCCGACCGCAATCTCGCCCCGGTCGGCGAGGCCGGACGCTGCAGCCGGGCCCTTGGAGACCAGCGACCAAAGGCGCGGCAGAGGCGCCCGTTTCTCGCGGTGAAGCCGCGCGACCGCCGCCAGCATCGACGGATAGAAATAGTCGGAGGCGAGCATGTCGCACAGCCCGTCCTCGACCATGTCGGCGGCGGAAGGCGAGCCGATATGGCTGCCGCCACGCACCACATTGGGGGCGCCGAAGGCGATGGCGTCGCCGGCCGCGCGCGCCGCCCGAGCCACGGTCACCTGCATCGGAAATTCGGCGATCGTCACGCCCAGGGCGCGATAGAAGTCGCGTGTTTCGTGCTGCGTGTCGTCATGCGACAGCATCGGCGCCGCGCGCTTGCGTCCCAGGGCGGCGATTCGCGCGATGGTCTCAGGCACGTGCGGCCGCCGTTCCCAGATCGCGCAGATAAGATCGCCATAGGCGTCGACACCGAGGCCGGCGCGGCGCGCGCTGTTGGCAAGCCGGTCCTTGAAGCGCCGGCTTTGCCGGTCGGCCACGGCAAAATCCGGATTGTGCTCGAACAGGCGTTCCTGGACGGGAATGTCCGGATCCCGCATCTCCATGGAGGTGTGGTCGTTGAAGGCGATCGAGGGCACATGCGGGCCGCTGACGGCGCGTTCGATCAGGTCGACAGCCTCGAAGGCGAAGGTCTCCCAGCGCAACTGGACGCGGTTTTCGACCGTCAACCGCGGTTCCAGGGCGGCGAGCGCGTCGAGAAAAGTCTCGGCCCGTTCGATGGAGCGCAGGCCGGGTTCCCAACTCAGTGTCAGCGCGTGATAGGCCGTGGCGATGCCGTTGGCGGCAAGCTGGCGGTCGGACTCGAGCAGCGCGGCGTCGATCGGGAAAAAAACACCGGGGCGCGGCATGATCTGGCGTTCGAACGCGTCGCCGTGGATATCGACCATGGCGGGCGCCAGAAACAGGCCGGCGGCGTCGATGGTCCTGCCGGCCGGCCCCGAACCGCCGATGGTGGCAATGCGGCCGTCCTCGATCACAATGTCGGTCTCGACCACATCGTCGGCCAGAACAACCCGCGCGCCCGCGATCCTGGTTTGCATCGTTGCCTCTTCTGTCGACCCCGCGCCGCCGCTCGCGACAACCGCCGTCGCAGCGGGCCTCCATCGACCCGCCCGCATCGCCGAGACGGACTCAGACGACGCCGAAGGGGCGCCGCGCGGAGCTTAAGGGAAACGTCTCACCGGTGAGTCCGGAGCCGCGGAAAGAATACTGGACGGGATAGTCATGCTGAATGTCGGTTTTATGTCAATGCCATGGTTTTCCGCATCGTCGTCCCTCATCGCCGCTCCTCTCCCAGCCATCCGTCGGCACAAACGCGTTGATTTCCGCGATGAGAGGAGTTTATATGCAAATGCATATGAATTGGTAAAGGCCGGCCGACCGAAAGCCAAAAAATCGGTCCGTTTTTCAAGCCTATGGTGGCAGGCAGCAGGGGCACGACCGGTCGCGCCGACGGGAGGAGAGGGATGAGACTGTGGTATCAGTCCTTTGTCGATTACGACAATGGTGCGGCCTATTGGGACGCGCTGGAGGCTCATCTCAACGGTGTCAAGGATCCGGATACCGAAATCGACATCAGGGGAATCACTCCCTATGACAGCTACGCCCATCCGCTGGTCGAATGGCGTTGCGCGCGCGAGATGATCTGCCATGCGGTGGAGGCGGAACGGCAGGGCTATGACGCCTTCATTGTCGGCCATTTCCAGGATGCGGGGCTCTATGAGGCGCGCTCGGCGGTGGAGATCCCGGTGATCGGTCTTGGCGAGGTGTCGATGCTTTATGCGTGCCAACTCGGCCAGCGCTCCGGCATCGTGACGATCAATCCGCGCTTCATCGCCTGGTTCCATCACCAGATCGGCAAATACGGCCTGAAGGAACGAGTCACCGGCGTGCATGCGATGCGCTTCGAGCCGGGCCAGATCCTGAGCGCCATCGGATCCAAGGAAAAACTCGCCGATGTAAGGGCGCTGTTCGATGCGCAGGCCCGGCCTTTGGTGGAACAGGGTGTCGATATCCTCATTCCCGGCGGCGGCATTCCGATGCTGCTGTTCAGCCAGATCCGGGATCACCGGGTCGGCGACGCGCCGGTGATCAACGGCATTCCGATCGCCGTTAAAATGGCCGAGACTGCCGTCAGGCTGCGGGCGCTGACCGGTCTCGGCGTGTCGCGCGTCTCCGACTACGCCAAGGCGCCGGACCATGTGATCGCGGAATTCATGACACATCCGAAGGGACTCTAGAGACGATGGAACTGGCAGTTCTGGGCGGTGGAAACGGGTCGATCGCCGCGGCAGCGGATTTGACCGAACAGGGCCATAGCGTGCGGCTATGGCGGCGCGACCCGGCGGTCGTGGCGGCGATGAACGGGCGGGATCGGACGCTGACGCTCAAGGATGTCAAGGGCGCGCGGCCAGTTCGCATCGGCCGCGTGACGTCGGACCTGGCCGAGGCCGTGGACGGGGCCGCGCTGATCGTATGCCCAACACCGGCGACGGCGCAGCCCGATATCGCCGCCCGCCTGGCGCCGCTTTTGACCGACGGCCAGGTGGTGTTCCTGCCGCCCGGATCCTTCGGCTCCTATGTCATGGCGAAGGCGATGCGCGCCGCCGGCAACCGGGCCGATGCGAGTTTCGTCGAGGCCGGCACTTTGCCCTATCTCACCCGTCGCCACGGCGACGACACGATTGTGATCACCACCCGCGCGACGCGTCTGCCGAGCGGCGTCCTGCCGCGGCGCAACCATGTCCATGCGCTGGCGACGGTGCGGCGCGCCTATCCGGCGGTCGAGGATGCCGGCGACGGCCTGTCGGGCGCGCTGATGAACGCCGGTCCGATCATCCATCCGCCGCTGATCATCATGAATGCCGGCCCGATCGAGCATTTCGACCATTGGGATATTCACAATGAGGGCACCCAGCCGGCGATCCGCCGGGTGACGACCGCGCTCGACGGCGAGCGCATGACGGTGCGCAAGGCGCTGGGCTATGGCGCGCCGCATTTCCCGCTGGCGGATCACTATGACGATGCAGCCGAGGAGTGGATGTATGGCAACAGCGCCCATGAGAAACTGACCGACAGCGGCGACTGGCGCGAGCATCTGGTCTTGACCGAACATCGCTACATGCGCGAGGATGTTCAGGTCGGGCTGGCGCTATTGGTCTCGGTGGCCGACTGGGCCGGCGTGCCGGCGCCGGTGGCGACCGGCCTGCTGGCGATCGGATCGGCCATCTGCGGCGAGGATTTCCGTCAGACGGGACGGACGCTCGACAATCTCGGCCTTGCCGCGCTCGACCGGCCGGCGATGGCGGACCTGTTTGAGAACGGCCCGTGAGCGCCGGACCCGTCATCGTTGCGGCCGGCGCGGGACGCATGGGCCGCGGCCTTGCGGTCGTCTTCGCCTATGCCGGCCACGATGTGCGGTTGATCGACCTGAAGGCGCGGGACGACGCGCCGGCCTTCCTGGCCGAGGCGCGGTCGGAGGTCGAGGCGACGCTCGCCATGCTGGCGGGCTGCGGCATGATCGACGACCCCGATATCGTCCGCATTGCCGGGCGCGTGACCTATGTCGGCGTCGGTGAGGCCGCCGGGACCTTGGAAAGGGCCGATGTGGTGTTCGAGGCCGTGCCCGAGACGGTCGAGGCGAAAGAGGCCGCGCTGCAATTTCTGTCGCAATCCTGCGGTCCCGAGGCGATCATCGCCTCGACCACCTCGACCTTCCTGACCGACACATTGCAGGCCATGGTCTCACGCCCCGAACGGTTTCTGAACGCGCACTGGCTCAACCCGGCCTTTCTCGTGCCGCTGGTCGAAGTGTCGCCGGGAGCGCTGACCGACCCCGCCGTGACCGACCGCCTGGTCACGCTGCTCGAGGCGATTGGCAAGGTGCCGGTGGTCTGCAAAGCAAGCCCCGGTTTCATCGTGCCGCGCATTCAGGCGCTGGCGATGAACGAGGCGGCCCGCCTCGCCGAGGAGGGTGTCGCTTCGCCCGAGGATATCGACCGGGCGACCAAATACGGGCTCGGCTTCCGCTTCGCCATTCTCGGCATGCTGGAATTCATCGACTGGGGCGGCGGCGACATTCTCCATTACGCCAGCAGGAACCTGGCCGAGGCGACCGGCGAACAGCGTTTCGAGGCACCGGACATCATCTCGCGGAACATGGCGGAGGGCCGCATCGGCCTGCGCACCGGCGCCGGTTTCCTCAACTACGACGGCATGGACATTCCCGCCTATCAAAAGCAACGGCTGAAGGCGTTCGTCGACCTGCTGCGGCATCTGGAGCTTCTGCAACCGCCGCGATAGACGCCTTATCCCGACGATGCGGACAGGAAAGTCCCGAGGCTCCGCAACAGAAGATCGTTGTGTTCGGGCAGGGACATCGAAAAGCGGATGAAGTGCCGTAAACGGTCCTCGCGCGTCCGGTTGACGACGATGCCGGCATCGTCGAACAGATGTTCGGCCATCGCGTCGGCCTGACGCCCGTCGTCGCCCGGCAGACCGGCCAACAGAAAATTGGTGTGGCTGGCAACGACGGTCAGGCCGAGTGCCCGGCAGGCGGCGGCCACGCGCTCGCGCTCGTCGACAATGGTTTGTACCTGTGCCGCCACATGATCCGGCCGCTCGAGTGCTGCCAGCGCCGCCGCCTGGGCGACGGCGTTGACGGTGCCCATGCCGCGGCCGGCATAAAGCGCCGGGACCAGCGCCGAGGGCGCGTGGCACCAGCCGGCGCGCAGGCCGGCGAGGCCGAACGCCTTCGAAAAGGTGCGGGTGACGATGACATTGCCATGATCGCGGGCCAGCGCGTGCACTGACGGACAGTAGTCTGCTCCGGCGAATTCGCCATAGGCGAGATCGAGCGTCAGCAGCACATGTTTCGGCAGGCTGGCGATCAGACGAGACAGTTCGTCCACGGTGTTCATCGTTCCGGTCGGATTGTTCGGATTTGCCAGATACAGGATGCGCGTGCGCTCGGTGACGGCGGCAAGCAGCGCGTCGATATCGGCGCGAAAACCGGTTTCGGCCGCCTTGACGAGCCGCGCCCCGACCCGGTTGGCGACAATCGGGAACTGGATATAGCCGAATTCGGAGATCAGGATCTCGTCGCCGGAACCGGCGAAAACCCGGCCGACGACGTCGAGCAGTTCCTCGGAGCCGTTGCCGCAGACGATGTCCTCCGGGTCGAGGCCATGCGTGTCGGCAAGCGCGGCGCGCAGGGCACGGCACGTCGGATCGCCATAGGCGTTGGCCCGTCCGGCCGCCGCGTCGATCGCTTTGCGCACATGCGGCGCCGGCGGGTAGGGCAGTTCGTTGAAGCCCATATTGATCAGCGGCAGGCCGCGCGGCTGCGGGCGCGCGATGCGCTGGCGGATCGACAGCGGCGCGATCCGGGGCTTCGGGGCGTCCGTCATGTCATTGTCCGAGGCTCGGCAGCCACAGCGCGATGCCCGGAAACGCGATCAGCAGCGCCACCAGCAGGATGGCGCAGCCGATAAAAGGCAGCGCCGAGACATAGATGTCCCGCATCGTCGTATCGGGTGGCGACACGCCTTTCATGACGAACAGCAGCAGGCCGAAGGGCGGCGTCGTGAAACTGATTTCGAGCGCCAGCAGCACGATCACGGCAAACCAGATGAGATCGATGCCGAGTGTCTGCGCCAGCGGGAAGAAGATCGGCACCGTCAGCAGCATCATCGAGAGCTGGTCCATGAACATGCCGAGCACCAGCAGGATCAGGAACATGACCAGCAGCATGGTGACCGGCGCCAGGTCGAAGGCGGTGGCCCAGCGGATCAGCCCGGAGGACGCACCGGAAAAGGCGAGCAGGGCCGAGAATGTGGCCGAGCCGAAGATGATGAGCAGCGCCATGGTCGTCACCTTCAGCGCCCCTTTGACAGACTGCACGATGCTGTCCCAGGTGAGCGAGCGGTAGAGGACGGCGAGAATGACCACGCCAAGACAGCCGAAGGCCGCGCTTTCGGACGGCGTGGCCACCCCGAACATGATGACCAGGATGACGCCGATGACGATCGACACCATCGGCAGGATGTCGAACAAGACGAGGCGCATGCGCTCCAGCCAGGTGATGCGCGGCACCTCATAGGCGGGCGCGGCGCTCGGATCGATGATCGTCATGCCGAGAACGAGGAAGACATAGAGCACCGCCAGCAGCAGGCCGGGCAGAATGCCGGCGATCAGCAGGGCGCCGATGTCGAGTTCGGCCAGTGTCGCCAGCAGCACCGCCAGCGCGGAGGGCGGGATCAGCATCGCCAGCCCGCCGGTGCCGAGAATGGGACCGATGGCCATATGTTTCTTGTAGCCGCGCTTCTGCATTTCCGGCACCATCAGCGAGCCGAGCAGGGCGGTCGAGCCCATTGAGGAGCCCGACAGCGTGGCGAAGGCGGTGCCGCCGGCAATGGTGACGAAGGACAGTCGCGCCGGCAGCCGCCCCATCAGATGGTCAACCGCCGAGAACATGCGGTTGGCGAGGCCGGTGAAAAAGAAGATCTCGCCCATTAACAGGAACATCGGCACCGGCATCAGGTTGAAACTGGTGACGGTGGGGATGGCGTTGTTGGCCAATTGGCCGATGCCGCGGCTCATCTGGGTGGCGAGCGATCCACTGCCGCCCATGAAATAGGTGGCGCCGATCATGTTGGCGGCCAGGAAGGCGATGGCGACCGGCATGCCCAGGAACATGAAGAACAGGATCATGCCGAGCAGGAAGAAAAGCGCCTGATACCACTCCATGGCTTACTCGTGCACACCCGGTTTGCCGGAATGCAGAAGCTCGCGGCCGAGGGTGAACCGCGAGAACTGCACCGCCATCAGAAAGAAACAGATCGGCATCGCGCCGAGCAGCAGATATTTCGGCATGTCGAGCGATCGCATTTCCGCGTCGCCGAAGCGATAGGCCCGTGCCGTCGCCTGGAACGTGTACCAAGTCAGCACCAGGCAGACGATCACGCACAGGCCCGACACGCAGCGGCTGAGAAGCGGTTGCACACGCGCCGGCACCGCCGCCGTCAGCAATTCGATGAAAACATGGCCCTTGTGCCGCGTCAGCCAGGGCGAAGCCGCCATGACGATGTAGAGCAGGCCGAATTCGGCGAAGGTGAAGATGTGGGACGAGCCCGAAAAGCCGAGCGTTCGGACCGTCGCGCTGAAGACGATGCCGATCATGATGGCGACCAGATAGATGCCGGCCAGGATGGCCAGCAGGTCGCACAGACGGTCAACGATACGCAAGACGCTTTCCCCTCGCGGGCGGCCGGCTCAAGCCGGCCGCCGCGCTTTCGTCCCCCACCTAATTGGAGCCGTAGAGTTCGCGCAGCGCGTTAAAGGTCTCCTCGTCGCCTTCCATGCGGCCCTTCATGCGCGCTCAGGCGGCATCCTCAGCCAACTGCACATAGGCGTCTCCCGCCTCCGGCGCGTGCGGCACGAAGGTGACGCCGCGGGCCTGCAGTTCCTCGGCTTCGCGGATGCGGTCCTGCTCGCGCGCCTGTTGGGACTTTTCTTCCCATTCGACCATCACATCCATGATGATCTTCTGCGATTCCGGGGACAGCCCGTTCCAGCTATCGAGGTTCATGATCACCCCGAGATCGGTGTTGTAAAACTGCGGATCCACCCGGTATTTCAGGAACTCGTCCCACTTCAGATCCATCAGGCCGATCGATGTCCAGGCGGCCGAATCGACGACGCCTTTCTCCAGCGCCGAATAGACTTCGGTCGCCGGCATCGAAGCGGTGGTGGCGTTCAGCGCCTCGAAAAAGGCGTGATAGATCGGGTTGTCGCGCAGCTTCACGCCGGTGAGGTCGAGAATCCCGTCTTCGCCGAATTTCGGCTCTTCGGACATATAGATGTGAAACTGGACGCCGCCGTCGATCCAGCCGAGATGCTTGACGTTGAAGCGCTTCTGATGCGCCTGGTCCATCAGTTCGGCGCCGCCATTGGCGCGCACCTCGGTCGGTGTCACGCGCGACGCCGCCATGGCGTCGATCTCCGGCACATTGGCGCCGTAGAAACTGCCGGGCGTATGGACGATATCGACCACGCCGTCGCGCACGGCGGCGGGTTGCTGGAACATGCCGATGGCTTCCGGCCCGCCGCGCACTTCGATCTCAACGACGCCTTCGCCGCGCTTGTTGATCTCGTCGACGATCTCCAGAAACGTTTTGGTGTAGACGAGGAAGGGCGGAAAGGCGTGAACCGCCGTCAATTTGTCCACCGCGAGTGCCGGTCCGGTCGCGATCACCGAACCGATCACGGCGGCGACCGCCGCCAATCTTGTCATCATTGTCATAGAGAGTACTCCCAGTTTCGGATTGTTATCCGTGTGCCCGCACACCCGCTTTATTATATGCATTTTCATATAAACCCGATTTCCGGCCGGAATCAATCGCGTTGTTGCGCTTTGCGATGGCGCGCCGGAAATCGCCGGTGGCGGTTCTCGTCAGGCGTGTGACAGACCGCCGGCGTCTTTCAGAAAGGCGACCACGCCGTCCACGCCCTCACCGCGACGCATGTCGGTGAACAGCGTCGGCCCGTTCGGGCGCATGCGTGCCGCGTCGCGTTCCATGACGGCAAGGTCGGCGCCGACATGGGGCGCGAGGTCGGTCTTGTTGATCAGCAGCAGGTCGGAGCGGGTGATCGCCGGCCCGCCCTTGCGCGGGATCTCTTCGCCCTGGCAGACGGAGATGACATAGAGCGTCAGATCGGCAAGCTGCGGCGAGAAGGTGGCGGCGAGATTGTCGCCGCCCGATTCGATGAAGACGATGTCGAGATCCGTGTGGCGTCGGCACAGCGTGTCGATGGCCGCCAGGTTGATCGAGGCGTCCTCGCGGATGGCGGTGTGCGGGCAGCCGCCGGTTTCGACGCCGACGATGCGGTCGGACGACAGCGCCTGCAGGCGCACCAGCGCCTCGGCATCCTCTTTCGTATAGATGTCGTTGGTCACGACCGCGACGGAATAATCGCGGCCGAGCGCTTTGCAGAGCTTTTCCGTGAGCGTCGTCTTGCCGGAGCCGACGGGCCCGCCGATGCCGATGCGCAACGGTCCGTTTGGGGAGCGGGTCATGATCGAAACAGTCTGGAGTATTGGGTTTCGTGGGTGAGTGCTGCGATCTCGGCGCGGATGGTCGCGGCGCCGAGATCGTCGAGGGACGACCCGGCGGCGCGGCGTGCCGTGTCGGCGATGGTGTCCTCAAGGCCGGCGACGATGGCGACCCCGTCCTGCTGGCCAAATGCCAACAGCCGCAGGCCGGCCTGGGTCAGATTGGTGACGAAGGCCTGCAGATAGACAGCGAGCGCGGCTTCGGGCGGGATCGCGTGGGCGCCGGCGACTGCGCCGGCGGCGACGGGAAGGGGCGCCTCGGCGGGCAATGCAACACCGCTGGTGTCCCAGGCGCGGGCGGCGGCGAGGAAGGCTGATCCCTGCCGCATGGTTTCCAGATGGCGCTCGGCCGCGCCGGCCATCGCCTCGCCGAGTTCCGCCACCTCGTCCAGCGTTTCGCCGTTGCCGGCGCGCCGCCAGCTTTCGGCAAACAGCACCGCGTCGTTCCACATCGAGCCGATCGTCAGCAGGTCGGCGAGCCAGTTTCGAAGGTCCGCGCGGCCGGCGATATCGCCATCATGCACGGCCCGTTCGATGCCGTGGCTGTAAGCGAAAGCGCCGATCGGAAAGGCCGGCGACATCCACGCCGCAAGCCGCAGCAGCGCCGGTGTGGACAGCGTGTCAGTCATGATGATGGGCATGCCGGTGGTCGCCATAGGCGCCGCCTTCCGGATCGAACGGCGCCTCGGTCTCCTCGACGCCGGCGCCGAGGCCCTCGAGCATGGATTTCATGGTCGGGTCGCGGCGGATCAGCATATGGTCTCGCGCGATCTTCGAGGCGCAGTGACGGTTGCCGAGATGCCAGGCGAGGCGCAACAGATGCAGCGGGCCATCGGCGGTGATCCGGTAAAGCGGCTCGGCTGCGGCGCGTACCGCGATGACGCGGCCATCATCGAGCAGCAGACCGTCACCCTGGCGCAAGAGGCGCGCCTCCGGCAGGTCAAGCAGAAAGGCAATGCCACTGTCCGATGTCATCGCCATGCGTCGGCGGTGACGCGCCGTTTCATCAAGGGTGATGGTGTCGACGGGGCGGGTGTCCGCGAGCGGCCTGATCGTGTTCGCCACCGGCCGGGTCAAAACAGGAAGTACCTCTGGGCCAGCGGAACCGTCTCGGCCGGTTCACAGGTCAGCAATTCCCCGTCGGCCCGCACCTCATAGGTCTCCGGATCGACCTCGACCGCCGGCGTCGCCGTGTTGTGGATCATCGCGTGCTTGCCGATGCCGCCGCGGGTGTTGCCGACGGGCAGCATCGCCTTGTCGGTGCCGAGCCGGTCCGGAAGTTCGGTGGCAAGTGCTGCCTCGGAGACGAATGTCACGGACGATGCCGTCAGCGATTTGCCGTAGGCGGCGAACATCGGCCGGTAGTGCACCGGCTGCGGCGTCGGGATCGAAGCGTTCGGATCGCCCATGGGGGCTGCGACGATGGAGCCGCCCATCAGGATCATCTCCGGCTTGGCGCCGAAGAAGGCGGGCTTCCACAGCACCAGGTCGGCCCGCTTGCCGACCTCGACCGAGCCGATATGGGCCGAGAGCCCGTGGGCGATGGCCGGGTTGATGGTGTATTTCGCAATGTAGCGCTTGACGCGCACATTGTCGTTTTCGCCGGTCTCTTCGTCGAGCCGGCCACGCTGCCGCTTCATCTTGTCGGCGGTCTGCAGGTGCGGATGATCACCTCGCCGACACGGCCCATCGCCTGGCTGTCGGAGGCGATGATGGAAAAGGCGCCCATGTCGTGCAGAATATCCTCCGCAGCGATCGTCTCCTTGCGGATGCGGCTTGCGGCGAAGGCGACGTCCTCGGGAATGCTGCTGTCGAGATGGTGGCACACCATCAGCATGTCGAGATGCTCGGCCACGGTGTTCGCTGTATAGGGGCGGGTCGGATTGGTCGAGGACGGCAGGATATTGGCAAGTCCGCACACCTTGATGATGTCGGGCGCATGGCCGCCGCCGGCGCCCTCGGTGTGGAAGGCATGGATCGTGCGGCCATTGATGGCGGCGATCGTGTCCTCCACGAAGCCGCTTTCGTTCAGCGTATCGGTGTGCAGCATGACCTGGACGTCATGCGCGTCGGCGACCGCCAGACAATTGTCGATGGCGCCCGGCGTCGTACCCCAATCCTCGTGCAGCTTCAACGCCGCCGCGCCGCCTTCGACCATTTCGACGAGGGCGTCCGGCGTCGAGGCATTGCCCTTGCCGGCAAAAGCGAGGTTCATCGGGAAGGCGTCGGCGGCCTGGATCATGCGGCCGATATGCCAGGGGCCGGGCGTGCAGGTTGTCGCCAGCGTACCGTGCGCCGGACCGGTGCCGCCGCCGAGCATGGTGGTCAGGCCCGACATCAGCGCCTCCTCCACCTGTTGCGGGCAGATGAAATGCACATGCGCGTCAAAACCGCCGGCCGTCAGAATCTTGCCTTCGCCGGCGATCGCCTCGGTACCCGGGCCGACGACGATGTCGACGCCGGACTGGGTGTCCGGATTGCCGGCCTTGCCGATGGCGGCAATGCGACCGTCCTTGAGCCCGATATCGGCCTTGTAGATGCCGGTATGGTCGACCACCAGCGCGTTGGTGATGACAGTGTCGACGGCGCCGTCAGCGCGGGTCACCTGCGACTGGCCCATGCCGTCACGGATGACCTTGCCGCCGCCGAATTTGATCTCTTCGCCATAGGTGGTCAGGTCGTTTTCGACCTCGATGAAGAGCTCGGTGTCGGCGAGGCGAACCCGGTCGCCGGTCGTCGGGCCGAACATATGGGCGTAGGCCGCCCGCGAAAGCGTCGACGGCATTAGAGCGCGCCCATGATCTGTTGCCGGAACCCGAAGACGGTGCGCTTGCCACCGAACGGCACCAGCGTGACCTCACGCTGCTGACCCGGCTCGAAGCGGACCGCGGTGCCGGCCGCGATGTCGAGACGCATGCCGCGGGCCTTGGCTCGGTCGAAATCGAGCGCCGCGTTGGTTTCGAAGAAGTGATAATGGCTGCCGACCTGGACCGGCCGGTCCCCGCGATTGGCGACGAGCAGGGTCACGGTCTCGCACCCCTCATTGAGCACGATATCGCCGTCGGCGCAGATGATTTCACCCGGGATCATGGATTGGCCTTTACGCTAGCGGATCGGTTGATGCACAGTGACGAGCTTGACGCCGTCCGGAAAGGTCGCCTCGACCTGGATGTCTTCGATCATTTCGGCAATGCCGTCCATGACCTGGTCGCGGGTCAGCACATGCGCGCCCGCCTCCATCAGGTCGGCCACCGAACGGCCGTCGCGGGCGCCCTCGACGACATAGTCCGAAATCAGGGCCATGGCCTCGGGATGGTTGAGCTTGACGCCGCGCCGCATGCGCTTGCGCGCCACTTCCGCCGCCATGGCGATCAGCAGCTTGTCCTTTTCTCTCGGTGTCAGGTTCATGGATCCTCCTCAGATCTGCCACAGCTTCGGCAGGCCGTGTCCGGCGCCGATCAGGAAACGGTTGCAACGGTCGATCGCCGGCACCAGCGCGCGCCGCAGCGCCAGCCCGCTTTCGGCGACAACGCGCAATACGAGCCGCTCGCCGGCGTCGGAGCGGATGGCGCTGACGCCGCCATGGGAGCCGATCAGCTTGCGCAGCGGCGCGACCAGGTCGCCGACATTCGGATGCACCAGCAGCAGCGTGGCGAAGGCGATGTCGCCGCGCGTGACACTGGTTCTCGCGAGCAGCGCCCGGGCGTCGCCGGTAAGCCGGAAATCCTCGGCATGCAGCAGCCGCCCGTCGCGGCGGATGCGCCAGCGATCGCCGAAATGCACCTGGCTAACGGCCTCGCCCATTGCCTGCCGGCCGAAAATGACCGGTTCGACAAGCAACAGGCCGGCGTCCGCGGCAAGCGCGATATCGACACGGCGCGATAGGGCGGAGCGGTCGAACAGGATGGTTTCCTGCGGCAGCCAGGCGAGTGCCGCGCCGGGCCCGACGGCGATGTCGATGGCGACGTCCGCCGCACCTTCCGTGGCGCGGTAGACCTTCTCGCAGGCCTGGGTGGTGACCACCGCGCGGCCATGCGCGCCGACGTCGACCGACCAGTCGAAACGGTCGCCGCCGGTCAGGCCGCCGGCCGTGTTGATCAGCACGGCATCCAGCGCGTCGCCGTCGAAGGTCTTCGGCATGCGGACCTTGGCGGCGCCCTCCTGGTACAGCCGGCCGAGGCGGGTGCGGCCGGCGAGATGGCGCACGGACAACCGCCCGCGGCCGACGGTCCGTTGCAATCTCGCGGTCGATGCTTGCGCCATGCCTGCCTTCTGTTCCTTGCCGACGCTCACACCATCAGGTGGCGCCGCACCTCCTGCCTGTCGAGATCGGAGGCCGGCCCGTGATGCACGATCTCGCCGCGGTCCATGATGTAAACATCATCAGCAAGTTCGCGGCAGAAGTCGAGATATTGTTCGACCAGCAGAATGGCAAGCCCCGCCGTATCGCGCAGATAGGTCAGCGCGCGGCCGATATCCTTGATGATCGAGGGCTGGATACCTTCCGTCGGTTCGTCGAGCAGCAGCAGTTTCGGCCGGGTGACCAGCGCCCGGCCGATCGCCAGTTGCTGCTGCTGGCCGCCGGACAGGTCGCCGCCACGCCGCGACAGCATGCTGTCGAGCACCGGAAACAGATCGAACACCTCGGCGGGCACGGCGCGATCGCGGCGCGGCAGGCAGGCGAAACCGGTTTCGAGATTTTCACGCACCGTCAGCAGCGGAAAGATCTCGCGGCCCTGCGGCACGATCGCCATGCCCATCGATGCGCGGGCATAGGGCGCCCGGCCTTTCAGGTTTTCGCCGTCAAAAGAGACGGAACCCGACGTCACGGCGTGCTGACCGGTGACGGCGCGCAGAAGCGACGTCTTGCCGACGCCATTGCGGCCGAGCACACAGGTGATGCGGGCCCTGTCGGCCGTCAGCGAGACGCCGCGCAGGGCTTCGGCCGCGCCGTAATGGAGATGAATGTCGTCGACGGTCAGCGTGGCCACGTCAGCGTCCCAAATAGTTTTCGATGACGTTCTTATCGGCGCTGACATGGTCGAGCGACCCCTCGGCCAATACCGATCCTTCGGCCAGCACCGTCACCTTGACATCGAGCGCGCGCACGAAGCCCATATCGTGTTCGACGACGATCACCGTGTGGTCGCGGGCGATGGCACGCAGCAGAGCCGCCGTCTCCTCGGTCTCGGCGTCGGTCATGCCGGCAACGGGTTCGTCGACCAGCAGCAGTTTCGGGTCCTGGGCAATCAGCATGCCGATCTCAAGCCACTGTTTCTGGCCGTGCGACAGATCAGCGGCCAGCGCATCACGGCGGTCCGTCAGGCGAATGGTCTCGAGGATGCTTTCGATGCGCTCGTGGTCTTCGCGTACCGGCCGGTGGAACAAGGTGGCGAACACGCCGCGGTCGCGGTTGAGCGCCAGTTCCAGATTGTCCAACACGGTGTGGCTTTCGAACACGGTGGGTTTTTGAAACTTTCGGCCGATACCGAGCGCTGCGATGTCGGTCTCGTCGTGGCGCGTCAGATCGATCGCGCCGTCGAAGATGACGTCGCCGCTGTCGGGCTTGGTCCGGCCGGTGATGATGTCCATCATCGTCGTTTTGCCGGCGCCGTTGGGACCGATGATCGCCCGCATCTCGCCGGGTGCCAGCACCAGCGACAGATTGTTGACGGCCTTGAAGCCGTCAAAGGCCACGCTGACACCATCGAGATAAAGCAGGCTGCCCTGCGCCACCTTGATCATTCGGCCGCCGCCTCCGCCGGTTTGGAGCCGGCCGTGGGACGGGCGCGCCCGATCAGGGCACCGATGCCGGCCAGCGAGCCGACGATGCCTTTCGGCAGGAACAGGGTGACGGCAACGAACAGTCCTCCCAGGGCGAACAGCCAGAATTCGGGAAAGGCCGCGGTGAAGACGGATTTGCCGGCGTTGACGAGCACCGCTCCGATGATCGGGCCGATCAGCGTGCCGCGGCCGCCGATGGCGGTCCAGATCACCACTTCGATCGAGTTGGCGGGGGCGAACTCGCCGGGATTGATGATGCCGACCTGCGGCACGTAAAGGGCGCCGGCGACGCCGGCCATCATCGCTGAGACAACGAACACGAACAGCTTCACGTTCTCGACCCTGTAGCCGAAAAAGCGCGACCGGCTTTCGGCGTCGCGCACGGCGATCAGCACCTTGCCGAATTTCGACCGGACGATGCCGGAGCAGATCAGAAAGGCGAGCGCCAGGGCGATCGCGGATGCGGAGAACAGCGCGGCGCGGGTGGTGTCGGCCTGAATGTTGGCGCCGAGAATGTCCTTGAAGTCGGTCAGGCCGTTATTGCCGCCGAAGCCCATTTCATTGCGGAAGAAGGCAAGCAGCAACGCATAGGTCATGGCCTGGGTGATGATCGACAGATAGACGCCGGTGACGCGGCTTCTGAAAGCGAACCAGCCGAAGACGAAAGCCAGCAGGCCCGGCACCAGCAGGACCATGATGGCGGCGAACCAGAACATGTCGAAGCCGTACCAGAACCATGGCAGTTCCTGCCAGTTCAGGAACACCATGAAATCCGGAAGCACCGGATCGCCATAGACGCCGCGCGTGCCGATCTGACGCATCAGATACATGCCCATCGCATAGCCGCCGAGCGCGAAAAAGGCGGCGTGACCGAGCGACAGGATGCCGCAATAGCCCCAGACGAGGTCGAGCGCCAGCGCCAGCAGCGCATAGGTCAGGTATTTGCCGAACAGGCTGATCGTGTAATTGGGCACATGCAGCGGATTGTCGGGCGGCAGGGCGAGATTGGCGAGCGGCACCAGCAGCGCCACCAGCACGAGCGCGGCGATGACCCAACGCGCCTTGCGGTCGAGCGCATTGACGACGAAGGCGGTGATCATGTCTCCACCGCCCGGCCCTTGAGCGCGAACAGGCCACGCGGCCGCTTCTGGATGAACAGGATGATGAAAACCAGGATGAGGATCTTGGCCAGCACCGCGCCGGCATAGGGTTCCAGGAATTTGTTGGCGATGCCGAGTGTCATGGCGCCGATCAGCGTGCCCCACAGATTGCCGACGCCGCCGAAGACCACCACCATGAAACTGTCGATGATGTAGCTCTGGCCCAGATTGGGCGAGACATTGGCGATCTGCGACAGCGCCACACCGGCGATGCCGGCGATGCCGGAGCCGAGCGCGAAGGTCAGGGCGTCCACCCAGGGCGTGCGGATGCCCATTGAGGCGGCCATTTTCCGGTTCTGGGTGACCGCCCGCATCTGCAAGCCGAAGGCGGTCTTCTTCAACACGGCGAAGAGGGCGAAAAAGACGATCAGAGCGAACACCACGATCCACAGCCGGTTGGCCGTGATGGTCAGCCCGCCGAGTTCATAGGCGCCCGACATCCAGGACGGATTGCCGACCTCCTGATTGGTCGGGCCGAAGATGGTACGGACCGCCTGCTGGAGAATGAGCGACACGCCCCAGGTGGCAAGCAGCGTCTCCAGCGGACGGCCGTAGAGAAAGCGGATGACGCCGCGTTCGAGGGCGAAGCCGCAGGCCCCGGAGACGAGGAAGGCAAGCGGCAGCGCCATCGCCAGCGAGTAGTCGAACAGGCCGGGGTGATGGGTGCGGATGAGTTCCTGGACGACGAAGGTGGTGTAGGCGCCGAGCATGACCATTTCGCCATGCGCCATGTTGATGACGCCCATGACGCCGAAGGTGACGGCGAGGCCGATCGCCGCCAGCAGCAGCACCGATCCGAGCGAGATACCGTACCAGATCGTCTCGCCGGTGTTCCACAGCGCCATTACCCGCTCGATATGGGCAACCGCCGCGTCGGCAGCCGCACGCACCGGGCCGTCGGAATCGGCGGCGAGACCCTGCAGCAACGGCAGGGCGGCGCGCCCGCCGTCAGTGCGCAGCAGCGCCACGGCCGCGAGCTTGTCCTCGTCCGGCATGTCGGACTGAATGACGATCGCGGCCCGGGCGCGCTCCATGGCGGCGCGCACCGCGGCCACCTGTTCACGGGCGAGCGCCTGCGTCAGCGGTTCAAGACTCTCCGGGTCTGCGGATTTGAAGATCGTGGCGGCCGCGGCGATACGCGTTTGCGGATCGTCGCTGCCCAGGGTGAGCGCGCCGACGGCCTCGCCGATCTGGCGGCGCAGGCGGTTGTTGACCTTGACCTTGCGGACGGCCTTCCTGCCCAGCGTCTCGACGGTTTCGCCGCTGATCGCGTCGATGAGACGGAAATCGTCGCCTTCCCTTTCGGCGATGAAGACCTTGTCGTCGGAGCGCCGGAAATAGAGCCGGCCCTGCCGCAGCGCCTCGAGCGCCGGCACGACACGCGGGTCGCCGGTCGCCGCCAGCGCCTCGATCTGTCCGCCACGGTCTTTCAGCTTGCCCGTGGCCAGAGCGTCGATCAGCGGCTCGAGATCGGTCTCGGCCGCCGCGCCGGCACCGAGCGAAACCAGCAGCAGCAGAGCGGCGAGCAGGCGGTGGAGAAGCGTCATGTGTCGCTTTGCCGGTCAGAGGGGAGGTGGCGGGCGCTGTCGCGCCCGCCAGGTCATTTAGCTGCCCTTGCCGCCGCAGGTGGCAGTCTCGACATTGAAATTGCCGCATTCCAAAGGCTTGCGCCAATCGGAGATCAGCTTGGCCGAGTCCGGCAGATAGTCGGACCAGGCGTCGCCGGCCACCAGGCCATCGGTCTGATCGACGATGTCGAACTGGCCGTCCTCCTGGATCTCGCCGATCAGCACCGGCTTGGTGATGTGGTGGTTCGGCATCATCGCCGAGTAACCGCCGGAGAGGTTCGGCACGGTGACACCGATGATTTCGTCGATCACTGTGTCGACATCGGTGGTGCCGGCCTTCTCGACCGCCGCCACCCACATGTTGAAGCCGATATAGTGGGCTTCCATCGGGTCGTTGGTGACACGGTCCTCGTCGCCGATAAAGGCTTTCCAAGTTTCGATAAACTCTTCGTTCTCATCGGTTTCAACCGACTGGAAGTAGTTCCAGGCGGCGAGATGTCCGACTAGCGGCGCGGTGTCCAGGCCGGCCAGTTCCTCCTCGCCGACGGAAAAGGCGATCACCGGAATGTCTTCGGCCGAGATGCCCTGATTGCCGAGCTCCTTGTAGAAGGGCACGTTGGCGTCGCCATTGATCGTCGAGACGACGGCGGTTTTCTTGCCCTGCGAGCCGAAATCCTTGATGTCGGACACGATCGTCTGCCAGTCGGAATGGCCGAAAGGCGTGTAGTTGATCATGATGTCGTCGTCGGTCACGCCGTTGGATTTCAGATAGGCTTCCAGGATCTTGTTGGTCGTGCGCGGATAAACGTAGTCGGTGCCGGCCAGAACCCAGCGCTCGACCTCTTCGTTTTCGAGCAGATAGTCGACAGCCGGAATGGCTTGCTGGTTGGGCGCGGCGCCGGTGTAGAAGACGTTGCGCTGGCTTTCCTCGCCCTCATACTGCACCGGGTAGAACAGGATGCCGTTCAGCTCGGCGAAAACCGGCAGCACCGATTTGCGGCTAACCGAGGTCCAGTTGCCGAAGACGGCGGCGACTTCATGGACTTCGAGCAGTTCACGGGCCTTTTCGGCAAAGAGCGGCCAGTCGGAGGCCGGATCGACCACCACCGGTTCCAGCTGCTTGCCCAACAGGCCCCCGTTCTCGTTCTGCTCTTCGATCAACATGAGCATGACGTCTTTCAGGGTGGTCTCCGAAATCGCCATCGTGCCCGAGAGCGAATGCAGGATGCCGACCTTGATCGTGTCCTCCGCCTTGGCCGCAGCCGTTGCCATGAGCACCGCTGCGATGCTTGCCAGGCCGATCGACCGGGCGGTTCTGGTTCGTTTTTCCATAAGTTTTCTCCGCGAGGGTTATTGAAACCGCCAATCAATTCAGCAGGATTCATGCCAGACCGGGAGCGGTGCGGTCCTCGAACCGGCAAAGGCTTGATTCCCATGGGGTCTTGGCCGGCCAGGCCGGATACGCCGATACCACCGGCGCGGCACGTGCCGACTGGCTGCCTTTTGTGCAATGCAGAAATTCTGCCTATTTATTGTGCATATGCGCATACGCGACAGCGTATCAACAGGATATTGACTGCTTGCTATGCGGGCATAGTTCGACTATCATCGAATTATGAAAGAAGGACCAGATATTGCCCTGATCGGCTCGCTGATTGGCGATCCAGCGCGGGCGAACATGTTGACGGCGCTGGTGAGCGGCAAGGCGCTGACCGCCGGCGAATTGGCCGGCGAGGCCGGCGTTACCCTGCAGACGGCCAGTTCGCATCTGGCGAAACTCGCGTCGGGCGGCCTTGTCACGCCGCGCAAACAGGGCCGGCACCGCTACTATTCGCTTGCCGATGCCCGCGTGGCGGCGCTGCTTGAGACCCTGATGGGTGTCGCCGCCGAAAAGGGCCATCTGCGGGTGCGGCCGGGGCCGAAGGATCCGGCGCTGCGTCGCGCGCGCGTCTGCTACAATCATTTGGCCGGCGATTTCGGGGTTCGGGTTTTTGAAAGCGCGCGCCAACGCGGATTTCTGGAAGGCGATGTCGACGGGCTGCGTTTGAGTGCCTCAGGAGCCGCCTTCTTTGCCGATTTCGGCATCGACGTCGCGACCCTTTCCAAGGGGCGAAGGCCGCTTTGCAAGGCCTGTCTCGACTGGAGCGTGCGCCGCAATCATCTGGCGGGAGCGCTTGGCACCGCGTTGCTGCAGCGTTTCTACGATATCGGCTGGGCGCGTCGCCTCGACGCATCCCGTGCGGTGGATTTCAATCCGCCGGGGATCGCGGCCTTCGAACGCGCCTTTCCGCTTACATCCTGAATCCAAAGTGCGCCGCATGATGCGGCAAACTTGGAACCTGCCTCAGAACAGGCCCGGGCGGTCATCGTGATCGACGGGCGCGCGGCGGTGTGGTACGGCTGCGGCCGGTATCGGCGATATCCGGATGGATTGTCCGGGAGGCGTGACATCGGGATCTTGTCCACAACCGAAGAGGGCCGGCGTTGGCACATTGTTTTCGCCATGGGCTTCGTGATCGGTCTCATCCTGCTGGACGAGACGGTCGTGAGCGTCGCCCTGCCGTCGATCAGCCGCGATCTTGGCATGTCCCAGCTTGCCGCCCATTGGGCGGTCAATGTCTATCTGCTGGTGTTCGCGGCTTTGGCGGCCGCTGGCGGCAAACTGGCCGATATGTTCGGTCACCGGCAGATGTTTCTGGCCGGGATCGTGCTGTTTTCCGGCGCGTCCGTTGCGTGCGGGTTTGCGCCGTCCGGTGGCGTTCTGATCGCCGCGCGTGCCCTTCAGGGCATCGGCGCCGCCATCGTCTTTCCGCTGTCGATGGCGATGATCACTCTGGTCTTCCCGCCGGAGCAGCGCGGCGCCGCGCTG
>Ga0056108_1000018_pt1 | contig 75576 bp, 83 predicted proteins | sample WorMetG1BERMUDA1_FD_83875 | JGI IMG/M metagenome (GOLD analysis project Ga0056108, IMG submission 83875) | Marine gutless worms symbiont microbial communities from Max Planck institute for Marine Microbiology, Germany - Inanidrilus... ... | reverse complement strand
GGCGGCGGGTTCGGGCTCGGCAGCGGGCGGCGGCCCCAACTCGTCGGCGGCCAGCGGGTCGGCCTCGGCGCCGGCGCCGACCAGCGCCGGGTCGGTGCGGGTTTCCTGCATTTGCGTCGGCGCCCGCTGGACGACGAGCTGCTCCTCTTCCTCGGTGTCGGCGCGCAGCTCGACGTGCGAGAGGATCATCGTCACCCGGTCGCGCAGTTCGGCGAGCATGCCCTCGAACAGGTTGAAGGCTTCGAGCTTGTATTCGTTGAGCGGATCGCGCTGACCATAGGCGCGGAGCCCAATGCCCTGGCGCAGGTGGTCGAGGGCCAGCAGGTGCTCCTTCCAGATCTGGTCGAAGATCTGCAACAGCAGGCTCTTTTCGACCATGCGCCAGATCTCGGTGCCGTAGCGGACGGCCTTCTCGGCCATGTGCCGGTCGGCGGCGTCGTTGATGCGCTCGCGGATCTCGGCATCCGCAATGCCCTCCTCGGCGGCCCACTCGGCGACCGGCATGTCGAGGCCGAACAGCCTGAGCGTGTCGGCGTGCAGCCCGGTGACGTTCCACTGCTCGGCGTAGGCGTTCTCGGGGATGTGCCGGGCGACCGCGTCGGTGATGGCCTCGTGGCGCATGGCGGAGACGTCGTCGGCGACCTCCTCGGCATCCATCAGGTCGCGGCGCTGGGCGTAGACCTCCTTGCGCTGCTCGTTCATCACGTCGTCGAACTTGAGCAGGTTCTTGCGGATCTCGAAATTGCGCGCCTCGACCTTGGATTGGGCCTTCTCCAGGGCCTTGTTGACCCACGGATGGACGATGGCCTCGCCTTCTTCGAGTCCCAGCTTCTGCAGCATGCCGTCGATGCGATCGGAGCCGAAGATGCGTATCAGGTCGTCTTCCAGAGACAGGAAGAACTTGGACGTGCCAGGGTCGCCCTGGCGGCCCGAGCGGCCGCGGAGCTGGTTGTCGATGCGGCGGCTCTCGTGGCGTTCGGTGCCGATGATGTAGACGCCGCCGGCCTCCAGCACCTTGTCGCGGTCGGCGGCGACCTCGGTGCGGATGCGCTCCTTGGCGCCCTCGTCGTCGGGGTCGTTGACCTCGGTCTTGATGCGCATGTCGATGTTGCCGCCGAGCTGGATGTCGGTGCCGCGCCCGGCCATGTTGGTGGCGATGGTGACCTGGCCGGAATGGCCGGCCTGGGCGACGATCTGCGCCTCCTGCTCGTGGTAGCGAGCGTTGAGCACGTGGTGGGGGATTTTCTTTTTCTTCAAGAGCGCCGCCAGGTGCTCGGACTTCTCGATGGAAACGGTGCCGACAAGGCACGGCTGGCCGCGCTCGCGGCAATCCTCGATCAGGGCGACGATGGCGGCGTCCTTCTCGGCGGCGGTGCGGTAGACCTCGTCGTCGAAATCGTCGCGGATGCACGGAAGGTTGGTCGGAATCTCGGCGACCTCGAGGCTGTAGATCTCGGAGAACTCGGCGGCCTCGGTCATCGCCGTGCCGGTCATGCCGGCGAGCTTGGGATAGAGCCGGAAGTAGTTCTGGAAGGTGATCGAGGCGAGGGTCTGGTTCTCCTGCTGGATGGTCACGTGCTCCTTGGCCTCCAGCGCCTGATGGAGGCCCTCGGAATAGCGCCGGCCTTCCATCATCCGGCCGGTGAACTCGTCGACGATGACGACCTTGCCGTCCTTGACGATGTAGTCGGTGTCGCGCTGGAACAACACGTGGGCGCGCAACGCCTGGTTGGCGTGATGAACGAGCGAGACGTTGGCGACGTCGTAGAGGCTGTCGCCGGTCAGGAGTCCGGCCTCGCGTAGCAGTGCTTCCATGCGCTCGGTGCCGGCCTCGGTGAAGGTGACGGCGCGGGCCTTCTCGTCCTTCTCGTAGTCGTCCTCGTCCAGCGACGGGATCAGTTCGTTGATGCGCGCATACAGCTCTGACGAGTCCTCGGCCGGACCGGAGATGATCAGCGGCGTGCGGGCCTCGTCGATGAGGATGGAATCGACCTCGTCGACGATGGCGAAATTGAACGGCCGTTGCACCATCTCGACGAGGCGGAACTTCATGTTGTCCCGCAGGTAGTCGAATCCGAACTCGTTATTGGTGCCGTAAGTGACGTCGCAGGCGTAGGCCGCCTGGCGCTCGGCGTCGCTGAGTCCGTGGACGATGCAGCCGACGGTCAACCCGAGGAAGGTGTAGATCTGGCCCATCCACTCGGCGTCGCGCTTGGCCAGGTAGTCGTTGACGGTGACCACGTGGACGCCCTCGCCGCGGAGCGCATTGAGATAGACCGCCAGCGTCGCCACCAGGGTCTTGCCCTCGCCGGTCTTCATCTCGGCGATTATGCCGCGGTGGAGGATGATGCCGCCGAGGAGCTGGACATCGAAATGGCGCTGGCCGAGGGTCCGCTTGGCCGCCTCGCGGACCGTGGCGAAGGCGTCGACTAGCAGGTCTTCGAGCGCCTCGCCGTCGACGGCGCGGCCGCGCAGCCAGTCGGTGCGGGCGCGCAGCGCGTCGTCGTCCAGCGCCTCGAGCTCGGGCTCGAGGGCGTTGATGGCGTCGACGTCCTTGTGAAGCGTCTTCAGGAAGCGGTCGTTGGCGGAGCCGAACAGCCGCTTGGCAATCGCCGCGAACATCCAGAGGGCCTATCGGGAAAAAGGGTCACAGCGCCGTTCGCCAAGAGATAGAGGGGGGCCACGCCCCTGTCAACGCGGGCGGTCAGCGTCGCGCCGCAGGCCGGGTCGATGCGGGGTCCCGACAGCCGTCCTTTGCACCCGTCGGGCCAATGTGACACAATGTAATGCGCCGTATCGCGCCGTCTGACACGCCGTTCGAGGCATGGGACATGGTCAGGGAAACCATTACGTTCCGGATCGACCAGGGCAAACGCGCCGAACTAGACCGTCTGGCGAAGTCGATCGATCGCGACCGCAGCTACGTCCTGAATGAAGCGGTGGATGCCTATCTCGACGTCCACGCCTGGCAGGCGGCCCACATCGAAGAAGGCCTGAAACAGGCCGAAGCCGGGGACTTCGCCGACGACGCCGAGGTTGCCGCAGCCTACGAGCGACTCCTTCGATAGCGAACTGCCGAAGTCCGAGCCTGGATGATTGACCCCGTGCTTCGAGACGCTTCGCTCCTCAGCATGAGGTCAATCATGTCAGCAGCTTGCCTCATCCTGAGCAGGCCCGAGGGGCCGTGTCGAAGGACGAGGCAGGCCCCTGGCACAGCGTTTTCGACAGCCATCCAAACGCAGACCTGAGCGCATCGGGTGCGCATCCGCTACACAAAACTGGCGTTGGCCGATCTGGAGGAAGCGGCAGCCTTCATCGGCGCCGACGATCCGACCGCGGCTCGCGAGGTTATCGTCCGACTGCGCACGGCCATCGACCGCCTCGCCGCGTTTCCGGACATGGGGAGGACGGGCCGCGTATCGGGAACCCGCGAGCTGATCGTTGCCGGGACGCCCTTCGTCGTCGCCTACCGGATTGCCGAGCGGACCATCGACGTCTTGGCCGTCATCCACGCCGCGCGTCGCTGGCCATCCAGCTTCTCGCCGTGACAATCGGCCCGTTGACCGCCCGGCAATCACGCCCTATTGGCGGTCTGAAGGTCCTCGCGCCCGGCGAAGGCATAGACGGGGAGGGTCGCCGCACGGCCGCGCATGTCGGCCTCGTGACGCGTCAAACAGGCCACGTCGACACCCGCGGCCTCGGCGACGATCTCCGAGACCACTGCGACACAGCCGAACTCCTTGGTCATGGCTTCGAGCCGCGCCGCCACGTTGACGTTGTCGCCGATGGCGCTGACGATCGGGGTGTCGGGCGGCCCCATGCTGCCGACGATCGCCTCGCCGCCATGGATGCCGATGCCGACGCGCAGGGGTTCATCCAGCTCGGCCTTCATGTCGGCGTTGAGCGCGTCCACGCGCCGCAGCATCTCGGACGCACCCTCGATGGCCTGGCGGCAGCCCTGCTCGAAACCCTGTTCGAGACCGTAAAGCGCCATCAGCCCGTCGCCGTTGAACTGGGCATAGTGGCCGTTGGTGACCGCCAGGGCCTCGGCCATCTCGGCGAAGAACCGGTTGAGCACGAAGACCACGTCGTAGGGCAGCCGCCTCTCGCCCAGGCGGGTGGAGCCACGGAGATCGATGAACAGGATGGCGACCCGCTGCTCGTGCCCTTCGAGGCCGCCACGGCGGCGGGCATCCCTGGCGCTGACGTCGGGCGGCAACAGAAGCTGGACGGTGACGTCACGCCGGGGCCGCACCTGACAGGCGAGCCTTACGTCCGCGCCGGCGTTTACCCCGGCGAGGACCATCGCTTCCTCGGGGGCAGCGGGTTCGAGGTCGTCGATCCCCTCCTTGACCCGGACTCGGCAGGTCGAACAGCGGCCCCGCCCGCCGCACAGCGAGGCGTGCGGGACTCCGTTCAGACGGCTGGCCCCGAGAATCGTCGCACCGACCGGTGCGGTTACGGCGCGGCCGCCGGCGTAGGCGATCCGGACGCGGCCATGGCGGGTGCGGTACCAGCGCCGGACTTCGCGGGCTGCGAGTACGGTTGCGAGAAGTCCGAGCAGGCCGCCGACGATGGTTGGCGGCAGTTCCGCGAGGGTCGCCACGCGATCGGTGTCGGCGTTGGCGAAGGCCCGCTCCTTGGCGGCGTCGAACCAGCCTGTCTGGACGGCGAGGGCGTTGACGGTGGCCACCGAACGGGCGAACCCGGCGAGGGCGAGCATCGGCAGCACCACCGCCGTCGACAGCAGGTAGGGCGCCCAGGCAGCGAACCACGGCCGGTGGCGCAGCCACGCGTAGACGCCGATGCCGAGGTGGCCCCAGACGAGGACCAGCAGGACACCCTGGAGGACGGCGCTGGTCGGGTCGATCAGCCACATGCTGCCGATGATGAACGGATAGTCGGCGTCGACGCCGGCCGTGCGCGGGACCACGCCCGAAAGCATGACATGGCGCACCAGGATGAAGGGGATGGCGAAGGCCAGCGCCAGGCGCACCCACTCCAGGGCCGGCAGCCGCAGATGGCTGCGTCGAAAGACGGCGTAGAACGCGTAGCCGAGGTGATAGGTCAAGGCCGCCGTGAGGACCACGGTGCCGGGGGGCGACCGCCACACCGCACCGAAAGCGCGGCGCGCGCCCTCGGCGGCCTCCAGCGACCATAGCCCGAGGGCGTGGTTGATGGTGTGGGTGAGCACGAACGAGGCGACGACCAGCGCGGCGGCGAGGTTGAGCCTGGCGGGTTTCATCGGGGCGGCGTTCGGCGCCAGAGCGCTCTAGAACCGGACCGACAGGCTGACGGCGCCGAAGCGATCGGGTTCGGACTGGCCGTCGAATTCCCGGGTGCGGTAGACGTGGCTGAAGGTCAGCCGCGCCGGCCCGTAGGCGATGGCGACACCGACCGGAAAATCGCCGACGAAGACCTTGCGGTCGACACTGTGGCTGGACGAGAAGGCGTTGCCGTCGAGGAAGATGTTGCACCCGACGACGCGTCCGCCGGCGCCGGCGAAGGCGTACCACACCAGCTTGCCGCCGGGATCGAAGCCGCCGAGACCGGAGAGGTTGGGGCGGATGTGCGGCGGGCCGAAATCGGCCTTAAGCCCCTGGCCGAGACGCACCATGACCCCGCCGGTCAATTCCGTCGAGACGTTGCCGAGACTGACACGGGCGTGGGGCAGCGCGTCGAGGGCGAGATCGCCGAGGGCAATGTCGCCCACCGTCAGCTCTGGCGTCCGCCACTTGCGCTCCAACACCAGCACCACGCCCGGCTCGTCGTCGAGCTGGTTGTCCCAGCCGTTGGGCCGGGGTGCGCCGACATTCCGGTGGACCAGCATCTGGGTTTCCTCGGCATACGAATGCGGGCCGACGATGCCGAGGTCGAGCTCCATGGTGTCGAGCACGTCGAACCGTTGGCCGAACAGGTTTTGCGCCGCCTCAACATGCAAGGACAGGCCGGCATAGAGCCAGCCCGCATAGGGCCGGTCGTCGGCGATCAGGCCCGTCGCCGAGATGTTCGCCGGCGTGAACATGCTCTGGCCGAGCGCAATGCCGACCCGGGCATCGGCGTATGTGTCGAACGGATAGAGGAACTCCAGCACATCGGCCGCCCACGGGATGTGCCAGCGCAGCCCCGGCGACACCCAGGCGACGCGGGTACCGTGGGTGTAATGGCGGTCGGTGTCGGCGATGCGGTCGTTCTCGAACTGGACGGTGAAGGTGCCGATTTCCTCCTCCGCCGCAGGCGTGCCCGGCGCGAGGACAATGGCGAGGCCGAGGACGGCTAGAACACGCTTCGCGGGAATGCCGATCATGGAGCCGCAAGCTACCGCGAGATCACGGCGTTTTGAAGGCCTTCTCGGCCGTGGGCGGCGGCCTGGGCAGGTGTCGCGCCGCCGTTGTCCTTGTGCCGCCGTAATCGATGTGCCATATGCCCGGGTAAGAGATAACACGCCCGAATCCGTGCCGCCGCGCGGCGCGCCTTCCTGGAAGGAACCGTCCCATGATCCGCTTCGCCGCCGCAGCCGCCGGCCTTGCCCTCATTTGCGCCGCCGTTGCGCCCGCCGCCGCCCAGGACGATCCGGTGATCGCCAAAGTGGACGGCGCGGAGGTGCGCCGTTCCGACGCGCTCCTCGTCCGCGGCCGGCTGCCGCAGCAGTACCAGCAGCTTCCCGCGGAAATGCTGATGCCGATGCTGACCAACATCGTCATCGATACCAAGCTGCTGGCCAACGCCGCCCGCAAGCAGGGTCTCGCCGACAACGCCGATGTGAAGGATCAGATGCGCCGGCTGGAGGAACTGGTTTTGGAGCAGGCGGTCCTGACCCGATACATCGAGGCGTGGCTGACCGACGAGGCGATACAGAAGCGCTACGAGGAATTCGTCGCCGAATCGGCCAAGAATGAGGAGGTGCACGCCCGCCACATCCTGCTCGAGCACGAGAGCGAGGCCAAGGAGGTGATCGCCGAGCTCAAGGGCGGCGCTGATTTTGCCGAACTGGCCAAGGCACGGTCGACCGGTCCGTCGGCGCCGCAAGGCGGAGACCTCGGCTTCTTCGGCCGCGGCGAAATGGTGCCGGAGTTTGCCAACGCCGCCTTCGCCCTGGAGGCCGGTGCGGTCTCCGAAGAGCCGGTGAAGACCGATTTCGGCTGGCACGTCATCAAGGTCGAGGAACGGCGGAGCGCCGCGCCGCCGCCGATCGAGGCCGTCGCCGACAGCCTGCGGGGCGACCTCGCCCAGCGGATCCGCGCGGCCTATGTGGAGGAACTCCGCAACGCCGCCACCATCGAACGTTTCGAGCCGGAACCGCCGGCGGCGAGCGGGGGCGGCGCCGCATCCGAAGGCGACGACAAGCCGAAGGAGTAGGGACCCGGGCGAGCCTTCGTTCCGATCTTCAGACGGGTAACGCCCCGCCGTCCTCCGTTGCGTGGATCGGCGATTGCCGTTACACACCGGCCCATGGCCGCGACCAAGGTTTCGCCGCTGGCGCCCGAGCGCTTTCCCGAGATGCCCGTCGTCTACGGCGTGCGGCTGGCGACGCGCGCCTGCGGGCTGCGCTACGTCGGCCGCGACGATGTGCTGTTCGTCGAAATGGACGAAGGCACCACCGTCGCTGGCGTGTTCACCCGCTCGACCACCGCCGCGCCGCCAGTGGACTGGTGCCGCAACGCGCTGGCCGGCGGGCAGGGCCGGGCACTGGTGGTCAATGCCGGCAATGCCAACGCCTTCACCGGCGAAGAGGGCCTGCGCACGGTCGAGCGCAGCGTCCGTGCCGCCGCCGAACTCCTGGACTGCCGGCCGAGCCGGGTGTTCGTCGCCTCCACCGGTGTGATCGGCGAACGCTTGGACGACACCAAGATCACCGGTGCCCTGTCGGCGATGAAGAATGATCTCGCCCCCGGCAACTGGGAGGCGGCGGCCCGCGCCATCGGCACCACCGACACCTTCCCCAAGGGCGCGACGCGGTCGGTCACCCTCGGCGGCGTCGAGGTGACCGTCGCCGGCATCGCCAAGGGCTCTGGGATGATCGCTCCGAACATGGCGACCATGCTGGCTTTCGTGTTCACCGACGCGGCGGTGCCGGCGCCGATCCTTCAGGCGGTCCTGGAGGACGCAAACGAGCGCTCGTTCAACCGCACCACCGTGGACGGCGACACCTCGACCTCGGACACTCTTCTGCTGTTTGCCACCGGCCGCGCCGGCAACATCCCGCTGATCGGCCCCGACGATCCGGACTTCGACGTGTTCCGCGCTGCCGTCCGCGAGGTCTGCCTGGATCTGGCCCATCAGGTGGTGCGCGACGGCGAGGGCGCCAGCAAGTTCGTCACGATCACCGTCACCGGCGCCGAGGACAGCGGCGCGGCCAAGCGTATCGGGCTTGCGGTGGCCGACTCGCCGCTGGTCAAGACCGCCATCGCCGGCGAAGACGCCAACTGGGGCCGCATCGTCATGGCCGTCGGCAAGTCGGGCGAGGAAGCGAGCCGCGAGGACATGGCAATCCGCATCGGCGGCCATGCCGTCGCCGAGCAGGGCTCGGCCGTTCCCGGCTACGACGAGGGCCCCATCGCCGCCCACATGCGCGGCGCCGAGATCGACATCGCCATCGATGTCGGCGTCGGCGACGGCGAGGCGACGGTGTGGACCTGCGACCTCACCCACGGCTACATCGACATCAATGCCGACTACCGGACCTGAGCGCGGCGAATCGACGACCTTGTTCGGCGGTTCGCCGGTCAAGCCCGCGCGGCGCCTGAGCGAAACCGCCGTCGCATGGATCGGCCGCGAGGCCGATCCATTGGCGGGGCGGTAGGGTCGGCCGTTCTCCGATGGCGGTCACGGGGCCCGACACCACCTGCCTGCAGTTCGAGACGCGGAAGCCCGAGCGGCCGCTGCCGATGATGCTGGTCGCCGCGGTGGCGATGGTCGACGTCGACGGGCGGGTGCTGGTCGGCCAGCGCCCCGACGGGAAGGCGATGGAAGGCCTGTGGGAGTTCCCCGGCGGCAAGGTCGCCGACGGCGAAACGCCGGAGGCGGCGGTGGTGCGCGAGCTGGCCGAGGAACTGGGCGTCGACATCACCGAGAGCTGCCTCGCGCCGATCGCCTTCGCCTCCCACGCCTACGACGACTTTCACCTGTTGATGCCGCTCTATGCCTGCCGGGTGTGGAAGGGGACGCCGACCGCGCACGAGCACGCGGCACTGAAATGGGTGCGGCCGGTGGACCTCGCCCGCCTGCCCATGCCGCCCGCCGACGCGCCGCTGGTGGCGATGCTCCGGGATCTGCTGTAGCGGGAGTTCGCAGGGAGGCCCGGCCATGAGGACGATCGCGACAGTGCTGCTCGCCGCCGTCGTGCTGGCTGCCGGCATCGCAGACGGTTTCGCCCAGGGCCGCGGCGGCAAGGGCAAGCGCCGCGAGGCCCGTGCGCCCTATGCCTACTTCGAGGCCAAGGGCCTGTTCCCGACGAGCCTCGTCGCGGCGTTCCCGGCCGGCGTGACGTGCCCGGGCGTCGCCTCGCCTTACGGCTCGAAGACCCGCTACGACGGCAGCCCGCGCAACAACCCCCACCACGGATACCACAACGGCCTCGACATCTCGCTGCCTGTGGGCACGCCGCTGCTCGCCATCGCCGGTGGCACCGTTGTCCACAAAGGGACCGCGGGGCAATTGGTCGGAAGCTTCGTCTGGCTGCACGTGGCGCCCGCCGACAGCGGCCTGCCGGTGCACGTGTTCGCCCGCTACCAGCACCTGGACCGGCCGTCGCCTCTCGCCGTCGGCGTCCAGGTGGCGGCCGGCCAGGAGATCGGGGTTTCCGGCAAAACCGGCACCACCGGCGGCCACTTCGGCGCCCAGGGCTATCCGCACCTGCACATCGCGCTCTACGTAGGCGACGGTCCCGAGTTCACGATCAAGGGACCGATGCTCGGCCCGAAGAGCTTGAACTACCTGGACCCGCTGGGCTTCTACCTGCCGCGTCCGGTCGACGCCATCGACAACCACACCCTGCGGGACCTGCCCGACATAAAGAAGACCATCCTTGTGCCAGCGCGGACCTCCGACGGTACCACCGTGCCGGTCGGCAGCAAGATCGTTTGGCCCGTCGCCTGCGCCGCCGAATAGGGCGCGTCGATCAGTCCAGCGCGCCCAACCCGCCGAAGGCGATAAAATCCTCCAACCAGTGGGCGGCGATGAGCGGCCACAGGCTCTTGAGGCGCAGGTAGGCCGCCATGTAGATCAGGCCGACGGCGAAGGTGTAGAGCAGGCGGGGCACGCCGCTCGCCCAGTGCATGAGCGAAAACGCCAGCGCTGAGATCACCACGATTTGCAGCGGCGAGCGGCCGGCGTCTTCCAGCCAGCGGAGAGCGAGCTTGCGGAACACGAGCTCCTCGCTTAGCGCCACTGCAAACACGCCCAGCGTCAGGTCGAGCCACATCAGCGTCGGATCGTCAATCGCCGGAAACGCGAACAGCCCGCCCAATCCGGTCGCGGCAACGAACGGCACCTCGATCAAGTAGTAGGAAAGCCGTCCAAGTGCGAGAAGCACGGCAATCGCTATGAGAGCGAACCAGGGGGACGCGGGCACGTCCGGGCGCGCGAGGACGATGCCCCGCGGAAGCGCCCACAGGAAACAGAGCGCCAGCACCAGCGCCCGGGTTCCGTAGTCGACCAGATAAACGCCATATCCGCCATCGGCGGCGATGAAGCCGAAGTCGTTGACGAAAAACGGCGCCGCCAACACCATGAAGGCGGCCGCAGAGTTTCGGCTGTCGGTCATCAGGGGTGGCTCCGCGGGACTGGCTCTCGGCGCATACCCGGTCAGCTTATGCGAAAGCCGTCCGCCCTGCCCAGGGCCGCGACGGCGCGGAACCGGGGCGGGTCATCCCCCGTTCACTTGCCCGCCCCCGGCACCACCGTTACAGTCGCCGCGCCGCCATCAAAAGGACACCTGTCATGTCGACCATCGAACGGGTCGAGGACCTGGAAGCCCTCTACGGGGTTCCGGGGGAGGCCTCGACGGTCAAGGAAATCGACCGCATCATCCCCGAATACCGGGCGTTCATCGATGCCTCGCCCTTCGTCGCCATGGCGACGGTGGGGCCGGAGGGTCTGGACTGCTCGCCCCGCGGCGACCTCGCCGGGTTCGTCCGCGTCCACGACGAGCAGACGCTGATGATGCCCGAGCGCAAGGGCAACAACCGAGTCGACTCCTTGCGCAACATCGTCCGCGATCCGCGGGTGGCGCTGCTGTTCCTGGTGCCGGGCTCGGGGACGACGCTCCGCATCAACGGTTGCGCCCGGGTCGACACGGACGCCGACCTCTGTGCCTCGTTCGTCGTCGACGGCAAGGCGCCGCGCTCGGTCGTCGTGATGACCGTCGAGGCGATCTATTTCCAGTGCGCCCGGGCGATCATCCGCTCGGGCATCTGGAACCCGGAGAGCCAAGTCGAACCGGGCAGCCTGCCGACCCCTGGGGACATCCTCGCTGCGGTTTCCGACGGCCGCGTCGGCGGCAAGGCCTACGACGACGAATGGCCGGAGCGCGCCGCCAAGTCCATGTGGTGACGCGGTGCGGGCGGGGGCTTGCACCGGCAAGTCACAGTCCCATGTTTGGGCGTAAGCCAATCAACGGAGACCGGGAATGCAATACCTGCACACCATGGTGCGGATCGGCGACGTCGATGCGTCGCTGGACTTCTACTGCAACAAGCTGGGCCTGAAGGAGGTCCGCCGCCACGAGTCCGAGGGCGGGCGGTACACGCTGATCTTCCTCGCCGCGCCCGAGGACGTGGATCGCGCGAAACAGGACGCGGCGCCGCTCCTCGAGCTCACTTACAACTGGGACCCGGAGGAGTACACCGGCGGACGCAACTTCGGGCACTTGGCGTTCCGGGTCGACGACATCTACGCCACCTGCCAGCGGCTGATGGACGGCGGCGTCACCATCAACCGTCCGCCCCGCGACGGCCGCATGGCCTTCGTCCGCTCCCCCGACGCCATCTCCATCGAGCTGTTGCAGAAGGGCGACGCCCTGCCGCCGGCCGAGCCCTGGGCGTCGATGCCCAACACCGGATCGTGGTGAGGGGACGCGCCGGCAGCCCGAAGAGGTAGTTTCGAGGCCATCCCGTGAAGCACCTGATTCTTTCGTCTCTGGCCCTGATCGTGTCAGGCGCGGCCGTCGCCCAGCACAGCCACACGCCGCCATCGCCCTACGCTGGCGAAGACGCACGCGCGATCAAGAGCCTCTCGGACGACGACATCGCCGAACTCCGACGCGGTGGGGGTTGGAGACTGGCCAAGGCGGCGGAACTCAATGGGCTGCCGGGACCCGCGCATCTCCTGGAGCTGAAAGACAAAATCCCGCTTTCCGCCGAGCAGGTTTCCGCCATCGAGCGGATATTCGAGCGCATGCGGGCCGACGCCATCGCCGAGGGGGAACGCCTGATCGCGAGGGAGTGGGTGCTGGAGGAGGGCTTCCGTGCGCGGTCCGTGACGGAGGACGGCCTGCGCGCGTTGTTGCGGGATATCGGGGAAAGCCGATCGGCGCTCCGCTACATCCACCTCACCGCCCACCTCAGCGCATCTGCCGTGTTGTCGGTCCAGCAAGTCGCTCGTTACAACGCGCTACGCGGTTATCGCTCTGATCCCTGGGCGACAGTGCCCGAAGGGCACGATGCGGCGCTGTGGCGAAAGCACCAAGGCTGCGAGTGACGGTTGCCGGCACTGGCCTCAGCCATCGCTCCCTTCGTCGGCGAGGCGCTTCAGCGCCTTGGCGCTGATCTCGAAGATACGGGCCTGGACGTCGCGGGCGCCCAGGCGTTCGTAGAAGGCGATCGCGCTCGTATTGGAGTCCAGCACGCCCCAGGTCATCGAGACGGCGCCGCGTGTCTTCGCCGTTCGCGCCAGGGCGGCCAACAGCGCCTGCCCGGTGCCCCGGCCCCGCGCCGCGTCGTCCACATAGAGGTCGAGCAGCAGCACACCCGGCCCGGCGCGGTCGGAATCGTAGAAATCCTGGAAGTAGGCGTAGCCGACCGGCAGGCCATCGGCCTCGGCGATCAGTGCCTCGAACAGCGGCGCCGACCCGAAGGCGTCGCGGCGCACGGTGTCCGCCGAATGCACCCCGCCCGGCAGCCCTGTCGCCACGTTCAGGCGGTTGACCATGGCGGCGAGGGCCTCGGCGTCGGCTTCGCGGGCGGGCCGGACGATCACGTGACCGGCCATCTAGGTCGGTTCCGGATGTGAGTCCAAAACGCTCCGGACCCTCGGTGCGATCACTTTCGTAATCCCAGGCCGTGACGCTTCGCAATCTCAGCGATCACGGGCCCGAATCGGATGTCGGACAATTTCTCGAACAGCGCGAGCATGGATTGGACTCGCCTTCCTTGGCAGCCACCGATCTTTTCGATATCCGACTCCAGTTTCGATCGTACTCTTTTCTTAAATGAAACCACTCTTTCGAGGGCATCATCCTCGCTTGTGCCCGGCGATTTATTCATAATGTGTTCGACGAGCAGGCCCGCAGTAACGGACTCGTGATGCATAAATACCTTTTCTTTGTCAGAGATGTTATGAGGATCACTGTCCAAGCAAACGTTATATGTTTCCCCAACTATTGCAAACAACGAGAACAACTCTTGAGGAGGGAGTTCGGAAACATTCTTCCCGCTTTGTGCTGAAGCGACTGATGCCACAGCGCAAAAAAAAGCAGCCACAATCGACATACCAATTGATCTTTGGCGCCAGCGCATCACCGTCCTCCTAAAACCCATTTACACCTTCGCCGTCATCAGCAGCGCCTCGCCGGCGTACTGGATCAGCGGATGGGGGATCACAGGGCGGCTGTCGACGACGGTGAAGCCCTCGCGCTTGTAAAGGCGCAGCGCACCGGTGTTCTGGGCGAAGACGATCAGGCTCAAGGTGTTGAAGCCGCGTTCGCGGGCCTGCTGGCGGGCGACGTCGAGGAACGTGGAGCCGAGACTTCGGCCCTGGTGTTCCGGCTCCGCGGCGACGCCGCAGATGTACCAGCTTCCCGGTACTTCCAGCGCCGCGTAAGGGGCGAGGGGGTCGTTGGAGTCGGCGTCCGCATCCTCGCCAGCAGGGGTTTCGTCCGTCTCCTGGGGAATCGCAAACGTCACCAGCATGCCGATGATCGCGCCGCCTTCTTCGGCGACGACGCAGTTCTGGTAGCTGAAATCGGTGTTCTCGCGGGCATAGCGCTGCTCGCCGATCTCGATGGGGCTGAGCCCGGGATAGTCGTTGGCCTTCGTCGTCCACACCAGAACGGACACTCCCGCCGAGGCCAAAGCGAACAGCTCGGCGATGCGCCGGCAGTCGCCGCTGGCCGGAACGGCGGGACGAGGTCGATCACTCCTTGGCCCCGAGGCGGACGATATAGGCGATGAGGTTCTCGATCTCCTGGCGGCCGAGGCCGAGGGGCGGCATGCCGCCATGGGGCTCGACGAGGAAGGCACGCAGGCGCTCGGGCGAGCCCGCAGCGCGGGCCATGGCGGCGAAGGGCAGTGCCTTGTCGTCGGCACGGTTCCTCCCATCGACCAAATGGCAGGACGAGCACCAGGTTACCGCCAGGTCTTTGCCGGCAATGGAATCGCCGGCCGCCCCGGCGTCCGAAACCGCCGCGAAAACCAACACTGCCGCCAGCCAGGTGATGCGCGCCATGGGGTCCTCCCGTGATCGACTCCGGCACACAGAAGCGCCTCCGTCCCGGCGGGGTCGAGGGGTCCGTCGCCGCGTTTCGCCGCCGCCGCGGGTCTGGTAGGTTGCCGGGCCGCGACAACCGGGAGGCACGCATGTCCGAGGCCGACGCCGTCACCGCCGCCGTCATCATCATCGGCAACGAGGTGCTGTCGGGGCGCACCCGCGACGCCAACCTCGCCTACCTCGGCAAGGCCCTGGACGCCGCCGGCGTGCGGCTGCGCGAGGCCCGCGTCATCCCCGACGACGCCGAGGTGATCGTCGAGACGGTCAACGAATGCCGCGAGCGGTTCGGCTACGTGTTCACCACCGGCGGCATCGGCCCCACCCACGACGACATCACCTCGGCCTGCGTCGCCCGGGCGTTCGGCGCGACCCTGCACCGCAATGCCGAGGCCGAGGCGCTGCTGCGCCGGCACTACCGGCCAGAGGATGTCAACGAGACACGCCTCAAGATGGCCGACGTCCCCGAGGGCGCGACGCCGATCGCCAACCCGGTGAGCGCGGCGCCGGGGTTCCAGCTTGGCAATGTGTTCGTGCTGCCCGGCGTGCCGCGGATCATGCAGGCGATGTTCGAAGGCCTGCGCCACCGGCTTGCCGGTGGCGCGCCGATGGTCTCGACGACTGTCGCCGCGTTGGTCACCGAGGGCGCCGTCGCCGCCGGCCTCGCCGAGGCGCAAGCCGAACACCCGACGGTCGAGATCGGCAGCTATCCGTTCGTCCGCGACGGCCGGCTGGGAACGAGCCTGGTGGTGCGGGCGCCCGACGCCGCTGCCGTCGAAGCGGCGGCGGTTGCCGTCGAAGCTGCGGTCCGCGCCGCCGGCGGCGAACCCATGCGCGAGGACGGCTGAGCATCCTCACTCCTGCACGTCCCTTGCCGTCTGTCCTCTGCGGTACTACATTTTAGGGACCGGGCCAAGGCAACCGCCCGGTCAGCCGATTGTCCGGCCAAACGTTGCCCCGTGTCTTCGGACGAAGGGGTGTACCATGGACGGAAATCGGTTTTTCTTCGGCATCAACGGATCGGACGGCGAGGTTCGCGCGGCCGCGCGGATCGGCGGCGGGCAGTGGCCAGCGGTCATTACGGCGGCGCGCGACGTTCTCCGCCGATGGTCCGCGCGGACCCGCCAGCGCCGCGCGCTCGCGCTCCTCGACGGGCGCCTGGTCGCCGACATCGGCGTGGGCCCCGGCGAGGCGAGGCGGGAGGCCGGCAAGCCGTTCTGGCGGCGCTGAGTGTGGTCGCCGACCTGCTTCGACACGGCGCTCACGCGCCTGCTCAGCATGAGAAATTGGGGTGAAGGCGCCTACTCCCCTCATCCTGAGCAGCGGCGAAGCCGCATGTCGAAGGATGTTCCGACCCGTTGCAGACAGCACAGGTTGGCTACGGGCCTGCTTCGGCGCCGCGGAGCCATCTGATTGGTTCCATAGGGTCGGAAAGCGCTCTAGTATTCCCTCGCCGGCTCCGGCCGGCAGCTTTCTTGACACGCCAGGCACCGCGGCGAACCTGGGATATTGCCGCGGGACCGCCGCGACGCTGGCGGGAACGCCCACCGGCGGCATCGGAAAAGGGCGCGCGGATCATGGACGTCCGACACCCGACGGACACCGCGGCAACGGCGCTGGTCCGCCTGCGCCAGGGCGAGCACAAGGGCTGGGACGCCTGGTGGATCGAGCGCGGGCCGCTGGCCCTGGTGCTGGCGCCGCAGCCCGGGTGGACCGACGACCTGCCGTTCCTCGACCGGGGCCGGTGACGGCGCCGCCGCAGCAGGCTGAGCATCGGCTTCGGGACGTGGCTCGGCGGGCGCAACCGCGGATTCCGGAATCGGTGGCCGCTGGACGCCGCTGGTCTGGGACGCGGCACGGGTCCAGCGCGAAACGGCCTCGGCGATGGCGAAAACCGACAGGGCGGCGAAGAACGCGATGACAATGTTCGTCGGATCCGGGCGGGTATCGCGGAAGAACAGAAGCCCAGTTTCAGTCACGAACGCGAGCGCCGCCGCGCCGACTCCGGCTGCCCAGGCCCCTGCGTAAGACGTGTTCCCCCGGACCCGGCCCGCCACCCACATCCATGCGAGCAGACCGGTGGGTGCGAACAAGATCGCGCGGGTCACGGCACTGAACATGGCCTTTTGCTCAGTCGTGAAGTAGTGGTAGTAGAACGGCAGGAAGTTGATTGATGCGAGGCGGTCGAGCCCCTCCTCGATGCCCAGCCATCCGCCCGCCTGCCACCCGCTGAGGGCGATGACGAGCACGGCATAAGGAATGAAGCCGACCAAGGCCGCGGGCCGCATCCAAGGCAGTAGTCCGGCGAGCGGCAGTTGGGCGGCAATACGAAGGCCGACGTAGCCAGCGACAAGTCCGACGGCCCGCGTGACGACCGAGGCGCCCTGCACGACGCCGGAGGCGATGAATATCTGAAAGAACTCGACGGCGAACCCGATGAGCAATCCCTGAAGGACAAGCGTACGCCAGGGCGTTGCCGCGGTTCGGGGGGCGCATCAAAGCGATGAGGACGCCCAGAGGCATCATTGCCGCGATTTCGATGACGAACTTGACAGTGCATCGCAAGCCGCTCTCGCAAGCGTTGCCGGCGATCGCCAACCCGATCCCGCTGCTCGTCAGTTTCCACTCGATCTCGGACCACGAAACCAGGAAGTCGTACGGAAACATGGCCAAGGCGAAGTAGGCCACCAGGTAGATCACGATCGCCGCGCGGATGGCGGCCGTGCCGCCGTCCGAGATCGAGCGCATGAGGCTCAGCAGCTTCGGCCCCTGGGAGAACCAGAGGGCGGCGCCGATGAGTGAGCCAACAATCTCGGCTCCCAAGTCGTTGAGCGACACCGTCCGAAGCGGGAAATACAACTGCGTGAACTCGACACCGATGGCGATCGCCGTCCCCAGCACGAAGGCGATCAAGCAGCCGAAGGCCCGGCCTGTTCTCTTGGCGCTGGACGACAAGGCGCCCGAGAGAAGGAACCCGATCGGGACGTAGAGGACGCAGTTGGCCACCCAGTCCGCCCGCTTCATGACGCCGAGCGCTAGGTATGGCGTCTCGAGGAACTTCTGCCAGGCGTCTCCAAGAGGGAGCGCGTGGAACTCGAAAGGAAGCAGGCTGCCGTAAATGATGAAGCCCGCGTAGATCAGGGCCAGGGCGATCAAACGCGATCGGGTCGATCGCAAACCCGACGCCGAGTCCGGATCGAGCGGCACGGCTTGTTCCGAATGGAGGAACCGGGACGTGCTCCAGTTTGTCCGGCGCTCCAGTTCCCCGGTCATTGGCCCTGTTCCTTCCCCTTCAGCAGCTTCGAACGGCTTGGCACGACGGCGACGTCGCCGACGCGCCACTCTGTACAGTCGCCATACATCCGACAAGGCGTTTTTCGAACCCGACGCGTGCCAGGGAATGGTCGGAGCCGACGTCGTTCGACGCCGTCGCCGAAATCATCGACTGGTTCATCGACGGCTGCCAGACACGTGACACGCTGGCACCCCCGCATAGCGCGGAGGCGGCGCTGGGCGCCGGCTTCGGAACACGCGCCGTCGTCGACACACCGCTCAGGCTCCGCGCCGGTCACATGGTGTTCCTCAGCATGGTTGCGGAGCGGAGCGGCACCGACGTGTCCCGGACCACTCGACAGATCATCGATCAGTTCGCGGCCGGTCTTTTGAAGCTGACACACGCGCCTCCGCCGGTGATCCGATCGGCGGTGCTTTGCGTATCCAGGATGCCCCCGCGACGAGCGCCCCATGGGTGTCGTCGCACGGCCTCCGGGGTACACCCCCTCCTCCCCGTACCCCGGGGCCGATGCCCCGCCTGTCCAGCGGCCCTTGGCGCGAGACTCGACGCTGAATTCTTGCGAATCTTGCGCTGTAGAGAGAATGGAAGGGGATGGCGATGACCGCGCTTACCATCACTCCCATCTACGCCGGCGTCGCGGCGTTGGTGTTCGTCGCGTTGTCCGTGCGGGTCGTTCGTTTCCGGCGGGTGAGCCGGGTCAGCGTCGGCGACGGCGGAGACGAGGATCTGGCGCGTCGGGTCCGCGCTCACGGCAATTTCGCTGAATACGTTCCCATCGCGCTGATCCTCATGCTCGTCCTCGAGTTAGGGGGCGTGGCAGGCTGGATGATCCATGTGATGGGGTCGGCGCTGCTCGCCGGCCGGCTCGTGCATGCCTGGGCGATGACCGCGCGCAACGGCGCCGCGCGCGTCGCCGGCATGGCGGTGACCTTCGCCGTACTGGTCGTCGGCGCGGTCCGATGTCTGTGGATGGCGGCAGGTACTGTGAGCTAGGTGCCTTACGTCTGCCAATGCGGCGGTTCGGGCCAGAGAACGAACAGGGCTCCGACGCCGATGGTCCAGGCGACGATCATCAGCATGAACTGGATGTCGGCGTGGTAGGCGCTGCGCAGGCGCGGATCGAACCCGCGCAGGACGGTCAGATCGGCGACCTGGGACAACACCGGGCGCGCGACCATGGCGACGACGAAAAAGCACAGCCCCGCGTTCAAGCCGTGATCGTAGCCTGCCTTGAGGCTGCACAACCCGGTCAGAAGCGCGAAGGCAATGTGCATGGGCCGCCCCCTCTGGGACGAATCCGGCCGGAGTGAGCCGCGGATGGCGGGGGGTATGCCCTCACTTCTTCGGGCCGAGACGCACTCCGATCCTGTCAGCGTCAATTGTACTGCTCGAAAACGGCCTCCGGCAACGATCCGGGCCGATAGGGCCCCGATGATCCGCCGAACTCCGGAGACAAAACCGATCCGCCGGCATCGGCTTGCTGATCCATCGGCGGCGTCCGAGAAGCCGGGCGATGCGGGTTGCGGGTGCTCGTGCGCCTGATATGCTTTTCTGGCCGAGGAGGGGGACGACAATCACGTCATGGCGCTTTCACCAGTGAAAGTAGCACGAAACCGCCGTCGGACAGGACGACGGCCGCACGTCCGCATCGGCCGGACGCGGGCACAGGCGCACCTTTGCAAGCCCTTCGCCATCCTTCTGATTTTGCTGATCGCGTGCGTTTCGGGACCGTCACCCGGTGCGGGCGCACCGACGGCCGCGGACGTGCGCCAGGCGATCGAATCCGTCTACGAAGCAGACAACTACCAGAAGAGCTTCCCCACGCCGGAACCGACGACGCGGCTCCAGAAGATCGAGCCGATCGAGCTGCCGGACATGAGCGGCATCCCCGATGCCGCCCGCGTCCTGTTGTGGATCATCGCCGGTGGGGCCGTCGTGCTGGGCCTCATGTGGGTGGTCAACGAGATGCCCCGGTGGACGCGTTCGGTCCACGACCCCTCCGAGATGGCGGGTCCCGAGGATGCGGGGTACGATGGCGATCCTCTGCCCGACGACACCGAGCACCTCGCGCGTCAAGGACGGTACGCCGAGGCCGTGCACGTCCTGCTGCTGAACGCGCTGGACAGGATGCTTGAGCGGTCCGACGAACAGTTCTCACCGTCGCTGACCAGCCGCGAAATCCTGTCTCGACCCGATATCGCCGGCAGCGCGCGGACCGCCCTTGGAGTCCTGGTCGACAGCGTCGAGCGGACCCTGTTCGGCGGGCGCCCGGCGACCGAGGCGGACTACCGGCGGTGCCGCGCCAGTTTCGATGAATTCGCGGCGGAGGCCGCGGGGCGGCCGGCGTGAGCGACCGCAATCCGCTGATGGGCCGGCGCACCGTGGTCTGGCTGCTTGCCGTGGGACTCGTCTCGGTTTCGGTGGCCACCTACTTCACCATCTTCGGTTCGGGTGCACCAAAGCTTGAAACGTCGGGGACGAACAGCTTCTCGGTGTCGGCGGTCGGGCACCGGGCCTTCGTGTCGATGTTGCAGGAACTCGACATTCCGGTCCTTGTCAGCCGGCGCGATACGTCGGGGAAATCGGACCAATCCGTGCTGGTGATCGCCGAACCGCTCGCCGACCCTTTGACCTTGCAGCGGTTGAGGGAGGTGGTCGACGTCTCGTCGACCGTGCTCGTCGTGCTGCCGAAATGGCGGCCGTACCCCGACGGCGCCAATCCGGCGTGGATCTCGACCGCCGTGCCGCTACCGCGATCGGCGTTGCTCCGAGTGTTGGACAACGTCTACGACTACCACGCCGCAATCATTCGTCCGCGACGGCAGGTGTCGTGGGTGCCTTCGCGCTTCGGCATCATACCGGACATCGATCGTCCGCAGTTCATCCGCTCCAAGTATCTCGATCCCCTTATCGCCAGCGATCAGGGAATTCTCCTCGGCGAGCACCATAAACCTGGACAGGCGCGAGTCTGGGTCCTGTCCGATCCCGATCTCCTCGCCAACCACGGACTGCACCGCGGCGACAATGCCGCCCTCGTGGCGCAGGTGATCGAAGCGTTGCGGACGTCTGCGCCCGTTCCGTTCGGCGGCGCCACAGTCGTCTACGACGAGACCCTTCACGGCCTTGCCCGCGACCCCAGCATCCTGCGCGAGTTGTTCCGATTTCCGCTCGTCCTCGCGCTGCTGCATGCCGGCGCCGCCGTTCTTGTCCTGTTGTGGTCGGCGTCGGGCCGCTTCGGTTCGCCGGTTCCGGCGCCGGCACCGCTCAGGGCGGGCAAGCGCGAGCTGATCGACAATGTCGCCTCCCTGCTGCAATTCGGCGGGCATACGAGGGACACCTTCAACCGTTACTTCGACACCACGTCCCGGGACGTCGCCCGGCGGCTGCACGCGCCGCGGGACCTGGACGACGGCGCCCGCGCAATGTGGCTGGACCGGATCGGCGAATCCCGCGGACTCGCGACGAGCCTGACCGCCGTCCGCGACGCAATCGAACAACCCGCCGGACCGATGCCCGAGGAGCAAAAGGCGCTACGCGCGGCACGGCACCTCTATCGTTGGAAACAGGAAATGCTTCATGGACCTCGAGACCGTTCGAGCGATCGGCGAAGGACTTAGAACCGAGATCGGCAAGGCCGTGGTCGGGCAGGATGCGGCCGTCGACCTGATGATGGTGAGCCTGCTTTCGGAAGGTCACGTCCTTCTGGAGGGCGTCCCGGGCACGGCAAAAACGCTGCTGTCTCAGACGTTCGCGGCGGCGCTGTCGCTGCGGTTCGGGCGCATCCAGTTCACCCCGGACCTGATGCCCGGCGACCTGCTCGGCACCAACCTGTTCAACTTCCAGACCAACACGTTCACGCTGACCAAGGGGCCGATCTTCACCGAGCTTTTGCTCGCCGACGAGATCAACCGGACGCCGCCGAAAACCCAGGCCGCGCTGCTGCAGGCGATGAACGAACGCGCCGTCACCATCGATGGAGTCAATCACGACCTCGGCGAGGGCTTCATGGTCATCGCCACCCAGAACCCTATCGAGCAGCAGGGCACCTATCCGCTTCCCGAGGCACAGCTCGACCGGTTCCTGTTCAAGGTCGTCATCGACTACCCGGCCCGTGACGAGGAACGGGCCATCGTCGTCCGCCACGGGCACCGCACGACGATGCCGCGGTTCGACGATCTCGGCATCCAGCCCGTGGCGAACCTGGAGACATTGCAGGCGGTCCGGGCCTTCGTCGCCGGCATCCGGCTGTCGGACGAGATCGTCGACTACGTCGTCGATCTGATCCGCACGACCCGCGAGCACCCGGCGCTGCAGTTCGGGGCCTCGCCGCGCGCCGCCAACATGCTGGCGACATCGGGACGTGCTCATGCGGCGTTGCGCGGGCGCGACTACGTCATCCCGGACGACATCAAGACCCTGGCGAGCCCCGTGCTCCGGCATCGCGTCGTCATGGCGCCCGGTGCCGAGATCGAAGGGCTCGACGCCGACGGGGTCATCGCCCAGATCGTCGACCAGACGGCGGCCCCGCGCTGATGCGTCCGACCCGCCGCGCGGTGGTGTTGTTCATGGTCGGCGTGCCGGCGTCGGTCGTCCTGGTCATCGCGACCCCGGACCTGTGGGCGTTTGCGTTGGCCATTGTCGGCGGCGCCGCGCTGTTGGTCGGTCTCGACGCCGTACTGGTGTTGCCCAAGCGCCGCCTGTTCTGCGAGGTGCACACGCCGCCAGTCCTCTACGTCGGTGACGCCGACGATCTGATCATCGATTTCCCGGCGACGCGGTGGTCCTATCCGGCCCGTGTCGAGGTGCTGTGCGATGTCGGTGGCAGCGTTCTCCGCCCGCCGCCGCTCTCCGCCGACGCGCTGCCCGATGCGCCAACCGAGCTGGCGGTTCCGCTCGTCGCCGAGCGCCGCGGAACGGTCTCCATCGACAGGTTGTGGCTGCGGTGGTCGGGGCCGTTCTCGCTGATGGCCCAGCAGCGGACGGACGCGCTGGAACGCGAAATCGCGGTTCTGCCCAACGTGAGGGCGGTCCGGTCGGCAGCCTTGACGTTCGAGTCCCGCAACGCCTTCATCGGGCTCAAGGTGCAGTCCATGCACGGCGAGGGATCGGACTTCAATTCGCTGCGGGACTACGTGGCCGGGCTCGACCACCGCTGGATCGACTGGAAGCATTCGGCCCGCCACCGGCGGCTGGTGTGCAAGGAGTTCCAGGCCGAGGCCAATCACAACGTCATTCTGGCCGTCGACACCGGGCAGTTGATGAGCGAGCCGCTCGACGGCATTCCGAGGCTGGATCATGCCGTGAATTCGGGTCTGGTGCTGGCCTACATGGCGCTGAGGACGGGAGACCGGGTCGGCGTTTTCGGGTTCGACGCGAACGTCCGTCTGTATGCCGATCCCATCGCCGGTGTGCAGGCGTTCCACCGTGTGCAGCAGGCGTCGGCGCGCCTCGACTACCACCGCGAGGAAACCAACTTCACCCTCGGACTCGCCAATCTGAGCGCGCGCCTCGCCCGCCGCTCGCTGGTCATCCTGTTCACCGAGTTCGTCGATACCGTCACCGCCGAGTTGCTGATCGAGAACGTCCAGCGGCTGGTTTCACGCCACCTGGTGCTGTTCGTCACGTTCCAGGACAGCGGGCTTTCGGCGCTGGCCGACGCCCCGCCAAGGCGCTTCGACGACATCGCGCGAGCCGTCGTCGCCGACGAGTTTATCCGCGACCGCCTCGTGGTGTTCGAGCGTCTGCGGCGCCTCGGCGTGCTGTGCCTGGACGCGCCGACGGGGCCGGTCGGCATCGACCTGGTCAACCGGTATCTCGCGGTCAAGCGCCGCGAGATGATTTAGCGGTCCGCCGCGCGATGACCGGTATCGTCCTTAAGAGCGCCCAATTCCGGCGCGAGCGCGAGCCGTCCTGGCGCGAGTTGGAAACCCTGGTCGGAGTGGTCGAAAAGCGGGGCATCCGATCGCTGACGCCCGAGCAGTTGATGCGGCTGACCAACCTCTATCGGGCGACCCTGTCGTCGCTGTCGGTGGCGCGGGCGATCTCGCTGGACCACAACCTGGTCACCTATCTCGAGGGGCTGGCGGGACGCGCCTATTTTTGCGTCTACGGGACCCGGGCGCGGGTCGGCGGCGTGGTGTCGTCGTTCTTCCTCGAACGCCTGCCGCGCCTCGTCGCTTCGATACGCTGGCATCTCCTGATCGCCGCGGCGTTCCTCGCGCTCGGCATCGCCGCCGGCTGGCTGCTCGTTCTCGACGATCCGGAACGCTACTACCTGCTGGTCCCGGACGGCGTCGCCCAGGGGCGTTCGCCGGCGACACCGACCGACGATCTCCGCGACGTCCTCTACGACCGGCCGGACGAAAACCTGGCCGATGCCCTCCAAATCTTTGCCTCGTTCCTGTTCACCCACAATGCCGTCACCGGCATCTTCGCCTTCGGACTCGGCTTCGCCCTCGGTCTGCCGACGCTGGTCCTGCTGGTCTACAATGGCGTCCTGCTCGGCGCCTTCGCCGCGCTCTACCAGATGCGCGGATTGGGCATCGATTTCTGGGGTTGGATTTTGCCCCACGGGGTGACCGAGTTCCTTGCAATCCTGCTCTGCGGCGCGGCCGGCCTCGTCCTCGCCGACAGCATCGTCTTTCCCGGACTGCATAGCCGGAAAACCGCGTTGGCGATGCGCGGCCGTGTGGCCGGGCAGGTCGTGCTGGGCGCCGTCATCCTGTTCTTCATCGCCAGCCTGTTCGAGGGGTTCTTCCGCCAACTGGTGACGGACGTCTGGGTGCGGTACGGCACCGCAGCCGCCGTCGGCATCTTCTGGATCGCCTACTTCTGCTTTTTGCCGAGGCTGAGACGGGATGGCTGAGTCACAAACCATCGGACGCGACGGGGCGTCGGGTCGGTGCCAGATCATCACGCCCGAGGGCGTTCCCCTCGACATTCGCCTCGCCGATCGCGGCGAGCGGGCCGCGGCCTTCGTCATCGACTTGCTGATCATCGTCACCGCGCTGGTGGTGCTGGGCATCCTGACCGTAGTGATGATCCTCGGCGAGGATCGCCCGCCTGGGGTCCTGATCTCGTTCGTGATGCTGGCGGCGTTCTTCCTGCGGGTCTTCTATTTCACCGTTTTCGAGTTGAGGTGGCGCGGCACGACGCCGGGCAAGCGCCTGCTCCGCCTGCGGGTCATCGACCGCGAAGGGGGTGCGCTGGGCGCCGACGCCGTCGTCGCCCGCAACCTGATCCGCGAGGTCGAGATCTTCCTGCCGCTGTCCTTGCTTTGGTTGCCGGCGCATTCACCGGACGGTGCCCTGATCATCCTCGGGATGCTGGGCTGGGTTTCCGTGCTGACCCTGATGCCGCTGTTCACCAGGGACCGGCTTCGGGTGGGCGACATGATCGCCGGCACCTGGGTGGTCGCCGCGCCGAAAACGACTCTGCTGCCGGACCTTGTCGCCGCGCCGGTGGAGGACCAGGAGACGGCCCCGGCGGAAACCCCGTCCTATGCCTTCACGGACGCGCAGCTGGACGCTTATGGCATCTACGAGCTGCAGGTCCTGGAGGGCATACTCCGGCGGGGGCACGTCGAGGCCGCGCAATCGACCCTGCAGGAGGTCTGCCAGCGGATCGCCAAAAAGATCGACTGGCCCGACCCGGTGCCGGCGGGCGACGCCCGGGCATTCCTCGACGCCTATTACGCCGCGTTGCGCGGGCGGCTCGAACGGAGGATGCTGCTCGGCTGGCGCCGCGCCAGCAAGCACGACGACCCGACCTGACTTTCCGGCCTAAATCGAACGCAGTCTCAATCGAAGACGGCGGCGATCTGCTCGATGTCGGTGCCTTCCTTCGCCGCCCGCAGGTCGTGGTATGCGACGGCGCTGATCACGGCGAACAGCAGGGCGAAAAAGATCTCCGACAGGGTGCTGAGGACCACGGCCGCCATCGAAGCCTCTCCCGACGCCGCGCCGAGGCCCAGCTGGATGACGGTGCCGACAACCGCATTCAGAATCCCGACCAGAAAGATGATGCCGAAAATGCCCCACCGGTTTCCCTTGGTCAGCTCGGAGCTGCGGCTGAGGCTTTCGACCGGCCCCTTCCGTTCCGTCACCGCCACCGGGATGGCGACCCACAGCATGACCATGGCGATGATGCCCGGGATTACAAACACGATCGCGCCGAGGGTGGTGACTAGCCAGACCAGCACCCCGGCGCCGATTACCGGAAAGATCGTCGACAGCCCGCGCCCCAGGCAGGCCCCCAGGGTAGCCTTGCCGCCGCGCAGATCTTGCACTGTACCGTAGACGGCCGCCGCGTTGAGCAAGAAATAGAGCAGCATGTACCCGAAGCCGGCGGCAAGAGCGATCGCGATGAATAGCCCCGAGTCCTCCTCGAATCCCGTTGACGAATCGAGCCCGAGGGCGATCAGCACGATGTACGGCGAATAGACGATGAGGGCCAGGAGACCGAAGGGCACGATGTTGCGAAACAGGATGGAGAAGCCGCGGCCGATGACGGCGCCGATGCGGAACTGCGGCCCGACCTCGACCGTCGCGGCGGTGGTTTCGGCGGTTGTCTCGGCAGAATTTTGGTCGGCCGGCATGCGTCCCTCCCTGTTCCCCTCCGACATCCGGATCGACACGAGAAGTAGCATCACCCACGGCTGCCGATCAACCGAAACGAGAAAGAAAAATCTGCGAAGTTGGAGCGGGAGCGGCGTTACCGGTTGGGACGGAATGGAGCGGGGCGGGCTGCGCCGATCAGCCGCTCGTGTTCGTCGGCGAGCCGGTCGAAGGCGGCGGCGTCGGCAAGGTATTCATTGGCCAACGCCGGTTTCCACCGGTCCAGTGCATCGGCGGCCCGTCGGCAGGTGTTGGCTTTCCGGCGCAGGCGTGCCGCGGTCGGGGTGCCGTGGCTGTCGGCGGTGGTAGCCGCGACGATCATCGACCGTGCGCGGTTCCGTTGCCGGTCCGGCGCCCCCGCCGGGCAAGGGCGGCTTCGGCCAGCGACCAGCCGTCGCGTACGGTATCGTTGGCGATGCTGTCGCCGGCGGGCAGGAACGCGGAGCGCGGGCCGTCGCCGCCCGGCGCCGTCCAGTACTGGCGCCGGGCATAGACCTGCAAGGCCTCGGCGAGGCCGTCGGCGCCAGACTCGGCATAGGCGTCGTTGGCGATGGTGGCGACCCGGGCGGCGGTGACCTCGTCTCCGAACACGCCGACGACGGGCGCGGCCGGGTCGTGGGCCTTGAACACGCACCAGCCGGCGCGGGTCGGCATGCGCCGTGCCTCATAGCGCATCAGCGCCGCCCCCACACCGCCGAGTCCACCGGCGCGACCAGCACCCGGTAGAACTCGCCGTCGCGCGGGTCGCAAAGAATGCCCTGGCAGCCGTGCATGGTGTAGCTCTCGACGACCAGGGAGAGCGCGTCGTCGCCGAAGGGATCATTGGCCTGGTGATGGCCCAAGCGGTCCTTGATGGCGGCGAAGATGTCGCGGTTTCGGGTCTCGCGGAACTTGGGCGGCGCCAGCACGTCCCGCAAGTCGACCACATTGTCGCCAGCGATGCGGATGCGAGCGTCGTCGGTATCGATGTCGACGCGGTCGGTCATGGCGTCACGCGGCCTCCGGGGCGTCGGCGGCCGGTGGAGGCTGCGGCGGATCGGCGGGAGCCGGGACCGGAACGGGCGGCGCCGGAGATGGTGCTGGCGGCACCACGGGAGCCGATTGCGGGACCGGCGCGGAGGCGCCCGATACTTGGCCGGGTAGGGGGGCGGAGAACGGCCCCGTCAGCGACACCAGGTCGATCGCTTCGCCGGGCACCGTGCGCTGGCCCGGCTCGCCGGCGACCAGCAGGGTGACGACACGCCCGTCGGCGCACTGGCAGATCAGCATGTCGCCCCGCGCCAGGGTTCCAGCGGCGGCGGCAAAATGCCCCGGCGCCATCACCTCGTCGGCGGTGAGCCAGCGCCCCTCGGTCTCCACCGACCGCCTGCCCGTCGCCGCCGACCCCGGCGCCACCGGCCGCTCTCGCGCACGGTAGTGCCAAAGCGTGAAGCCGTTGGCGAAGGCCAGCACGGCAAGGTTCATCTGCGAAAAGGCCATGACACTGCCCCGATTCGCCGGTGTGGATGCCCTAGGAGGGGAATTAAATTCCAATTGAGACAGAGAGTCAAGCGAGAAGGGAAAAAAATTCCACACCATCGGGAGGCGCCGAGGGAATCACATAGGAATCGAGATTGGTCTGGAAATGACTAGAGGAGGGCGCGGAGTCCCTCAGGTCTCCCACGGGAGGCTTTCGTAGTAGCGCTTCACAGCATCGTAGACTTCGTCGAAGGGCGGAAGGTCGCCGTCGATCTCGTCTCTGAGGTCTTCATACTCTCGCTGTGACCGGCGACGGATTTCGGGGTTTTGCATGGACGTTCGGCTGACCAGCAGGTTTCTCGCCGCGGCCCGTTCCTTGAGGCTCTCTAGTATCGCAGTCTTTGCGAGGGGAGACGCCCGGTCGGGGTGATCGGTTAGGAGGAAGTGCAGGTCGTAGATGTCCTGACGCCGGAACCGGTTCCGCGCTTCCTGTTGAAGGATCGCCCGGAACTTCTCGCCAACCAGATCGGCGAAGCTGTAGGTCTGGATCGTCATCCCGTCAGCGATCTCAAAGGAGTCCGGCTTTCCCGCCGGTTCATTGAGGCTGTAGTCGACCTCGACGATCTGCGGCGCGGTTCCTCTAACCAGCCGGCGGTGGGACCGGCTGTCGCTCTTGTTCGCGTAGCCAACATTGATGCGAAACGTGGGGAAGGTCGCGTCACTTCGAGGGGGCTGCTGCTCGTACCTTTGCACCCTGCAGTCGAGGCCGTAGTCGAGTTGGTCCACGGCCCCGGCCAGGCTGGCTTCGAAGCACCTCCTGAAGTCTTCTGGGTCGAAGTCGTCGAGAAGCGTCGGCGTCGAGAAATCGATGTCCTTGGTATATCGGGTGCTCTCGTATCCCAGGGCGAGCAGGATGCCGCCTTTCATGATCATGTTCGCCTGTAACTCGGGCGTGCCCGAGATCGCTGCCAGGATCGTGTGGACGGCTTCGCGGAAGCTCCTGTGTTCGGGGCTCTGCGTGACCCATTCGCGGATATCGAAGGTCGCCAACGGCTACTCCTCGATGTTGATCGACAGGCACCACGTCTCCGAATAGTCGGGGCTGTAGGGGCCGTGCGCATAGAGCTTCCGCGAGCCGCCGCGTTGGGCGAGCCGCGTCCAGCTTTGAACGGTGGGGTGGGTAAGGCCGCAACGCTCCTGGAGGATATAGCCGGCTCTGACCTTGTCGATCTGCCTGCCGTGGCGTTCGATTTCATCGACGATCAGCTGCAAGTAGCGCTCGGCATCGCGGGCGTAGATGTCGAGGACGTGATAGATGCCGCCGCACAGGTCCGGCTCGCGGATCATGTCGAGGAAGGTGCGGCCGATGGTCGAAACGCGAAGGGCCCGGCCCCGCACGTGGGTGAACGCACCCAAATGCAGGCTGGCATAACGGTTGACCCGCACCCTCCCGATCTTTTCAAGGCGCAGCCGGCGAAGCTCGGGCAGGTGTTCCCCGCGGTACATCCAGAAGTCCTCGCCGGGGAGATCCTTGCGCATCTTCTCGTCGGCGAATGTCCGCCATTCCTTCGGAGGCGGGGAGGAGAGGGACAGCAGCCTCGGAACGCGGTCGGTAAAGCCGTGCCAGTCCATGGCGCTCATGTGCGAGACATAGGCGAAGGGATCGACGGCGCACGCAACATCTTCGGCAGGCGCTTCTTGGCGGCCGAGTATTCCGAATACATCGGGACTTGGAAGGGGCGCGTCCTCCGTGAGTACAGCGCGGCGCAAAAGGGCTGTCTTGACCGTGTTGAAGGTTGCCTGGGTTGGGATTGCTCGACTTATCTCTTTCAGCCTCTCGCCCCGGTATTCGCCGGAACGGTAGAGCCGGAACAATAAAAGCCCAAGCGTGTAGCTCGTAACAATCGGCTCATGGAGATTTCCGATCTCGTATGTGAGCGCAGTTCTAATGTCCACTGACAGAAACCGGAATGTGATCGTTCTCTTACATATACGTCCTTAGGACGTATATGTAAGAGAACTCCTATGTCAAGTTAATTCAAGCAGAATGCACGATCATCTTGACAAGGTTGACCATTGGCATTAGAATGTGTCCTAAGGACACATTCTAATGCCAATGTCGACAATCGCTATTGATGCGTCGGTGCGCAGGTTGTCTCATGCTTTCTGTTTCCTGGCCCCCGCGAATAGGAGCCCGTAGATGCTGACGGCGACGACCGCCAGCGCGAGGATCTGGTGGGGCTCGACGACTTCGCCGAGGAACAGGATGGCGAGGACCATGGTCAGCGCCGGGGCCGGGACGGCGATGGAGCTGGCCACCGAGACGTCGATGGATCGGACGGCGTAGAACCAGAAGATCAACTCGGCGTAGTAGGCGAACCCCATGGCCAGCGCGAAGGCCTGGAAGGTGAGATTGGCGAGGCCGCCGATGAGGGCCGCCGGGCCGGAGACGGCGGCCAGCACGACGCCCAGGAACGCGGCCGACACCAGCACCCGGAAGAATGTCACCTGGGCGGGCGTGATCGGCGTCCGGTTCAGCTCCTCCTTGACGATGATGTGGGCGATGCTCCACAGGAGCGGCACGGTAAGGGCGACGCCGAACCAGGGCGACAGGCCCTCGACGCGCCAGGTGCCGCCGGTCGCCAGCGCATAGAGGACGCCGATCAGCATCATGGTGAACAGCAGCTCGGGCGCGTTCTTGGTCCGCTTGAGGAACACCGCCTCCAGGGCGATGGCGAACAGGGGGTAGGCCTGCAGGGCGATGGAGGCGTTGACCGCGCCGGCCTTCTCCAGGGCCAGCACATAGAGATAGGTCGAGAGCCCGAAGATGCCGCCGGTGGCGATGATGATGGCGATGGTGCGGCGCTTCAGGGCGGGATCGAGCTGGGCACCGAAGATGCCCCGGTTGTCGGCGGAGGCGGCCTCACGCACCACCAGTGGCACGGCGAACACCACCTGCCAGACCGAAAGGAAGAAAGCGAAGGTCAAAGCGTCGAAGTCCGCCGGCCGACTGTTGGCGATGATCGGCATGACGCCGAGGATCAAGAGGCAGGCGAACGCGTAGGCGACCCCGGCCCCGGGGCTCTGCGGTGTCATCGGTTTTGCCGGCTCATCTGGGCGCGCCCCGTCTCCAATCGGCCGCGCGGACTCGCGGCCCCGGCGCATTGATGGCTCGGGCATCGAGACACGATCAACCCAAACATTGTCGCCATGACAATCGGTTGGGCGGCGGGGAGGGAGGGGCAACGCGGGCGAATCCCGACCGCTGACAATGAATCCGCCCAGGCCGTGAGGGCGAGCCGCAAGCGAGGGGCGCGCCCCGTCTCCAACGGGGTGGGGAGCCCGACACAGGCGGGATCGAACGTCGCCTAGTTCAGGCAGTCTTCGGGGAGGTTGATCGGCACCGGCTTGAACTGCCGGGTCAGGCGCTCGCCCTCCAGGACCACTTCCGGGGGCGCCCGCGAGCGGAGTTTCTCGATCGACTCGGCTGCCGTTTCCCGGCCTTGTTGCGCGGCCAGGTTCAGCCACTTGAACGCGGACACGGCGTCCCGGGGCCGGTACTGTCCGCGAACATAGATCAGGCCGATGGTTTCCTGCGCGTCGGCGTTGCCGCCGGAGGCGGCGCGTTCGATCCAGTCGGGGGCCTGCGAACGGTCCTGCGGCACACCGAGCCCATCCCAATACCGCCGCGCCAGGGCCCATTGGCCTCCCGCCGCGTTCCACTCGGCGGCCGTCACGCAGGCTTGCAACCCCTCGGTATCGTCGCGCAACTCCGCCGGAACCTTTTCGGTCAAGTGGAACAGGCACAGCTCGTAGATGGCGATCGGGTTGCCGCGCGCCTTCTCCGACCGCAGCATCGACAAGGCCTCGGTAAACGCGCCGCGGGACTGAGCCGCGTTGGCCTCCGTCATCACTTCGAACCCGCGGGCCAGGCAGTCGCCGCCGGACGGGGACGGGGCGGGGGCTTGGGCCGGCTTGTCGGCTTCCGCCGTCTCGATCAGGCGTCTCAGCGTCGCGGCCTCGGCCCTCATGCCGAGTCGCTGGAGCGCCTCGATGGGCATGAACTTCAGCCGCCCGTCGCCGCTCGTGTACCGGATGACCGAGAGATAGCCGAGCTGGCCCCGGTAGTCGGCCGCGTGAAGAACCTCCCGAATCCCGCGCTTCGCGGTCTCATTTTGGCCGCCGAACGTCGCCGTTTCGGCGACCAGCGAGCGCACCTCGGCCACATTCACGTCCTCGAAGTAGACGCCGCACACGCCGTTCTCATTGAGCGTCAGGTAGACCCATGGCTTGCTCGCCCGGAGGCGCCAGCCCAGGCCGGGATCGTTCATCAGCTCCTTGGCCTGGGCGTCGGACACAGGCGGCAATCCCGCCTCGCGCGCGGCGGCCTCGACGTCCGCGGGGCTTCGGGCGAGCCGCAGGCAATATAGTTCGAATTGCCCGACCACGGCCTCGGCCGGAGTCTTGTCCGGCTCGAACCGGTTGCGCAGCCGACGGGCCGCATCTTCATGGCCGTCCCGCTCGACCGCCTCGATGGGAACGTGGGTCAGCGAACCATCCCGACCGTTGATGCCGCCAACCTCCAAGAGCCACACGAACGAAAGATGGCCTTCGTAGTCGACGGAGTAGATCCATCCGCGGTCGGGGCCGCCCCGCTTTTTGTCGGCCTCGCGGACCGTCAGCCTCCGTTCGATCGTTGCCCGGAGGTCGGACGCGGTTACGCCGATAAATCGAACCGTGCACCTGCCACGGCTGTCGAGCGCCAGGGCGGTGGTCGGGCTCCCCCCACGGATGAACCAGGCCGCCAGGTCATCGGACAGCTCGTCCTCGGGAAACGGTTCCAAGCCCGCGACCTCGGCGGCCGCACGCACCTCGATGGGGTTCCCCCCGCGTTCAAGGCAGAACGTCCCGAAGTCGCTCAGCACCTGTGCCGCCGGCGAGGCGGCCAGCGCCGGGTTGGCGGTCAGTGCGCCGGCGGCGAGCGGAGCGGCGAAGACGGCGGCGCGCCACGCGGATCGCCAATGTCTCGAATGCCCGATCATTGTGTTGCCTCCGCTTGATGTCCCCTCATCGGCGCTACTGCTCGAACTGCTGTCGCAGCCAGCGGACGACTTCCTGATCGCCTTTCCGCTCGAAAACTTCGACCGGGGCGTACATCAGGGCTCCGACCTTTCCGTTCCGTCCCGCGTACTCGACGATCGTCAAGGAACCGATCCGGCTCCGGCGATTTGTGGCGAAAAGCCAGGTCCGGCGGCCGTCCCGCTGCTTCTCGTCCAGCAAGCGGAGCTGCATGGTGTGTTCGAGAACCGCCGGCATCTCCGCCACCAACACGCCCTGGAAATCGATGCGGCATCGATCGTCGCCAGGAAGCTCCAGGACCGCTCCGAACGGACGCCCCGTGCTTTCCCACGCGAGGCCGGGGGATTTCAACACCGTCCGCACCTCTCTTCTGGCATCCGCGCCCAGCCGAGGAAGCGTACGGCGGCATCCACGGCGTCGGCGTCGCCTTCGGCGTTGATGCAGAGCTCGGTGAAATCGCCTGCCAGGGCTTTCGCCGGTTCGAACTGCTGCCGCACCCAGCGGGCCATACGGTGCATACCTTTCCGCTCGAACACTTCGACCGGGATGAAGTTCGGCGATCCCGGAGTCCCGCTTTCGCGCACGTGCTCGACAACGAACATGGTGCCGATCCGACCTTCGTGGTTGACGGCATAGAGCCGTTCGGGGTCCGGGTTGCGCCGTCCCTCGCCCGGGCCGAGAAGCTGGAAGGATGCCTCGGCGACCGACCGCACGTCCGCCACCGGAACGCCCGAGAAGCGGATCGCGCACCCACCCTCCGTGTTGAGCGTCAGGATCGACATGGGGCCGGTCTCGCGGATCACCCAGGCCTCACCGGGGACCGGCATCACCATCTCGAGCTTGCCGTCGGGAACGCGCGCCAAACCGGCGGCGCGGGCGGCGGACCGGACGTCGTCGGGATTGCTGGCAATGTCGAGGCAGTAGGTCGCGAAATCACCGGCCACGGTTTCCGCTAGTGTTTCCCCTTGCGCCGCGAGCGGTGCCGCGGACACGAGCGCCAACAGGACGGTGGATGCGGCAACGGCGGTAATGCGTCGTGCGGTCGGCCGACGTCTCGAATGCCCGATCATCTTGCCCCCCTCGTTCCCCCGTTCGCGTGGCGCGCCGCTTGCCGCGTGAAACCTCGCCCCTCCAACACTCATGCGAGCAGGAAACGCCCGCGGCGGCAAGGGGAATTCACCGTTGGAGAAAGGGGGCCGGGGAAAGCCAGCGCTAAACGCCGAACAGCTCGTTCATGGTCAGGATCTTGTGGACGAAGGCGACGGTGTCGACCTTGAACCTCACCGTTGCCGCGGGGTTGAGCTGGGCGCATTCCAGCCGGTCGGTGGTGCGGCGCACGAGGCGCTTGACGTAGCTCTGCGCCACGTCGTGCTCGTTGGGCTTGATCTGCACGACCACGTAGTCGCCGGGGCGCACCGGGCGGTGGGGATGCGCGTAGATCAGCTCTCCGTGCTCGAACCGGGGCTCCATGGAATCGCCCTGCACGTAGAGGGCGTAGACATCCTTCGCCCCTGCGATTCCGGGCGGTCGGCGGACATGGTCGACGGGTTCGCCGGTTGTGTTCACCTGGATGGCCCCTGCGTCCGCACTGGCGGTGGTGCCCCAGACCGGTACGTCACGCGGCAAAGTTGCCGGGCTCCCCCCATGCAGCTTATGGTCGGCCTCGGTCACAAACGAGTCAACTTTTTGATTTTGGCTTAAATTCGGCACATCTTCGTCCGTTTTTGGGCCGACGCCCTCCATCAGCCAAACGCGATTGACTCCAAGGGCTTCGGCGAGCCGGGCCGGAATCTCACCGCGCGGCTGGGCGACCTTGCCGTCGCAGTATTTCTTCACGCTGTCGTAGGGAACGCCGGAGCGGGCCGAAAGATCGGCCATGGTGTAGCCCCGCTCGGCCATCACCTCGGTGAGTCTTTTCGCCCACATGTGCATGGCCCGACCATTGTGGCGGAGAAAAATTCCCCTCGAACTGGAAAACTCGCTTGACAAAGGGAATTAAATTCCCGAACAATGTGCGCCATCCGAACCCTGGTTCGGATGAGCCACCGCACCGGCGGTCGTTCCCGTCCTGAACCGTGTCGAAGGATTCGTAGCGGCGAAGGATGAGCGGCGTCGCCGTACAGGCAACGGCAACGCCCGATGTTGAGGGACGGTCACCACGGTGGATTGGGAGCGAGCCGCACAGGCGGAGGGGTCAGGGTGGGCGAAGCAGTGAACATGCCTGGGCCGGGCCGGGCGACACATCCGCCCGGGTCGGGCAGACAGCACGGAGGGCCATGCGCCATGAACCTCGACAGGTTCCTCGGAGTCGTCGCGCCGGCGCTGGCCGTCGGGGTGTTCTTGGTCATCACCATGGCCGTTTTTGCGGCCCACTTCGAGTGAGGCGGCGGTGCTGAGCGTGCTCAACGGCGGCGTCGTGGTCGGGCTGGTGCTGTTCGGCATCGGCCTGGCGGCATGCCTGATCGCCGGCGCCTGCCTCGCCGTCGGCAGCCGCTCGGACGAAGGCCGGTGATGGCCTCCGTGGCCGCGCCTTGCGCGATGTCCTGTCCGTCCATGGGCGGGCAGGACACCGCGGAGGGCATCCGGATTTCCCCACGACTGCCACGTTTCACGGGAGTCGTGCCCGCAGGCCTTCCCGCCCGCTCTTCCGAGACGGGCGACGCTTGGACGTTTCCTCCCAGTCACCTCGGCCGGGCAATTCCCACTGCCCGGCCGCCTTTTCGAAGGCCCGTGACCCAATCGCGGACCCTGCGACGCGGACCTTCGAATAGGCGGACGCCCGTCGGCGCCTCCCGGAGCGCGCCCGGCGGCCCGTCTCGGGCCCCATCGCCAGCGCCCGTCCCCCGGCCGGCGGTTCCCTCGCGGCTCCCCCGACCGCACGCCGGCCGAGGCCCTTTCCGCTGACCGGCGGCACCTGGTGCCGGCGCCGCCGTTGGCTCGTCGCCAACCGCCGTTGCGGCCGGTCGGTCAGCCGCGGCGGCTCCCCGTTACAAAAAGGATCGACGCTAAGAGGCCCGGACCATGCCCAACGCAAGTGCCAGGAGCGAGATTGGTACCCGCCGACTGGTGGAGTTAGCCGGACCGCTCGGCGGTGTCACTGGCCTCGGTTGGTTCTTTGACGTCCACGGGTTGAGGGCAAGGCTTCTCGTCGGTTTCCGGCCACGGCTTACGATCTTCTGGGAATTCGGGTGGAAGCCGTGACGGCCCGCCCGATTCGCCACGTGCCGAGAAGCACGCGACCGAGAGATCGGGGATGTTCTCGGCCCCACGGAGGTCTACATGTGCGAGATCGGCGCCGCGCATGTCGGCGTCTCGAAGATCGGTCTCGCGCATGTCGGCCGCGAACAGGTTCGCGCCTCGGATATCCGCATTTCGGAAGTAGGCATTACGCAGGTCGGCCAGCCGAATGAGTGCGCCGCGGAGGTCGGCATTGAGAAACTCTGCCCGCTGCATGTCTGCGGCAAGCAGATCAGCGCCTTGCAAGTTGGCGTGATTGAAGAAGGCGTCGCGCAGATTCGTGCGGGACAAATCCGCACCGCGCAGGTCAGCTTCATAAAAAAGAGCATCCGCCAGATCGGCGTCGACGAGGCGGGCGCCCCGGAGGTCGGCGCCGGAAAGATTCGCGTCCCGCAGGGTGGCTCGTGCGAGATCGGAATCGCGGAACTTGGCGCCAGTGAGATTTCGATCGGAAAGATCGATGCGATCGAGGACCGCAAAGGAAAGGTTGATGTTGCGCAGGTCAGCACCGTGGTCGCGGAGGAGCTGAAATGCGGCCTTCTGGCCGACGTTGCCTCCGGCGGACGGCCCGGCGGCGATGATCTGCCAAGCGTTAATCAAATGGGCACGCTGGCGTTCGGCGCGTTCCTCGTCAAGGGAGATGCGAGCGTCGCGGAGCTGAAGGTAGCCAAGGCCGATGCCGGCGACCGTGGCGATCACCGCGGCGGCAGCGAAAACCTCGATGTAGAGCTTCACCGGGGGCAGGGCGAGGAACGCGAGCACCGCCTGTGCATGGAGCATCGCAAGGCCCAGGGCAAACACCGAGGCTCCGGCGGCGAGCGCGGCGAGCGGTCGGATAACAAGGTCCGCCCCCGCGTCGGCGGCGATCTGCCCGACGACGATCGCGACGCCAACCGCGACCAGCACCACCGCCGCAACGACAAGATCTCGAAGTTTCGGCATCTTGGATGCACTTTTGCCGCGAATCTGTTGACGGCGCAAGGCAAGAGCGTCGCGGAACCGTTGGTCTTGGGGGGTGCCCATGCGTGACCGCTTGCCCGACCGGCGGGAGGCGGCGATCGGCACCTTCGAGTGGGGCGGGTTCACCTGGCGGGTGGCCATCGGCATGTACCCGGACGGCCGCGGCGGCGAGGTGTTCGCCGACGCGCTGCCGGGCGCCGACGTGACGGCCACAAGGATCAAGGTCGGCTCGGACATCCACGGCCTGGTGCAGGACGGCTGCGTGCTGGTTTCGCGACTGATCCAGGAGGGCGTGCCGGCCAGCGCCATCGCCGGCATGCTCGGCCGCGAGGGCATCGACGCCGACGCCCCGGCGGCCTCGATCCTCGGGCGTTTGGCGCAAGTGGCTTCGGAGCTCGAAATCGTCGATCACGGAGACCCCGAACAATGACCGGCGCGCTCGCTTCACCCGCAGCGCGAATTCTGGAGGCGCTGACCGACGCCGCCGAGGCGGGTGATCCGTGTCCGTCCAACAAGGTCCTGGCCGAACGGCTGGGGATCGGCCGGAAGTCGGTGAGCTATCACGTGCTGAGGCTGGAGGAGGCCGGGCTGATCGAGCGGCGGACGACGCCCGGGGGCCTGCGTGCCATCCGCATCGCCGCCACGGGGCGGGAAACGCGGCCGGGCGCCAACAACATCGGCCACGAACGCCGCGCCGACCGCTCACCGGTGTGTCCCGAATGCCTGATCCGCCTCGCCGCCGACGGCCGGCCCGACCGGCGGACCATGCCGTGTCCGCGTCCCGAGTGCCCCTACCAGCGCCCCGGCGCCTTCCGTCCGGTCCACGAGACCGTCTCGCCGATCGGCGGCATGTACGCCCGCTGCCTCGTGGCGGGGCTCGACATTCCAAGGCGGATCGAGCCGTGCGCGCCCGAGCGAAGCGTGCCCGCAGGGGGCGCGGAGCGCCAAGGCGCGGCGTGCGCAAAGGACACGTGCGCGCCCGAGCGAAGCGTGCCTTCAGGGGGCGCGGAGCGCCAAGGTGCTGCGCGGGCAGACAACACCGTGGGGCGGTGATGGCCGAGTATCCGTTCCTCAAGCTCTATATACAGATGCCTACCTGGGCGACACGCCGGCGCCGAACCCGCGCACCTGGGCGCACCACGGCATCTACATGCTGGCCTTGACGTTCGCCTGGCAGACGTCGGGCTGCCGGCTGCCGGACGATCCCGATTGGCTGGCCCAGCGGTTCGGCTGCTCGGTCCGAGAGCTGGAGCGCGAGGTCATGCCGGTGATCCGGCTGTATTTCAAGAAGCGCGGAAAGGGCTGGTCGCAGAAGCGGCTGACCAAGGAGCGGAGCAGGGCCAAGACCGCCAGCGAAACGGCGAGCCGCAACGCCAAGTCCCGCTGGGCAAACGAAAAAGGCGTGTGCGAAGCGGATGCCAGGAGCGAACCGCAGGCGGGCGGGCACAGTGCTCGGACCGGCAGTGCCCAGGGTCGCACTGCTCACCAGAGTCCAGAGTCCAGAACCACCACCAGAACCAGGAAGACTCCCCCCCTCTCGTCCTCCCCAGGGGGGACTGTGCGCACGCGTGCGAAGGGGGAGGGGGGGGCGACGGTGGCGGCGGCAGCGGCGGCGCCAAGCGGACATCCAAGACGTCTGCGAGTGCCGAGAAGCGCATCCGCGGCTTCCTTGCCAAGCGCGGCGGGCGGACCGAGGTCGAGGCGGCGCAGGTGTGGTGGCAGGCCAACGACCCGGACCTGGACGGCCACGCCGCGTCGGCGGCCGAGGTGGCCGAGGTGGCGCGGAAGCTGGGGCTCGACTGGGTACCACCGAGCCCGCCGCTGCGCCAAGGGAACGGTCTGGCACCCGCTCCCGGCGAAGGCGGCAACGCTCAGGCGCCGCGCGGGCTTGACGGGCCGCCGGCCCACACGCGGGAGGGCGACTAGTGCGACGGGCGGACTGGAGCGATCCGGTGCTCATCGAGTGGCGGTTCCATGGCGGGCCGGAGGTGGTGCGTTCCGCCGGGTTTGTCGTCGACGAGACCGACGAGGCGGCGTTCGTCGCCGCGACAGAGCGGACCGATCCGCTCCACGCAACACTGATCGCCAAGCCGTGGATCGTGCGGCGAAGGCGGCTGATGGCTGAGGGAGACGTCCCATGACGCGACACACCAGCACCGGCGTGCCGGCGGTCCCATGGTCCGCGGCGCCGAACAGGGAGGCGGCATGGGCAGACGCAGGGGACGGCCGCGCAAGGCGGGCCCGCGTAAACCCTCGGGGCGCTTGCGCCAGGAGAAGATCGGGCCGACGCCCGAAACGGTGTTCAAGAAGCTGCGGCTGTTGCCGCCCGGCGCCGATATCACCATGGCGGAAACACTGCTGAAGGTCGCCGAGGCCTGGGGCATAATCGGCATTGCCGAGCGCCAGGCGGGCGAGACCTACTGCTGGGCCTACTGCCGGGTGGCTGGCCGGCCGTGGCCGCGGACCCTCGGCGCCGTGGGCCGCAGCCTGGAGACCTCCGAGAACCGCGACATCCGCGCTGAGGCCATCGTCCGCGCCGCCGCCGAGGCGCTGGCGGGCTATCGCCCCGATGTCCGCGCCGACGTCCACGCCGCCGCCCTCGCCGGCCACTTCCCAAGGTGGCTGCTCGAGATCGCCAAGGCGAGGAGAGGGCCGGCGGGAGAGCACGATGCCGGGCAGGGGAAGGCCGGCGCCGGGAAGAAACCGGCGTCCCCGATCGCCTCGGCAGCCGAGCAATTCCGCCGGGCGCTGGCCGACCTCGGCACCGGCCGGCCCCGCAGACGGGTGGCCTGAGGAGGCAAAGCCAGAAGCGTGCACGTTCGGTAGTCCTCCTCGCCGATCTATACAATGTCGATTTGTAGCAACAAAAAATATACTTGCATTCCGGGTATTTGCCCACACTCATCCCGCTTGGCGGGTCAGACAAGGGGGCGTTCGCGGCACAAGCAGACACATCCGGACTGTTCCGGACGCGGCTGCACGTTTGCCGGGAACACGACACCCATCAAAAAGCACTGACACCGACCGAGCGCAGCGAGGGGCAACCGGGGAGGCACCGTCATGTTCGGGGGAGAGTCCGTGCGCCGGCCGCGCCGGCGAACGAAAGTGCGTTTGCGGGCCGTCGTCGCCCTGACGGCCATCGCCAGCCTCGGCGCCTGCGAACACCTGCCGCTCTACAACAAGGAAAAGGACGAACTGGCCCAAAGCGCCAAGAAAGCCTACGGCGAGGCAGAGGTGCCGAAGGTGCTGGACGTCGAGAAGGCTAACCTCGACCGGCTGCTGGCCTACGAACTGGAGGCGCTGAACGAGTCCGCCAAGCTGCGCCTGGACATCGCGCTGCTACGGATGAGCAACGACCGTCCGATCCCGAGCGGGCAGACCTCCCTCGCGGCATGGTACGAAACGGCGGGGAACCAGGTCGCGGCGCTCGGCTTTCCATCGAGCACCTCACTGCTGGCGTATATGGATGGAACCATCGATATCGGCAACGCCCGCCGGCAGATCGACCTGATCAAAGGGCGGATGGGCGCCGTCGCGGCGAAGGCCTTGCCGGACTGCACTTCGCTGGCCGGAACCGACCCGAGGTCGGCGACGTGGGCGTTCGCCGATCGCCCGGAGAACGCGGCGCAACGAGACTTCCTGATGCACGATTTCGCTCAGTATGTGACTCAATGCCAAGTCGCAGCGCCAGCGGTCAAGAATGGTCGCGTGGGTATTGCGTTCCTGGATCTGAATGCGGCGCTCGACGAGCTCAGTCAGCGGCGCCGGAAGGCCGCAGCCCTGACAACCGAGGTCAAGAAAAAGGCCAAGGAGGTCAAGGACGTGCAGGCGAAGGCACGGAAACGGCAGAAAGCGGTCGCCGATTTCCAGAAAACGCTCAACAAGCGGACGGACGAGCTCAAGGACGTCGCCGACGGCGCCGCTTCGGCGGCGAAGGCTCTGCGCGACCTGCCAGGTGCCGATGGTGCCGCCGAGACGGCAGAGAAGGCCATTGCCGAGATCACAACGGTTCTCGCCGCCATCGGTTCCGGCGAAGTGGACACCGACGGCAAGCAGACCGACGGGGCTGCCGGGAAGACCGTCGTGAGCGGTGATCTGGCCACTGCGGCGGCGTGGCTCTCCACGAACGTCCCCTCGCTGGCCGCCGACATGGCGGCCCTGATCGACCAGGCCAAGGCGCCACCGGTATCCAATCTGATCCTCGAGCTCGAGCACCAGAAGATCCAGCGGGACTACGCCAAGGCCCGGATCGCATTGGCCGAGAACCGGGTCGAGTTGCTGCGTCTCCGATTCAACACCCTGATCGACGCGGCACGTGCGTGGCGCGGTTTCCGCCTCGCCCTCTGCAACTACGCGATCCTGTCGGCCGGGATGGATCGCGTCGGACCGCGCTGCGATCTGCTGACCGTGGCGATAAATCCAAAGGTGGGGGACACGGAGCCGACCGCGACGTGCACGTTCACGGACGGTGGCGCGGCCATCGATCCCTGCGTGCTGATCGCGACCTGGCGGCAGGCGTTGGATGCGGTCGACGGCGCGCGGGACGACGACGGCCGGGCCCGGAAGCGCGAGCTCTACGGTGCCCTCTACCAGTACGCCGAGGCGTTCGAGGCTGAGCGGGCCACGCGCGAGCTGCAGTTCCGCCTCGCCGACATCGACCATCGCGAAACCCTGACGGCCCAGCGCAGCAGCATCGATGCCTGGAACAACCTGGTCGTCGCGCCCATGGGCCAACTCACCGCCTATCACGCCTCGGGCCTCAAGCCGGACGCCATCGCTGAAGCCGTGTCCCTGACTTTGGGCTTGGCCGCCGTCGGCGCGGGAGCGGCACAATGACCGGGAGGGGGAACGGAATGAAAGCGACGCGCCTGCTGCTGGCGGCGGTGGCGGTCGGGCTGGCAGCCTGCGAAACGCCGGAGCCCGTGCGAAAGCTGGCGAGCCGAACCGCTGCCAACGTGAGCCAGGTCAGTACGCACCTGGAGACCTTGAAAACGGCTTCGAACAGCGTCGCCACCGCGCGGGTCCGCAACGCCGCGCAACTGAAAAGCAGCGTGAACGACGTGCGCAAGCGCCACACCCTCGATATCGCCTTGATCAAGAAGGCGGGGGACACCAAGGGGCTGCAACTCAAAAAGGACATCGAGGAATGGATGCTGGAGGCGCGGGCCATAGCCCGGGGCATGACCCTCGACGAGTTCAAGAAGGCGCCGGACGCCCGACGCGTGGATCTGGTCGGCGCCGAACTGGAGCGCGTGACCGCCGAATTGGAAAGTTTCGATACGAAAAAGAAGGCGCTCAACGACGTCGCCAAGACCCTGGCGGCGCTGAGGAAGAAGGACGACCCCAAGGCGCGCATCCGGTTCCTGATCGGCTACGTCAAAGAAGTCCGCGACGAGGTCAAGGAGAAGCAGGACGAAGCCAAGAAGGCGGCAGAATCGGCCACCAAGAACGCCGAAACAGCAGGTTCGGACGCACGGACCGATGTGAAGAAATAGCGGAAAGCCGGCGTAACGGCGCGCGGTCGCCGCTGATATCGAAGGGAGGGACGGCATGCCCGGTGACGACACGGCGGGTCCAGATAATCGGCTCGAAACCTACAAACGCTTGACGACGGCCCAGTCGGCTCTGTTCGACGCGCTCGGCACAGCGCAGAAGGGTTTGTTGCGCAATCCGAGCCCCGAGCAGGCCAGGGCCCTGAACCAGACCATTCTCGACCTGAACGAGCGGATCGCGACCCTCGAGGCGCGCATCCTGGCGGTCCGCAGCGGGACGACTGTCGCGATGCCGACCGACGCACAGGTGGCGGCCGTCGCCGATATGACCAAGGCCCTGCGTCAGCAGGCCGGGGCGGGCGACCAGAAATCGGCCGCGGCCTCGGCCGAGGCGGCGGTAAAGGCGGCGCAGGCCGCCGCGGACCGCGCCCGCAAGGTGCACGACAGGCTACACGCCATGCTGCGAGAGGCCCAGGCGTCAAAACCCGCGGACATGACGACGAAGCTGCTTGCCGAAGATGTCGCCCAGGTCGACGCGGCGGCGAAGAAATCCGCTCAGGCGGCGGCCGATGCCGCGGCGCGGGTTAAGGAGGTCGCCAAACGGAGCAAGGACCTCGCCAGTATCGCCGCGCCGGAGCGACGAACGGAGCTTGAAGCCGAAATCGCCGAGATCATGACCAAGCTGATGGCTGACGTCGCCGACGCGGAGAGCCACGCGAACAAGGCGCAAAAGATCGCGTCACGTCGTCTCTAGGCGGAGTCAGTCGAGACCGCCGGTACATGCGTCGGGCACGGATACGCGAAACTGGTCCCCTACGCTCCCGCCATCCTGGCGATGATGAACACGGCCTTGGCCTTGCCGCGGGCGAACTCGATCATCCGGGCCGAGATGTTGATGGCGCGGATGCGGGTGACGTGGGACGTGAGGGCGCGCGGCCCCGGGCGATGCGCCGCCGAGGGGCTTGCGGCCGACGCAGGCGACGCTGAGCCGGTGGAAGACGGCGCGGGACTCGATCGCGAGGCAGCGGACGTTCTCCAGGCCGCTCGCGCGGATCCAGCCCTCTGCCTCGGCGGGGGCCACCCGATGCGTCCGCCACTTGAGCTGCACGTAGGTGCCGAGGGCGGAGCGGCGGGTCAGGCACACGATGATCAGGCCGCCCGGCTTCAGCACCCGCACCATTTCGCCGAGCGCGACACCCGGATCGGCGAGGTGTTCCAGCACATGCGCCGACATCACCAGGTCGAACGCGCCGTCGCCATAGGGGAGCTGGCGGACGTCACCCAGGCGCAGCGATGCCTGGAGACCGGTCTCGCAAAGGCGATGGCGGGCGTGCGCCAGCATGCGCGGCGACAGATCGATGGCATCGAGCGCGAACGGTGCGGACAGCGTCCGAGCGAGCGCGGTAGAGAGCGCGCCCGTGCCGACGCCGCAGTCTAGAACACGCGGCCGGTCGGAAACCGCTCCAATCGCCTCTTCGCTCAGAACCCGTCGCAGCATGGTCTCGTAGGCATCCGGGGCGCCCAGCCGGTCGAGGGTGCGGCTCCATCCGGGCGCGGCCCGGTCATAGGAGCGGGTCAGCTGGGGCGTGCTCATCGCCCGGCGCTGCAGGGAAATCCGCCACGAACCGATCCAGCGGGCGAAGACGGGGATCGCCTCGTCGTCGTCGGGCGCCTCGTTTTCAAAGGGGATGGGCGCCGCGGCGGTCAGTGTGTCGGGGGAAGCCATCGGTTTTCCTGTCCGGGTCGTTCAGGCCGACACCTCGCCGGTCCGGTCGGCGCAGACTTACCTATGCACAGAAGAAATGGGAATTGGCGAAATCCGTAGTCTCGATATACAAAAACGGATGAATTGGTCGTCCGTCAGCTTCGACTGGAATCAGGCACGGGCCTTTCTCGCCACCGCCGAGGAGGGGTCGCTGTCCGCCGCCGCCCGTGCCCTGGGCCAGACCCAGCCGACCCTCAGCCGCCAGGTCGCGGCGCTGGAAGAGGACCTGGGCGTAACCCTGTTCGAGCGGGTCGGCCGGTCGCTGTCGCTGACCCAGTCGGGCGTCGAACTGCTGGATCACTTCCGTGCCATGGGCAATGCGGCCAGCCGGGTTTCCCTTGCCGCCTCGGGCCAGTCGCAGGCCATCGAGGGCCACGTCAGCATCACCGCGACCAACGTCATGGCGACCTATCACTTGCCGACAATGTTGAAACGGCTCCGCGCCATCGCTCCGGGGATCGAGGTCGAGGTTGTGGCGTCCAACGAGGTGCACGATCTGCGCCGGCGCGAGGCCGACATCGCCATCCGCCACGTGCGCCCCGAGCAACCAGACCTGATCGCCAGGCTGGTGCGCGAGACCACGGCCCACCTCTATGCTTCGACCGAATACCTCGACACGTACGGCCGGCCGAAGACCGCCAGCGACATCTCGGACGCGGCGTTCATCGGTTTCGAGCGACCCGAGAGCTTGCTGTCCTTCCTGAACGCCCTCGGCCTCTCGCTGACCGGGCGCAACTTCAAGATATCGACCGCGAGCGGCACGATGATGCACGAACTGGTGAAGCACGGCCTCGGCATCGGCGTGCTGGCCAAGGATACCGCCGAGATGACGCCCGGCCTCGAGATGGTTCTGCCGGAGCTGGATCCGATCCCGGTGCCGATCTGGCTGGTCACGCATCGCGAGCTGCACACCAGCCGCCGCATCCGCCTGGTGTTCGATTTTCTCGCTGAGGCGTTGACTTAGACTCGTGGCTGTCTCCGGGACGGAGCAGTACCCGAGGTCGGTTGCCCGGCATCGCGCCGAATCTAAGAAGCCGGCCCCGGTACCTTCTTCCTGATCACGTAGGTCAAGGGATTGCTGAAGGAGTATTTGCTACCGCTGGCGGTGATCTCGCCGTCGCGCATGGCTTTCTTGAGTTCGAACGTGGTCGACCACATGGGCACGGAATAAACGAACATAACGACGACGGAGATCAATGCAGGGATCAGAAATAGCCCGCCGTAGTACCACCAAAAAAACGAAAAAGTAGTATCATCCAAACGTTGTAATAAAAAACCGCCGCCCATTTGAAAACGATTTTAATTTCTCCGTTTTCTTCGGTGTGTTCGATAAAATACTCCATGACCTCAATCTCCACTTGAAGGTAGCTTGAATCGGGCTTCGCTCGGCCCGCTACTTCGCCGGTTCGTTGGGTCGGAATGTCATGACAATGCGGTCATAGAACTCAAGATAGCTCTTGTAGTCGGAACGCGCCGTCCTTGCCGTGACTGTTCGCACGGACCCCTCGTACGCGATGAGCGTGTTCCGTTCGTAGATCGTCAATCCCGTCTTGGACGGCCAGGCATATGACCAGCGAAGCGCCTCGTTCTTGCCGACCCGCAGGTTGACGGGTTCGTCGATCACGCGAAGTCCCTGGTGCTTCATGCGCATTCTGGAAAGCACGATCTCCTGCGCACGGCGGAGGGGCAGCCCGTCGACCGGAATCCTTCCAATCTCCACCATCTCATAAGCCGGCGATAGAACCGCGGTGTTCATCCCTTCGGGATAAACGACTACCACGCCCAGAGGAGGGTAGCCGACGAGACCGAAAATCCACGACGCCGGAATGTCGATCGAAAAGCCGGAGAGCTTGTGCTCGAACCGCTTGAAGTCCGCCCCCTGGTCCGAAGGGTGGTAGGCGTAGTAGGGCGACGCCGCCTGGGCTCAGGTGTGGGCGATGAGCAGCGAAAAGACAGCCGAGGCGAGCAGCACCACCCGTCCCGGGCGCCAGAGTCCGGTCATTGGTAGCCACCCGTTATGGTAGTTAATGACGGAATAAAAGCAAGCAAATGTTGTTCCATCAAAGCGGTCGTGTTCGGCGCCGCAACGCGGCGTTCGGTTTTTCCGCTTGACAACGGCGCAAGATCCTGTATACTATGCGAAATAGAAACTCAAGATGTTGTGCCCGGCCGGGAACCCGCGCCGGGCATTTTCGTTTGCCCCGGGGTGCTTTTCTTGGGTGGCAGACGATGACCTTTCGCGCCGCGAAGGCCGACTTTGTCACTGCGACACGACACGCCATCGCGGTCGCGACCGAACCCGACGATTAGGCGCGCAGCGTGGCGACGCCACGGTCGAGCGGCGTTGCCTCGAATACCACCGACGATCTGAGGATCGACGCAACCGCGATTAACGCGAGCGCCGGAGATCCGGTCGTGCGCAACAGTCAATCGTGAGGTCAAGTAATGAAGTTCTACGAGCGCCTTCGCGGCTATCCCGGCGATCCGCTTCTGGACAATACGCGCCATAACATCGGGCCGACCGCGACGTTGCTGCTTCTGTACCAGCACGGCCTGGTTGATCGCGCCACGATGTTGGCGGCGGGCGAGATCACCGAACAGGAAGAAATCGACGACTTCAACGCGCTTCTTGACGTGTTCGATGCCGTGCCGACGCGGGCCGAAAAGGACGCGCTACGCCACGACTGGTTCATCCTGGTCGCCGAGGCGCAGGGCGATCCATCGCCATTCATTCCCGACGCGGCAACGCTGAAGGCTCGGATGCTCGCACTGGTGCCGTAGATGGCTGACGACATCGTCGCAAAAGTCGCGCCCGTCACGTTGTCATCGTCCGACAGCGGAACAATCGACATCACCACATCCGATCTTGGCGGCAAGACGCCAAAGGCGGTCATCTTCATCCTGACTGGCAGCGCCGCGGCCTCCGCGCAGGATACCCTGCACGGCTTTTACGGAATGGCGGTCAGCGGGACAGAAGAGTACGGCGGCTGTTTCTCGGGCCGAACGGGCTTCGCTAGCACGGTCAACTATCGTTCCTGGGGCGAAGCAAGCGCCATCCGTATGCACGAACCTGACGACCGCAACGCGGTGTGGGCGAAGTACGACTTCAACAGCTTCATCACCGATGGCGTTCGGCTTACTGTTACCACAGCCGCGGACAACACGACGCACGGTTTCGCGATCCTGTTTGCCGGCGACGATCTAAGCGTTCACGCCGACGAGTTAATTTGGCCGTCTGCCAGCGGCGGCACACGGACCACGTCGCCCGGTTTTCAAACCGATATGTGCCTCCTGATCACCATGATCGACGACGAAAACCCGTCGTATGGCCGGCACAACGGTTTCGGTGTTGCCGTCAAGCCTGCGTCAACGATCATTCAACGCGGCCTTTGCGCCGCTTCAGCCAACGGTAAGGGCTACTCGGAGCCTACCCTTCGGGTCGCAACGGACATGGCGGTTGGGACTCCATCTGCCGCTTGGCAAGCCGAAGTCACGACGATGGATGCCAACGACGTGGTGATCACGAACGACGGCACCGCTGGAGCGACCGACTACCGTATCGCCGTTCTGTGTCTGAATTTCGGAGGCACGGTGAGGGGCCGGGTTTTCGACGTAGACAGCCCCGGAGCGACAGGCACGTGGGACTTCAATGGTGTCGGCACTGAGCCTCAGATTACCGGGTTGGCGCTTTCTGACGCAACCACGCGGGACACGCAGCTAACGGATCACGAGGCCGGCGCGTTCGGTCTGAGTGTTGCCGACAGCGACGGGAATGTGTCGTCGTGTTGGTGGGCTGAAGAGGATAATTCGAACAATTCCGATTGCCGAAGCGGCGAGGATAACCTTTTCGCCTCGTATTGGGACGACGACCACGACACTCAGCAAGCCGACATCGACGCACCCACTTTCGATAGCGGCGGCTGGACGGCGAACGTTGATGCCTACCCGAGCGAAAGTAAGGAATAGTGGGGCTGGTCCATTGACGCTGCCTCGGGCGGGGGCGGACCCACTGGTCACCCGAGCGTGCGCCGGTTCGGCGGCCGCGTCGTCGGTGCGGAAGGAGTGAGTGTCTACTAATGGCCAATCATGCTTCACACGCGGCATTGCCGTTCCCCGTCAAAGGCGCACGGTTCACCGTCCAGATCCCGTACCTGGACGCCGACGGCGATCCGACCGACCCGACCACGCCGGACACGGAGGTCTCCAAGGATGGCGGGGCTTTTGCCGCCTGCACCGAAGAGGTCACCACCATTACCGGGTCGAACGGCGTCGGGTACATCACGCTCAGCGGCGCCGAGACCGACTGCTCCATGCTGGCCATCGCCGCGAAGGTGGCGAGCGGCCCGAAGAACACCCTGCTGACCATACAGCCGAGATTGCTTGCCGACGTCGAGAACAACACGGCCCAGACCGGCGGGTTGGGTTCCATCACCCTGGCGTCCGGTGCGGCGGCCTTCGATCTTACGGGGTGCTTCGTCAAGACCACCGGCGGTACCGGCGGCGGCGGCACCGGCGGCGCCGACAACCAGGTGCGGCGGATCAAGTCCTACAATACGTCCACCAAGGTCGCCGACGTCCAGCCCGATTGGGAGACGGCGCCGGACGTCACCACCACCTACGACATCCTGCTGCCGGAGGGTATGACCCTCGGCGCGCTGAAGGCGCTGAACCCGGCGACGGCGGGGCGGACGTTGGGCGTGGAAAGCGACGGCCACGGCCATGCCGATGTCAAGGAGTGGGTCGGCAACGCGGTGACCGGGGACCCGAGCGGGCGTCCGGACGTGAATATCGAGGCGGTCCGCGACAGCTTCGACGCGGCGACGGCGCTCAGCAACTACTCCAAGACCGTCACCGTCGGCGCGGTGAACGACACGGGCGCTTCGAACAACACCTTCATCACCGACCTGACGGAGGTAACGGAGGCCCACTACAACGGGGCGCTCGTGGCGTTCGTCACCGGGGACCTCAAGGGCCAGGTTCGCCTGATCACAGGCTACAACGGCACGACCAAGGCCATAACGGTGGTCCCGAACTTTACCGACATACCGGCAAATACCGAAACCTTCGTCATCTACGGCTACAGCAAGGTGGACGTGCGGTTCTGGCTCGGCAACGCGGTCACCGTCGATCCGGTGCTCAGCAAACCCGACGTCAACGTGAATTCCTGGGGCGACAGCACGGTCACCGTCACCAACCTGAAAACCCTCTACAACGACAGCACCGCCGCCGCCAACCAGAAGGCCTTCTTCGACGGCACCGGCTACGTCGGCGGAAGCGCCAAGCTGCGCACAAACCCGGTACAGCTCGACGGAGACGGCACCGCCATCCACAATCTCCGCGATTGGGCCCTTGGCATGGTGGTCGGCGCCGTCAGCGACGCCTCGCCGTCGGATAGCATTTTCAATACCGATCTGCCGGCGTCGGACAATGGCTACTACAACGGGGCTTTCCTGAGCTTTGTCGACGGTCCGGCCGCGGCGGCCGCCGATGACGCCTTGCCCCTAACGCCTGTCCCCGGCGGGCACTTTCTTATGGGCGATGCCGAAGGCGAGCCCGACGAGGCGCCGAGGCCGGTGACGGTTACCGCCTTCTCGCTGATGGTCACCGAGGTCACCAACGCCCGGTTCGCCGCCTTCGTCGCCCAAACCGGCTATGTCACCGACGCCGAACGGGCCGGCTCGGGCTTCGTCTGGACCGACCGCTGGCGGAGGGTGAAGGGCGCCCATTGGCGCGACCCGCAAGGTGCCGGCACCGGCATCGATGGGTTGGATGACCATCCGGTGGTCCAGGTCTCGGCCCGGGATGCCGAGGCGTTCTGCCGCCACCACGGTCTTCGCCTGCCGAAGGAGGCGGAATGGGAGTTCGCCGCGCGTGGGGCGGATGGCCGCCGGTTCCCCTGGGGCAACAATGCTCCCGAGGAGGCGGGCACTGTCCGCTACGCTAACTTCGGCACCGTGCGCTGCTGCGCCGCCGATGCGTCGGACGGCCACGCTGAGACCAGCCCCGTCGGTTCGTACCCGGCCGGTGCCGCGCCCTTCGGTCATCTCGACATGGCCGGCAACGTCTGGGAGTGGACGGCGAGCCCGTTTCCCGGCGACCCGGGCGAGCGGGCCATCCGTGGCGGCGGCTGGGGCAACAATCCCTATTGTCTTCGGACGAGTTACCGCCACGGCAATCCGCCGCACTTCGCCCTCAACATGGTCGGCTTCCGCTGCGCCGGCCCGGCGGCAGAGGCCCGGTAATCCGGCGGCAGCCTCTTCGCGCGTTCCGGTCGCTTGACCGCCGACGCCACATCGCCCATAGGTGGTGCGAGGGGGGAGCCGATGAAGCGGTGGATTGCGCTTGTGCTGGTGGTGTTCGTCGCCGTCATCGGGGCGGGCAGCTACTTTGCGATGGAAGCGTGCTCCGTCGTGATGACGTGTTACGCAGGCGATCCCGATCCCGATCCCGATGCGCAAATCGACGCATGTACCCGGATGATTGAGTCCGGGTTCATGATCGGCGAAAGCGTAGCCTTCCCCCTCCAAGTCTGGGGAGACGCTTACGTCAGAAAGGGACTCTACGACCTTGCCATCGCCGACTATGACGAGGCCATTCGGCTCCTGCCGGAATTCCCCAGCTTCTTCTACGGCCGAGGCGACGCGTACCTGAGGAAAGACCTTCCGGACCGCGCCATCGCCGACTTCGACGAGGCCATCCGCCTCGATCCCGAAATCGCCGGGTACTACCATTCTCGTGGCTACGCTCATTCAGTCATGAGCGCGTATGACCGAGCCATCGCTGACTACGACGAGGCCATACGGCTCGATCCAAACGACGCGCACACGTTCTTCAACCGCGGTACCGCCTTTTTCACCCAGGACCTGTTGGACCGCGCCATCGCCGACTATGGCGAGGTCATCCGCCTCGAACCTGACAACCACCATGCGTTCCTCGGCCGATGTGCCGCGTTTATGCACATCGATTCCCTCGACCGAGCCATCGCCGATTGCACCGAGGCGATCCGCCTCGACCCGAAGTACGTGCACGCCTTCCAGAACCGATGTGGCGCGCATGTTCTCAAGGGCCTCAAAGATCGCGCCATTGCCGACTGCAACGAAGCGGTCCGACTCGCGCCGGGCGATCCTGAAACCTATTTTGACCGGGGTAATGCGTACCGCAGGCTCGGCCAATTGGATCGCGCGATCGCCGACTACGACAATGCGGTCCGTCTCCGACCTGACCATGCCCTGGCTCTCGGCAGTCAAGCGTGGCTGTTGGCGACGGCGAAGGATGCCCGGCTCCGCGACGGCGAGCGGGCGGTATCGCTCGCCGAGAGGGCGTTGGCGTTGGAAGATGCATGGGGGCGTCGAAGCACCCTCGCCGCCGCCCTCGCCGAGGCCGGCCGTTTCGAAGACGCCGTGCGCGAGCAGCAGGCCGCCATCGAAGGGCTGCGCGAGGCCGGTGGCGAGGGCTTGGACGACCTGACTCTGCGGCTGGATCTTTACCGGGCCGGCAAGCCGTATCGGGAGTAGGGGAGGACCCGGATATCCGGCCGGTCTAACCGCCGCCGAACACCCGCTGCAGCAATTCGGTCGTCCGTTCGGTCTGGTTCTCGCGGATCGCCCTCTCCTCGACAGCGACGTAGTGGAACAGGCCGGCGAGGGTCTTCTCGACGCCCCAGTCGGTGAGATCGGCCTTCACGCCGGGCATGAACGACAGGGCCTTGTACTGGCCCATCTCGATCTCGTAGGCGGCGACCGACCCCAACCGCGGACTGACAGCGCAAGGACTTCCCCATGCCCGCACTGTTCCGGCTCAAGAGGCCGATCGGCCCCGATCATGTCGTCGATCCGGATGACACCGTCCGAACCAAGGCCGCGCTAGCAAGGCTCGGGTACTTCGAAGCCCCCGAAGAGGGCATCACACCATGGCCGGACACGCCGATGATCACCGCGATCATGGACTTCCAGCGAGCCAGCGGGCTTGAACCCGATGGCGTGATCAATCGGGGCGGTCCCACCGAACAGGCGATCAACGAGAGGCTTGGCGCTCGGGTGTCTCGGCATCCGTCGCGACGCCCAGATGGCCGTCAGCCGGCCGCGACACTCGACGATGCCTCTCCCGTGACTTTGGCTTCGGCGGCATCCACCGCTCCCCTGGACTCACCGGCTGGGGCGACGGACGAACCGCAGGTCGCCGCGCCGCAGGAGGGCCGACAGGATCCTTTGGCGGCATTCCACGATCATGTTCAAACTGCTCAGTCCGGTCTGGGAGGCGGTGCAGGCTCGTCAACGAAGCGCTCGCAATCGGGCGGCTCGGTCATTACACAGGAGTTCCGTGACCGGCTTGCTGCCGAAGAGTCGAGGGACCAACAAAACCAAGGATACAGCGCGAAGAACGCCCAGGGATACCTAGGGCGGTATCAGTTGGGCACGCTTGCCTTGATCGATGCCGGCTTCAAGGACAGAAGCGGCAAGTGGACCGGCAAGCACGGCGTTCGCAACGACGCGGATTTCCTGAACGACCCACAAGCACAGGAAAAAGCCCTAGTAGACTACCATCTGGCGCAGCGGCGGCAGCTTCGAAACCTCGGCGCATCTCGATTCATAGGACAACGGATTCAAGGTCTGTACCAAGGCCCGCGGGGCCAGCATCCGCGCGCCTCGATCACCATTACGGAGGCTGGCCTTGCCGCGGCCGCACACCGCGAGGGCGCCCCCATGGTCAGGGACTATCTCCGAGAGCAGCAGAAGAACGGATGGGATTCCCGTAAATACATCGGTCATCCCGATGAAAAGAAGTTTCGGCATATTGAAACCCGGCTCCGCCAATTCCAAAGCTTCACCCATCGGAATCCAGCGGCCGGAACCAACCCGTGATGATTGTATGAAGACCTGCAATTATGCCAAAATGCGGGCAATGATTTCGCATCTTTTTTGTAGCCGTTGCGCCGTACCGTTCGCCCGCGGCACCGGTTGGCTCCCGGGCGCGGCACTCCTCGTCGTACTCGCCTTGGCGTTGCCGGTCGATGCGGCGGACACACCACCGACGCCGTGGCCGTCGCTCGCCGATACGCGCGCGGGGTACAATGCTGCGTTAGAGCGGACGTTCACGGTCGGTGATACCCGGGGATCCGAGGAGGCTTTCCAGCGAATTCTGAACGTGGATCGGCTAGCCGGCGAGTACGGGTTGAGGGCCGAGGAGCAAGCCTACGTCTGGTCCGATCTCGACGAAGACGGCACGGACGAAGTGTTGATGATGGCTCATGATAGCCGGTTCTGCGGCAGCATCGGGTGCTGGGGTGTGATCCTGGCGCGCCATGATGGACATTGGACTCAGATTGGCGGTCTCTCCCTGGTCGAGCGCATCCGCATCGGGTCGCCGCGACGCGGCGGGTTTGCGACGGTTTACTCCATGGACATGTGCGCGGCATGGAACGGCGCGCGGTACGAAACCCGCGGCGACGACATGCAGGATGGCATCTCCATCCACCCCCATGCGTGCGGAAAGAACTATGACCGGCGGCTCGTCAATCTGGCGCAGCGCTGCAACCGCTGCCACCTGCCCGATGTCTACGACCGGAAGTAGGCGTTTCTGAAGCGTGAGCCACGATGCGGCGTGGCGACCATGTCGAAATCGAGGGATAGGTCTGGCACACGTGGCATGGTGAACACGACTTCAACAAGGAAGGCCAGCCGGGCCACAAGCAGGCCACAATCTTGACGGCGGCTCCCCGCCGTTGGCGAAACCGCCGGCTCGTCCGGATCGGCTTGGGCGGAAGACGGAACACAAGGCTCTTCGCTATGATGCGCGGGCAAACCCGCCGTCAACCGAGCCGAGGAGCCGATCTTGGATACCGAGCGTTTCGAAAAGGGCCTGGCGCAGCGCAAGGCGACGCTGGGCCCGGACTATGTGGCGCGCAACCTGGAAGCCGCCGACGACCTCACCCGCCCGTTCCAGGAGATGATCACCGAATGGTGCTGGGGCTTCGGCCGGGCCGACGAGGCCCTCGATGCCAAGACTCGCAGCCTGATGAACCTGGCGATGATCGGGGCGCTCGGCAGGATGCCCGAATGGGAGGCCCACTGTAAGGGCGCGCTCCGCAACGGCTGCTCCCGCGACGAGATCCGCGCCGCCATCCACATGGTCGGCATCTACTGCGGCGTGCCGGCCGCCGTCGACTGCTTCCGCTCGGCCCGCAAGGTGCTCGAAGAGGCGGGCGAGCTGTAGCGGGGCCCCATCCGTGGCCCTCCCCGAGACCATGTGCGGCGTCGTGCTGACCGGGCACGGCGGCCTCGACAAGCTGGAATGGCGCGAGGACCTGCCGGTGCCGATGCCCGGCGAGGGCGAGGTGCTGATCCGGGTCCGTGCGTCCTCGGTCAACAACACCGACATCAACACGCGGATCGCCTGGTACTCGAAATCGGTGCGGGGCGAGACTGCCGAGGGCGCCGCGGCGGGGATCGCCGACGCCGACGCGGCCGACGGCGGATGGTCGGGCGAGCCCATCGCCTTCCCGCGCATCCAGGGCGCCGATTGCTGCGGGGAAATCGCCGCCGTCGGTCCCGGTGTTCCCGAAGACCGCATCGGCGAGCGGGTCCTGGTCCGGGCGCTTCAGTCGACGGGTGTGTCCGGCAGCCCCTTCGCCTGCCGCACCTTCGGCTCCGAATGCGACGGCGCCTTCGCGCAATGTACAAAGACGGCCGCGGCGGACGCCCTGCCGGTGCAATCCAATTGGTCCGATGCCGAGCTGGCGTCGATCCCCTGCGCCTACTCGACAGCGGAGGGCATGCTGCAGAGGATCGACCTGGGCGCGGAGCGGGTGCTGATCACCGGCGCCTCGGGCGGCGTCGGTTCGGCGGCGGTCCAGCTCGCCAAACGCCGGGGCGCGCACATCACGGCGATGACCGAGCCGGCCAAGGCCGAGGCCATCCGATCGCTCGGCGCCGACGCCACGGTCGGCCGCGACGACCCGTTGCCGGCGGAAACGTTCGATGCCGTCGTCGATCTCGTCGCCGGCCCGCGCTGGCCGGAGATGATCGCCGCCCTCAGGCGCGGAGGCCGCTACGTCACCGCCGGCGCCATCGCCGGACCCATCGTCGAGCTCGACGTCCGTACCCTCTACCTGCGCGACCTGACGCTCTTCGGCACGACCTACCAGCCGGGCAACATCCTGCCCGACGTCATCGGCTACATCGAGCGCGGCGAGCTGCAACCCCTGATCGCCCAGGAATTCGACCTCAAGGACCTCCGCCACGCCCAGCAGGCCTTCCTCGACAAGACCCACATCGGCAAGATCGTCGTTCGGGTGGAGTGAGGGGGTGCGTTGAAACGGGGGAACTGTGGCGCGCGACGACGGGAAAGCAACGAACGGGGACGATCCGGTTGGCGTACCGAGCACAGGTTTTCGACCGTGAACCGCACTGCGAACGGCGACGTTTCAAAGATCGAGGTGGGCCTAATTGCGCCGGACGTTTCTTGCGATATGGTCGCGCAGGGCCACGGTCGCGATTTCCTCATCGTGGGGACTCATGGGGGGCGGCGGCCATTTGAGGCTGAATGTCGTCGGCGGCCAAATGCGACGAGGTTCACCGCCATTAGGCAGGAGCGGGAACCGCCAATCTCTGATGCGGAATTTTATCGGCGCGTGGACGACCTGAATAAAGAGTTCACCGAGAACCCGCGTCGTAATGGATGCGTTGTAATAGGTCGCTCTCGGGTTATTTCGTTTGGCTAGAATATCTGGCCGAACGTACTGGAAAGGATGAAGGGCGTAGGTAGGAGTCCATCTTTTCCGGGGGAAGTAACCAAGCCAAACAGCCCATCCCTCCGGGGGGCGCTTGTTTCGGAAGAGACTTTTTCGCTGCATATGGTGGGTCGTCGTTTCGTGAGGATCTTCATACTCCGCAACGATCGCCTTCATGACGGCCCAAGTGGCGATGATGAGCTGATGTCCTGGTGTAAGTCGGGCTGCTTTTCCGGTTATGAGGGACGTTAGAAGAGGTGCGGCGGTGTCATCGAGTTTGCGCATCCAGCCGTTGTTGCATGTCGTGTGACAGACGCATTTCACTTTCCAATCGCGAGGATCGGCGACACGTTTGCCTACTCGGTATTCGGATCGATCAGGGAATTCGACGGCGCGAAGGGTCCGATAGCTCCCCATTGTTGGGGGAATAAATCGGTGATACCGCTTCGAGATGATGTGTTCGCTCGTCAGCTCCCCCACGTAGTCGCAGAAGATACATTTTCCGTGCGTTTTTGCCATGCTGACACCATGAAGCAGGACGCCGGGCAGCGCTGAGATGCGTTAGTGTTCCAGGTTCTAGTAGGGCCCCCGCAGCCGCGCCCCGAGCGCGAGCGTGGCAAGAAGTAAGGGGTTGGGGCGACCGAGGCCGCCCCTCGCCCTCGATCAACTGAACAGGACTGACGCGAGAACCAGCCATCGTAGGATGGTCGCAACGTCAACCTGTACGGTGATCGTGACCTGTACCGGCCGCATTTCTGCGAAGCCTTTCAGGTCCACGGCGCCGCAGACCATCAAGGTTTGCGGTTTCGCGCCCGGAGAACGGATTAGCCGCCGTTCGCGGGATTACCGGCCCACTCTCTGCGTTCTAGAACCGCGTCAAGTGGCCCCGCATGCCTCGCCTGATAGCCCGTCCGAGATTTCCTTAGGTGGATCGGGGTCAGGCTACGGGCTGCTGGTTGTCCGACTCAGGGAAGCCGACGCGGCACACGTCGGGGCAGCAGTGTTTTGAGGGTGGGCCAATACGCTTCGATTTGTCCAGGGGGTTTTCTTCACCAGCGCCTGCTGCCGCGCACACTCGGCCAGCGTGGTGTACTCACCCCCCCCCCCCCGCCGGCTCCAGCAGCGCATCCCACGACTTCAGCGGGCGGAGCTGGGCGCTGCGTTTTTGGGTGTGGGCCTCCATGCGGCGGAGCACGTTGTCGAGGACGGTGATGCCTTCGTCGATGAACTTGCCCTTGTTGAGCATCACGCACTCGGCGCGCTCGGCCATGGCCGCGTCGGTGAACTCGCCGCGGGACGGCATGCCGCGCTTGACCAGGCTTTCCAGCACCTGGGTCGCCCAGATCACCGGATGCGCCGCCTCGCAGAGCCAGAGGATCTCCTCCTGCACCTCTGAGAGGCGCTCGTAGCCGATCTCCACGGCCAGATCGCCCCGCGCGATCATCACCGCGAACGGATTGCCGCCGGCGGCCTGGACGATCATCTGCGGCAGGTTGGCGAAGGCGTGCTGGGTCTCGACTTTGGCGACGATGGGCATGGGCGGCCGGCCGGGCCGGCGGGCGGCGACCTCGACCTGCAGCCGGGCGATGTCCTCGGGCCGCTGGACGAAGGAGTAGCTGACGATGTCGCCGTGGGCGGCGACGAAGTCCAGGGCCGCCAGATCGTCCTCCGAGAGCGGTGAGACATCCAGCTCGCTGCCGGGGAAGTTGATGCCCCTGAGCGCCTCCAGCGGATAACCGCCGGGGGGCGTGCGGTCGACCGCCATGACGACGCCTTCTTCGCGACACTCCTCGACGTGGCCGGCGATCAGCCCATCGCGGATCGACACCTTGGCCCCTGCGGCCACCTGGCGCAGCACGTCGGGGATCGAGCAGTCGGTCTGGAAGGCGAACTCGGGGTTGCCGGCCGGCGTGTCGCGGGTGAGCAGGATGCTGTCGCCCGCCCGCACGGCGCCCTTCTTCGGCGCGATAACGGTGCGGGTGCGGATCTTCGGTCCGGCCAGATCCATCAGCACGCGGCAGGGCCGGCCCGTCTCGTCGGCGACCCGGCGGACGTTGTCGATCATCCCGGCCCAGACGTTTTCGGAATCGGGGGCGCAGTTGATGCGCGCGCAGTCCATGCCGGCGCGAAAGAGGGCGCGGACGTGGTCGATGTTCTTGCCGGCCTTGGGCGACAAAGTCACCAGGATGCGGGTCCAGCGGCCGGCCGGCGGCGGGCCGAAGACGGCGTCGGTGTTCTCCTTCAGCAGCCGGGCACCGCGGCCGAAGGCATCGGGGCTGGGCCGATTGGCACCCGGATTTTCCGTGTCGCAGATAGCTTCCAGGTTGGCGATGACCGCATCGAGGCTTTCCATCACCCGGCTTTCGGCATGCCCCAGGGTGATCAGCCCCCAGGGCACCAGGCCGGCCTGCAGCGGCCGGAGATCGAGCCGGCGCATGGCCAGGTAGTGGGCGAGGTTGCGGACGCTGTCGCGGTAGGTGCCGCGGGTGAGCATGGGCTCCCAGCGCTCGAGGATGCCGGCGCCGATCGACGCCACCTGGGCGCGGATGTCCCGGGCCTGCGCGAGGACCTGTGCCGGATCGTGGACGTCCATCGCCGCCGCTCCTTCGATAGGGGCAAGCACCCTACTTGGGAAGTGTGACACCCCGATGACAGGCCGTCGGGCCGGCCCCGCCCACGCGCAGACTGAGTCAAACCAAGAGAGAGGTCAACGCATGACGCGGATCGGTGAAGTGCGCGAGGGGTCGTATCTGCGCGACACCGTCCGCGTGAAGGAAGGCGTGGTGGGCAAGGAAACCAACTTCCAGCGCATCGGCAAGGGCACCGCGACGACCAAGGCGCGTCACGGCACCATCACGCCGATGAACCAGCAGCACACGGCCATCCAGTGCCCGCTCGAGGACTTCTACGCCGGCGACTGGGTCGACAAGCTGGACGAGGCCAAGCTCAACATCAACGAGCAGCAGGCCGTCGCCCGGGGCGGCGCCTTCGCGCTGGGCCGCAGGGTCGACGAGCAGATCTCGGCAAAGCTGGATGGCGTGGACGACACCATCGTCACGTGGACGTTGACCAACGCCAACACCATCGAGAACGCGCTGATCACCATGGTCCAGGAGCCGCACGCCAACGATGTCCCCAATGACGGAGAGATCTACAGCGCGCTGACCACCAAGGCCTGGGCGTTCGCGATGAAGGTGGAATCGTTCTCGTCCGCCGACTTTGTCGGGCCGGAAGGCCAAACCTTCCGCACCGGCATGGCCATGCGCGGCCGCTTCAAGGAGTGGAACGGCTGCAAATGGCAAGCGATCACCGGGCTGCCGGGCGAGGGCACCTCGACGGCGAAGGTGTTCACCTACCACAAGTCGGGGGTCGGCTATGCCATCGCCGGCTCGGCCGGCAACGTCGCCGGGCGCAACGCCGTGATGGCCGACATCACCTGGCACGGTGACCGCGCCGCGCACTTCGTCAACCACATGATGTCGGGCGGCGCCTGTGTCATCGAAAACGCCGGCGTGATCGAGGGCAACCTCGACGACACCGCGGCGTTGCCTGGGCCGTAAGGGGAGGGCTGAGACAATGGCATACACACCCGGAAACCTGTCCCTGATCGGATCGGCAAACGGCTTCGGCCTGTACCGGTACGACACCCTCGACGCGGCGACTGCCGTCGATGGCTCGGGCTACTTCAACAACTCGGATGACTCGCTGAACCTGGCGGTCGGCGACGTCATCGAGGTTGTGGTCTGGGCCACGGCGGTCCGTACCGGCACGATCGCCGATGTGGCTCGCCATATCGTCGTGTCGATCTCGGCCGCGGGCGTCGTCGACCTGTCAGACGACTTCCTCGGCGCGACCATCGCCGACACCGACTAGCGAGACCGGCGGGGAGGTGTCGACCGCGCCTCCCCGTCCTTTCGCGTTTTCCGACACGCCCACTCCAACGGACGGGAAGACCGCGATGACCGAACCACAAGCCAGGAAATCGCTGTTCAAGGCCGAGGACGGAATCTTCGGCCGGAGCTTTCGCTATTTCGATTCCTTTCCCGCCGAGGCGGCGCTGCGGCCGGGATACTTCGATCCCCACCGCGACATCCTGGCGGTGAACGACGACGTCGTCGTGTGTCGGGTGTTGGACGGCGATCCGACGAAGCCGGCCATCGAGCGGCTGGCGGTTACCATCGTCGATGTGCCCAAGGACCGCTCGAAGCCGATCGGGGTGGTGGCGCTCGGCCCGGTCGTCCGCATCGCACCCGCCGTCGTGCCGCTTCCCAAACCCGCCGCCTGATCCCGCCGCGCACAAACGTTCCGCAAGCCTGCCGCCGCAGAGGACCCAGCCATGCCTTCGAAAGTCGATATCGCCAACGTCGCGCTGCGCAAGCTCGGCGGCGAGGCCATCGCCTCGTTCACCGACGGCACGCCCAACGCCAACAAGGTCGCCAACCTCTACGACGCCAAGCGCCAGGACCTGCTGCGCAACCACGCCTGGAACTTCGCCACCAAGCGGGCGAAGCTGGCACAGCTCGCGTCGACGCCGGCGAGCGGGTTCGATCACGACTATCAGCCGCCGGCCGACTGGCTGCGCACGGTCCGGGTCTACGACAACGACACCGGTACGGGCACCGTCGCCTACAAGGAAGAGGACGGCGTCATCCGCAGCTCCGCCGACGAACTGTGGATCACTTACGTCTACGACGTCGACGACCCCAATCGCATGACCGCCGATTTCCGCGAACTGCTGGCGACAGCGCTGGCCGCGGACCTGGCGGTGGCCATCGCCAACTCCAACAGCCTCGCCGACCGGTTGGAGGTGCAACTTCCGTCGAAGGAGCGCCGTGCGCGCAAGAACGACGCCCATGGCGATGCCCCCGACCGGCTGCCCGTCGGGTCATGGGTGTCTCGGCGCTACCGCTCGGGCAGTAACGCTTCCGGAAGCTTCGCCGACTGATGGTCAAGGCGGCACCCTATCAACCGATCTTCAATGCCGGCGAGTTGGGGCCAAGGCTTGCCGCGCGCACTGATTTTACCAAGTACCAGGCCGGCTGCTCGGTGCTGGAGAACATGGTCTGCCTGGGCGAAGGCGGCGCTATGCGCCGGCCCGGCACCCGCTACGTCGCCGAGGTCAAGGACTCGAACAAGAAGGGGCGGCTCAAGGCGTTCGAATTCAACACCGAGCAGGCCTACGTCATCGAAATGGCCGATGGCGCGTTCCGCTTCTTCCGCCACCAGGGCCAGATCGCCGCCGCCGCCACCACCGCGGCGATGACCAACGGCACGTTCGACACCGACATCGTCGATTGGCACGACAAATCGAGCGCGCCGGCGTCGATCGCCCACGCGGTGCTCGGCTCCACTGCCTACGGCACCTTCGACAATACGGTAGCCCATTCGTCGCTGACCCTCGGTGGTGCATCTGCCAACAAACAGCACCTAGGTGTCAGGGTGCCGGTCGATGTCGGCGGTCCGGTGCGCAGCGTGCGGATCAAGTCCGGCACTTCGCACGCCGTCGACGGCACCGTTGACGTCGGGATTCATGCCGATGGCAGCTCGCCCGGGACGCAGATCGGCGGCTTCTCGGATACGGTCGACTACAACGCCGCGAGCACCGAGTTCACTTTCACCTGGACGTCGAACACGCCGGTGCTCACAGCCGGCAGCGTATGGGTGGTGGTGCGCGACACCGTGGGAACGATGAGTTCGTCCTTCGAGGGCGTCAACGACCAAGGCTCGTCTTTCGCTTCTGGGCGCGAAGACACGATCAGCGCCATCGGCGACGGCACCGGCTCTTTCCCGACGATCTATGATGGGCGGCTGGAACTGGTCGTCGATACCGACGAAACGATCAACGGCGTGCTCGCACTGGTTGGTTCGGGCTCGAACACCGCGCATGCCGAGCAGTCGGTCACCGTCACCGACCCCTCGGCCGAGTTGGTACTTGCCTTCCGCGTCATCGGCGCCGCCCACGACAAGATCAAGCTGCGCATCGGCATGGACGAGGAGGGCACCCAGGTCATCAATGACGCAGAGTACGCCGCCGGCTCGCACACCGTCGCCTTCACGCTGGGCGCCACGACCTTCTACGTGCAGTTCCTGCACAGCTCCGGCAAGACCATCTACATCGACGACGTCGTTCTCCTGAACGACACCCCGGTCGAGCTTTGGACGCCCTACGGCGAGGCCGACCTGTTCGAGGTGGAGGGGCCGCAGTCGGCGGACGTGCTGTATCTGTTTCACGAGGACCATGCCCCGCGGGCGTTACAACGGAAAGGCCACGCATCGTGGTCGCTGGTCGAAGTGGACTTCCAAGACGGGCCGTGGCTGGACGAAAACATCACGTCGACGACGTTGACGCCTGCGGCGACGACCGGCGACGGCGTGGAGATCACCGCCTCGGCGGTCGACGGCATCAACGGCGGCGCCGGCTTCAAGTCCACGGACGTCGGCCGACTTGTCCGCATCTCCAACCCTTCATCCGGCACCGACTGGGGCTGGGGCCGTATCGTCGGTTTCAACAACCCGACAAAGGTGACGGTGGACGTGCGGCGCGACTTTGCGCGGACCACCGCCGATGCGAACTCGAAATGGCAACTCGGCGCCTGGTCGGACACCACCGGCTGGCCGAAGCGCGGCACCTTCTTCGAGCAGCGCGTGGTCACTGGCCGCACGACCCAGCAACCGCAGACCTTCTGGATGTCGGAGACCGGCGGCTTCGGGCCGGCCTCGTTTTCGATGAGCCCGGACAGTCCCACCGACGAAACGACCCCCAAGTGGGACGGCACCGTCGAGGACGACGACGCGGCGACGTGGACCTTGTCGTCGGACTCCGTCGATGCCATCGAGTGGTTCAGCCCCGGCGAGAACCGGCTGGTCATCGGCACCGCCGGCAACGAATGGGTGCCGGAGTCGTCCGGGGCCATCCTCACCCCCACCGACATCGCCGTGCGCAAGCAGACCAGCCACGGCTCGGCATCGGTGCAGCCTATCCGCATCGGTTCAGTGGTGCTGTTCCTGCAGCGGGCCAAACGCAAGATCAGGGAATTCGGTTTCCGCTTCGAGAGCGACGGCTTCAAGGCTTTCGACATGACGCGGCTGGCCAAACACGTCACCTACGGCGGGCTCGTCGAGATGGCCTACCAGCAGGAGCCGGACTCGACGGCCTGGTGCGTGCGCGCCGACGGTCAGCTCGCCTGCATGAGCTTCAACCGCGACGAGGACGTGGTCGGCTGGTCACGCCACGTCCTCGGCGGCCGGTTCGGCACCCGCGACGCTGTGGTCGAATCCGTGGCGACGATCCCCGGCGACGATGGTGCAGGGCAGGTGCAAGACTCCACCGACCGCGGTGAGGTCTGGGTGATCGTCAAGCGGACGATCAATGGTGAGACCAAGCGCTACGTCGAAGTGCTCGAGCGCGACTTCGAGACCGGCCACGACCAGGACGACGCCTACTACGTGGACTCGTGCGTAACCCTGGACAGCCCGGTGGCCATCAGCGGCGCCACCGTTGCCAGCCCGGTGGTGATCACCGCCACGGCGCACGGCTGCGCCAACGGAGACCAGGTCAAGATCACCAAGGTCAAGGGTATGACCGACCTGAACGGCAACCGCTACCTGGTCGCCAATGCGACCACCAACACCTTCGAAATCACCGATCTGGACGGTAACAACGTCGACGGCACCGCCTTCACCGCCTACCTCACCGGCGGTGAGGTCCGCAAGATGGTCGCGACCGTCAGCGGCCTCGGCCACCTGGAGGGCGAGACGGTCAAGGTGTGGGCCGACGGCTACGTGCACCCGCCGGTGATCGTTTCGTCGGGCAAGATCACGCTGGATGGCAAGGCGGCAGTGGTGCAGGCGGGGCTCGGCTACCGCCACATGCTGAAGACCCTGAAGCTGGAGGCCGGTGCCGTGACCGGCACCGCGGTGGGCAAGACCAAGAAGGTCCACGCGGCGACGTTCGTGCTGTTGAACGCCCACACCATGCAGGTTTCGGTGGACGGCGGTGCGAAGCGCAAGCTCGACTTTCGTCAGATGGATTCGAGTTATGATTTCGCGGTGCCGCTGTTCTCGGGCGAACGCTTCGAGGACCTCGGCGGCAACTGGACGCGCGACACCCGCGTGACCATCGAAGGCGACGATCCGGCGCCGTTCACGCTGCTCGCGTTTGCCCCCGAAATCCGCACCAACGAAGCCCGGTGATCGTCGAGCCTTTACGGGCCGAGCACGTCGACCGGTTCGTTCCCGGCGCCACGGCGGTCGGTTCGTGGACCCCGGAGAACGTGGCGTCGCTGAGAACAGACTGGCTGGGCAAGGCGGCGGCGGTATCCGACGGCGAGCGCGTCCTGGCGCTGTTCGGCATCGGACTGGAGAACGGCAGCGGGTACGTCTGGCTGCTGCTCGACGATGCCGCGCGGGCGCGGCCCCTTTTGCTGACCAGATGGGCTATCCGCACGCTGGCGGCACTTCGGCGCCAGTACGGCGTCCGATCGTTCACGGCCCAGACGTTCGATGCGGATTCGGCGCGCTGGGCTCGATTTCTGGGCGTCGAGACGATGGACGGCAATGAGATGGTGATGTCCGATGGCAGCTAGTACCGCAAAGATCATTCTCCAGGCCGCTTCGACGGCAGTGGCCGCCGCCGGCGCGCTGAGCTCCGGCACGGCGGCGAAACAGCAGGCCGCGTTCAACGCGCAGCAGCAGCAGATGGAGGCGGCGCGGCGCCGCGAGATCGCCGCCGCCGAGGCCTCCGACTTCCGTAAGCGCCAAGGCAAGCTGCTGGCGCGTCAACGTGCACTGCTGGGCGCCACGGGCGTCGATCCCGGCTCGGGCACGCCGTTGCTGGTCGCCGAAGAACTGGCCGGCGAGATCGAACTGAACGCGCTCCGCATCCGTGCCGGGGGCGAGAGCGAGGCCACCCGGCTAGAAAATGCAGCGGCCTTGTCGCGAGCCGAAGGCGGGGCCGCGCAGACGGCCGGACTCCTGCGTGCCGGTTCTTTGCTTCTCGATGGCGCCAGCAAGGTCTTCGACGGCTAAGGCCGCTCCCACACGCGGCCCGATTGCACAAGGACTCCCCCATGCCGGAAACCTTCCAGCTCAAAAAGCCCATCGGCCCCAACCATGTCGTCGATCCCGACGACGTCGTCCGCATCAAGACGGCGCTCGTCGACCTTGGCTTCCTCGAGGTTCCGGAAGAGGGCGTCACGCCGTGGCCGGGCCGGCCAACGATCCATGCCGTTGCCGACTTTCAGCGGGAAAAGGGGCTCCCGGTCGACGGCGTGATCAATCCCGGCGGCCCGACCCAACAAGCGATCAATCAAAGCCTGGCGGCTCGCCGCAACGTGCGTGCACCTTCTAATGGCGGTGCCGGGGCGACTCGGACCGGCGTGAACGCGCCTGGGCCGACGACTCCGGCCCGCTGGGCCGAGATCAATAAGCGGCTTGAGAAGGGTGCCCAACGGATTACCACCCCGATCATGAAGGAGGTGGCAAAGAACCCCAATCTCTGGTTCGACCCCAAACACGGCGCGCGGCCCATTCACACCATGCCCCAACTGGGGAACGCCGAACTGCGCGCCGGCCCGCCGAGCGGCGTCCGCGACTGGATTGCCGACACCATTCATCCCGGCTTGGTGCGCTCGGAGCTGGGCGACGTCGGCGTGGCGGATTTCGTGCCGGGGCTCGAGGTCGGGACGGCCGTCGAAGACGTCCGGCACATGCGCGCCCGCGAGCGGGCCGGGTTCCCGGTCGGGGTCGGCGAAAAGATCGGCACCTATGCCGGGGTGCCGCTATCCGTTTTCGGGCTCGGGATCCTGGGCAAGGGCGGCAAACTTGCCGACGACGCCTTGGACGGCCTGTCGAGGCGGCTCAGCGAGCCGTTCCGCAAGGGGCTTCCGGTCCAGCAGGGCCACGTCGACGACTATCTCGCAGCGGTGCGCAAGGAGGTCGTCAAGGCCGGCTGGGAGAAACCCAAACGCAATTTCGAGCTGCCGGTTCGGCCGTCTTCGCCTGAGGAAAACATGCGCCTGGGACAGGAGGCCCTCGAACACCTCATCATCAATCCTCGCCAGGATCTGCGGTACGCCATGCACCGGGACGACGTTGGCGGCATCGCCTTCTTCTGGGGCAAGCCCGGCAATCCGGCGAAGGATTTCAAAGGCGGCAGCGGGTTCTCGCACATCATCGCCAAGCGCGCCGCGCAGGGATATGGCGGTGTGACAGAGGCAAGCCGGGTGGTGGAGACCATCGCCAAGGGGCGGCTATTCGAGATTGGGGCCCCCCGCCGGCCAGGCGAGCAGCAATTGTTCGCAATGGCTTTCGGGCCGTGCTGTCGCTGTACGATGACGGGAGAAGCAAGACTTGGGTGCTGACGGGGTTCGAGGAGTGGCCGGCGGGCAAATCTGGACCCTGATCCACGAAAAAGTCGTCCCCGCCATGCCACCTGTGTTCGAAGGCAGCTGGCGTCCGTCCCAATTGAATGCTGAAGTTGACCGAATCTAGGGAGAGAAGAGGGCCCGGTGGCGCGGCCAGCTTAATGCCTGGCACCGGACCTACGCACGACGCCCTCTCTATACTGCGGCGCCGTGGGAGCGAGCCCGATTACGATTCTAGCACGTTGGGGTTGCGGCTGGTAGTCGGTCGCGATGGCGCTCGAAAAGTACAGGAAACTTCAGGGGGAGAGAAGCGGGCCCGGTGAATCCGGCCGGTTTAACCCCTGCACCGGACTTACGCACGGCGCCCTCCGTTTATTGCGGCGCCGTGGGACCGGGCCCAATGGCTATTCTAGCACGCGGCGGTTGCGGCCGGAAGTTGGTCGCGAACGCGCTGAAAAAGTACGGGAAACTTCAGGGGGAGAGAAGCGGGCCCGGTGAATCCGGCCGGCTTAATTCCTGCGCCGGACCTACGCACGACGCCCTCTCGAGTCCTGCGGCGCCGTGGGAGCGGGCCCAAATAAGATTATAGCACGTTGGGGTTGCGGCCGGAACTCGGTCCCCGGGGCATCGGTTTCCTGCCTTGCCGCCAGGGGCGGCCGAGGAACGGACGCGCCGCGATCCGTCGCGGTCAGGCGGCGAGGCGGTGGTCGTGATCGGCGGTGGCCGGCGTTGCGGGGATCGGGACGATCTCGGCGGACGGCGTGCCGCGGCCGGTCAGCGCCCTGAACAGTCCGCCGATGGCCTTGACGACGAACGCGCTGCGCTCCCGCTGACCTTTGTGCATGTAAGCCCGGATCTCGTTTTGGCTCGGGTATGTGAACGTCGTGCTCATCGCTCATGTCCTCATTTGGATCTTGTCGACCATCGATGGACCCCTTTTTATCTCATTCCGTAGGAAAGTATAATCGCCCGCCTTGGAACATAATCTGTGCCTGATGGGCACAAATCATCGGAGCGGGGATCATGGATCGGTATGGCGAGATGGAGGCGTTCGTCCGCACGGTCGATGCCGGCGGGTTTTCCGCCGCGGCTCGGTCGCTGAACGTCACGCCCTCGGCGGTCAGCAAGCTGATCAGCCGATTGGAAGATCGTTTGGGTGCGCGGCTCCTCAACCGCAGCACCCGTCGGATCAGCGTCACCGAAGAGGGGCGGGCGTTTCACGAGCGGTGCGTCCACATCCTGGGTGAGGTCGACGACGCCGAACAGGCGGTCAGTCAACTCAACGCCCAACCGCGGGGGACGCTCCGGGTCAACGCGGCGGCGGCGTTCGGCACCTACCAGGTGGTGCCGTTGCTGCCCGAGTTCATGGCCCGGTATCCGCTCGTTCATCTTGAGCTGGCGGTCACGGACCGGGTCGTCGATCTGGTCGAGGAGGGCGCCGACATCGGCATCCGCACCGGTGCGCGGACCGATTCGACGCTGGTCTCGCGCCTTTTGGCCGAGGACCACCGGATCATCGTCGCGGCACCGTCCTACCTCGAACGCCGGGGCATGTCGCGGATGCCGCAAGAGCTCCTCGATCACAACTGCCTGATGCGGTCGGGCCAGCAGCTCGTGCTCAATGAATGGCCCTTCGACGGACCCGACGGCCCCTATTCGCTGCGCGTAACCGGTGACGCGGAGGTCAACAACGGCGAGACCCTCTACGAGATGACCGTCGCCGGCCTCGGCATCTCGCGCCTGGCCGAGTTCCGCGTCGCCGCTGACATCCGGGCCGGACGGTTGGTGGAACTGCTGGCCGCGGACAACCGGCCCGAGCCACTGGCGATCCACGTGGTCTATCCGCACCGCAAGCACCTGTCGCCGAAGGTCCGCGCCTTCGTCGACTTCCTGGTCGAGAAGTTCTCGCCGGTGCCGCCGTGGCTGGTGACGGAGAACGCTGGGGAGGCGTGATCGGCCCGCCGGTCAGTCCAACACGCCGTGGGTGTCGCCGATCAGCGCATCGACACCGAGGGCGAGGGCGGCCATGACCATCTGCTTCGAGCGCAGGTCCCGCCCATAGACCCGCAGCTCCGCCTCTCGTGCCCGGCCGACGAAAGCCTGCAGCGCGTCGAGCGCCGCCTCTTCGGGGACGTTCGAGGCGGTATCGGCGAAACCGACCCAGGTCTCACCGGTGACATGCATGGGACCGAAATGGGGCCGGTGCAGATCGCTGCACAGCGCGACGATGCCGGCGTGGTTGTGCAGGAATTGGATGGCCCGTTCGATGGCGATGGCGCCGACGTCTCGGGGAACGCCAGCCACCTCGATCAAACGGTCCGGCCGCTGGTCGGCGCGCAGAGCGGCGAGTGCGCCCTTCATCTCCTGGCGCTTCTTGTCGGTGGCGACGCTGCGGTAATGGATCTGCACACCGGTGCGGCGTCCGGCTTCGGCGTCTCCGTCCTCGCGGTCCTTCAGGCGATCGAGGACCAGCCGGTCGACCGGGGTGGTGATCGATACCGGCGCGTTGGACCCGAGGTAGGAGCCGGCGAGCTGAGTCACCTTGGCCGATCGGCTGCAGGCGATGGTGTGAGCGCCGAGGAGTCGTTTCTGTTCGGAGTCCCGGATCGGAAGCTCGACCAGCTCCATGTCGCGCACGTACTTCGGCAGCGACGCCGGGTCGATGCCAATCCGCTGCCACACGAGCGGCACGCCGCGACTGGGCGACAGGAGCTCGTCCTCCGGTATTTCCTGGGACGGCGGTGCCGCTGCGATTTTGTTGGTTGTCGCGCCGGCCGCCCCCTCCGCCCTCTCGTCCGTGGCAGCCGCCTGCGTATCGGCTTTGTCCTCGGCGGCTTGGGCCTGCACGGCCTGGAACAACGCGTCGATATCGTCGATTTTCTGAAGCCGGACCTCGCCGTCGACCGTCGTCACCACTGTGCTGATCTCGGTATTTCCGGCGAACTCGGGCACCCCGGCGAAGTAGGCCTCGACGTATTCGCGGACCAGCGCGCATTTGATCTGCGCTTCGGCCGGGGTGAGCGAGGCGAAGACGATCAGATAGGCGCTGTCGCCGTACTTCCAGAACATGTCGTTCTTGGCCAGGTGGCGTTGAAGCGCGCCCTCGATGACCATGGGCACCCGCTCGATCATCGCCTCCCAGAGATCGCCCAGTTCGTCGCGGAGCTTTTCGAAGTTGAGCAGCTGGACGCGACCGGCGACCGCTGTCCCGCTGTCCTGGAGCACCCTTGCGAGACCTTGTTCGATTTCGCGAAACGCATCCGAGTCCGTGGTATCGGCCGTCGGGGCCTTGCCCTTCGGTCGCGGTGCGCCCTCGGTTTTGCGCTTTCTCTTCGGTCCGGCCGGCGGCTGGGCGGCGTCGGCCTGCTCTTCGTCAAGACCGAGCCAGTCGGCAACGTTACCCAAAAGGCGCCGCAACCCCGAAGCCATCGAAAAACGCCTCCGTGCGGGATCAACTTGACCAACCCGACAGCACCGACCGGAACCGGTGGGGCAATCGGGGACTTCCTAACATAGGCGCCGCCTCAATAAACAGCGTTCCGGCACTCGATCGCATTGAGGCAATAGGGAACGCCGCCGCAGCCATTGATCCGCGGCGGCAAAATGACCGCAAAGTCGTAAGGTGAATGCGCCTGTACGCTTTCGGATGAGCGGCTGTCGGAGTGCGGTTCGGATGCCTGGCGGATCGGAAGATTTCTATAGGAACCTGAAGGGCTTCGCCGAGTTCCGCGACGTCACCGACCTCTCGCTGTTTCGTCCCCTGCCGGACGACTGGTGCATCGTGCTCGCCGACATCAAAGGCTCGACCAAGGCCATCGAGGAAGGGCGCTACAAGGACGTCAACATGATGGGGGCGGCGTGCATTACCGCCGTCATCAATGTGCTGCCGGAAATCGGCATCCCCTATGTGTTCGGCGGTGACGGCGCGACGCTCGCCGTCCCGGCGTCGGCGGCGCCCGCCGTGAAACGTGTGCTGGGTGCGGCACGGGCGCTGTCGGGGAATCGTTTCGGGCTCGACCTGCGGGCGGGAATCGTGCCGGTCGGCGACGTCCGCGCAATGGGCGCCGACGTGCTGGTGGCCAAATTCCAGCTCACCCCCGGCAATGCGATGGCGGTGTTCACCGGCGGCGGCGTGCAGACGGTGGATGCGCTGATCAAGGCCGACGAAGGCGGTGGCCGCTATGGCATCCCGCTGCCCGAGGACGATGCGGCGCCGGACCTGGAAGGTCTGTCCTGCCGCTGGGAGCCGCTCACGTCTTGCAACGGCACGATGATGAGCATGCTTGTCCTGGCGACGGGCGAGCGTGACGCGGAGAAGGCCGTGACCTATCGCGAGGTCATCGACGGCATCGCGGCGATCCTGAAGGCTGACCCGAAGTCCGCCAGTCCGGTGAGCGCCGAGAACATGGTGCTGAAATGGCCGTCGCGGGGGCTGCGTTACGAGCGGGTAATGGCCGCCGGGTCGCCGAACCGGCTGCGGCAGTGGCTTTGGATCTATTTCACCAGCATCGTCCAGTTCTTCCTGGAGAAGACCGATCGGTCTGCCGGCGGCTACGACGCGCCGGTCTACCGCGCCGAACTTCGGGCCAACTCCGACTTTCGGCGGTTCGACGATACGTTGCGTATGATCCTCGACTGTCCCCTGCACGTGGCAGACGCCATCGAAACCTTGTTCGCCCGCCTGCATGACGAGGGCCGGATCGCCTATGGCGTCCACCGTTCGGGCGAGGCGCTGATGACCTGCCTGGTATTTTCGCTGACCCAAGGCGAGCACGTCCATTTCGTCGACGGCTCCGACGGCGGCTTCGCTATGGCCGCGGTCGGCCTGAAAGAGCAATTGCGCGGGGCTAAGCCGAACCGCTCAAGCTAGTCGGGATGGCAATGCTCTCATGCCCGCGTCTTGTCCGCCCGGTGCGGGTGGACGAAGATGCGGCATGACTGAATCCTTCGATGCCATTGTCGTCGGCACCGGCGTCGTCGGCGCCTCGACCGCGTTTCATCTCGCCAAGCTGGGTGGTCTCAAGGTCTGCGTCATTGATCAGGCCGGGATCTGCGAGGGTGGCACGGCGAAAAGCTGCGCCATCGTGCGCAGCCACTATTCGGTCGTTTCCAACACGGCCATCACCTTGAAAAGTTTGGAGATGTTCCACGCCTTCGCCGACTGGCTGGGGGACGGCGAGGCGGCGAGTGGGTTCGTCAATACCGGCTATCTCATCGTCGCGCCGGAAGGCCCGCGCGCCGATGCCATGCGCGAGGCGCTGGCCGACCAGCGGGGCGTCGGCGCGGAGACCGTCGAGGTGAGCCGCTCCGAGGCGCGGGAAAAGCATCCGCTGCTGTTCCTCGACGACATCGCGGTCGCCGCCTACGAGCCGGACTCGGGCTATGCCGATCCGTACCTGACGACGGCGAGTTTCCTGAAGGCGGCGCGCAACAAGGGCGCGGTCGTGCGGACGAATGAGATGGTGACGGCGGTCCAGGTCTCGGGCGATCGCGTCACCGGCGTCCAGACCACAAATCGGAACCTGTCCGCGCCCCTTGTCGTGCTGGCCTGCGGACCCTGGTCGGGGCCGCTGGTGGAGCCGCTCGGCCTCGATCTCCAACTCGAGGTGTCCCAGCACACGGTGCTGACGTTCGCCGCGGACGCGCCCTATGACGGCCGCTACCCGATCGTCAAGGACATGACCACGGACAACAAGATGTACTTCCGCCCCGCCAGCGGCGATGTCGCCCTGGTCGGCACCGGCGACTACGGTGCGCCCATCGGCGAGCCGGCAGACCTGGACGAGACCGTTGCCGATGATTTCGTGCTGCTGCAGGGCGGTCAGATCGCGCGGCGCATGCCGTCCTTCGCCGACGCCCGCGTGACCGCGACCTGGGTCGGCGCCTACGACATCACGCCGGATTGGAACCCCGTGCTCGGCCTCGTCGACGGGATCGCCGGTCTGTCGCTGAACTACGGTTTCTCGGGGCACGGCTTCAAGCTCGCGCCAGCGCTCGGCATGCTGCTCGCCCAGGAGATCCTCGGCCAGCCGCAGGACATCGACCTTTCTGGCTACGATCTCGGCCGGTTCCAGCGCGGCGAGCTGCTGACGGGGGCCTACGGCGTCGGCTCCATCTCATGATCGAAATGCTCGCAAGGGATTTGCGCAGGCTGCCGCCGGACGCAGGCCGCACTATGCGGGGAGCCGTGTCGTGAACGGCAAGGGCACCAACGCGACCGAGCCTTTGCTGCAGTTCGTAGGCTATGAAAAGCTTGGCCAAACCCCCAACATCGTCGTGGATGGGTCGGGCAATCCCGCGACGCAGATCACCTTGTCCCACTGGCCGAAGAGCGGGACCCCGCGGGAACTCAAGGCCGATACGTCGACCGAGATCGTGTTCAACTACCTAGACTCACCCCGATTCCATGTTGCCGCGGCGGCCGTCTCCAACAACCATTTCGACGAGGACGGACTCGCCGGAATCTACACCTTGATCGAGCCCGAAGCGGCGGTGGCGGCGCGGGAACTGATCGTCGACATCGCCCATGCCGGCGACTTCGCCACTTTCAGGTTCCGGCAGGCGGCGCGGGTGGCGTTCACGGTCTCCGCGTTCGCCGACCCCGAGCAATCGCCGCTGGACACGTCGATCTTCGAACGTCCCTACGCCGAGCAATGCGCGGCGTTGTATGGGGAGCTGCTGCCGCGGTTCGGCGAGATGGTTAGGCACACCGACCGGTTCAAAGACTATTGGGCGGCCGAGGATGCGGCGCTGACGGAGGGCGAACACGCGCTTCGGCGAGGCGACGTGACCATCGAGGAGAGGCGCGAGGTCGACCTGGCGATTGTCCGGGTTTCCGAAGGCCGCGGTGCGAACGCGGCACATCGGCTCGCCGTCCCCGTCGAGGCGGCCTGCCACCCGATGGCGGTTCACAACACGACGCGGTGCAATCGCATCCTCGTGCATCACGGCCGACGGTACGCCTTCGCGTATCGCTACGAAAGCTGGGTGCAGCTCGTCAGTCCGCGGCCGCTGCCGCGCGTGGATCTCGCGCTTCTTGCTGAGGCGTTGAGCGAAGACGAGCGGGGCAGGGCACACTGGGAGTTCGACGGCGTGTCGGCGATCACGCCGCGCATGCGAATGTCGGGCGACGGCGAAAGCACGATTGCACCGGAAACCTTTGCAGACCGGATCGCCGCGTTCCTGGCGACCGCACCACCCGCATGGGACCCCTACGATCCGGTTTGACCGGATGGGGGTACGCGTCGATCGGTCTCGACGCTCTCGATCACGCCGTCCTCGAAATGGAGCATGCGGTCGTCGGCCGCATAGCCGAGGAGCGCGGCGGAGTAGATTTTCCTTGCATCGAGATCAATGACCAGCGAAACGACGTCGCCGATGGAGTCCTCGTGCCAGATAGTGTGGATCAGTCCGGGACGAATTTCCCGGGACTGATAGGGGATGTCGCTGTTCTCGTTGCTTACGGAACCGCTGTCGACCAGGGCCTTGTAGGACGCGAGGCCGCCGCAGAATCGGACCTCGAACACCAATCCGCCCGAATAGGTGTAGCGGATCGTTTTCCCGTCCATCAGTTCCCGTTTGGAAGATGTCAAAAGAACCTCCTCGTTCGGACCAGATCATTGGGCGGCCATTCGGCGTGCGAGATCGCGAAGGCGGACCAGCGGCCGGTCGACGATGCCGACGGCCTCGAGGTGCTCGATCAGGTTCTCGATGTAAGCAAGCCCCGAGCCGATGAACCCGACGGCGCTGGCGAGGTGCCGAGCCGTCTCTTCCTCGCTCAGTCCGGACCGGTAACTCTCAGCGGCGTGGTCGACGACGAACGCGAGGGCTTCGACGTTTCCCAACGGTGTCTCGACGTGGACGAACGTGGGTACGTAGGCGTGCAGCAGCATCTCGCGCCGCCAGATTACTCTCGTTTCATGTTCGATCTGGTCTCGGTCGATGCGGAAGACGAGCCCGACGCAGTCGCCGCCCATGTCGAGGCCGGCCATCAGGCCTGGATTCTCGGGCGTGCCGCGGCCGAGAACGGACGTCAGGCAGAAGGCGCGATGGTATCCCTTCAACAGCCCGGTCCTGACCTCGCTGAACAGAAACGCCGGGTCCCAGATGAGCGAGCCGTAGGCGAACACCCAGAGGTCGCTGTCTCCGCGCCCATGCAAGGTGTTGCGGCGGGACGCTTCCCGATGGGTATCGCTGTGGCGCTAGTTTTCCGGCGCGCCGGCCTGCCGTATCTTCTCGTCCAACACCGCGAGATCGAAGTCCCGGAGGTCCGAGGTCATCGGGTTGGCGATCTTGTCTCGGAGTTCTGGAAGATACCTGAACGGGTCGTTGCCGCGTGTCATGCGCGGACTCCCTACGAAAGGGCGTCCGGATGTCAAGCACGCAGACCTTCGTTCAGCAGGTGCTGGGGTGCGGGATCCGTCTTGCCGACGCGCATGGCTTGTCAGCAACATCACCGGTTCCGGCGGCGTGGGGTTAGGCGCCGAGGAGATCGGCTTCGGTGATCCCGGTAACGCCGATCAATTCGACGGCGCCGTCGGAGAGGGTGACGAGGGTGTCGTCGGTGGAGCCGTCGCCGTCGGCATCGACCGTGGCGATGGTCGCAATGGACAGGCCGTCCTGAAGCTCAAAGCGGTCGCTGCCGACCTCGAAGTCGGTGATCCGGTCGGCGCCGCCGCCGGCCCCGAACACGAACACGTCGCCACCGACGCCGCCGGTCAGGATGTCATTGCCGGTGCCGCCCGACAGCGTATCGGCCGCCGGGCTGGTGTTGGCTTCGATCTCGATGTCGACAATGACGTCGTTGTAGTCACCGTCGCCGCCGCCCGGCGAATCCTCGAAACCGATCCTGAGCGTCGTGTCGTCCTCGGCGCTCGGCCG
>Ga0056108_1000015_pt1 | contig 81818 bp, 76 predicted proteins | sample WorMetG1BERMUDA1_FD_83875 | JGI IMG/M metagenome (GOLD analysis project Ga0056108, IMG submission 83875) | Marine gutless worms symbiont microbial communities from Max Planck institute for Marine Microbiology, Germany - Inanidrilus... ... | reverse complement strand
CTCGGCGCCGAGCCCCAGCGAGTCCAACACCCCAGTGGCGTTCGGCGACAATTGCAGGCCGGCCCCGACCTCCTGAAATTCCGGCGATTGTTCAAAAACATCGACCACGCAGCCGCGCCGGCCGAAGGCGAGGGCGGCGGTCAGTCCGGCGATCCCGGCGCCCACAATGGCGATGGCCGGTCGCATGGCAGGTTCATTGGCCTCTAGGCGGGCTCTCAGAGCGCAGCAACGGTGTAAACACAACCGGGCGGCCGTGTTTCTTCCGGCGCCAGATCGGCGACATAACGATAGAGCGTAGAGCAATAGGGGCAGACGATTTCGTTTTCGTCGCCCATGTCGAGGAACTCGTGCGGATGGTCGAATGGCGGTTCCGCGCCCACGCACATGAATTTCCTGACCCCGATTTCGATGATCGGATGTCCAGCGTCGTTCTGGAAATGCGGAACGGCATGCCCGGCCATGTCAACTCTCCAACAATGCAACCGGCCGGACCTTATCGCTGTGCGAACGCAAAGTGTATAGGAAACATGGTCGCGCAACAAAAAACCACGGTCCGCAGACACGGATTGCCGGGCGCCGTGTGTGCCAAAGCGGTTGAGATGGCGCCGCATTTGCCCTAACCAGGGATTGTTTCATAGCCATGTCCACTGCGAAAGTCGTTTCATGCAGCGCATCGAACCCGTCCCAATGTCCGATTTTCGCCATGAAGACATGCGGATCGCCTATTTCGACGTTGGGCCGCGCGACGGATTTCCAGTGCTGCTGATTCACGGCTTTGCTTCGACGGCGCATGTCAACTGGGTCTTCACGGGATGGGTGCGGACGCTGACCGATGCCGGCTATCGCGTGATCGCGCTCGACAACCGCGGTCATGGTGACAGCGACAAGCCGCATGATCCCGGGCTCTATACCCCGCAAAATATGGCGGGTGACGCGCGGGCGCTGTTGGCGCATCTGGACATCGAGAGTGCCTTCGTGAAGGGCTATTCCATGGGCGCGCGGCTGGGCGCCTTTTTTGCGCTCGACAGGCCGGATGCCGCCCGTACCCTGGTGTTTGGCGGTCTGGGCGCCGGGTTGACCGACGGGGTGGGGGATTGGGAGCGGATCGCCGACGCGCTGCTCGCTCCTTCGCTGGATGATGTCGCCGATAGGCGCGGCCGCATGTTTCGTGCCTTTGCCGAACAGACGAATTCGGATCGGCGCGCTCTCGCCGCCTGTATCGAATCGTCGCGCACGTTGATGGCGCATGACGACCTTAGGCGTTTGGATCTGCCGGCCCTGGTCGCGGTCGGGACTCGTGACGACATTGCCGGCTGTCCCGAAGAACTGGCCGAGAAACTGCCAATGGGACGGGCGCTTCACATCGAGGATCGCGACCATATGCTTGCCGTCGGTGACCGTAGCTTTAAAGCCGGCGTTCTGACGTTTTTTGAGGAACATCTCTAGACATGGACGGAAGCGAGGCGCGCAGCCGCGCCGCCGAGGGAAAAGCCGGTGATTTCACCGGCGCCCATGGCAACCGTTTGGCGGCAACGTTTTTTGAGGCTGCCGGTCCTCCGGTCCTGTTTTTTCACGGCGGCGGCCAGACGCGCTATGCCTGGGACGCCAGCGCGCGCGCCGTTCAGGCGGCCGGCTGGACGGGCATCAGCGTCGATCTGCGTGGTCATGGTGAAAGCGAATGGCTTGCCGGCCAGCAATATGCTTTCGAGGATTTTGCCGAAGACGCGGCCCATGTGGGCAAAGCTGTGGCTGCGGCCCGTGACCGGCGGCCGATCGCCGTCGGTGCGTCGCTCGGCGGAATTTCGGCGCTTGTTGCGCAATATGAATCCGATCAGACCCTGTTCGAGGCGCTTGTCCTTGTCGATGTGACGCCGCGCATGAAGCGCGACGGGGTGGAGCGGATCCTGGGCTTCATGGCCGACCGCATGCAGGAGGGATTCGGCTCGCTGGAAGAGGCGGCCGACGTCATCACCGCCTATCTGCCGCATCGCAGCCGCCCGAAATCGCTGAGCGGGCTGTCGAAGAATCTGAGGCTTGGTGAGGACGGCCGCTATCGCTGGCATTGGGATCCCGCGTTCCTTAACGGTCCGCGCCCGGTCTATTCCGGCCGGGTGGCGTCGGAAGATTATCGCATGGACGCGGCGCGAGCGCTCTCGGTTCCAACGCTGCTGGTGCACGGCCGGCAGTCGGAACTGGTGTCCGAAGATCTTGCCAAAGCATTCAAGGCCCTGGTGCCGCACGCGCGGCTCGCCGATGTGTCGGGCGCCGGTCATATGGTGGCTGGCGATCGCAACGATGCATTCCAGAGCGCTATTTTAGAGTTTTTACAGAATGATATCGCCGGTTTTCGACAAACGGAATGAGGTGGTTTGAAAGTGTGTGACGACAAAGGACACCCCCGGCGGTGAAGCCGCCTTGACCTGATCCACAAAACTATTCATTTGAATTCGGGCGCATGTGGCCTATTTTGGGGCGGTAAGTTTTTCGGGGCGACGGGCGCCTGGACGTGCGATCGAGCCAATCCGGTGAAGGGGCCATTATGGCCTTTGTTGGAGGATGCGACCATGGTTGCGGACAAAGCTCTCAAGACCGAGCAGGTCAAGGCGATGGATCCCATCTGGGATGCCATCCGCGAGGAGGCGCAGCACGCAGCGGACAACGATCCGGTGCTCGCGACCTATCACTATTCGACCATTCTGAATTTCCGTACGCTCGAGGACGCGGTGATCCATCGCGTCTGCGAGCGACTCGATCATGCGGATATGCCGACCAATTTGCTGCGTCAGACCTTTGAGGAGATGCTGGTGGACTGGCCGACATGGAGTTCGACGCTGCGTGTCGACATCCAGGCGGTCTATGATCGCGATCCGGCCTGCGACCGGTTCATCGAGCCGGTTCTCTATTTCAAGGGGTTTCACGCGATCCAGGCGCATCGGCTTGCGCATTGGCTGTGGGAGCAGGGGCGCAAGGACTATGCGCTTTATCTGCAGAGCCGTTCTTCCGAGGTGTTCCAAACCGACATCCATCCGGGCGCGCGCATGGGCAAAGGCATTTTCCTCGACCATGCGACCGGTCTTGTCGTCGGTGGCACGGCGGTGATCGAGGACAACGTCTCGATCCTGCACGGGGTGACGCTCGGCGGCACCGGCAAAGAACCCGGCAACCGCCATCCGAAGGTCCGCCACGGCGTGCTCATCGGCGCGGGTGCCAAGATCCTGGGCAATTTCGAAATCGGCTGCTGCTCGCGCATTGCAGCCGGATCGGTGGTTCTGCAGCCGGTACCGGAATCCACCACGGTGGCCGGCGTGCCGGCGCGCGTGGTCGGCAAAGCCGGATGCAAGGAGCCGTCGCGTTCCATGGATCAGATCCTGGCGGAAAGCTGAGGGTCGGCGCGGCGTTCATCTTCTCCCGGCCCGTGCGAAATACGCGCGCACGGTCGTTCGGGGCTTTACAGCCAACGGACTGCCGTGCGAGAAGCCGGGCTCATCTGATAGCGAACGGAGAGCATCTTGAAGCCGCACGAACTGCGAAAGCTCGATTCCTATTTCAAACAGACCTTCAACCCGAAGATGGAAGTGCGCGCTCGGCCGCGCAAAGACGATTCGGCGGAGGTTTATATCGGCGACGAGTTTCTCGGTGTCCTGTTCCGCGACGATGAGGATGGCGACCTGTCCTACAACTTCTCCATGGCGATCCTGGAAATCGATCTCGACGATCATTAGCGCGCCTGCGGGACCAGACCATGCCCCTTTACAGGTTGGGAACCGAAAGTCCGCAGCTTCCCGAAGGCTTCTACTGGATTGCCGACAGTGCGAGCGTCATCGGCCGGGTGCAAATCGGCGAGAATGTCGGCATCTGGTTCGGCAGCGTGTTGCGCGGCGACACCGAGCCGATCACCATCGGCGCGGGCAGCAATGTCCAGGAACATTGCATGTTTCACACGGATATGGGCTTTCCGCTGACGGTCGGCACCGGCTGCACTGTCGGGCACCGGGCGATCCTGCACGGCTGCACGGTCGGCGATAACAGCCTGATCGGCATGGGTGCGACCGTGCTCAACGGTGCCCGCATCGGCCGCAACTGTCTGATCGGCGCCGGCGCGCTGGTCACCGAAGGCAAGCAGATCCCGGACAACAGTCTGGTGATCGGCTCGCCCGCCAAAGTCGTCCGCCCGCTGGACGACAAGGCCATCGCGATGCTCGAGTGGTCGGCGCGACACTATGTTGAGAATGCCAAGCGCTTCGCCCGGGACTTGGTGCGTCTTTGATCCCTGCCGATGGATGCGTTCCTCCAATGCCTTATCGGACATCAAGTCGGAGCAAAAATGCAATCTATGGCTTTATCATGTATGTCATACATGCTATGGTTTAGCATCTTGCAATTTGAAGCTGCGTGCTGAAAATGATTGAAATCCAAAGACTTCGGATTTGCAGCCGATCAATCGCCTACTGATCGTTGTTTGGGAGAGATGGATGTATTCGCCGAAAGAAGCGCGCGCCGATCGCTATATCATCTCAATGGCAATTGCGCTGATCGCTGCGCTTGGCGCACTGTTTGTGATCAATATCAGCTTTTACAACGGCCTTCGATACGGGTTGGTTCAGCTCGACCGATCGGAGGCTGTCGGCCGTGTGACAGGGATCCGAAATCAAGGCTCGAGCAACAATTACGAGATCGATTTCACATTCCAAGATCGGCGCGGGCGGACGCATGCCGGTACGCTATATGCCAGCTCTGTTCGAACCGGCGCTGTTGTGGGCGGACAGACTGTCATCGTCCTCTACAACCGGTTTGTTCCTCGCTACTTCATGTATCCCTCCGACCTCGACGATTACCGCGCCGATTTCTTCGTGACGCTGGCGTGTGCCCTGGTCATTGTCCTAAGCATCTTCGTCTTCTTCCGTCAGCAACTGAAGTATCGGCAGTTCAGGGAAAGAATGAAATACTACTGACGGTCTTATGGGGTTTGGATTGACGCGGAAAACGATAGCGCTTCACAACAATCCCTCTTCCTCCAGCACCTTACGCGCGACACGGAAACATTCGAGGCTCTGCGGCACGCCGCAGTAGATGCCGACGACATGGATGATGGCGCGGATCTCCTCCTTGGAGACGCCGTTGTTGAGCGCGCCGCGGCAATGGGTTTCCCATTCATGCATCTTGCCGAGCGCTCCTATCATGGCGAGGTTCATCATCGAACGGGTTTTGGCATCGATCGTCTCGTCGCCCCAGCCGAAGCCCCAGCACCATTCTGTCATCGCCTCCTGAAAGGGGCGGGTGAAATCGTCGGCGGCGGCGAGATTCTTTTCGACATAGTCCGAACCCAACGTGGCCTTGCGTTTGGCAAGGCCCTTTTCGAAGCGCTCCCGATCCATTTTCTTCCCCCTAACCGAGCTTGATGGCGATGTTCTTGGTTTGCACGTAGTTCCAAAGGGCTTCGCGACCCTTTTCACGACCGTAACCGGAGTGACCGTAGCCGCCAAACGGGGTTTCGACACCGCCGGCATACCACTCGTTGACGAAGATCTGACCCGCACGCATGCGTCGCGCCGCCCGTGTCGCCCGATCGAGATCGCGGGTGAAGACACCGCCGACAAGTCCGTAGGGCGTGGCGTTGGCAGCCGTGATCGCTTCTTCCTCGGACGAGACCTTGAGAACGGAGAGCACCGGGCCGAACACCTCCTCCCGCGCAATCGTCATCCGCTGGTCAACCGCAGTCAGCACGGTCGGCTCCAGAAACCAGCCCGGCTGGTTCATCTTGCGCCCGCCGGTGGCGACGGTTGCGCCTTCTCGCTGCGCCTCCACCACCATGCCGCCCGCCCGGTCGCGCTGTTTCTCGGAGATCATCGCGCCCATATTCGCCCCGAATTCCGGTCGCTCGATGCCGGGACCGACCGACAGCCCCTCGGCCAGCGCCACGACGCCGTCGACCAGGCGGTCATGGATCGCCTCATGGGCGATCACCCGAGACATGGCCGAACAGACCTGGCCGGCGTTGAAATAAATGCCCCATCGCACATCGTTCATGAAGGCGTCGATGTCGGCGTCGTCGAACACGATGGCGGCCGATTTGCCGCCCAGTTCCAGAACGCAGGGCACGACATTGCCGGCCGCCGCGCGGGCGATCGCGATACCCGTCGGCACCGAACCGGTGAAGACGATCTGATCGATGCCGGGATGGGCCGATAGCGCGGCACCGGCCTCCGGTCCCAGGCCGCACAGAATGTTGACGGCGCCGGGTGGCAGGCCGGCCTCCTCGGCGGCATGCGCGATATAGCGGCTGCTCAGCGGGTCGAGTTCCGGTGTCTTGATGACGCAGGCATTGCCGCAGGCCAGAGCCGCCGACAGTGAACGCGCAGTCATTTCCAGCGGATAGTTCCAGGGAATGATCTGCGCCGAGACGCCATAGGGCTCGTGAACGGTAAAATCGAAATAGCCGGCCCCAAGCGGAATCGACCGGCCCTCAACCGTCTCGGCCTGGTTGCTGTAATATTCGAAATAGCGGGCGGCGCCTTCGATCTCGATACGCGCCTCCCAGAGTGGTTTCCCGGATTCCTGCGTCAGTAGAGATGCAATCTCATCGATGTGTTTCAGCAGCGTGTCGCCCATACGGCGCACCATGCGGCCGCGCTCGACCGGTCTCAGGTCCGACAGCGCACCGCTTTCATGCACGCGTTGCGCGGCCGTCACGGCGCGGTCCACGTCCGCCGCGTCGGCGAGCGCCTGTTCGGCGATCTTCTGCCCGGTCCCGGGATCCTCGATATCGATGCGGCCGGCGCTGCCGTCGACAAAGGCGCCGTCAATGTAGTTTTGCCAATAGTCTTCCAACGCTCACGCTTCCCGCTTGTTTCGCGATGGTGATCGATCGTCCACCGCCGCGCGCATCCATTGCTGGAGAACTTGCACCGAATGTTCGGAATTCACACCGCATTTCGGATCGATGACCAGAGGGCCGGGTCGGTAGCCGCGGCTCTTTAAGCCGCGCTGCACCGATTCGACCAGACGGATGTCCTCTTCGACAGTCGTCTCCCGGTCCTGCACCGCCAGACGTCGCGGAATGTCGGTGTCCTTGCCGTCGCGCGCATACCATCCGCGCCAGACCACGACGCACTCGGCATCGACGGCGCGCCAGTGATAGGTGTTCAACAGATTGCCCGGATAGACCTGGAAGGAGAACATCGGCCACAGGAACCAGGACGAATAATCGCCGGCGCGGTCATTGGCGTCGAGATCGACCGGATAGCTCATCTGGTCGAGATTCTGACATTCGGTGGTGTGTCGCAGGCAGTAGCCCTGGGGCTGAATATCGTAGGTCTCCGGCCGGACGACGCCGTTGGCGAAGGTATGGTGATTGATTCTGCAATGATAACATTCGGAATAGTTCTCCACCGAGACTTTCCAGTTGCAGTTCTCCGGGATCTCCACCCATTCGACCGGTTCCAGGCGTTCGATCTCCGGCACAAATTGTCGGAGTTCCTCCCGGACGCCCGGAAACCAGACATCCATGGGATCGGCGTCCGGGTCGAGATTGGCGAAAAGGAAGCCGTGGAAATCCTCGATGTGCACCGGTGTCAAACAGATGTCGGCGCGTTTGAGGCCCGGCACGGAGGCGATATTGGGACCGCCGCGCAAACCGCCGGAGAGCTCATAGCTCCAGGCGTGATAGGGACAAACGATCAGCTTTGTGTTGCCACTGCCCTGCACCAGTTCATGCGCACGGTGCTGGCAGACATTGTAAAAGGCCCGGATCGCGCCGTCCTTGCCACGAATACAGAAAAGATGCTCGCCGGCGATCCGGAAGGTAAAATAGTCGCCGATTTCCGGAATCTGAGAGACATGTCCGGCGAATTGCCAACTGCGCGCCAGAACCCCCTCCGTCTCAATCCGGAAGATCTCGGGATCGGTGTAATAGCGGGGATGCAGCGTGCGGACGGGCGTGACGGTTTCGTCCATTCAACTCTCCTGATCCTGCGCGTAGAGACCCAACCGGTGCCGCCTTTCGTGGAACCGATCGATGCTGGCGATGACATCCTTGTCGGCATCGGCGATCACGAACGCCATCAACGTTTCCAGAAGCGCGATGGTGGAGACCGACGAGGGAAAAAACTGCGGGGTGTCGGCATCGATGATGAAGGCGTGGTCGCTGCCGATGATGATGGGAGAGGCAGGGCTGTCCGACAGCGCGACGATCGTCACGCCCTGTTGGCGGGCGAGCGCGACCGCTTCCACGACCTCGGTGCGGTAGGGCTTGCAGGTAATGGCGATCAGCACATCGTCTTTGCCGGCACGGGCGAGATCGTCGATGGCGACGCTGCCGTGGCGCGGGATCGCCTCGATCGTATCCACTGCCATATCGGCCAGATAGGTGAAATTGCGGGCGTTGCTGCTGTTGACGCCGACGCCCAACACATAGGTGCGCCGGGCGGCGGCGATGGCGTCGGCGGCGGCCTTCATTGCCGCGTCGGAGGTTGCCGCGAAGGTCTCCTCGATGTTGCGGATCGCGCTGGCCGCCATGTCCGCATAGAGGCGCGAAAGCTTGCCGCCGCGCGCCAGCGACTGCAGCCATCGCGCCCGGTCGGGAAAACTGACCCCGCCATTTCTAATTTCCTCGCGGAACGGCTGGCGAAACTCCTCATAGCCGTCGAAGCCGACGGATCGGGCAAGACGCACGAACGTGTTGGGCTTCACCTTGGCCGCGTCGGCAATTTCTCGGATCGAAGAGACGCTGACATCATTCGGGTTCTCCAGCACATAGGCTGCCGCCTTGCGCATCTCCGGCGTCAGCGCCTCAAGTTCGCCGGCCAGATCGCGCAGCAGGTCCTGCGGCTGAAGCAGACCCGAATTTGGTACATTCATATTATTCATAGTTGACGATGGTACAAATGTTTGATTAGCCTGTCCACCGGATTCAATGGCGCCGGACGGGAAATCGAATGTCCGAAATCATCGAAGGAAAAATGCCGTCATCGGCCCGTGTGGTGATCGTCGGCGGCGGCATTATGGGCTGCGGTCTCGCCTATCATCTGGCGCATGAGGGGTGGAGTGATGTCGTGCTGCTGGAGAAGGCGGAACTGACCTCCGGCTCCACTTGGCACGCCGCCGGCCAGATCACCCATTCCACGTCATCCTTCGGGCTCGGCAAATGCGTCGATTACAATATCGGTCTTTATGCCGGGAAGCTCGAGGCCGAAACCGGACAATCCGTGACCTGGCACGGCTGCGGCTCCTTCCGGCTCGCCTATACGCAGGACGAGATGGACTGGCTGCGCCACACGTTGAGCGTCGGCCGGGCGCTGGGCTTCAACATCGAACTGGTCGATCCGACCTTCATTGCCCGCCACCATCCCTTCTACAATTTGGACGGCGTTCTCGGCGCGCTGCACACGCCCGATGACGGTCATGTCGATCCGTCCGGCGTCACCCAGGCACTCGCCATCGGCGCGCGCCGGCTTGGCGCAAAAATCATTCGCCGCTGCCGGGCGACCGATATCCGGCAAGGGTCCGACGGGCATTGGACGGTTTCGACGGAGAATGGGCCGATCCTGTGCGAACATGTGGTCAATGCCGGCGGCACCTACGCCCGGCAGATGGGCGAATGGAGCGGCCTGCAACTGCCCGCGACCTCGATGACACACCATTATTTCGTTACCGACACGGTGCCGGAATTCACCGATCTGTCGACGGAGTTGCCGGTGATACGTGACGATCAAAAAGTGTCCGGCTACATCCGCATGGAACAGGCATCCGGCCTCATCGGCATCTACGAAAAGGAAAACCCGAACACGGTCTGGGAGGATCATTGTCCCTGGGAGGCCGAAAACGAACTGTTCGAGGCCGACTACGACCGGGTCATGCCATGGCTGCAGGCAGCACTGGAGCGCATGCCGGTGTTGGCCGAACGTGGTATCAAGCGCGTGGTGCACGGCGCGATCTCACATCCACCGGACGGCAACCCGCTGATCGGCCCGGCGCCGGGTGCGCGCAACTATTGGTGCTGCTGCGGCACCCAGATCGGTATCGGCTGGGGACCGGGCCTGACGCGCGAACTGGCGCGCTGGATGGTGCATGGCGCGGCCGATATCTCGATGCGCGAGTTCGATCCGCGCCGTTTCGGAACCTACGCCGACAAGGAATGGCAGATCGTCAAGGCGAAGGAGGATTATTGCCTGCGCCACGAGATTCCTTTTCCGCATTTCAACCGGCTGGCCGGCCGACCGGTGAAGCGCAGTCCGTTGTTCGCGTGGCTGCAGGAAAAGGGCGCCGTTTTCGAGGAGGTCTACGGGCATGAGCGCCCGCGCTGGTTCGCCCGCGACGACGTCGAGCAACGTGACCATTATTCCTTCCGGCGCACCGTCGTGCATGACGTCGTCAGAGCCGAAGTGCAGGCCGTGCGCGAACATGTCGGCATTATGGACATTTCGGCCTTCACCAAGGTCGAACTGCGCGGCCCGGACGCCGAGTGCTTTCTCGACCGTCTCGTCCCCAACAGACTGCCTGTTAAGACGGGCAGCGTCGTACTGACCCATCTTCTCAACCGCCGCGGCCGCATCGAGATCGAGCTGACGGTGGTCCGCCTTGATGACGAGCGCTTCTATCTGGTCTGCGCCGCATTTTTCGAACAGCGCCTCATCGATCACCTGACCCGGCACTTGGACGGCGACACGGTGGAGATCGTCAACCGGTCCGACACGTGGTCGGCGATCGCCCTGCAGGGGCCGCGATCACGCGCGGTCCTGGCCGCCAACACGCCGGCACCGTTGGACAACGCCGGTTTCCGCTGGCTCTCGGCGCGCGAGATCGCGATTGCCGGCCAATCGATGTGGGCCGTGCGCATGTCCTATGCCGGAGAACTGGGCTGGGAGATCCACGGGCCACGCGAACATATGCTCACCGTCTATGATGCGCTCTGGGCATCCGGCGCGCAGCACGGGATCGTCGATTACGGTTCCTTCGCGATGAATGCTATGCGCATGGAAAAAGCGTTCAAGGGCGCCGGTGAACTGACGAACGAGGTAACCCTGCCGGAAGCCGATGTCATGCGTTTCGTCAAGCTCGACAAGGGCGCTTTCGAGGGCCAGGAAGCGACGCGCGCCAACGCAGATCGCGATCTGCGCTGGATCTGCGCCTATCTGGAGATCGAGCCGGATGGTGTGAACGACGGCCACGGCGGCGAGGCCGTGCTGCTGGACGGTGTCGTGGTCGGGTCGACCACATCGGTCGCGTATGGTTACACTGTCGGCATGATCCTCGCTTTTGCCTATCTCAAGCCCGAAGCCGCAACGCCGGGCACGGTGCTCGAGGTGATGATCGCCGGCGCGCCGCGCCTGGCGCGTGTGCTGGCCGAGCCGGCCTACGATCCGGAAAGCCGACGGCCGCGCGCCGATGCGAAGGCGGTACAGGCAGGGGAGGCAGCGGAATGAACGCGATGCCGAAGACGATGCGGGCGGTGGTACTGACCGGCCATGGTGATCTCGACAGGCTGATCTACAAGGCCGAATGGCCTGTGCCGGAGCCCGGCGGCGATCAGGTCCTGATCGAGGTCGGCGCCTGCGGCCTTAACAACACCGATGTCAACACGCGCACTGGCTGGTATTCCAAGGGTGTCACCGAAAACACAACGGGCGGCGCTTTGGAGTCCGCCGATGACGATGATGCCGGCTGGGGGGGCGCGGCGATTGCCTTCCCGCGCATCCAGGGTGCCGACGTCGCCGGCCGCGTCGTCGCCGTCGGCGCGACAACCGACCCGGCGCTGATCGGGCGGCGTGTGCTGATCGATCCGTGGCTGCGTGACTGGGCGGATCCGGACAATCTCGAAACGAGCCGATATTTCGGTTCCGAGCAGGATGGCGGTTTCGCCGACTACACCGTCGTCGATCACCGCAATGTGCATCCGGTCGACAGCGCGCTGAGCGACGCGGAACTCGCTACCTTCGCGACCTCCTATATGACTGCGGAAAACATGCTGAACCGGGCGCGCGTCGATACGGGCGACACGGTGCTGGTCCCCGGCGCCTCGGGCGGTGTCGGCTCGGCGCTGGTGCAACTGGCGGCGCGACGCGGCGCCACCATCATCGCCATGGCCGCGCCGGAGAAACATGATGCCGTCAGGGCGCTCGGCGCGCATGCCGTGCTCGAACGCGCGCCGTCCGATCTGCCGGCAGCGCTCAAACAGGCGATCGGCCGTGAGACGGTCTCCGTCGTTGCCGATGTGGTCGGCGGCGACGCCTGGCCGGCGCTGATCGCCGCGCTGGCGCGCGGCGGCCGCTACACCTGTGCTGGCGCGATTGCCGGACCGGTGGTGCCGCTCGATCTGCGCACGCTCTATCTGCACGATCTGACCTTCACCGGCGCCACCGTTGTGCCGCCCGGCGTCTTCGCCGATCTGGTCGGTTACATCCAACGCGGCGAGATCAAGCCGGTGCTGGCGGCGTCCTTTCCGCTCAAGGAACTGCGCGCCGCGCAGCAGGCCTTCATCGACAAACGTCATGTCGGCAACATCGTTGTGACGATGGACCGCGGGCCATGAAAACCTGCCGCATGTCCAACGGCACGCCGGAATTGGGCATTGCGCCCATTGTCGCGTATCCGCAATGAAGATTGCGCGCATCACGGTGTGGCGGATGGACCTGCCGCTGAAGCAGCCCTATTGGCTGTCCGGCGGTCGACTAAAATTCGAGCGGCTCGATTCGACCTTCGTGCGCATCGACAGTGAAGACGGTCCTTCCGGCTGGGGCGAGGGCTGTCCCTGGGGACACAGCTATCTGCCGGCCCACGGGCCGGGGCTGCGCGCCGCACTGGACCTGCTGGCGCCGGCGCTGATCGGCCACGACCCGCGGGCGCCGGAGGCGATCAACCGGGTGATGGACCTGATACTGCCGGGGCACAATCATGCCAAGGCGGCGCTCGACATGGCCTGCTGGGACATCCTGGGGCGTGTCGCCCGGTTGCCGCTCTGGCAGCTGTGGGGCGGCGCGTCAGCCGATCCTGTGCCCCTCAACTCGTCGGTCTCGACCGGTTCGCCCCGGGAGATGATCGCTCTCATCGAGGCTGCCAGCGCCGCCGGCTATCGAACCCACTCCGCCAAGATCGGCGGCCGTGACATCGATGCCGATATCGAGCGCATTGAGGCGATTTCACAGGCGCTTCCGGCCGGCGAAACGGTGACCTTCGACATTAACCGCGCGTGGATGCCGGCGACAGCGATCCAGGTTCTCAAAGCGGTCGATGCGCCGGGCTGGGTGGAACAACCTTGCGAGACGCTCGACCAATGCGCCCATGTCGCCTCCCGGGTCGACAATCCGATCATGCTCGACGAATGCTTGCAAACCTTTGGCGATCATCTGGAGGCCTGGAAAAAGGGCGCCTGCGAGGGCGTTAAGATCAAGCCGAATCGTCTCGGCGGCTTGACCAAAGCCAGGCAGATTCGCGATTTCGGCGTTGCCGTCGGCTGGCAGGTGCATATTGAGGATGTCGGCGGTTCGGCGCTTGCCGATACCGCGGCGATCCATCTCGCATCCTCGACGCCGCCGGACAACCGATTGGCGAGCTGGCTGTCACACACGCATCTTGCTGTCGATCCGGTGCCCGGTCAGGGCGCGCGCAACACGGGCGGTTTCGCAACGCCGCCCGACACGCCGGGCCTCGGCGTCACGCCGGATCCGGACGCCCTTGGCGAACCGGTTGCGATCTATGGCTGAATCGGCATGAAGATCCGACGCGTCACCCTTTGGCAAATCCCGCTCACCAGCCATACCACCTATTACATGGCGAGCGGCAAGACCTGCGATATTCTGCCGACCAGCGTGGTCCGCCTTGAAACCGATGACGGGCGGAGCGGATGGGGCGAGGTCTGTCCGATCCCGCATTATCTTCCTGCCTATGCGGGTGGGGTGGCGCCGGCGATTGCCGAGCTGGCGCCGCAATTGCTCGGTGCCGATCCCATTGGCCCGGAGGCATTGATGCATCGGCTTGACGCCCATTTGCAAGGCCATGTCTATGCCAAATCGGCGCTTGATATTGGCCTCTGGGACCTGACGGCGCAGGTGGCCGGCCTGCCGCTTTACGCCTTGCTTGGCGGTCGCGTGTCGCCGACTCTGCCGCTTTACCATTCCATCACCTGCGTGGCGCCCGACGAGATGGCCCGCATCGCTCGGGAGGCGCAGTGCGCCGGCATCGACCAGTTTCAGGTCAAGCTCGGCGTCGACGGTGACTGGCAGGCCGATGTCGCGCGGCTTTCCAAAGTGCGCGAGGCCGTCGGACCGGGTCCGCTGGTCTATGGTGATTGGAATTGCGGCGCCAGTCGTCTAAACGCGACGCGCACGGGCAGGGCGGTGACTCATCTCGACGTCATGCTGGAGCAGCCCTGTCACAGTCTGGAGGATTGTGCCGCCGTGCGCGCGGCGACGGGCCTACCCATGAAGCTGGACGAGAGCGTTCACGATATCGGCTCGGTGCTGCGGGCCCATCGGCTCGGCTGCATGGACGCCTGTGCGATCAAGCTTTCGAAATTCGGCGGTTTGAGCGCCTGTCGCCGCGCCCGTGACCTGTGCCTGCATCTCGGCGCGATGATGTGCATAGAGGACACCTGGGGTTCCGACATCGCCACGGCCGCCGCGCTGCATCTGGCCGCCGCGACGCCGTCCGCAGCCGTATTGAATGTCTGCGACCTGTCCTTTTACGCGTGGCCGCGGCTTGACGCTGCGGCACCGGCGCGACAGGCGGGCCGCATCGCACCGCCGGACGGGCCGGGTCTGGGCGTTGTCCCCGATCCCGATCAACTCGGACAGCCCTTTGCTGTCTTCGACTGAGGAAACCGATATGACATCGACCGACTGGATTGACCGCGCGCACGCCGTCTTACCGGCGGGCGGTTTCGGCAATTTCGATCCGGACATCGTCATTCGCGAAGGCGTGGGCCCCCATGTCTGGGACGCGTGCGGCAAGCGGTATATCGACTATCTGATCGGATCGGGTCCGATGCTGCTTGGCCACGGTCATCCTGAAGTTCTGGACGCGGTGCGCGAGCAACTGCCGAAAGGCCTGACCTTCTTTGCCAACAACGCGGCCGGCATCGCCCTGGCCGAGGAAATCTGCCGAGCCGTGGCCTGCGCCCAGCAGGTGCGCTTCGTCAGTTCCGGCGGCGAGGCGGATATGTATGCGATGCGCCTGGCACGCGCCTATACCCGGCGCGAAAAGATCATGAAATTCGAGGGCGGTTATCACGGCATGTCGGCGGAGGCGCAGATGAGTCTGGCGCCGAAGCGTCTGGTCAATTTTCCGGTCGCCGTGCCGGACTCGGCCGGCATTCCGCAATCCGTGCGCGACGATGTGCTGGTGGCTCCGTTCAACGACATCGATTTCGCTCGCTCCCTGATCGCCCAGCATGGCGACGAGATCGCCGGCGTTATTGTCGAGCCGCTGCAGCGCATCGTGCCGCCGGTTCCCGGTTTTCTCGAAGCCCTGCGGGAAGAGTGCACCAAACACGGCATCCTGCTGATCTTCGACGAGGTGGTGACGGGGTTCCGCTTTTCCTATGGCGGTGCGCAGGCGCTCTATGGTGTCACACCAGATATCTGCACGCTCGGAAAAGTGATCGGCGGCGGTTTTCCGCTGGCCGCCATCGCCGCCAGCACCGAGATTATGGCCCATTTCGATATCGGCCGGGTGGGCGCCGAAGGTTTCCTGATGCAACTCGGTACGCTGTCGGGCAACCCGGTCGCCGCTGTGGCCGGTTTGAAAACCCTGGAGATATTGCGGCGGCCTGGCCAATACGACAAACTGCGGAAGACGGGAGAGACACTCATGACGATCTTTTCCGATGCGCTGACCCGGGCCGGTCACGCGCATAGAATCGTCGGCGATCCGGCGATGTTCGACGTCGTCTTCACGGAGCGGCCCGTGCACAACTACCGTGACGTGCTGCAGGGCGATGCCGGCAAGAACGCCGTTTTCAATCAGGTGTTGCGCGACCACGGCATTTTGAAGTCGCCGGGCAAACTCTATCCCTGCCTGGCCCTGACCGATGCGGATCTGGAAGCGACAGCCGAAGCCGCGACCAACGCGGCCAATCGTCTCTAGGGAGAATTGGCTTTTTAAAAACAAACGCGCAGAACCATTTACGCATGTAATGTCTTAAATCATTCGAAAAGTGGGCTGATCCGAAAGTCGGCAAACCCTCCCGCTTCATCAGTCGCGCATCGGCAATGGTACGGCTTTCTTTGCGGGATTGGCTGACGCCACGCTTGACCGGCCTATATCAGGAAGTGCTAACAGGTCGGCCAGCCAAAAGGGTCACATCATGAGCTATGAGCCGTCTCGCACGGAAAACAATTGGTCTTCCGGTGGGCCGGGCGGGCGCCCCCAGCGCCGCGAGCCGATCTTCAATCTTCCCAGTGTGGTCACCTGGTTGCTGGTTTTCATGTGGCTGGTTCAGATCGCACGCGATACCGTCTTGACCCGGTCGCAAAACACATGGCTGCTTGTCGAGGGCGGTTTCATCCCGTGGCGTTACACTGCACAGGGCCTGGAATACGGTCTGGCCTGGATCTGGACACCGGTGACCTATTCGCTGCTGCATGGTGGTTACGGGCATCTCATCGTCAACTCGATTTGGCTGATGGCATTCGGCGCCGTCGTGGCGCGCCGCATCGGTACGCAGCGCTTCCTTGTGTTTTGGGTTCTGTCGGCAATTGCGGCCGCGGCGTTTTACTGGCCTTTCCATATCGGCAGTCCCGTTCCGGTGATCGGTGCATCCGGCGTGGTTTCGGCGCTGATGGGTGCGGCCGCACGGTTCGCGTTTCCGCGCGACGGTCGCTTCAATCGGGTGAACGCGCATCTGCTTCCGCGCAACGGCCTGATCGAAGCGCTGACCAACCGCACGGTCTTGATCTATGTCGCTGTATGGTTCGGCGTCAATGCGCTGGCGGCCATCGGTTTCGCGGCCGGCGCGCGCATTGCCTGGGAGGCCCACATGGGCGGATTCCTGTTTGGATTCCTGGCTTTCGCCCTGTTCGACCCGCTGCCCGACAAGTAGTGGTCCGGCGGTATCTCCTGTCCTCGCGGCGATTGTGCCGTCTTGCAATTCCGGGCCACTGCGCGCACGATGCAATGGCGGAAAGCGGAGTGCCGCCGCGGCACGGGCGCAGTCGGCTTTCCCACGGAAAGGAGGCCAGTATGACAGTCAAGGCAATTTTGGATCAAAAGGGACGCGACGTCTTTACCGTCGGTCCGGATATCACAGTGGCGGATGCCGGCAAGGAATTGTCGAAACAGAGGATCGGTGCTGTGGTCGTCGTGGACGCGGGCAATCGAATTCGCGGAATCGTTTCCGAGCGCGACATCGTGCGCGCCGTTGCCGATAAAGGGCCGTCCGTTCTGAATGAAGCCGTGTCGACGGTGATGACGGAGAATGTGAGCGTCTGCCACGAGGAAGACACCGTCAATCAGCTCATGGAGATGATGACCAGGGGGCGTTTCCGCCATGTTCCGGTGGAGACAGATGGCAAACTCGGGGGCATGGTTTCGATCGGCGATGTGGTGCGCATGCGTATCGAGCAGGTGGAACGGGAAGCCGAAGAGATGAAGGCTTATATCGCGAGTTAAGTCCGGACCGATCGCTTGGCCGGCCGCGCGGAGGGTGCCGCGCGGCCAGTCCTTCTCAGGCGAGCGCCTTTCTGATTTTTTCAGCATTCGCCGCCAGGATCTCCGGGTCCTCCATCTCGCCCGAATGTGGCTTGAGCTTAACCCCGACAAAGCGTGGAATGACGTGGAAGTGCAGGTGGAAGACGATCTGCCCGCCCGCCGCCTCGTTGAATTGCTGCAAGGTAATGCCATCCGCGTTAAAAGCTTTGATGGCGGCCTTGGACAAGGTCTGCACCGCCGCCGTCACATGGGCCAGGTCGTCCGGCGAGACATCGAGAATGTTGCGGGCCGGGGCCTTCGGCACCACAAGGCAATGGCCTTCGCCGCGGGGCATGATGTCCATGAAGGCGAAGGTGTGATCATCCTCATGGATCTTATGACAGGGCAATTCGCCTCTGAGGATCTTGGCGAAGATATTGTCCTTGTCATAGGGCGCGGTGGTCATGATGCTCTATCCTCAAATCGAAACGGAACGAATGGTCGTGGAGAGCATGTGCACCCGGTGTCGCCAGCGTCAAGGGTCGCGGTGGCCGGTTTTCGTCGCGTGAGCCCGGGAACGCTCCGGCTGGTGAAGTGCGGGTCGCGTCGCTATGATCCGGTTGGAAGTAAGCCCGAGAGCGATCTGAAGGGGAGCAGTTATGGCACCGAAAAAGAATGTGTGTGACGTTCTGCTGGACAATCTGCATGAGGCGGGTGCCCGGCAAATCTTCGGTGTGACCGGCGATGCGCTCAATCCGCTTCTTGAAGCGCTGAGGCAGGATGGTCGGTTCGAGTGGAAAGCCATGCGGCATGAGGAACATGCCGCTTACGCGGCCGGCAGCCAGTCGGTGCTCACCGGCGGCATCGGCGTTTGCGCCGGAACGGTCGGGCCCGGTGCCCTGCACCTGATCAACGGTCTTTACAATGCCAAACGCGAACGGGCCGGCGTTGTCGCCGTGACAGGTCAGGTGCCGCATCGGGAGCTGAGCACCAACTACCACCAGGAAGTCGATCTGCGAAAGATGTTCGACGATGTCTGCGGTTATCAGGCGGTTATCGATACGGCCGAACAGATGCCCCGCCTGGCGCGGATCGCCATCCAGAGGGCACTGATCCACCGGGAGGTCGTGCGCATCGGACTGCCGATCGATGTCAGTCAGCAGATCGTGCCTGCGGCACGGTCCGGCGGCCGCTTTGTCACCAAGCCGTCCGCGATCATACCGCCGCAGGAAGAAGTCGAGCGCGCCGCCAAGCGGATCAACGCCAGTAAGAACGTCACGCTGTTTTGCGGCGTCGGCTGCCGCGGCGCGAAGGACGAGATCGTGGCCCTGGCCGAACGCCTCAAGGCGCCGATCGTGCATACGCTCAAAGGAAAGGAGATATTCGATTACGAGGATGGCCCGGTGGTCGGGTTGACCGGCCTTATCGGCAATCCGGCCGGCTACCATGCGGTGGCCGACTGCGACGTGCTGGTGATGCTCGGGACGGATTTTCCCTATGAGTGGTTTCTGCCGGACCATGCCGACATCATCCAGGTCGACAGCCGGGTCGAGAATATCGGCCGCCGCGCAGCCGTGTCCGTCGGATTGCACGGCACCGTCAAGGAGACCGTTGCGCTGCTCGATCCGTTGCTTGAGGGAAAAGCGGATAAGGCGTTCCTGTCCAAGCAACAGCAACGCTGCAAGAAATGGCTGGCTCACATGGATGCTCAGGCTTCGCTGAAAAACGACAGCAAGCCCCTGCATCCCCAGCTATTCGCCAAGGCAGTGTCGGACCGTGCAGCGGACGATGCGGTGATTGCGTCGGATGTCGGCGAATGCACGGTGTGGATCGCGCGTCAGGTTCACCTCAACAAAGGGCGTCGGCTGGTTGGCTCCTTCAATCACAGCTCGCTCGGCTCCGGCTTCCCATGCGCCCTTGGTGCTATCGCGCTCAATCCGGAGCGCGAGGTCTGGGCGCTGTGCGGCGACGGCGGCTTCGGCATGGCGATGCAGGATTTCGTGACGGCCGTGCGCTACGACTGGCCGTTGAAGGTGATCGTGTTCAACAATGGCGAACTCGGTTTCGTCAAAATGGAAATGGAGGTTGCCGGTTTTCCCTACAACGCCGAGGCAACCCATCTCGTCAATCCGGACTTCGCGGCTTATGCCAAAGTGTGCGGCGGCGACGGTGTGCGCATCGAGAATGCGGAAGACGTCGTGCCGGCAATCGAGCAGGCAGCGTCGTCCAGGAAACCCTTCATTATCGATGCAATCGTGACGCCCGGCGAACTGATCATGCCGTCCCATATCACGGTCGACCATGCCTGGGGATTTGGAATGACCAAAGTGAAGGAAGGCATCCTGGGCTTGAAGGGCGATGAAAGCCAGTGGGACAACTGGAGATCGACGATCAGGTCGATAACGTAGTTTGCGGGCGTGCCGACGGTGAGGAACGGCCGGCCAGATCCGGTTAGGATTTGGTGACGATTGGCCGATATACTGTTGCGTTAGGAGTGTGCCGTGTGTCTGGCAGGCTCGCGCCGGAAGGGTATTGCGTGCCGGGCTTGGCCGCAAGGCTGTTTCCGGGACAAGGGAAATGTGGCGTCGACCCGCGTGATTTCGCGGGTCATTGGTGTTGTGTAACAAAGGATGTTGCAAGCCGATCGTTGGGCGGACATGGCGGATGCTTTGCCTTTTCGCGTCATCGGCTTGCGGTTTCCTTGGGATAGGGTGCCGTGGCGTTTTGGATCAGCGGCCGTTGCAAAAAAGCAGTCAAGGCCGTGGCCGTCGCCGCGGCGGCGCTGGCTATCCAGCACGGTTCTCCGGCATCGGCATTCGAACTGTTCGGGATCAGTTTCTTTGAAAATGCCAGCTCCGATGCGGCAACAGAGGATATTCCTGACCCGGTGCGTTACGATGTCCGGCTGACGACCGACAATGCCGAACTGAAGGAGTTGCTGGAAACCTCATCGCTGTTGATCGCGGAGCGGGATACGCCTGCGGCCGGGACGGTCGGCTTGTTGGGCCGCGCACGCAACGATCAGCGCCGGTTGGTGGCGACGCTCTATTCGGAAGCGCGCTATGGCGGCACGGTTGCCATTATCATCAACGGCCGCCCTTTCGAACAGATTCCCATCGACACGGTGCTGAACCGAAGCGGCCAAGCGCATGTCGTCATCCATGTCATGGCGGGCCCGCCTTTTACCTTTGCCCGACCTGATGCGGCGACCGTATCCGGCGAGCCGATCGATTTGTCCGATTTCGGGATCGTCACCGGTTCGCCGGCGCGTTCCGAACGGGTGGTCGAGGCCGGCAGAGAGCTCGTCTCCGCCTGGCGCGATGATGGCTATGCCTTCGCCAGGGTCAGCCAGAGCACGTTGACCGCCGACCATGACACCGACACGCTTGAAGTGACGCTGCGACTCGATACCGGACCGCGCACGGTGTTTGGCGAGGTCACGGTGCTCGGTGCGGAGAAGGTGGAACCGCAATTCATCATCCAGCAGGCTGACATTCCACAGGGCGGCATCTTCCGGCCCGATGTTCTGGCGGACGCCGCGGTGCGGCTGCGCGCGCTGAACGTGTTCGACAGCGTCGTGATCGAAGAGGACGATCGTCCGACTGCGGACGACACAGTCCCGATCACGATCACGGTGAGCGAACGCAAGAGCAAGACATTCGGTGTCGGCGTCACCGCGGCCACCACCGACGGGCTCGGGCTTGAGGGCTTCTGGACGCATCGCAATCTTTTTGGCCGGGCCGAGAGCTTCCGTGTGGAGGGCGGTGTCAGCGGGCTCGGGCGGTCGAATTTTTCGACCTCGCTCGATTATCATATCGCGGCGACCTTCAATAAGCCGGGCGTCTGGGGACCGGCGACATCGTTCCGGTCGACCGCCGAGGCGCTTTACCAGGACACGGACGCCTTCGAAAAACGGTCGCTCGGAGGCAGCGCAGGATTCGAACACAGTTTCAACAACACCACGACCGGCGAGATCGATCTGAAATATGAATATGCCGATTTCGACGACGCCTTCGGTCCGCCGCGCGCTTCGATCGTCTCGCTGCCGACGCAGATCGTGCGTGACACGCGCGACAGCAGACTGAACCCCACCACCGGCTACCGCGCCCTGCTTTCCGCCGAGCCGTCCTACAACAGCGACAACAGCAGCAGTTTCTTGAGGACCCACGCTGCGCTGAGCACCTATCGGGCGGTCAATGAGGCACAAACGGTGGTGCTGGCAGGACGGGTCGCGGCAGGAACCATAGTCGGGGCCGATCTGGCGGACATTCCGGCCGACCGACGGTTCTATGCCGGCGGTGGTGGATCGATCCGCGGATATACCTTTCAGGCAGCCGGCCCGCGCAGCGACGGGCAGCCGACCGGCGGTCTCTCTTTCTTCGAAGCCAATGCCGAGGCGCGTTTCCGGCTGACCGAACGGATCGGCGCCGCGGCCTTCGTCGACACCGGCGGCGCCTTTGCTTCGGCAACGCCGGGCGAGGGAGGCACGTGGTTTACGGGCGTCGGTGCCGGTGTGCGCTATCTCACTCCGGTCGGGCCAATCCGGCTCGATGTCGCCATTCCGCTCGAAAAAATCTCTGGCGAGCCCGACTACGGCGTCTATCTGGGGCTGGGGCAGGCTTTTTGAGGTCAGAAACCGGTCCCGCCTTGCCGACAATCAAGATTCGAGGAGCTTCTTCAAGCGGATACGGGACGATTTCGTGCGACACATCTTCGACGCAAACGAAGTCTATACGGTCGTGCCACTCAGCCGGCTGGACCTGATATGAAACGACCGTTTCGCGCTCTTTTTGTCTGCCTTGCGGCGGTGTTGTGTCCGGTGCTCATCCTGGCGGCACTGCTCGGCACCGCGCCCGGCCTCGCATTGTCCGTGTTGGTCGTCAATTTCCTGGCCAGCACGCCGAACACCAAGATCGAGATCTCGGAATTGAGCGGAGTGTTGCTCGGCACACCATCGGCCGGGCGGCTGTCCATTGCCGATGCCAACGGCGTATGGCTGACCGCCAGCGACATTGAAGTGGATCTGTCGAGGTGGGCGCTGCTGGCCGGTCGCATCCGTGCGTCGCGGGTCTCCGCCGGCGCGATCGACATGGCACGTCGACCCGAAGCCGGGACGCGGGACGAAACGGCCGGCACGGGTTTCCGCCTGCCCGGCTTCAATGCCCGGCTGGACAATATCTTTGTCCGGTCGATTCACCTGTCGGAACCCGTCATCGGCGAAGAGGCGACGCTCCAACTCACGGGTTCACTGATGCTGCGCGACAGGCCGGTCGACCTGTCCGGTGCCCTTGAAGTCGTGCGCATTGACGGCAAATCAGGCGAATTGTCTTCGCAATGGACGGTCGCGCCCGACGCCAACACCTTGGAACTGCGGCTTTCGCTTCGAGAACCGCGGGATGGCTTGCTGGCCCGCGCGATCGATATTCATGGGCTGCCGGCCGTCGATGCCAATCTGTCAGGGACGGGCGCGCTGGACGATTGGCAGGCCGATCTGACCGTCAGTCTTGACAATGAGAAAACCGTCGACGGCTCCGTGTCGCTGTCGTTTGAGGATGATCGGCAAACGGTGGAGGGCAAGCTCGAGGGACGTCTGGCGCCGCTGATGCCGCAGCGTCTGGCCCCACTCTTCGCCGGCAAGACGGATATCGATCTGTCGGTCGAACGCGATGGTCAGAACACGCTTCGGATCCATCGCTTCACCGCCCAATCGGCGCTGCTCAGCCTGAATGTCGCCGGCCATGTGCTGCCGCAAAGCGATACGGTCGATCTCAGCGCCGACCTGACATTTGGTGCGCCGGATACCGATGTCGCGTTCGAGCGGTCAACGGGCGATCCGATCCGTGTCGGCTACACGCGGCTGAAGACCGCGCTCACGGGCAGCCTGGAAAAAGCCGATTGGACACTGGCGGGATCGATCCGTTCCTTCACCGACGGCAGGCGCAGCTTCACCGACGCGACGCTCTCGGGCCATTCGGCTGACATTGATTTTCAGGCCGGATCCGGTCCGCTGGCGATGACGCTGGAACTGGCGTCGGCATCGACGGGTCAGGACGAACTGGACGCGTTGATCGGCGGCGCGATAACGGTCGACATCACCGGCGATATCGGCAACGGGGTCTTGACGCCCGAGACGTCGCGGCTGTCGACGCCGCATTTGAACGCGGATGTTTCCGGCACCGTCGATCCGGCCGAACGGGCCTTCAATCTGCGCGTCACGGCGGCCGTGGAAAAGCAGGAACGCGGGCCGTGGAACGAACTCCTGGGCGCGGAGGCAGCACGGCTATCGGGTCGGATCGAGCGCGGTAAAGATGCGGTTCTGCGCTTTTCCGACATCACCGTCGACAGCGGCAATCTCAAGGCCAGTGGCGCCGGCAGCGTGGCACCGGAAGCGCTGCAATTCGAGGGCGATATCGAACTCGCCTCTCTCCAGACACTGAATGACGGCCTTGCCGGGTCGCTGGAGGCGACCATCGCCGTGAGCGGCACACCGGAGCGGCCGCAGATAACCGTTCGTGCCAGCGGGAAAACCGTTACGATTATGGATCGACCGCTCGACGCCCTTTCCTTCGAGGCCGACGGTCTGGTCGGATCGGCGGGTCCGATGGCCGACATCAGGCTGAACGGGCGATATGAGGGTCAGCCGATCTCGCTCACCGCCCATGTGGAAACGGGGGCGGAAGGCCGGCCCATCGTGGAGAGCCTGGACGTGGCTGTGCCCGGCGGACGGGCGAGCGGCAGACTGCAGCCCAACGCCTCCGGCATTCTGGTCGGCACAATGGCAGTCGATATCACCTCGCTGACCGATCTTGGCCCGTTGCTTTTGCGGGACGACCTGTCCGGCGCCTTGACGGGGCGGGTCGTCTTTTCGGAGCGGCGCTCGCGTCAGGCCATCGACGCCTCGCTCAGCGCCGCAACGCTTGGGCTCGGCGGCGTGGAACTCACCGATACGCGGTTTTCGGCAAATCTTGCGGACGCGGCCGCGATCGGCGCGACCATAGACAGCGCTACGGTGAAAGTCGGCGGAACCGAGATCCGCAGCGTCAAGGCGGACATCTCCGGGTCGTCGCAAAAACTGACATTCTCCGTTGACGGAACGCGTCAGGACGCGCCTCTATCCGTTGGCGGCACGGTGACGTCCGGTCAGGGCGCGACAGCAATCGTGCTGACGCGGGCCCAGGGGCGTGTCGCCTCCATCCCGTTGGAATTGACGCAACCGGCGACGATTACCCTTGTGGATGGCGGCACACGGCTCGAAACCCTTACTCTGAGTGCCGGCCAGGGGCGCATCACGATCAGCGGCAGCGCCGGCCAACAGCTTGCCTTCGATGTGACCATCGATGGTTTTCCGCTCTCCCTTTTGGAAGCCGTCGGGCCCGGTGCTCTTGGCCAGACTGGCGCGCTGAACGCTACCGCGAACATCTCCGGCACCGCGGCGTACCCGACGATCTCCTACCGAATGAACGTCGAGAACTTCTCGGTCGAGGCGAGCCGTGCGGCACAGATCCCGCTTATTTCGATCGAAGCGTCCGGGAGTTTCGCCTCGAACGTGTTGAAGGCGACGGCCGAAACGAGCGGCGGCGGGATGGATCTGAAGGCCGACGGGTCGGTCGACTTCAGCAATGTGCCGGCGCTGGATGTGACCGTTTCCGGCACGGCTCCGTTCGAGTTCGCGGCGATTCCGCTGTCGAGCGCCGGCATCCTTCTGGAAGGCAACATGGATCTGTCGCTTGCCGTCGGCGGCACGAGCCGCACGCCGCAGATAACGGGAACGCTGCGTACCGAGAACGCGACCTTCATCGAAGAGACATCGGCGCTGACGATCCGGGACATCGTCGGCGAGATCGATTTCAACGGCACCAGGGCCGACATCGCGCGACTGGACGGCAGGATGGGAACACAAGGGTCGATCTCGGTCACCGGCTCCGTGGATCTCGATCCGGCCAGCGGTTTGCCGGCGGATTTGAAGCTCGTCGTCGCCGACGGCACCTACACCAATGGCGACATCATCACGGCACAGTTCGATGCCGATATGAGCGTCAGCGGCCCGCTTGCCGGCGCCGCCACGATTGGCGGGACGGTCGATCTGCGCCGCACCGACATTACGATTCCCGAACAACTGCCGTCCTCCATTCCGATGGTGGACGTCAAACATCTGCATGCTTCGGAAGCCATCGTCGAGCAGGCGAAGGAGATCGCGCCGTCGACGCCGAACGGCACCGCGGAGACCAGTGGCGGATTGCAGCTCGACCTCGCGGTGGACGCACCATCCCGGATCTTTCTGCGTGGACGGGGCATCGATGCCGAGTTCGGCGGATCGCTGCAGGTCTTCGGCGCCGTTTCCGCACCGCGCGCCAGAGGCGCGTTCAACATGATCCGTGGCCGCCTTGATCTTTTGACCCAGCGCTTCAATTTCGATCGCGGTTCGATTACCTTCGCGGGCCCCTTGGATCCCGCACTTGATTTTCAGACGACGACGACCGTCAGCGGCGCGTCCTATTCGATCCTGGTCGGTGGTACGGCGTCCAGCCCCGACATTTCCTTCACGTCAAGCCCGTCCATGCCGGAAGACGAGATCCTCGCCAATCTGTTCTTCGGCCGCAGCCTGGCCAGACTCTCTCCGCTACAGATCGCACAACTGGCAAACGCCGTCTCGCAGCTGAGCGGCGTCAATTCAGGGGGTGGTGGCCTGTTGAGCCGTCTGCGCGGCGCCGGCGGGCTCACCAGCGTCGACCTGATCCCGGAGGAGGATGGCAAAGGCACGGCCATCGGTATCGGCAGCTACCTTAACGACCGGACTTACGTCAATGTCGAGAAGGGGCTGTCCGGCGCCTCCGGCAAGGTCACGATCGATATGGATCTGACCGACAATCTCAAAGCGCGCGGTGAAATCGGATCGGACGGCGAAACCAAGGCCGGCGTGTTTTTCGAAAGGGATTATTGACAGCCGGGTCCGATGCCGGATCAATGGCCGCACAACGCCGCCAGCCGAAAGGAAACACCCGATGAAAGCGCCTTTGACACGCCGGATCGACCAGGGCAGGGGTGTCGAGGCGGCGGACCTCGTGCTTAAGGGTGGCCGCGTTTTCGACCTGGTGACGGGCGAGATGGTAGAAACCGATGTCGCCATCTGCGGCGACACAATCGTTGGCACCCTTGCAGATTATCGCGGCAGGGTGGAAATCGACGTTTCCGGCAAGACGATCGTTCCGGGTTTCATCGACACACACCTTCATATCGAATCGTCTCTGGTGACACCGTTTGAATTCGAACGCTGCGTATTGCCGCATGGTGTGACGACCGCAATCTGCGATCCGCACGAGATCGCCAATGTCATCGGCCGCGACGGTATCGCTTACTTCCTCGACTGTGCCATGCAAACGGTGATGGATATCCGTGTCCAGCTCAGCAGTTGCGTGCCGGCGACGCCGTTCGAGACCGCCGGCGCCGAACTCACTGTCGACGATCTTGTCGCTTTCATGGATCACCCGAAGGTCATCGGCCTTGCGGAAATGATGAACTATCCCGGGGTGCTGGCCAAGGATCCGGCATGTCTTGCCAAAATCGAGGCCTTCGACCGCCGTCATATCGACGGGCATGCGCCACAACTGCGCGGCCTCGACCTCAACGGTTATCTGGCCGCCGGCATCCGAACGGATCATGAGGTGACCACCTTCGAGGAGGCCGAGGAGAAGCTCTCCAAAGGCATGCATGTCTTGATCCGGGAGGGCTCGGTTTCGAAAGACCTCCACGCCCTGATCCCCATCATCACCGAGCGCAACTCTCCCTTCATCGCGCTGTGCACGGATGACCGCAATCCTCTGGATATCGGCGAGTATGGGCATCTCGATTACATGATCCGAACCGCCATTGCGGCCGGCGTCGAGCCGCTTGCGATCTATCGCGCGGCCAGCCTGTCGGGCGCGCGCGCCTTCGGCCTGAATTGGCGTGGTCTCATTGCGCCCGGATGGCGCGCCGATATGGCAATTCTGAGCGATGTCGAGCGTTGTATTGTCGATCAGGTGATCTGCGCCGGTCAGTGGATTACTGACGAACGCTTCGACGGCCGGGAGATCGTGCCGCCGGTCGGCCGCGGCAGCGTCAGGGCCCGACCGGTCTCGGCAAGAGATTTTGCCGCTCCCGCCCGATCCGGCGACACTTCCGTGATCGGCGTGGTGCCGGGGCGGATCATTACCGAACATCTGCGGCTCGACCTGCCGGTGGTCGACGGGCGGCCACAGATCGATGTCAGCCAGGACGCCTTGAAGGTCGCGGTGGTCGAGAGGCATGGAAAGAACAGCTCCATCGGCGTCGGTTTCGTAAAGGGTTTCGGCACGAAACGGGGGGCGATCGCCTCGACCGTCGGCCATGACAGTCATAATATCTGCGTCGTCGGTGCCGACGAAGACGACATGGCCGCAGCGGTCAATCGCCTCGGCGAAATCGAAGGCGGTTTCGTGGTCGTCGAAGACGGTGTCGTTTTGGCCGAGATCAGCCTGCCGATCGCCGGGCTGATGAGCCTGGAACCCTATGAGGTGGTACGCGAGAAACTGGTGCCATTGCGTGAGACGGCGCGATCGCTCGGCACGGTGCTGGAAGAACCGTTCCTGCAGGTGGCATTTCTATCGCTGCCGGTCATTCCCCATCTGAAGATCACCGACAAGGGCATGTTCGACGTTGATCGTTTCGAACATTTGCAGCCGGCCAATTAGCCTTCCAAAACCGGACGGTTAGTCACTGTGCCGGTCGAGCACGTAGATCGTGTCGCCGGCGAGGATCGGGTCGGAGATCGTGACACGTCCGGTCATCACTTCGCCGTCCACCTTGCGGGTGATGTCGACGCGCGATTGATCGGCGCGCGGCGTATAGCCGCCGGCAATAGCGATGGCGTTTTGCACATTCATGCCCGGCACATAGGCATATTGGCCAGCGGCATTGACCTCGCCTAGGATGAAGAAGGCGCGATGCCGGTCGACCTGAATGGAGACATCCGGATCGCGCAGGAAGCCCTGGCGCAGCCTGCCGGTGATGTCGTCTTCCAGCTCCCAGACGGTCCGCCCACGGGCATTGACAGAGCCGATCAGCGGAAAAGACACGAAGCCGGACTGGTCGACGGCATAGGTGTTGGTCAGATCGGCCTGTTCGAAAACGATGATTCGCAGGCTGTCGCCGGCATCGAGCCTGTAGGGCTGGATGACAGCCTTGTGAAAAGCATCCGGTGCGGGCTGGTATGACGAACAGCCGGCCGCCAGGGCCATCAGGCCAACCATCGCCAGAGCCATCGCGCGTTTCGCCTGTGCCGCCACCATGGCTGTCCTTACCCCGCGGGCATGAAACGAGAAAACATGGCTCTTTATCCTCTTGTTAAGGTTAATGGGCGGTAAAGCACGAGGGTGAAAGACGGGCTGCAAAAGGGTGACTGCGACAAAACTTAACCGTTAAGTTACCATACCGCTTTACCTTTCAGGCGGCTTGAGAGTGGAGTGGAATGCGATGGCCCGCCAGGGCAAGGGTGGTCAGGATGGCGATGTCGGTGCGACGGGAGCGGTCCGGCAGCGAATCCTGATCGTGCTTGTTGCAACGTTGATTGCCGGGGTCGCGGGCTTTGCGGCTTCGGGCCTGATCGCGCCGCGCTACGCTGCCGAAACCCGCATCCTCGTCGAAAGCGGCGCGCCGGGTGCCTCGGACGACGGGCGGAGCAATGCGAATCAGCCCGATACCGTCGCCAGCCAGGTCGAGATTCTGCGGTCGACAGATCTGTTGTCTGCGGTTGCCGGCAAACTCGATCTGGCCGACCGGCTGCCATCGGAAAACGACCGGCGACCGGCTTTGCTCACACGCCTGATGGCGTTTGCCGGGATTGCGGATACGGCTGCCGATGCGCCGTCGGATGGGCGGTTGCTCCACCTCATCCGCGCGCATCTCCAGGTTCATCGCGTGGGACAGTCCAGCGTGATCGCGTTGGCGTACCAGTCGACGGACAACCGATTGGCGGCCGATGTCGCCAATGCGATCGCGGAAACCTATCTGGCCACGAACGACAGCGTGGCACCGGCGCCAGTGCAAGATGACATGGCCGAACTTGAGGCCGACATCGCCAGCTTACAGGATCGTGTGCGCGTTGCTGAGGAAAAGGTGACTGATTATCGCGCAAAGGCAGGGCCTTTGGCGACGGGGGAGGGCGCAACACGGATTGCCCGACAATTGAGCGATCTTGCGTCCCAACGCAGCCGTGTCAGGTCGGAAAAAGCGGAGGCCGAGGCACGGGCCACGATGGTCAGGGAGGTGCTTGCCGATGGCGATGCATCCGTCGACCTCAGCAATGTGGTCCAATCGGAAGTGCTCGAGCGGCTGCGCGACAACCGCACCAAGGTCCGGTCCGATATCGCCGACCTCTCCGTCACGCTGCTCGACCAGCATCCACGCATGAAGGGATTGCGATCCCAATTGGCGGATCTCGATGCCCAGATCAAGGCTGAGACGAGCCAGGCACTCAGGGGCCTTGAAAACGAAATCAGATTGCTGGACCTACGCGAAGAGAATCTGACCGCCAGGATCGACACGCTTCAAGCAGACTCTGTGCGTGCCGACCGTCAGGCGGTGGAGTTGCGCGCATTGGAGCGGGCGGCGGCCACCGAACGCGATGCGCTCGATAGCGCCCTGCGCCGGCATCAACGGGAGGCATCCCGGCCCGAACCGGTCGCGTCGCAACCGCAGGCCCGCATTATCGCCGCCGCGATGGTTCCCGACACACCCTATTTCCCGAACCGTCCCGCCATCGCCGCGAGCGCCGCGCTGGCGGCATTCCTGTTGTCCAGTGGCGTCCTTTTACTGCGCGCCGTCTTCGTGGGTGGGCGCCTACCGGCGGCTGGCCCTGCGGCGAATCCGATGCAAACAGGTTTGGCCGAAAGATCCGAAAAGCCCGCTCCGGCAGTTCCGGCGACCGATAGCGCACCGGAAAACGATTCTGGCGGCGCAGTCGAGGATCTGGCGGCCGATCTCGTGAAGCGACGTCGCGACAGGGCGCCGGCGCCCGCCGAGCATTCGGCGGACGGGCAATCATCCGCCATTATCGATCCCGAAATCGACGTTGAACAAAGCGTCAGCGCCGTCACCGGCCATCTGATCGCGAAAGATGTGCGGCTGGCTGTCATCATCTCTCCGGAAGGCGACAAGGGCTCCGCGACATCGGTCATGTTGGCGCGCATGCTCGCCAATGAAGGATGTCAGACGCTGCTGCTCGACATGACCGGATCGGCCTGTCCGAGCCGCATGATGGTGCCGCAGAGCCGCTTGCCCGGGATCACGAATGTGCTCATGGGCGAATGTTCAACGCCCGACGCCGTCCACGCGGATCGGCTGTCGGACGCCCACATCATGCCGCAGGGCACGGCCGATCCGGCGGACGCCATGGCCAATGCGGCCGAGCTGCCCGCCGTGATCGATGCGCTGGCACATGTGTACGATATCGTGATCGCCGAATGCGGGCCGGCCGGTTCGGATGAGGTAAAGCCGCTTGTGGGCGGCAACCATGCGGTCGAAATGATCGTTGCGGCCGTTCAACCGGGCGAACCGGCCGTGAGGCAATGCCTTGCCGATTTCCACGCCGCCGGTTTCGACCGGATCCTGCTCATGAGTCCCGGCGCCGGAACCTCGCCACACGATCCGGATCGCCGTGCCGGATGAGGCCCGGGACCTGTCGGCCGGTCACGGCCGGGGGCACCGGCGTCGGCCTTACTCCAAACGGGCGCTTGCCGCCGATCGGCATTCGGATCGTCGCAGCCGCCATGCGGCCGAGCGCCGTGATAGGGATGACCGTGTCCTGATACGCAGTTTCCATGTCGCACCAGGATTGTCGAAAGGGCTGGTGCCCGGCGCCGAAATCGAAGACGGTCGCGCCGGTGTCGCAGGCGCTGCGGATCGCGTGGGCCATCAGCGTCAGACCGGGGCCTGAAAGCAAGGTCTCGCCATCGACCGAGCTGAACTGCCATGTCACGTGACGGCCTTTTCGAGACAGCGCCAACAGGGCGCCGATGGAACCGTCGGACAGGCGGATCGCATGCATTTCGATTGTCTTGCGGTGTTTGCCGATGCTGTCTTCGGCAAGGCGGTGAAGCGCCGCCTGTGTTTCGCCGCTCGCAAACCGGTTGGCAGTGCCATACAGATTGGATCGCACCGACGCCTGCCGGAAGAACGTTTCCAGCAGCGCTTGCGCTTCTTCGCGTGTCTTGGCGCGCAAATACGTGCCGTTGCCCGGCCGGTCGAGGCGCAATGCCTCTGTGTCGAGCCCGTCCCATCTCGCCGCCGTTGCGATCCGTTCAATCACCGCCTCCGGCCCGCCCTGGAGCGCAATCTGAAAACCGTGGCCACGGTTTCTAAGGTGCGGAAGGCGTGAGAGAGGATGGGTGATGCCGTGCCAGCGCTGCGGTTGACGGTCCAGAAGGACGATATCCGCGCCGAGAGGCAGTGCGGCGATCTGCCGCTGGATGTCGATCATCAGCGCCGGACTGACAAGGTCGAGAAAACGGGTGGCGAAGGCTCCGAAATTGATCCGATTGAAGCGGCCGCCGATATAGCGCGCAACCTTGACCGGACCCTGTCTTTCGATTGTCAAAGGCAGGATAAAGGCGGTGTCGGGTCGTGCGAGACCGGTCGAAAAGCGCGCAACGACAATGCGGGGCGCATAGTCTGAACAGGACTGCCACAGGCGGCACCAATCGTAGCTTTGATGGATGCTGCATTCCTGCGCCGCTTCGAGTGCTCGCCACTCGGCTTCCAGCGGCTCCATTTCCATGAACAGGTGCAGGGAAAGGGAGGGATGCTCGGGTTCCGGTTTCAAGGCGTTGCGCTCCAGATCCAAGACGGCCGTCGACCAAGGCAGCTTAAGCGCAGTTTTTGCTAACTTTGATGACAGGACCGCCATTTTCGGCGTTTCGGTTTTTTGATCGCGGAGGCACGTCTAGCCGTGACCGGCGCTGCCATTCGGCGGTTTTGCCATCCATCGGATGATGAGCATGGCCGGCAGCACCCAGATCAGGCCGCTGATCAGGAAATAGAGCAAGTGCACCCACCATGGAGTCTGCGCAAGCTGGTAGCTGGCGATGGTGGTTGCCACCAGCGCATAGATCACCACCAGGGCCACGATCACAATCGTTCCAATCAGTTTTTTCAAGCGTACCGGCATGGCTGTCTCCCTGGACCCCGCAGTTAAGGGTTTTGCCGTTGCAATCAAGTTTTTTCTAACGCAGGGGATCGCCGCGGCCATGTGAGACAAGTTGTGCTCTTGCCTTCCTGCCTTGGCTGCTTCAAATGGGCGGGTCGCTCGTCAATGCAGGACCTTACAGACGTGTCTCACGAGACCGAACGCCTGGCCGTCAACCGCCGCATGATCCGCGCCTGGCTTGCTATCGTCATGCTTGCGGTCCTTGCCCTGGTGATCGTCGGCGGGGCGACGCGGCTGACCGATTCCGGCCTGTCGATCACCGAGTGGAAACCCATTCATGGCGTCATCCCACCGCTCAGTGAGGCCGCCTGGCAGGAGGAACTGGAGCGCTACCGCCAGATACCCGAATATCAGCAGATCAACCGGGGTATGAGTCTGGACGCCTTCAAGGTGATCTATTGGTGGGAATGGGCGCATCGGTTGCTGGCGCGCGGGGTCGGCGTTCTGTTCGCCGTGCCGCTGGCTTTCTTCTGGCTGACCGGGCGACTGGAGGCGCAGCTCAGATGGCCGCTTCTCGCCATTTTCGCACTTGGCGGTCTGCAGGGCTTCATCGGCTGGTGGATGGTGACGTCCGGCCTTGTCGACCGTGTCGATGTCAGCCAATACCGGCTGGCGACCCATCTGACCCTCGCTGCCGTCATTTTTGCCGCGGTCATGTGGGTCTCTCGCGGGCTCGCGCCACACAGCCGCGATGCGCCACCGGCACCGTCTTCAGGGCGCGTGGCCGGCCTTCTGGTGCTGATGATCCTGGTGCAGATCTATCTGGGCGGGCTGGTGGCCGGTATGGATGCGGGCCTTGCCTATAACAGCTGGCCGCTGATGGACGGGACGCTGGTGCCGTCAGGACTTCTGGCCATGCAACCGGCTTGGCTCAATGTCTTCGAAAACGCCAAAACCGCGCAGTTCGATCACAGGATGTTCGGATACCTGCTCTGGATAGTGGCCGGATGGCACATGATCGACAGCCTGTCGCGCGCGGCGGCAACCACCCATGCACGGCGCTCCGTCGTTCTGTTCGGCCTGGTAACCGCGCAGGCCGCCGTCGGCATCGTAACACTGCTATTACAGGTTCCGATGTTCTGGGCGCTGTTGCATCAGGCGTTCGCTCTCGTCGTGCTCGGCTTCGCAGTCGCCCACTGGCGCGCTTTTGTCGGCCCCTACGCCCCTGTCCAGGGGATCAGCCGGCAGAGCGCATAATCGACGAAGGGCCGTCATGCCTCGCGGCGATTGGCGCTTCCATTTCGCCCACAAGACTGTAACCTGCGGCGCGATGTTTGGGGGTTCTGCATGTCGGCTGGGAAGCATGCCTCGCAAAGGCGTCTGAGCGGCTGGCGGGCGATCCCGGTCCTGCTTCTGATTGCATTGACCGTGACGGCCTGCGCCTCCGGGCGTGTGCTTGTCGACTCGCCGATCCTCTATGTCGCCGAGGGTTCCTATCCAGACGAGGAACTGCCGGCCGATCTACGCTCCACGACGGCAGCGCTCTTTTATGTCACCGACCGTGAGCCCGTTCGCGGGTCGGGCGGTCTCGGCTACAGCGCGGACCGCTCCGCCTCGATGGCGTTCGGTCAGGTCGATGTCACCTATGGGGATGACACGTCGTGGGAGGATTTGAAAGCGGCCAGCGCAGCGGCCGACCGCGGCGCCAGCATCCCGTTGCGGATGAACGATGTACGCGAGATCGTGCGTTTCCCTGAAACCCCGCTGCCATTCCGGTCCGTCAACGGTCGGCTCACGCCGCTGCCCGAACCGGCCAGGCAACAGCGCACCGCGGAGGCGCGGTTCATCGACGCGGTCGCCGCGCAACTGCGCAAAACACCGCGCAAGGAAGTGTTGCTGTTCGTGCACGGCTTCAACAACCGCTTCGAGGATGCCGCCCTGTCGCTGGCCGATGTCTGGCACTTTTCCGGCCGCGTCGGTGTGCCGATTTTCTACACATGGCCCGCCGGCAATGGTGGCTTGTTCGGTTATTTCAAGGACCGGGAATCGGGCGAATATACCGTTTTTCACTTTAAGGAATTTCTGCGTACGCTCAGCAAGGTCAAGGAACTCGAAGCGGTGCATATCCTGGCCCATAGCCGCGGCACCGACGTGACGACGACGGCGCTGCGCGAACTGGTCATCGAATTGCGCGCCAAGGGCGAGGATCCGCGCCGCGTGCTGAAAATCGCCAATCTCATCCTGGCGGCACCCGACCTCGATTTCGGCATCGTCCGACAAAGGCTGATTGCCGAACGGTTCGGACCGGCCATCGGACAGATCACGGTCTATATGAACCGCGGCGACAGCGCGCTCGGCCTGTCGCAAAGGCTGATGGCCGGACAGCGTTTCGGACGGTTGCGGGTCGACGATCTCGGCCCGGGAGAGCGCGAGATCTTCTCCCGAATCCGAAATGTGCATTTCGTCGACATCGAGGGCCAGAGCGACGGCTTTGGTCACGGCTATTTCCGGCGCAATCCGGAGGTGCTTTCCGACATCGCCATCGCGATCCGCGAACAGGTGCCGCCTGGCACGCCTGAGCGTCCGCTTCAGCCAATCGACGTCAATTTCTGGAGCTTGCCGGCAGGTTATCCCGTCGTTGACGTGTCACTACAGTGACGGGACGACGACGTTCCGAATGCTATCCAGCCAGCATCAGATCCATGTTCTGAACCGCGGCGCCCGATGCGCCCTTGCCCAGATTGTCGAGCAGCGCAATCAGATTGACATGCGGCCGATCCCGGTTCCCACAGACATAGAGGCGCATGCCGTCATGTCCGACAAATGCCGATGCGTCTATGCGTTTTGTCGCCAGGCTCTCTTCCAAAGGCACGACCTCGACGAGCGACTGCCCGCGATAATGGTCTTTCAGTGCGGTATGGATGTCGTCGATTGAAACCGCACCATTCAACCGGTCGAGATAGAGCGGCACCTGAACGATCATGCCCTGGGCAAAGCGTCCGACACTTGGCGTAAACAGCGGCTCCTGATCCAGCAGGCCATGCGCGGTGATCTCCGGTACGTGTTTGTGATTCAGCCCCAACGCATAGGCGAAATGTGGTGCGTCGATATGCTCGTCATGGGCGGGATCTTCCATCTGCGCAATAAGTTGCTTGCCGCCGCCGGTATAGCCGGACACGGCATTGATCGTCACCGGATAGTCGGCCGGAAGAATACCGGCCAAACGCAACGGCCTGATCAGTCCGATCGCGCCTGTCGGATAGCAGCCGGGATTGGCGAGCCGCCGTGCCCGTTCGATCTTGCCGGCCTGGGCCCTGTCCATCTCGGCGAAGCCATAAACCCATTCCGCATCGGTCCGGTAGGCGCTGCTGGTGTCGATGACGCGTGTCGAATTGCTGCCTTCCAGAAGCGACAGCGCCTGCCGCGACGCCACATCGGGTAGGCACAGAATCGCAATGTCGGCCTGGTTGAGCCGGTCGCGCCGCATTGCCTCGTTGCGTCTTTCGGAAACCGGGAGCGACAGGACGTCGACATCGCGACGGTCGGCCAGCCGCTTGCGTATCTGCAATCCGGTGGTGCCGTGTTCGCCATCGATGAAAATCTTCGGTTTCATGTCGGTTCCGTTTCCCGCCGCGGCGGCGTGTCGCTTTTCCCTTGATCCCAAACTGATGCCAACGCTATTCAAAGAGCCGCACCCCGTCCGATTGTGCGACGGTGACCGTGGCCGCGCGTCGCAGGCCTTCGAACGAATGGCGCTTCTCTTTACAGCACTGGCAGCTATAGAGAGGGGAGCAACGGGTTTCAACAGGATTATTGCAATGGGGCGATGTTAAGCCGGTTGACTGCGAAGCTCTGTGCGCTTGCTCTCACATGCGGAGCGACGCTTGCGGCCGGGGAACCGTTTTCCACCGTGGAGGATCTCGGGGCAGCGTTGTTTTCCGACACCAACCTGTCGCTGAACCGGACGCAGGCCTGCGCGACCTGCCACACGCCGGATGCCGGCTTTTCCGATCCGCGCGACAATGGCTACGGCGACCCGGTCTCGCATGCGGTGTCGCTCGGCGATGACGGCCGGTCGATCGGTGATCGCAACGCACCCTCGGCCGCTTACGCCCGTTTCAGTCCGCCCTTCCACAGGAATGAAGAGGGCCACTATGTCGGTGGACTGTTTTGGGACGGCCGGGCGGCGGATTTGGAAGCGCAGGCCGGCGGACCGCCGCTCAATCCGTTGGAAATGGGCATGCCCGACAAACAGGCGGTGCTTGAGCGTCTTATGGAGAACCAGGACTATGTGACGGCATTCCGGACGTTTTTCGGCAACACGGTCCTCGACGACGCGGAGAGCGCCTATGATGCGATGACGCAAAGCATCGCCGCCTTCGAGCGAACCGACCTCTTTGCGCCCTTTGATTCGCGCTACGACCGCTATCTGCGTGGCGAAGCAACCTTCACCACCCAAGAGGAACTCGGCCGCACGCTGTTCTTCTCCGAACAGTTCACCAATTGCAATCAGTGCCATCAACTGCAGCCGCTGCCCGGCGCGCGGATGGAAACCTTCACCAATTATCGCTTTCACAACGTTGGCGCGCCGGTCAATCGTGCGGTAAGGGCCGCAAACGGCAGTGCCGCCAATGCGGCGGATCTCGGCCTGCTTGCCAACAGCGAGGTCAGCGAAGCTTCCGAGGCCGGCAAGTTCAAGGTTCCCACGCTGCGCAATGTGGCGGTCACCGGTCCCTATATGCACAACGGCATTTTCACCGAACTGCGCACGGTGGTCTCCTTCTACAACCAATACAATTCAAAGGATCCCGCGGCGCTCATCAATCCGGAAACGGGCAAGCGCTCGGGCGAGACAGAATTCGAGCAGACCCTCTCGCTTGAGGAACTGACACATGGGCCCGCACTCGACGACAAGCGCATCGAGGCGCTGGTGGCGTTCCTGAAAACGCTGACCGATGCGCGGTATGAACACTTGCTGGAAGAATAGCGGCCGGCCCCCGACCGGGGGCGTCAATGGGTCGATGGAAGGCGCCGTCGCCGGCGCCAATCCAATCTGATAAGGCTTCGACGTTTCGCGTCTTAGCGTTTGGAGAACTGGAACGAGCGGCGGGCCTTGGCCTTGCCGTATTTCTTACGTTCCACAACGCGGCTGTCGCGGGTCAGGAAACCGCCTTTTTTCAACACACCGCGCAGAGAAGGCTCGTAATGGGTCAGTGCCTTCGAAATGCCGTGGCGCACGGCACCGGCCTGGCCGGACAGGCCGCCGCCGGCCACGGTCGCGTCAATGTCGAACTGCCCATCGCGGGCCGCTGCAATGATCGGCTGCTGCAGAATCATCTGCAACACGGGGCGGGCGAAATACTCTGCGAAGTCCTTCTTGTTGACCGTGATCCGGCCGGTGCCTGGCTTGATCCAGACCCGGGCGACCGCGTCCTTGCGCTTGCCGGTCGCATAGGCACGGCCGTGCTCGTCCAGCTTCTGAACGTAGACCGGGGCCTGAACCTCGGCCACTTCCGTTGCGGTGCCCAGTTCCTCGAGCGAATTGAGTTCAGCCATGATCAGGCGCTCCTTTTATTCTTGGCATTCAGGGCGCCGATATCGAGCGCAACCGGCTGCTGTGCCTGATGTGGGTGGTCGGGACCCGCATAGACGCGCAGATTCTTCATCTGACGGCGACCGAGCGGGCCACGCGGTAACATCCGCTCGACGGCCTTGTGCAGAACACGTTCGGGGAAGCGGCCCTCAAACAGCTCGCGGGCCGTGCGTTCCTTGATGCCGCCGGGATAGCCCGTGTGCCAGTAATATTTTTTGTCGGTGTATTTCTTGCCGGTAAAGACCGCCTTTTCGGCATTGATGATGATGACGTTGTCACCATCGTCCACATGCGGCGTATAGGTCGACTTGTGCTTGCCACGCAGCCGCATGGCAACGAGGGAGGCCAGGCGGCCGACGACCAAACCTTCGGCGTCGATCAGCACCCAGTTTTTCTCCACCTCGGCAGGCTTTTGGGAGAAGGTTTTCATGACGATCACTCGCTTTGTCGGAACCTTTGCAAACAAAGGCTTTTCTTGTTGCTTGCGGTCGGCGGATCCCGACCAAAAGACATCGGCCCCGTAAGGGACCGATCACGGCGCGCTTTATAGAGCAAGCCGCATCGGGCAGCAAGCCCAAATTTTGCGCGATTTCCTAAGTTTGTCCAGCGATTACAAAAGGTTGTAAATTCGGTATCATTTTACCACACTGACAAGTCGCTGCTACCGACGCGGCGGGATGGAATAGGTCCCGGTGGCATGGGCCACCGGCAGATTATCGTGATGCGTGCGCATTTCGACGTCGAAGACCATCAGGGATTTGCCGAGTTTGAGAATGCGACAGAACCCATCGATCGGTCCGGGCTCCGCCTTGCGCATGAAATTGATGTTCAGGTTGGTGGTGACGCTGAGCGCTTCGGGACCGGCATGCGACAGAATGCAGGTATAGCCGCCTATATCGGCGAGGGTGAACAGCGCCGGCCCGGAAACGGTCCCGCCCGGCCGCACGTGGTCCTGCGTCGCCTCCAGACGCACCACGCAGGCGCCCGGACTGACATCGATGACGCAATAGCCGGTCATGGCGGCGTTGAGCTGCGGATAGACCTGCTTCAGGAAGCGGTTCACCTCATCGGCGTTCATGACTGGATCGAAGCGTTGCATGCCTATGGTTCTCCTGCCAGGGCTTTCCGGACGACATCCTTCGTTTTAGTCATGGTCCGTCACCGTGTTGATCGGCCGGTTGCGTGTCCAGTCGAAAGTGCCCAGATCGCGCTCGCGGACGGCCTGTTTCCAGCCCACCGCTTCGGCTCGCGCCTTGAAGTTCAGCCCTTCCGGCGAATGACGCGTAATGCCGTCGAACAGGGTCGCGAACATCTGTGTCTGATGCAGGCCCATCGCCTCGATCGCCTGGTTGACCACCAGTTTCTGCATCGTCAACTGGTTGATCGGCACGCCCGCGATACGCTCGGCGAGTCCTTCCACATAGTCGTCCAGCGCCGCTTCCGGGACCGCCTTGAGCACGAGGCCCAATTCCTCGGCCTCGAGGCCGGTGACCGTATCGCCGGTAAACAGCATGCGTTTGGCCTTTTCCGGTCCCAACCGGTAAACCCACATGGCGGTCGTCGGACATCCCCATACCCGTGTCGGCATGTAACCGATGCGCGCCTCTTCGCCCATGACGATCATGTCGGCACACAGCGCAATGTCGGAGCCGCCGGCGACGGCGAAGCCGTGCACCTTGGCGAGCACCGGGATACGGCACCGCCAGAGCGACATGAACGCTTGCGTATTGCGCATCATGAAGCCGTAATCCTTCATCGGGTCCCACGGCATGTCCTGAGTCATCGCGGCGCCGGCGCCCTCCGCGGCTTCAGCGTAATAGGCGAGGTCGTATCCGGCGCAAAAACCCTTTCCGGCACCCGACAGGATAATGACATGGACCCGGTCGTCGCTGCCCGCGGCGACGACGGCCGCTTCGAGTTCACCCGGCAACGCGTCGTCAATGGCGTTCAACACGTCCGGCCGGTTCAGCGTGACACGCCCGATCCGTCCGTCCCTTTCATACACAACCCTCGCCACCCGGTTCCTCCCACGAGCCGTACAGCCCGTTTTGATCTAACGTTGACGTAAGCGTAAATCAGTGTGTCCGGCTTGCCAAGCGCTGGGCGCGCGATATACCTGTGAATACGGGTCATCGCCGCGGCGCGGCTTCAGACCGCGACCGAGAGCGCAGGATGGGAGGCATCGATGACTGAGACAGCCCTTGCCCGGGAGACAGGCACGGACGTACTTCTCGTGCGTCAACGATCGGATGGCATCCTGCGGCTGACGCTCAACAGCCCGCCGGCCAATGCGTTGTCGATCGCGCTTTTGCAAGAGCTGAATGATGCGCTCGAGGCGGCCCGCGACGACAGCGAAGTGCGGGTGGTCGTGATCGCCGCCGCCGGCAAGCTGTTTTCCGCCGGCCACGATTTGAAGGAGATGACCGCACATCGGGAGGACGACGATCGCGGGCGCGCCTTTTTTGAAAAAACCATGCGGCTTTGCGCCCATGTCATGATGACCATCACCGGCCTCCCGAAACCGGTGATTGCGGAGGTCGACGGGCTGGCGACGGCGGCTGGCTGTCAGTTGGTGGCGACATGCGATCTTGCCATCTGCACCGACACGTCACAGTTCTGCACGCCGGGCGTCAATATCGGCCTGTTCTGCTCGACTCCGATGGTGGCGGTGTCGCGCGCGGCCCACCGCAAGCAGGCGATGGAGATGTTGCTGACCGGCGAGCCGATCGATGCTTCGACGGCCAAGGAGTTCGGATTGGTCAACCGTATCGTGCCGAAGAAGTATCTGCGCACGGTGACCGACAAATACGCGCACGTCATCGCTTCGAAATCGCCGCTGACCTTGAAGATCGGTAAGGAGGCCTTCTATCAGCAGCTCGAACGGCCGCTGGGCGAGGCCTATGAATACACGGCCTGGGTGATGACGGAGAACATGATGGCCCGCGACGCCGAGGAGGGCATCAAAGCTTTCCTGGAGAAGCGCGATCCCAAATGGACCGGCCGGTAGCGTCCCGAATCTGGTGTTCGTTGGATTTGAAGCTCCTATGATGAGTTCGCTGGGTGAATGATAGGAACGTCAAATCCACCGCACTAGGCTGTGTCCTCATCAATAACAAAGTCTGCTTAAAGCCGCTCACCGGCCGTGTATGACGCGGCGGGCGATGTCGCGGTTGCGGACAACGCTGTCTCCAAACAAGAACCGAGCTATGTCGGGCTTGGCGATGAGCCCGAAGCCAAGACGTGACCCCGACATCCCTGTTCATTATAGCTAATGGTCGCGCGCTCATTGCGATGCGCTCATTCTACCGCTCAGTTCAGAGGTTGAAGTGTCAAATGTCCAGTCCGATCCGCGTCCTTGTATGGAACGAAGGTATTGAAGAAAAACAAAAACCGGAGGTACTGGAACACTATCCGAACGGCATTCACCAAGCGATTGCTGATGCGATTAAGCTGGTTCCGAGCATTCAGGTTAGGACTGCCACCATGGATCAGCCCGAGACGGGGCTAAGCAATGCGGTCTTGTCTGAAACCGATGTGTTGGTTTGGTGGAGCCACAATGCCTATGACCAAGTTCCCGGGGAAGCAACCGAGAGGGTGAAACTGCGAGTACTGGATGGGATGGGCTTCGTTGGGCTGCACTCGGCCATGTTGTCAAATGTATTCAAAGAACTGTTGGGCCGCCCTTGCACTGCGCCCTGGAGGAATGTGGGGGAACGTGAACTGATTTGGACTGTCGATCCAAGCCACCCAATTGCTCAAGGGATCGAGCCGCCAATAGAGCTCCCGTGCGAAGAGATGTACGGTGAGCCCTTCGACGTGCCGCCACCCGACGAGCTCATATTTCTCAGCTGGTTCGAAGGAGGCGAGGTCTTTCGCTCAGGTATGTGTTATCGAAAAGAAAAAGGGCGAATATTTTATTTCCGCCCGGGTCACGAAACATACCCAACATTTTTGCATCCCAAGGTTCAACGCGTGCTTCAAAATGCAGTGCTGTGGGCGGCTCATTCGCCGGATTAATGCCCCCGCTCTGAGCGCCTCACCGCCGTTCACTGCACCACACACGAACCCACACAACGCGGACATCTGAGACATTCGTTTCTGGTGTTCCATACCTGAAGTTCGTTGGATCTGCAGCAGGCTCTGTGCGAACTTCAAATCGACCACACCAGCACGAGGTAGCTGAAAATGCCGTGGCCATCAAATCTCTCCAGAGGGATAGCGTTTTCAGTCAGTGATCCTGCGTTGCCGTCTCCAACGGCCTGCTCTAATACCAAGGTGCGCCAGTGATGCCCCATTTGACGACTGGCCAATTGGGGATGTCGGTTGCGAGTGGGAGCTTTGAAGAATGACGGACAGACCAATCTGGCAAGTGAGCGCAAGCGAACTCGCCGAGCGTATCACAAGAAGTGAAACCACGGCTGTAGAGGCAGTCGCCGCCACTGTTGATCGAATGCGAGCGGTGAACGGTCATCTTAATGCGGTGGTCGATGATCTCGGTGAGGAGGGCATTGCCCGCGCGCGTGACCTTGATACCTTATTGAAAAAGTCCGGTCCGGTTGGCCCGCTGCACGGTGTGCCGGTCACCATTAAGGAAAATGTCGACCAGAAGGGCAGAGCAACGCCGAATGGCGTTAAAGCCTTTACTGATATCATCGCGCCTGATGATGCGCCAATCGTCAGGAATCTGACCAAACACGGCGCAATCGTTATCGGCCGCACAAATACACCTGAATTCTCCTTTCGTGCCACGACCACCAACGAACTGCACGGACGCACATTCAATCCATGGAACGACTGGGCGTCCGCAGGCGGATCGTCCGGGGGCGCCTCGGCTGCTGTCATGAGTGGCATGGGCCCGATCGCCCACGGAAATGACATCGGCGGCTCGTTGCGCTTTCCTTCCGCTGCCACAGGCGCGGTGACGGTTAAGCCTGGGCTCGGACGCACGCCTGCCTGGAACCCCTCACAAAAGGCGGAGCGGGGTATGCTCGCGCAGTTAATGTCGGTACAGGGCGTGATCTGCCGCGAAGTGCGTGACGTGCGCCTCGCAATGCGATCCGCCATCGCGTACGATCCGCACGATCCTTGGCAGGTGCCCGTGCCTTTTGATGGTCCGGCTTTGGAAGGGCCGGTAAAGGTCGCTTTCACGACAAATACCTATCGATTCGAGGCGCATTCGGCGATCATCAAGGCGCTGGAAGCTGCTCGCGACTGCCTGGTGGACGCCGGATATGAGGTCATCGAGGTCGAAACGCCCGATGTTTGCGAGATTGGCGAGATAGGCTACCGCGCGTTAATGAGCGAGATCAGTGTCCTGATGTTGGACGATATCCGCACGCACGGCAGCGCCGAAATCAATCGGATGTTTGATGAATATTTCGAACTCTTCCCACCCTTTGAGAAAGATGAACTGTTGCGCCAGATGGCGAAGCGTTCCCATTTCATACGCCAGTGGAACCTTTTGCTTGAGCGGTATCCGCTTGTTCTGACCCCCTTCCTGCCGTCTCCGACCTATTCGTGGAATCGTGACGCGGACGGGAAGGACGGCATCATGGACGTGCTCGGATGTGGTATCTGGTCATATGCCATGAACTATATGGGCTTTCCCGCAGGTATCGTGTCGTCCTGTATCCATGACGAAATGCCGGTTGCAGTTCAGGTCGTCGGACGGCGCTTCAGGGAAGACATGATCCTCGACGCGCTTGAAGCCGTGGAGGCACGCGTCGGCGTCATGGCGAAAAAGCTGTTCGAGCGTGACCGGTTATGACTCGGAACGAGTTCTCCAGATGGGAGTCGCTATGCGGAAAAAGCGGACGCGTCTGACCTGACGACCACCGTATATTCGGGCTTTAAGCCCTTATGTAGAAATTCCGACATGGACCACAACGCGATCTTTTCTGTTTGCATCATAAACATCAAAGTCAGCAGCATAGGCCCGGTTAAGGTCGCCATTCCAGATTGCCTGCCATTGAGCAACCAGTGTCTGAGGCTGTGCTCCTTCAGCCTGGAATACGGCGAGTTTCTGAGCCGGAATCGTAACTTGTCTGAGCCCCTCCGGAATCGCCGTATCAGGCGCGACCCGATACCCGATGGTCATTTGGTAAGGGTCCATGTGCCCCCCCGCATAGTCGTGATAGACGCAATAGACGTCTGATGACGCCTCGGCATCCAATCGTCCACCAACATCGTTTTCGCGAAACCGAGCCCAAAGCTCTCCGATCTCTGAAGGCCGGTCGTTCCTCACACGAGCGGATAACCCGACAACGACAAACTCTTCATTTTCAGCCGTTTGCATCTCACAGTCCTTTCCCAAGTTCCGTTTACCGGTTAAACTAGGATACATGGTATCGGAGTTAGTAATGCGATTGTCTGAGACTGTCGAGTGGGGAGTTCATGCCTGCCTGGCTTTGGCCATGCTGCCGGAGGGAGCCAGAATGCCCGCGCGCGCTCTGGCCGAGTATCACGGGGTAAAGCCAAGCTACTTCGCAAAAGCCATGCAGAAACTCGTCGAGGCCGGGATCATTCGATCCGTCGAGGGCCGCTCAGGAGGTTTGGCTCTCGCCAAGCCGGCCGAAAGCGTCTCTGTTTTGTCGATCGTGCTCGCCCTGGAAGAAGACGCCAGGTTTTTCCGGTGTACTGAGATTCGCCAGCAGGGTCCGTGCGCCGTGGCGAAGAAACACTATTCTGTTCCCTGCAACATTGCCCGGCTCATGCATCGGGCTGACGCTGCCTGGCGGCGCGTGCTGGCAGAAGCAACGCTGGCCGACCTCAAGGCATCGGTCGCCTCAAATCCGGTCCCAGGTGTTGCCGCTGCGACCCAAGACTGGCTTACGAGGACAGGGGCTGTAAGAGGTGTACAACCCAGTTTCCACGGTGGTGACGGCGAGAAACAGGGCGGTATGTGAGAAGTCACGGTTTTCGTGCAGGCCCCGAGGGACTTGGCCAGTCGAGCGATTCTTTACCCAGATCAAGCACTGCCGCCGCACCCAGATCAAGCACTGCCGCCGCGTCGCTACCAGATATGAGAAGCGAGCGGCGAACGTCCTCGCATTCGTCAAGCTGGCGGCCATCCGACTCTGACTGTGTGTTTATGGGTCCACGACCTAGTGTGGTGGATTTGAAGTTCCTATCATCATTTCACCGAACTTCAGATTCGGGACACGAGCGGCCGCTGTGACCGCCGGCTCGTCAATTGTCTCCGTTGTGGCGCCTCGTTTCGCAGCGGCGCACCTGGCAGCGGCTGTTGTTGGCCGTCGGCACGAAGGCGGGCCTGGCAACTTCTCCCGACTGGCAATGCCTGGAGTTCTTGGCGTAAAGATCGTAGAGCGTCAATTGAGAGCTGCGCGGGGAGGGATAGCGCAAAATAGCCGCGCCTTCGCTTTCCAAAATGGCCTGAACCCGTTCGCAGCTTAGGCGTCGCGTGTCGTAGCGGCTGATGGCATGCGCTGGCAGGCTCAGCGCGACGATCACGGCGCCCAGGATGATCGTTTTCATGTGTCGCGTTCCCCTCAACCTCTTTCTTTTGCCGGCGGCATGATATGCAAGTATATGATGACCGCAAGATTTCTCGCCGGCAACACAACAAATGTTGAGTCCGACAAGGCGGCGGTTGCGCTGGCTGACCGCATGCAGCGACGAACCTGGAAAACGGCGGATGGACCACAACAGCTATTCCGATCATTACATCTCGACCATTCTGAATTCCGTGAAGACGATCGCGATGATCGGCGCATCCCCCAAGGATGTCCGACCCAGTTACATCGTCATGAAATATCTGCTGGCGAAGGGCTATCGCGTCGTCCCGATCAATCCCGGCCAGGCTGGCCGGATGATCCAGGGCCAGATGACCTATGCGGGGCTCGCCGATGTCCCGGAGCCGGTCGACATGGTGGATGTCTTCCGCGGCTCTGACGCGCTGCCGGCCATTGTCTCGGACATCCTGTCCCTCGACAATCGTCCGAAGGTGCTCTGGGCACAATTGACGGTGCGGCATGATGAAGCGGCGGGCCTCAAGGTGGTGATGAATCGTTGTCCGAAGATCGAATATGGTCGCCTTTCGGGCGAAATCGGCTGGAACGGCGTCAACAGCCGGGTGATCTCCTCCAGGAAGCCGGTGCGCCGATCCGGATTTCAGGCGCTGGGCATCCGGCCGCGCGGTCTGACGCGCTGAAGCGGCACAAGTCGGCGCAAAACCCCTTTGACCTTGGCTGCCGCTTGCGGGATAACCGATCTGTTTTTGCAAACGATCGAGAGGACTTTCGATGGCAGAGAATGAACCGGGATTCAGCACGCTGGCGGTCCATGCCGGCGCTCAGCCGGATCCAACGACCGGTGCCCGGGCAACGCCCATCTATCAAACCACCAGCTTTGTCTTCGAGGACACCGACCACGCCGCTTCGCTGTTTGGCCTGAAGGCTTTCGGCAACATCTACACACGGATCATGAACCCGACCCAGGCGGTGCTCGAGGAGCGCGTGGCGGCTCTCGAGGGCGGTACTGCGGCGTTGGCGACGGCGTCGGGCCATGGTGCGCAACTTCTGGTGTTTCACACCCTGATGCAGGCGGGCGACAATCTGGTCGCCGCCAACAGGCTCTATGGGGGTTCCATCAATCAGTTCGGCCAGGCCTTCAAGAATTTCAATTGGCAGGTGCGCTGGGTCGACCCGTTCGACCTCGAGCAAATCGAAAGCCAGATCGACGATCGTACGCGGGCGGTGTTCATCGAAAGCCTCGCCAATCCCGGCGGTACTTTCGTTGACGTTGCGGCCATCGCCGAGGTCGCGCACCGGCACGGCCTGCCGTTGATCGTCGACAACACCATGGCCAGCCCTTACCTGGTGCGGCCGATCGAACATGGTGCCGATATCGTGGTGCATTCGTTGACCAAATTCATCGGTGGCCATGGCAACTCGATGGGCGGCATGATCGTCGACTGCGGCACGTTCGATTGGTCCGAATCCGGAAACTACCCGATGCTGTCGGAGCCGCGCACGGAATATGGCGGCATCGTCCTGCATGAGACGTTCGGCAATTTCGCCTTTGCCATCGCATGCCGCGTGCTTGGCCTGCGCGATTTCGGGCCGGCGATCGCGCCGTTCAACGCCTTCCTGATCTTGACCGGTGTTGAAACCCTGCCTTTGCGCATGCAGCGCCATTGCGACAACGCTCTCGAAGTGGCGCGTTGGCTGAAGGCGCATGACAAGGTGGCCTGGGTGTCCTATTCGGGCCTCGAGGACGACGACAACCATGCGCTGATGTTGAAATACTCGCCGAAAGGCGCCGGCGCGGTGTTCACCTTCGGGCTGTCGGGCGGCTACGAGGCGGGCGTCGCATTTGTCGAGGCGCTCGAACTGCTCTCGCATCTCGCCAATATCGGTGACACGCGCTCTCTCGTCATCCACCCGGCATCGACGACGCACCGGCAGCTCTCGCCGGAGCAGTTGGCCGCCGCGGGTGCCGGTCCGGATGTCGTGCGGTTGTCGATCGGGATCGAACATGTTGCCGACATCATCGCGGACCTCGAGCAGGCCCTGGCCAAGGTCTGACCGCGCACGGCCAGGCAAGCGATGCCCGGCGCGTTCGCTGCGCGTCGGGTCTTGGAATGGTGTGCCGGCAAGGCGCCCAAACCGGTTCGGTGCACCCGGCTCTTCTGTTATGCTGCAGAGTGTCGAGGTGAGTCTCCGGGGAGCGGTCCGATGATTGCGTTGCTTTTCCTGCTGCTGTTTGTGGCGATGCTCTTTGCGTGGCGCGACCATTGGCGCATCGCCTATGCCTTGTTTGCCGTGACCATCGTGCTGAGCATCTATTGGCTCGATTTTCATGCCACGACCCCGCTGAAAATCGTCCTGTGAGGTGGCGCCATGATCGTTGCACCGCATCCCTCACGAACGCTGAGCGCTATCGGGTTGCTTGTCGTCTGCGGCCTGCTTATCGGCGCCTATTACTTTCAGTTTGCGCGTGACGAACTGCCGTGTCCGTTGTGCCTGCTGCAGCGTGTCGGTCTGGCCGCCGTCGGCTTCGGACTGAGCCTGAACCTGATTTACGGCGCCAAGCCGCACCATTACGGCCTGATGCTCATCGGCGCCCTTTATGGCGGCAGCGTCTCGGTGCGGCAGATCCTGCTGCACATCGTTCCGGGCACCGGCAGCTACGGGTCGCCTGTGCTTGGCCTGCATTACTACACCTGGGCCGGCATAGGCTTCTTTCTGATCCTGGTCGGCACCGCGATCATGCTGCTCTTCGAGGGCCAGTACAAAGGGCTGAGGGACGAGCCGTCGCATGAGAAGTTCGGCGGCGTCCCACTGGCCAAATTCGCCTTCTTTCTGATGCTGTTTTTGATCGGCGCCAATGCCGTGACGACGCTGCTCGAATGCGGGCCCGGCATCTGCGCCGATCCGCCCACCGACTACCGGTTGATCGAAGACCTTCAGCGTTCGCAGTAGGTGGCCTACCGCTGCCAAGCCAGATCGAGCCGTTGGAGCCCGTGGAAGTGATAGGCATCCCGGTAATGCGGCGTGGCGGTCAGCCGCAATCCCGGAAGACGTTCGAACAGGATCGGCAACGACACCTGCATTTCCAGCCGCGCCAGCGGCGCGCCAATGCAGAAATGGATGCCGGCACCGAAGGTCACATTGTCCTGATTGTTGCGTCGCGGATCGAAGCTCGACGGGTTTCGGAACCGTTCGGGATCGCGGTTGGCAGCACCGAGCAACAGTCCGATCTGCTCGCCCTTCCTGACATGGACGCCCTCGGCGATGTCGACATCCGCAAGCGCGTAGCGGGTGAACATATGCAACGGCGCGTCGTAGCGTAGCGCTTCTTCCACGGTTGCCTCGCAGGCGGCGCGATCGGCAAACAGCACCCCGGGATCCAGATCCCTTTCCAGGATTGTCTTCACGGTGTTACCGGTCTGGTGCACGGTTGCCTCGTGACCGGCATTGAGCAGCAAAACGCTGGTCGAGATCAGTTCCGCGTCGCTGATCCGCTCGCCGTTCCTTTCCGTCAGGATCATGTGGCTCAGCAAATCGTCGCGAGGGGAGGCCCGCCGCGCGGCGATGATCTCGGTCAGGCAGGCCGCAAAATCCCTGGCCGCCGCATCGGCATCGCGCTCGCTCGCCTCGGTGCGGCGGAACATATACATGCGCACCATACGGTGCGACCAATCGAGCAGTTGGTCGGTCAGCGTGAGCGGCACGCCGAGCATGCGAGCGATGACGGCCACCGGAATCGGTTGTGCGAAGCGTTCAATGAGTTCGACTTCGCCTTCGTCGACGAAACCATCGATGGTCCGATGGGTCAGTGCAGCGATCTCGGGCCGCAACCGTTCCACCTGGCGTGATACGAAAGCCCGGTTGACCAAGGTACGCAGGCGCGTGTGCGCCGGCGGCTCCAGTTCCAGCAGCGAGTGTGCCTCGACGGCGTCGAAGTGCCGAAGATGGGGCTTCGGCGCGTCAAGGCCCAGCTCTTCGCGCGATGCGACATGCAGGATCTGGCGGCCGAAGCGTTTGTCACGAAGCAGCCGGTTGACGTCGTCGAAGCCGATGAAACACCACATGCCGAACTGCTGCCAGAAGAAAACCGGGCTACGCGTGCGAATCGCCTCGTAATGCGGATAGGGATCGTCGAAAAAGGTCGGGTCCCTGGGATCCAGATCGACCGTTACGGGGTGCTTGTCTTTTTGCATTTCTCGCCTATGTTCTGCGTTCGCCGCAAATTGTGCTCCTGCTTTTGGCTTTGCGTGTGTCCGCATGGCTTGAACGTTGAGGCCAACGCATCCTATTTAAGCCATAGCAGTTTCTTGTTCGATTCTCCGACTCGTTCGATGTCGGCGCCAGCTTCAGAAGGCCAACCCATGTCCAATCCCGTTGATACCGCCATGTCGCTTGTTCCGATGGTGGTCGAGCAGACCAATCGCGGTGAGCGCGCTTTCGACATCTTCTCCAGATTGCTCAAGGAACGGATCATTTTCATCACGGGGCCGATCGAGGACACGATGGCCACGCTTGTCTGCGCCCAACTGCTCTATCTGGAAGCGGACAATCCGAAAAAAGAGATCGCCATGTATATCAATTCGCCGGGCGGTATCGTCACCTCCGGCATGGCGATCTACGATACGATGCAATTCATCAAGCCGGCGGTGTCGACGCTGTGCATTGGGCAGGCCGGGTCGATGGGATCGGTGCTGCTTTGCGCCGGCCAGAAAGACATGCGTTTCGCAACGCCGAATTCGCGCATCATGGTGCACCAGCCCTCCGGCGGCTATCAGGGCCAGGCCTCGGACATTGAGCGCCACGCCCAGGACATCATCAAGATGAAGCGGCGCCTGAACGAGATCTACGTGACCCATACCGGACAGGATTACGAGACCGTCGAACAGACGCTGGACCGCGACCATTTCATGTCGGCGGAGGAGGCGAAGGCCTTCGGTATTGTCGACCGCGTGATTTCCTCGCGTGAGTTGATGGAGAGCGAAAGCAAGGAATAAACGACCTTTGACAGGTTGCCGTTATGCGACAAAACGGCAACAGGAGAAGGCAATCATTTGCCCGACTTGCGGGACCGACGCTCTAATGTGGGTGTTAAGTGTATATTCAATCTCTGGCCCGTAGCTTTTGCCCTCGCGCTCAGTGTATTGAATTTTAGGCTTGAGTTGTGGTGATGTCGCCATAAAGTGTATCGGATGGCGATCGCCTGTCTGAATGGCGTTTGAATGGACTCGGCCCCCAGGGGTCTGGGTCGCTGGAAGGAACAAAAGATGAGCAAAGTCAGCGGTGGTGGCGGCGATTCTAAGAACACGCTCTACTGTTCTTTTTGCGGCAAGAGCCAGCACGAGGTCCGCAAGCTGATCGCGGGGCCCACAGTCTTCATATGCGACGAATGCGTCGAACTATGCATGGACATCATCCGCGAGGAAAACAAGTCCTCGATGGTGAAGTCGCGCGACGGCGTGCCGACGCCGCAGGAGATCATCGACACCCTGGACGAATATGTCATCGGACAGGATCAGGCCAAGCGGGTGTTGTCGGTCGCCGTGCACAATCACTACAAGCGGCTTGCCCATGCCAGCAAGAACAATGACATCGAGCTGGCCAAGTCGAACATCATGCTGGTCGGTCCGACAGGATGCGGCAAGACCTATCTCGCGCAGACCCTGGCCCGCATCATCGACGTCCCGTTTACGATGGCCGACGCGACCACGCTGACCGAGGCCGGCTATGTCGGCGAGGATGTCGAGAACATTATTCTCAAACTTCTTCAGGCGGCCGACTACAATGTCGAGCGTGCGCAGCGCGGCATCGTCTATATTGACGAGGTCGATAAGATCTCTCGCAAATCCGACAATCCGTCGATCACGCGTGACGTGTCGGGCGAGGGCGTGCAGCAGGCGCTGTTGAAGATCATGGAAGGCACGGTGGCCTCCGTGCCGCCACAGGGTGGGCGCAAACACCCGCAGCAGGAATTCCTGCAGGTGGACACGACCAATATTCTGTTCATTTGTGGCGGCGCTTTCGCCGGCCTCGACAAGATCATCTCGGCGCGCGGCGAGGGCACCTCCATCGGCTTTGCCGCGACGGTCAAGGCGCTGGATGAACGGCGCGCCGGTGAGATCCTGCGCGAGCTCGAGCCGGAAGACATGGTGAAATTCGGTCTGATCCCGGAGTTTATTGGACGCCTGCCGGTGATCGCGACGCTTGAGGATCTCGATGAGGACGCGCTCATCTCGATCCTGTCGCAGCCGAAGAACGCCCTGGTCAAGCAGTATCAGCGCCTGTTCGAAATGGAAGACGTCGAACTGACCTTCCATGAGGACGCGCTGCGCGGCATCGCCCGCAAAGCGATTGCCCGCAAGACCGGCGCCCGCGGTCTGCGTTCGATCATGGAGAAGATCCTGCTCGACACGATGTTCGAACTGCCTTCGCTGGAAGGCGTGCAGGAAGTGGTGATTTCCGATGAGGTCGTGTCAGGCTCCGCCCGGCCGCTCTACATCTATGCCGAGCGCGGGGACGAGAAGGGCAACGCCACGGCATAATCGGCATTTCTTCTCAACCGTTGGCGTTACACCACGGGGCCGCGGCAGCGCTCTTTTCGAACGAACAAAGGGCGTGGAAGAGCCAAATTTCCTGGTTTTGCGGCGCTCCGCAAAGACTTAGATTTGAAGAAGACTCCCGCCTCGGTGATTCGAGGGGCGGCCAGTTCCTCGGGATCGCCGGACATCCTGCGCGGCCTTGAAACGGCTTGCCAGATACTCCACTTAGGGATCAACTCACAGTGCGGCCGGCCGGTCGGCTTTGGCGGAAAAGCGGATCGGCTGGCGAAAGGAAACAAGATGAAAAACGTGACCACGCAGTGGCAGGAGATCGAGACCTACCCTGTATTACCGCTGCGCGATATTGTTGTCTTTCCACACATGATCGTCCCGCTCTTCGTCGGACGGGAGAAGTCGATCCGTGCTTTGGAAGAGGTAATGGGCGCCGACAAGCAGATCCTTCTGGCGACCCAAATAAATGCGGGTGACGACGACCCCGCCACCAGCGATATCTATGATGTCGGCACCATTGCCAATGTCCTGCAATTGCTAAAACTTCCGGACGGTACGGTCAAAGTGCTGGTGGAAGGAAAGGACCGCGCGCGCATCACCGGCTTCGCACCCAATGACAATTTCTACGAGGCGACCGCCGACTTGCTGCCGGAGCCCGATGAAGATCCGGTGGAGATCGAGGCATTGTCGCGGTCCGTGGTGTCGGAATTCGAGAACTACGTCAAGCTCAACAAAAAGATCTCGCCGGAAGTCGTTGGCGCAGCTAGTCAAATCGACGATTATTCGAAACTCGCCGATACCGTGGCTTCGCATCTCTCCATCAAGATTCCGGAAAAACAGGAGATGCTGGCCACCGTCAGCGTCAAAGAACGCCTGGAACGGGCGCTCGGTTTCATGGAAGGCGAGATCTCCGTGCTGCAGGTCGAGAAGCGCATCCGTTCGCGTGTCAAGCGGCAGATGGAGAAGACGCAGCGCGAATACTATCTCAATGAGCAGATGAAGGCGATCCAGAAGGAACTCGGCGACGGCGAGGAAGGCCGCGACGAGATGTCCGAGCTGGAGGAGCGCATCGCCAAGACCAAACTGTCGAAAGAAGCGCGCGAAAAGGCAGAGGCGGAGCTGAAAAAGCTCAAACAGATGAGTCCGATGTCGGCTGAGGCGACGGTGGTGCGCAACTATCTCGACTGGCTGCTGGGCATCCCCTGGGGCAAGAAGTCCCGCATCAAGGTGGACCTGAACAGGGCCGACGCCATTCTCGAGGCTGACCATTACGGGTTGGAGAAAGTCAAAGAGCGCATCCTCGAATATCTCGCCGTGCAGAGCCGGTCCAACAAGATCAAGGGACCCATTCTGTGTCTGGTCGGCCCGCCCGGCGTCGGCAAGACCTCGCTGGCCAAGTCGATCGCCAAGGCGACCGGTCGCGAATATGTGCGCATGGCGCTGGGCGGCGTGCGTGACGAAGCGGAGATCCGGGGTCATCGGCGGACCTATATTGGTTCGATGCCCGGCAAGGTCATCCAGTCGATGAAGAAGGCCAAGAAAGCCAACCCGCTCTTCCTGTTCGACGAGATCGACAAGATGGGTATGGATTTCCGCGGCGATCCGTCCTCGGCACTCCTCGAAGTGCTCGATCCGGAGCAGAATTCCACGTTTATGGATCATTATTTAGAGGTGGAATACGATCTTTCGAGCGTGATGTTCATCACGACGGCCAACACGCTGAACATCCCGCCGCCTCTGATGGATCGCATGGAGATCATCCGCATCGCCGGTTATACGGAGGATGAGAAACTGGAGATTGCGCGGCGCCATCTCCTGCCGAAGGCGTTGCGCGACCACGCGCTGCAGCCCGAGGAGTTTTCCGTAACCGACGGTGCGCTGCGTCAGATCGTCCGCCGCTATACCAGGGAAGCGGGCGTCCGTAATTTCGAGCGCGAGTTGATGTCGCTCTCCCGCAAGGTCGTCACCCAGATCCTCAAGGACGGCATCAAGTCGGTCGAGGTGACGGATGACAATCTCGACAGTTTCCTGGGTGTGCCGCGCTATCGCTATGGCGAGGCCGAGCATGACGATCAGGTCGGTGTGGTGACCGGATTGGCCTGGACCGAGGTCGGTGGCGAATTGCTGACGATCGAAGGCGTCATGATGCCCGGAAAGGGCAAGATGACAGTCACCGGCAACCTGCGCGACGTCATGAAGGAATCGATATCGGCGGCCGCCTCATATGTGCGCTCCCGTGCGGTCGATTTCGGCGTCGAGCCGCCGCTCTTCGACAGACGTGACATCCATGTCCACGTGCCGGAGGGCGCCACACCCAAGGACGGTCCGTCCGCCGGCGTGGCGATGGCGACGTCGATCGTTTCGATCATGACGTCGATCCCGGTGCGCAAAGACGTTGCCATGACGGGCGAGATCACATTGCGTGGACGGGTCCTACCGATCGGTGGACTTAAGGAAAAGTTGCTGGCCGCACTACGCGGCGGCATCAAGACGGTGCTCATCCCGGAGGAGAACGCCAAGGATCTGGCGGAGATTCCGGACAATGTGAAAAACGAGCTGGAGATCATCCCGGTTTCGCAGATGAGCGAAGTTCTCGAACGCGCCCTGACCAGCCCGCCGACGCCCATTGAATGGGACGGCGCCGAAGCGCCGCTTGCACCGGACGCTGCCGGCGAAGAGACGAGTGCTTCCGTCGCGCACTGATTCTCCTAAACGCAAGACCTTGACGACAGGAAGCGGGCTTTTGCCCGCTTCTTGCGTTTTCAAAGATACAAAAAGCGCAAAAAAAGCCTGAAAACAGGGGTTTTTAGGCTTGTGACATTGTGATTCAACGTCGGATTCGTAAGATTATCTCCGACTTTTTGTTGAGTCGTCCACTACACACTGAGAGGGTTGGAAAATGAACAAGAACGAACTGGTTGCGGCGGTTGCGGAGAAAGCAGGCCTGAGCAAGGTCGATGCTGGCTCCGCGGTTGAAGCTGTGTTCGACACCATCACTTCTGAACTGAAGAATGGCGGTGACGTTCGTCTCGTGGGTTTCGGTAACTACACTGTCACGCATCGGGAAGCTTCAAAGGGTCGCAATCCGGCAACGGGCGCAGAGGTTGATATCCCTGCTCGTAACGTTCCCAAGTTCTCGGCCGGCAAAGGCCTCAAGGATGCTGTAAACAGCTGACGCAGCCCATCGACTGCAAGATGCGGCATGAATAAGTGGGCCCGGCGGTTGCGCCGGGCCTTTTTCATGGGTGCGCCCTATGGTGGCCGGCCGGTCACACCTGTCAGGATTGTCGGTGTTCGGCGCCATTTCCGAATTGCCTGCATGGGCGCTTTCCTCTATGGCTTCCGCCTCTGTATTTTCGAGCAATTGGTGAAACCATGAGTGCGCTGCACGACCCGGTGGGGAAGGGCGTCGGACCGGGAATGTCCTGGCTCGACCACGCGAAGGCGACGCTGGCATTGGGCGTGCCGCTGATCGGCGCGCAGCTGGCGCAGATCGCCATCAATGTCACCGACACGATCATGGTCGGCTGGCTCGGTGCCTTCGAACTGGCGTCCACCGTGCTGGGAACACAAGCCTTTTTTCTGTTCTTCATCTTCGGAGGCGGGTTTGCGCTTGCGGTCCTGCCGATTGCCGCCCAGGCCCATGGCCGCGACGATGTGCGCGGCGTGCGCCGCTCTGTGCGTATGGGCATCTGGGCCATTCTTATCTACAGCGCCCTGATCATGGTGCCGCTCTGGTACACCGAACCAATCCTGTTGACACTGGGGCAGGCGCCTGACACGGCGGCGCTCGCCGGCGCGTATGTGCGCGTGGCTCAGTGGTCGATGTTCCCGGCGCTGCTGATCATGGTGCTCCGTTCCTATGTGAGCGCGCTGGAGCGCGCCCAGGTGGTGCTGTGGGCAACGGTTTTGGGAACGCTGGCGAACATTGTCCTGAACTACGCCTTCATCTTCGGCAATTTCGGTGCGCCGCGTCTCGAGGTCGTCGGCGCGGCGGTGGCTTCGGTGGGCACGAACATCCTGATGTGCCTGGCCCTGCTTGCCTATGCGGTGTTGAAACCCGATCTGCGCCGGTACGAGCTGCTGGTGCGCTTCTGGCGTGCTGACTGGCCGGGTTTCCGGGAGGTGCTGCGGCTCGGCTGGCCGATCGGCGCCACAATCGTTGCCGAAGTCGGCCTGTTTGCCGCCGCCGCGTTGCTGATCGGCTGGATTGGCACGGTCGAACTGGCCGCGCACGGCATCGCCCTGCAGCTGGCGGCCATCGCCTTCATGATACCGCTGGGTCTGTCGAGTGCTGCGACCATTCGCATCGGCAATGCCTATGGGCGGCAGGATTGGGTCGGGCTGGACCGCGCCGGCATCGTCGCGATCCTGCTGGTGGTCGCCGCGACATTGTTGACGGCGTTGCTGTTCCTGGCCGCGCCGCGCAGCCTGATCGGCCTGTTTCTGGACGAGCGGAATCCGGATGCCGTCCTGGTGGCCGCCAAGGCCGTACCGATGCTCTTGGTCGCGGCCGCCTTTCAGCTCGTCGACGGTCTTCAGGTGGTCGGTGCGGGGCTGCTGCGCGGGCTGAAGGATACCAGGATTCCGATGGTCATCGCCGTCTTCAGCTATTGGGTGATCGGCATGACATCGGCCTATGTGCTGGGTTTCCACACCGAAATGGGTGCCATCGGCGTCTGGTGGGGGCTGGCGCTCGGACTGTCGTTTGCCGCCATTCTGATGAATTGGCGTTACCTGCGGCGGCAGCAATTCGGACTGCTCGACGCAGCGGTGTGACGCCTGCAATCCGATTTATGGTTTTCATGGGAATGGTGGGCGGTGAGAGACTCGAACTCCCGACATCCTCGGTGTAAACGAGGCGCTCTACCAGCTGAGCTAACCGCCCTGAAAAAATCCTGGCACCGTTTAGGCGCTTCGCTGTCGAAGTGCAAGAAAAAAGAGAGGCCAGGGTGGAGATTGGTGCCGTGCCGACCCGCTCTGGCGCTGTCTTGTTATTGTTGCAAAAGGACCGGATCAGCGCTTGACAGTCATACCCGAACGGCTTAATTCACCGCTCACGTTTCGCGGTCGCGCGAAATGACGCGCGGGTGTAGCTCAGTTGGTTAGAGTGCCGGCCTGTCACGCCGGAGGTCGCGGGTTCGAGCCCCGTCACTCGCGCCATAATATTTGATCGTGAAATTACCAAAGATACATAAAGCGCTGGTTTTACGAGGCCTCTCTTCATAAGAGCGCCACGGTTGCGCAAATCAGACCCAGTATTGTCTCTTTGGCGTCAGGCGTTAGATTTCGTCGCCCTCCAAAGGCGGAACGTCTGGCGCACGCTCAAGAAGCGCCAGCACCGCGTCCACATCGGCCCCTTTTGCCCGACCCTCAAGGAAGTCCTTGGCGGTTTCAACGGCGCCGATTTTCTGCGCCACCGCGGCCACGATCCACTGATTAAGAGAAACGCCGTCCTCTTTGGCCAACCGTGCGGCTGTCTTTTTCAGAGATTCGGGCAATTGCAGCGGGTATTTGTACCGAACGGTCTCATTCATTCTTTAGTCTCCTTACAATGTCGCCAGGCCGCAGAATCTCGATTCCAAGGGCGGCTGCAGGTGCAAAATCTCGAATGTTGTGCGTCACGATCGCGGCCGCGCCGCCATTGAGCGCTGCTTCGACAACCATCTCATCGTCGCTGTCCTTCAGCATGGGACGCACACGGAACGAAAGCTCCACGGGCTCGGCAATTGCCGCAATGGCGTCCATGATCCTCTTCACGTCCTCGATGCTGTGGGCGGTTGCTTCTCGCGTTTCCTCCCGGCTAAGGACGGCCTCATATTCAAGAAACAGCGCCGTCGAACAGATCGGAACAACGCGACGCTTGAATGCGTGGCGGAGCAAAGCATTGCTCGCACCTCGACGGCTTCGAAACGCCGCCACCAACACATTGGTATCCAGCACGAGTTTCACATTCAAGATATGTAAGACATCTTATAAGATGTCAACTATCTTAAATCAGTCCTGTACTATCGAAACACGCCTCGTTCTGCAGTCACATGAACTGGCGCGAGAAATCCGTTGTTTGGAGGCGGCTAATCGTCTCGCCGCTGCGAAAACGGACCTTTTGTCACGGTAACGGACCTTTTGTCACGGTCGGCCAGAGAAGGCGGCGGGCCACTGGCCTTCCCCGCGGTTCGCGCTATTTCGTCAATACGGCCGACGGTGTGCCTGTAGCACCGTCCCGGACAAAAATGGGTACGTAGGCAGCCGGTTGGCGGGTGTTAGTCGAACGCGTTGCCGCTCGATGATGCCGCCGAGAATTTACCGGCATTAAACGAGAGCCGGAAGCCATATGCGTTGACTGGCCCGGCCGATTGTGTAAACCGACCTTAGAACAATTCGCGACTGCACAATCGCGAAAAGGCAAGGAAACCCGGATGACCGAACTGCTGAGTTCATACCTTCCGATCGTGGTCTTCATCGGCATTTCCCTGGTCATCGGTCTGGCTCTTCTACTGGCGCCCTTCATCGTTGCCTTCAAGGCGCCGGATCCTGAGAAACTCTCCGCCTATGAGTGCGGCTTCAACGCCTTCGACGATGCGCGCATGAAGTTCGATATTCGCTTCTATCTTGTGGCCATCCTGTTCATCATCTTCGACCTGGAGGTGGCATTCCTGTTTCCCTGGGCGGCTTCTTTCGGCGATCTCGGGTGGTTCGGGTTCTGGTCAATGATGGTATTCCTTGCCATCCTGACGGTCGGCTTCGTCTATGAATGGAAGAAGGGGGCGCTGGAATGGCAGTAGGTGACGAGACCATGACATCGGTTGCGCCGCAGCCGCGCGGAATCATCGATCCGTCCACCGGCAAGCCTGTGGGCGCCGACGATGCGTTTTACGGCGAGATCAACAACGAACTCGCCGACAAGGGGTTTCTGGTCACCTCGACCGACGAACTGATCAACTGGTCGCGCACCGGATCCTTGATGTGGATGACTTTCGGATTGGCCTGCTGCGCGGTCGAGATGATGCAGATGTCGATGCCGCGCTACGACGCCGAGCGCTTCGGCTTCGCGCCGCGGGCGTCGCCGCGACAGTCCGATGTGATGATCGTCGCCGGCACGCTGACCAACAAAATGGCGCCTGCGCTGCGCAAGGTCTACGACCAGATGCCTGAGCCGCGCTACGTGATTTCGATGGGCTCCTGCGCCAATGGCGGCGGCTACTATCACTATTCCTATTCTGTCGTGCGCGGCTGCGACAGGGTCGTGCCGGTCGACATCTACGTTCCGGGCTGTCCGCCGACGGCCGAGGCGCTGCTTTACGGTGTTCTGCTTCTGCAAAAGAAGATCCGGCGCACCGGAACCATCGAGCGTTAGAGAAAGCGCGATCATGAGTGAAGCGTTGAACGAACTGGCCGCCTATATCGATGAGCGTTCTGTGGGCGGCGTTCTGTCGCATGAGGTCAAATTCGGCGAGCTGACGCTGACATGCGCGGCGCAGGAGATCGTCGGCGTCCTGACTTTCCTGCGCGACGATGCCCAGTGCCAATTCGTCAATCTGACCGATATCTGCGGTGTCGATTGGCCGTCGCGGGCACGGCGCTTCGATGTCGTCTATCACCTGCTGTCGCCGCGTCAGAATGTCCGTATCCGGATCAAGGTCGAGGTCGGCGAAGGCGAAACCTTGCCGTCGGTGACCTCGGTTTATCCTGGTGCCGAATGGTTCGAGCGCGAGGCTTACGATTTCTATGGCATCCTGTTCACCGGCCATCCGGATCTGCGCCGAATCCTGACCGATTATGGTTTCGACGGCCATCCTCTGCGCAAGGATTTCCCGACGACGGGCTTTGTCGAGGTCCGTTACGACGAAGAGGTCAAGCGCGTCGTTTACGAACCGGTGCAGTTGAAACAGGAGTTCCGCAACTTCGATTTCCTTTCGCCATGGGAGAGCGCTGAGTACGTGCTGCCGGGTGACGAAAAAGCCAGCGACTGATGGGTCGGAGATGGGATCATGACCGAAAAACAGGACGCGAATAAGCAGACACGCCGTCACGGGCATTGCCTGTGCGGCGCGGTGACGTTTTCTGCGATACCCTCGAATACGGAAACTGGGGTGTGCCACTGCGACATGTGCCGGCGTTGGTCGGCCGGACCGTTCTTCGCCATTGACTGCGGCGACAGCGTGATCTTCGAGAACAAGGATGACCTGCATGTCTATCGCTCCTCCGATTGGGGCGAGCGCGGCTTCTGCGGCAAATGCGGCACGGTTCTGTTCTGGAACCTGCATGGCAAGGAGGCCTACAGCATGTCGCTGTCGGCCTTTGACGACATCGACAATGACAATGTGACCTTCACCAGCGAGATCTTCATCGACGAGAAGCCGGACTATTTCAGCTTCGCCAACGACACCAAAAAGATGACCGGGGCGGAAGTGTTCGCAATGTTCGCGAGCGGGCAGAGTAACTGAGATGACGGAACACAACGTCCGAAACTTCAACATTAACTTCGGCCCGCAACATCCTGCTGCACATGGTGTTTTACGCCTCGTACTCGAGCTTGACGGCGAAGTTGTCGAACGCGTTGACCCGCATATCGGGCTGTTGCATCGTGGCACCGAGAAACTGATCGAAACCAAGACCTATCTACAGGCCGTGCCTTATTTCGATCGGCTCGACTATGTCGCGCCGATGAACCAGGAACATGCCTTCGCCATGGCGGTCGAGCGGCTCTCGGGTGTCGAGGTGCCCATACGCGGCCAGTTGATCCGCGTGCTCTATTCCGAGATCGGCCGGATCCTGTCGCATCTCCTCAATGTCACCACGCAGGCCCTGGATGTCGGGGCGCTGACGCCACCGCTGTGGGGCTTCGAGGAACGCGAAAAGCTGATGGTGTTCTATGAGCGGGCCTGCGGCGCGCGCCTTCACGCTGCCTATGTGCGCCCCGGCGGTGTGCATCAGGACCTGCCGGAGGCGCTTGTCGAGGATATCGGAAAATGGTGCGACCCGTTCCTGAAAGTGTGCGACGACATCGAGAGCCTGCTCACCGGCAACCGGATCTTCAAGCAGCGCAATGTCGATATCGGTGTGGTGGAATTGGACGATTGCTGGGCCTGGGGCTTTTCCGGCGTCATGGTGCGCGGCTCGGGTGCGGCGTGGGACCTGCGGCGCGCCCAGCCCTATGAATGCTACAGCGATCTGGAGTTCGACATTCCGGTCGGAAAAAACTGCGATTGTTATGACCGTTACCTGATCCGCATGGAGGAGATGCGCCAGTCGGTCCGCATCATGAAGCAATGCGTGGAGCGGCTGATGAGTGCCGCCGGAAGCGGCCCGGTCTCCACGGTCGACGGCAAGATGGTGCCGCCCAAACGCGGCGAAATGAAACGCTCCATGGAAGCGTTGATCCATCACTTCAAGCTCTACACGGAAGGCTTCCACGTACCGGAAGGCGAGGTCTATGCCGCCGTCGAGGCGCCGAAGGGCGAATTCGGCGTCTATCTCGTGTCCGACGGAACCAACCGACCCTATCGCTGCAAGATCAAGGCGCCAGGTTACGCGCATCTTCAGGCGATGGATTTCATCTGCCGCGGCCACATGCTGGCCGATGTCTCGGCGATTTTGGGGTCGCTCGACATCGTTTTCGGGGAGGTCGACCGCTGATGCGACGTGATGGCAGGACCGGCTCAGGCTGCGGATCAATCAACAAAGAGGCAGTTTAAACATGTCCGTACGCCGACTTGCAGAGGACGCGGTCCAACCCGATGGTTTCGCGTTTTCCAGCGATAACGCCGCCTGGGCCGAAGAAACGATCGGCAAATATCCCGAAGGCCGCCAGCAATCGGCCGTGATTCCGCTGCTCATGCGGGCGCAGGAACAGGACGGTTGGGTGACGAGAGCGGCCATCGAATCGGTCGCCGACATGCTCAAAATGCCCTATATCCGGGCGCTGGAAGTCGCGACCTTCTACACGCAGTTCCAGTTGAAGCCGGTCGGCTCGCGCGCCCATGTGCAAGTGTGCGGCACTACGCCTTGCATGCTGCGCGGATCGGAGGACCTGATCCGGGTATGCCGGAAGCGGATCGCGGAAAACCCGCTGGAAACGAATGAGGCCGGAACACTGTCCTGGGAAGAGGTGGAATGCCAGGGCGCCTGCGTCAACGCGCCCATGGTGATGATCTATAAAGACGCATATGAGGATCTCACGCCGGAGCAATTGCTGGAAATCATCGACAAATTCGAAGCCGGCGAGGGCGCTTCGGTCACGCCGGGACCGCAAAACGGCCGGCATTTGTCCGCACCGATCGGCGGCCTGACGAGTTTGACCGACGGAGATGCGCCAGCCGCGGCACCCGACGACACGGCTTCATCGAAAGCCGATCCGGACCCGTCAGACGACAACCGGCCGCCGGCGATCGACGAGCCCGATCAGGTCGATGATCTCACCAAACTGTCAGGCGTGGGCCCGAAGCTCGCCGAACGTCTGCATTCCGTCGGCATCTATACCTGGGCACAGATCGCCAACTGGAACGAGGCTGAGCGCGCCTGGGTCGACGGGTTCCTGAAATCCGGCGGACGGATCGAGCGCGACGATTGGGTCGGGCAAGCCGAAGCGCTGGCCAGGGGCGGCGTTGAGGAATATGTCCGCGTGTTCGGCAAGAAGCCGCGGTAGGAGGCGAGGGCATGCTTCAGGATAAGGACCGCATCTTTACCAATCTCTACGGCCTGAAGGACAAGAGCCTGAAAGGCGCGATGGCGCGCGGCAATTGGGACGGCACGAAAGGGCTGATCGACAAGGGCCGCGACTGGATCATCGAGGAGATGAAGACCTCAGGCCTGCGCGGCCGCGGCGGCGCCGGCTTCCCCACCGGGCTGAAATGGTCCTTTATGCCCAAACAGTCTGATGGCCGGCCACATTATCTGGTCGTCAACGCCGATGAATCGGAGCCCGGCACCTGCAAGGACCGCGACATCATGCGCAACGATCCGCATACTCTGCTCGAGGGATGTGTGATCGCCGGTTTCGCGATGCGCGCGCACACCGCCTACATCTATATTCGCGGCGAGTACATCCGGGAGCGCGAGGCGCTGCAGACGGCGATCGACGAGTGTTACGAGGCCGGCCTGCTGGGCAAGAACAACAAATGCGGATGGGACTACGATATCTTCGTCCATCACGGCGCCGGCGCCTATATCTGTGGCGAGGAGACCGCACTGCTGGAGAGCCTGGAAGGCAAGAAGGGCCAGCCGCGGCTGAAGCCGCCTTTCCCGGCGAATGTCGGCCTCTATGGCTGTCCGACCACAGTCAACAATGTCGAATCGATCGCCGTCGCCCCGACGATCCTGCGCCGCGGCGGGGCCTGGTTCGCCGGTTTCGGCAAACCGAACAATCACGGCACCAAGCTGTTTTGCGTTTCCGGCCACGTCGAACAGCCGGCAACCTTCGAGGAAGAGATGTCGATTCCCTTCCGCGAGTTGATCGAACGCCATTGCGGCGGCGTTCGCGGCGGATGGGACAATCTGCTCGCGGTCATTCCCGGCGGCTCTTCGGTACCCTTGGTGCCGGCCGACCAGATCATCGACTGTCCGATGGATTTCGACAGCCTGCGGGACCTCAAATCGGGCCTCGGCACGGCGGCCGTGATCGTCATGGATCGCTCGACCGACATCGTGAAGGCGATCACGCGGCTTTCCTATTTCTACAAGCATGAAAGCTGCGGCCAGTGCACGCCGTGCCGCGAGGGAACCGGCTGGATGTGGCGGGTGATGGAACGCATGACCAAGGGCAACGCCCAGAAAAAAGAAATCGACATGCTGTTTGATGTGACCAAACAGGTCGAAGGACACACGATCTGCGCGCTGGGCGATGCGGCGGCCTGGCCCATTCAAGGGCTGATCCGGCATTTCCGGCCGGAGATCGAGAGACGGATCGACGCTTACACACGCGATGCCGGCAGCGAGCCGGCGCTGGCGGCGGCGGAGTAGCGGGCTTAACGCGCGAGGGGCGCATGCGGCGGGGGCCGCGGAACGGGACGGGAAATGGCGAAGATCAAGGTCGACGGTAAAGAAACAGAGGTGCCCGACTATTACACGCTGCTTCAGGCGTGCGAGGCGGCCGGGTCGCAGGTTCCGCGTTTCTGTTTTCACGAGCGTCTGTCGATCGCCGGCAATTGCCGCATGTGTCTGGTCGAAGTGAAGGGCGGTCCGCCGAAGCCGGCCGCCTCTTGCGCCATGGGCGTGCGCGACCTTCGTCCGGGCCCGAACGGCGAATTGCCCGAGGTCTTCACCAACACGCCAATGGTCAAAAAGGCCCGCGAAGGCGTGATGGAGTTCCTGCTGATCAACCATCCGCTGGATTGCCCGATCTGCGATCAGGGTGGCGAATGTGACCTTCAGGACCAGGCGATGGCTTTCGGTATCGATTCGTCGCGCTTCCACGAGAACAAGCGGTCGGTCGAGGACAAATATATCGGGCCGCTTGTCAAGACGATCATGAACCGGTGCATCCATTGCACCCGATGTGTCCGCTTCACCACCGAGGTCGCCGGCATCTCCGAGCTTGGCCTGATCGGGCGTGGCGAGGACGCCGAGATAACCACTTACCTCGAACACGCTATGACGTCGGAACTGCAAGGCAATGTCATTGACCTGTGTCCGGTTGGCGCATTGACATCGCGGCCCTATGCCTTTCACGCCCGACCCTGGGAGCTCAACAAGACCGAGACAATCGACGTCATGGATGCCTGCGGGTCAGCCATTCGGGTCGACACGCGCGGCCGCGAGGTCATGCGCATCATGCCGCGCGTCAATGAGGCGATCAATGAGGAGTGGATCTCCGACAAGACACGCTTCGTCTGGGATGGGCTGAAGACCCAGCGTCTCGACCGGCCGTTCGTCAAGCGCGACGGCCGGCTGCAGGCAGCAAGCTGGCCTGAGGCCTTCGCCGCGGTGAAACGGGCCGTTGAAGCCACCTCCGGCGACCGTGTCGGCGCGATTGCCGGCGACATGGCGACCGTGGAGGAGATGTTTGCGCTAAAGCAATTGATGGAAAAGCTCGGCTCCGCAAATGTCGACTGCCGTCAGGACAGCGCGGCGCTCGATCCGGCCCTTGGACGGGCAAGCTACCTCTTCAATCCGACTATCGAGGGCATCGAGGAGGCCGATGCGCTGCTGATCATCGGCGCCAATCCCCGCTGGGAGGCGTCGATCCTCAACGCCCGGATTCGCAAAAGATGGCGCATGGGCCCGTTCCCGATCGGCCTGATTGGCGAGAATGTCGATCTGCGCTACGGGTATGAGCATCTCGGCGCCGGCCCCGATACGCTATCCGAAATGCTTGCGGGATCCCATCCCTTTGCGGAAGCGCTGAAGGGTGCCGAGCGTCCAATCGTCCTTGTCGGTCCGGGAGCGGTCGCGCGCGAAGACGGGGCCGCGGTGCTTGCCAGTGCAGCGAAGCTCGCGCTCGATGTCGGCGCGGTCGGCGAAGACTGGAACGGATTTGCCGTCCTGCACGGCGCCGCCAGCAGGGTAGGCGGTCTCGACGTCGGCTTCGTGCCGGGCGAGGGCGGGAAGGCGGCGGCGGCGATGCTGACCGACACCGATGTGTTGTTCCTGCTCGGCGCCGACGAGATGGACATGACCCGTCGCGCGTCAGGGTTCACTGTCTATATCGGCAGTCACGGCGATATCGGGGCTCACCATGCCGATGTGATCCTGCCGGGCGCCACATATACCGAGAAGCACGGCACCTATGTCAATACGGAGGGGCGGGTACAGCGCGGCCTTCGCGCGGCCTTCGCACCGGGGCAAGCGAAAGAGGACTGGGCGATCATCCGAGCGCTCTCCGACGTGCTGGGACAGACCTTGCCGTTCGATTCGCTGCCGCAGTTGCGCCAGGCTCTGGAAACGGCCTATCCGCATTTCGCTGCGATCGACACCATCGCCGAAGGCACCGCGGCCGATGTCGAGGCACTTGGCGCCAGGGCCGGGCCCATGGCCCAGGCGGGTTTCGTATCGCCGGTGGCCGATTTTTATCTGACCAATCCGATTGCGCGCGCCTCGGCCGTCATGGCCGAGTGTTCCGCGCTCGCCCGCCAGGCGGGCCGAGTCGCGGCCGAGTAGGGGGCGGAAGATGGACGCTTTTGTCTCAACTTATGTCTGGCCGGCGGCGATCATGATCGGGCAATCGGTCCTGCTCCTGGTCTTGCTCCTGATTTTCATCGCCTACGTCCTTTATGCCGACCGCAAGATATGGGCGGCCGTGCAAATGCGCCGCGGCCCCAATGTCGTCGGTCCCTGGGGTCTGTTTCAGTCCTTCGCCGACCTGCTGAAATTCGTCTTCAAGGAGCCGATCATCCCGGCTGGCGCCAATAAGGGCGTGTTTCTGCTCGCGCCGCTCGTCTCGGTCACACTGGCGCTGGCGGCGTGGGCCGTCATCCCGGTCGACGAGGGCTGGGCGATCGCCTCCATCAATGTCGGCATCCTCTATGTCTTCGCGATCTCCTCGCTGGAGGTCTACGGCGTCATCATGGCCGGATGGGCGTCCAACTCGAAATACCCATTCCTCGGCGCGCTGCGCTCGGCGGCACAGATGGTGTCCTATGAGGTATCGATCGGTTTCGTCATCATCACCGTGCTGCTGTGCGTCGGATCGTTGAACCTGACCACCATTGTGCTGTCGCAGCAGACCGGCCTCGGCACCATGCTCGGCCTGCCCAACTCGTTCCTGGACTGGCACTGGCTGGCGCTGTTCCCGATGTTCATCGTCTTCTTCATCTCGGCGCTCGCAGAGACCAACCGGCCGCCCTTCGACCTGCCGGAGGCCGAATCGGAGCTGGTGGCCGGCTTCATGGTCGAGTATGGCTCGACCCCCTACATGATGTTCATGCTCGGCGAATACACGACCATCGTCTTGATGTGTGCGCTGACCACGATCCTGTTTCTCGGCGGCTGGCTGCCGCCGGTCGACATTTGGTTCCTGAACTGGGTGCCGGGCGTTGTCTGGTTCGTGCTCAAGGTCTGCTTCGTCTTTTTCATGTTCTCCATCGTCAAGGCATTTGTACCGCGCTACCGCTATGACCAACTGATGCGGCTGGGCTGGAAGGTCTTCCTGCCATTGTCGCTCGCAATGGTCGTCATCGTCGCATTCGTGCTTCAGTTGACCGGCTGGGCGGCCTGAACCCGGAGGTTAGAAACATGTCGCTTGCACAAGCCGCCAAATCGGTCTTCCTCAAGGAGTTCGCCGAAGCGTTCGTGCTGTCCATGCGGTACTTCTTCGCGCCGAAATCGACGGTCAACTATCCGTTCGAGAAAGGGCCGGTCAGCCCGCGTTTTCGCGGCGAGCATGCGCTGCGCCGTTATCCGAATGGCGAGGAGCGCTGCATCGCCTGCAAATTGTGCGAGGCGATCTGTCCGGCGCAGGCCATCACCATCGAAGCCGGTCCGCGGCGCAATGACGGCACACGCCGCACCGTCCGCTACGATATCGACATGGTCAAATGCATCTATTGCGGCTTCTGCCAGGAGGCCTGTCCCGTCGACGCGATCGTCGAGGGCCCCAATTTCGAATTCGCCACCGAGAGCCGGGAAGAGCTCTATTACGACAAGGAAAAACTGCTGGACAACGGAGACCGGTGGGAGCGCGAGATCGCTCAGAATATCTCAATGGACGCGCCTTACCGGTAAGCGTCCGCGAAGGGCGAAGAGGGCGCCCGTTTCCGAAACGCTGCTTCGGCGGCGTAGCGGACGTCAGTGATCACCGGCTGTCTCGGCGGCCGGAAACAGGGGATGACTACCGCGCCGGTGCAAGGCCGGACGGGCAATTCGGGGGCGACACACTCGCTTCGGGGAAAGCAAAAAGGCACCGATCATGGGTCTAGAGGCTCTTTTCTTCTATCTGTTCTCGGCCGTCGCCGTGGGATCCGCGCTGATGGTCGTTTCCGCGCGCAATCCGGTGCATTCGGTCTTGTTTCTGATCCTGACCTTCGTCAATGCGGCAGCGCTGTTCCTGCTGACAGGCGCCGAGTTCCTGGCGCTCATTCTGATCGTCGTCTATGTCGGCGCCGTAGCGGTGCTGTTCCTGTTCGTGGTCATGATGCTGGATATCGACTTTGCCGAACTGCGCGCCGGCATCATGGAATACGCGCCGGTCGGCGCGCTGATCGGCCTCGTGCTGGCAGCCGAACTCATCATCGTGCTCGCCGGCAATGCCTTCCGTGTGGAAAACACCGGCACGGCTGTTCAACCTATTCCGGATATAAACGAGGTGCCCAACATACAGGCGCTCGGCAATATCCTCTATACCGACTACGTGTTCTTCTTCCAGGCCTCCGGCATGATCCTGCTGGTGGCGATGATCGGCGCCATTGTGTTGACGTTGCGCCACAAAGAGAACGTCAAACGGCAGGATATCGGAAAACAGGTTGCCCGCGAACCCGAAACGGCTATTGAGGTCGTCAAGGTCAAACCCGGGCAGGGGATATAGGCGGGGTTCAGGACAGGCTTATGGAAATCGCTCTTTCGCACTATCTGACGGTGGCGGCGATCCTGTTCACGATCGGCGTGTTCGGGATTTTCATCAACCGCAAGAACGTGATCGTCATCCTGATGTCGATCGAACTGATCCTGCTGGCGGTCAATCTGAACCTGGTTGCGTTTTCCGAACATCTCGGCGACCTGATGGGGCAGGTCTTCGCCCTGTTCGTGCTGACCGTCGCGGCGGCGGAGGCGGCCATTGGTCTCGCCATTCTCGTCGTCTTCTATAGAAATCGCGGCTCCATCGCCGTCGAAGACGTCAATATGATGCGGGGTTGAGGGGAACATGTACCACGCCATCGTCTTCCTGCCGCTCATCGGTGCGATCATTGCCGGATTCTTCGGCCGCGCGATCGGCGCAAAAGCCTCGGAATACATCACCTGCGGCCTGATGATCGTTGCGGCGCTGTTGTCCTGGGTCGCGTTTTTCCAGGTTGCGCTCGGTGACGGCGAAACGATCCGCATCGACGTGCTGCGCTGGGTGCAGTCGGGATCGATGACCGTCGACTGGGCGTTTCGCATCGACACGCTGACGGCGGTTATGTTGGTCGTCGTCAACACCGTCTCCTGCCTGGTGCATATCTATTCGATCGGTTACATGCATCACGATCCGCACCGGCCGCGCTTCTTTGCCTATCTGTCGCTTTTCACCTTCGCCATGCTGATGCTGTTGACGTCGGACAATCTTCTGCAGATGTTCTTCGGCTGGGAGGGCGTTGGCCTTGCGTCGTATCTGCTGATCGGATTCTGGTACAAGCGGCCTGCCGCAAACGCCGCGGCGATAAAGGCTTTTATTGTCAACAGGATCGGTGATTTCGGCTTTGCGCTCGGCATCTTCGGCCTGTTTTTCCTGTTCGGCTCCATCTCGATGGACACGATCTTCGCCGGCACCGCCGAGTTCATGCCCGGCGAGGCCTCGGCCCGTTCGGAGATCGTGATCGATCTGTTCGGCATGCAGCTCGACCGGGCTGACGCGCTGACCGCTGTCTGTCTGCTGCTCTTCATGGGCGCGATGGGTAAGTCGGCGCAGTTCCTGCTGCACACCTGGTTGCCGGATGCCATGGAGGGCCCGACACCGGTCTCGGCCCTTATCCATGCAGCGACCATGGTGACCGCCGGTGTCTTCCTGGTCGCGCGCATGTCGCCAGTGTTCGAATTGTCGGTGCACGCGCTGACGGTGGTCACGCTGATCGGCGCCATTACCGCCTTCTTCGCCGCTACCGTCGGGCTGGTGCAGAACGACATCAAGCGGGTCATCGCCTATTCGACCTGTTCGCAGCTCGGCTACATGTTCGTTGCGCTCGGCGTCGGCGCCTATGGCGCCGGCATCTTCCATCTTTTCACCCATGCCTTCTTCAAGGCGCTTCTGTTCCTGGGGGCGGGCTCCGTTATCCATGCGGTTTCGGACGAGCAGGATATGCGCCGCATGGGTGGCCTTAGAACGCATATCCCGGCGACCTACTGGATGATGATTATCGGCACGCTGGCGTTGACCGGCTTCGGCATACCCTTCAGCGGCATCGGCACCGCCGGCTTCATTTCGAAGGACGTGATCATCGAGTCCTCTTTTGTCGGCCAGAACCCGGCGGCGCCGTTCGCCTTCTGGATGCTGGTGATCGCCGCCATATTGACCAGCTTCTATTCATGGCGGCTGATTTTCATGACCTTTCACGGTAAACCGCGCGCCTCCTCGGACGTGATGCATCACGTGCACGAGTCGCCGATGGTCATGCTGGTGCCGCTGTTCCTGCTGGCACTCGGCGCGCTTATCGCCGGCATGATCTTTGTCGGTGACTTTTTCGGACATCACTATGACGAGTTCTGGAAAGGCGCGTTGTTCACGCTGCCCGAGAACCAGGTCCTGGAAAAATTCCACTATGTCCCGAGTTGGGTGAAACTCAGCCCGTTCATCGCCATGGTGGTCGGCTTCGCGGTCGCCTGGTATTTCTATATCCGTTCGCCGGAGACACCCAAGGCGCTCGCCAAGCAGCATCGCGGCCTGTATCTGTTCCTTTTGAACAAATGGTATTTCGACGAGCTCTACGATTTCCTGTTCGTCCGCAGCGCCAAACGGCTTGGCCGGTTCTTGTGGAAGGAGGGCGACGGCCGGGTGATTGACGGGCTCGGACCCGACGGCATCGCCGCGCGGGTGCAGGACATCACCAGCCGCGTGATCCGCCTTCAGACCGGATATCTCTACCACTACGCATTTGCGATGTTGATCGGCGTGGCCGCGCTTGTCACTTGGATGATGCTCGGGGGAGCTGTGCAATGACCGACTGGCCGATCCTTTCAACGGTCACCTTTGTGCCGCTCGTCGGTGTGCTGTTCATTCTGCTGATCCGGGACGACAACGAGATCGGCCGCCGCAACATCCGCAATGTGGCGCTGCTGACGACGGTCTTCAACTTCGTCTTCTCGCTTTACATCTGGGCGGCTTTCGACCCCAGCGACCCCGGCTTCCAGATGGTGGAGCACGCGCAGTGGATGGGTTCGGGCATCGCCTATCGCATGGGCGTCGACGGCATATCGATGCTGTTCGTCATCCTGACGACCTTCCTGATGCCGCTGTGCATCCTGGCGAGTTGGGATTCGGTGCAGACGCGCGTCAAGGACTATATGATCGCGTTCCTGATCCTTGAGACAATGCTGATCGGCGTGTTTTGCGCGCTCGATATCGTGCTGTTCTACGTCTTCTTCGAGGCCGGCCTGATCCCGATGTTCATCATCATCGGCGTGTGGGGCGGCCCGCGGCGCGTCTATGCCAGCTTCAAATTCTTCCTCTATACGCTGGCGGGATCCGTGCTGATGCTGCTGGCGATCATGGCGATGTATTGGAACGCCGGCACGACGTCCATTCCGGAGCTTTTGGCGCATGACTTCCCGGCCGGCATGCAGACTTGGCTATGGCTCGCCTTCTTTGCCTCCTTCGCGGTGAAAATGCCGATGTGGCCGGTTCATACCTGGCTACCGGACGCGCATGTGGAGGCGCCGACAGCCGGATCGGTAATCCTGGCGGGCATCCTGCTGAAGCTCGGTGGCTACGGGTTCCTGCGCTTTTCGCTGCCGATGTTTCCCCTTGCCTCGGCGGAACTGGCACCGCTTGTCTATACCCTGTCCGTGATCGCGATCATCTACACCTCGCTGGTGGCGATGATGCAGGACGACATCAAGAAGCTGATCGCCTATTCCTCCGTCGCCCATATGGGCTTCGTCACCATGGGCATCTTCGCTGCCAACGCGCAGGGAATTCAGGGCGCGATCTTCCAGATGCTGTCGCACGGTCTTGTCTCCTCCGCGCTGTTCCTGTGTGTCGGCGTCATTTACGACCGAATGCACACGCGCGAGATCGCGGCCTATGGCGGGCTCGTCAACAACATGCCGAAATATGCGGTGGCGTTCATGGTCTTCACCATGGCCAATGTCGGCCTGCCGGGCACGTCCGGCTTCATCGGCGAGTTTCTGACATTGATTGGCGTCTTCCAGGTCAACACCTTAGTGGCTCTGTTCGCCACGACGGGCGTCATCCTGTCGGCGGCCTATGCGCTGTGGCTCTACCGCCGTGTCATTTTCGGCGCGTTGGAAAAAGAGAGCCTGAAATCGATGCTCGATCTGTCGACCCGCGAAAAGGTCGTTCTGTACCCGCTGGTGGCGCTGACGATCTTTTTCGGGGTCTATCCCATGCCGGTCTTCGACGTCACGGCCGCATCGGTCGATGCCTTGATCAACAACTACAATGCCTCGCTTGAAGCCGCCCGCGGCCTCGCAATGGCGAACTGACGAACCGGGATGGCTGCGCCATGACTGCTGAACTCCTCCTGTCGAGCCTGGAACTGTCAATGCCGGAGATTATCCTGGCAGTCGGATCCATGGCATTGCTGATGGTCGGCGTCTTTTCCGGCGAGCGGTCGTCGTCGCTCGTTACCGGGCTCGCAGTCGCTCTGTTGATCATCGCCGGCCTGTGGCTGGTTCTGGTCACCGGCGAGGGCACCGCCTATGGCGGCGCTTTTCTCGGCGACTCCTTCGCAAAATACATGAAGGTGCTGACGCTGATTGGCTCGATTACAGCGCTGGTCATGGCCGTGGGCCACGCGCAGCAGGAGCAGATCGATCGCTTCGAGTTCCCGGTGCTGATCGTGCTGGCAACGCTCGGCATGATGCTGATGATCTCGGCCAATGATCTGATCGCGCTCTATCTCGGCCTCGAACTGCAGTCGCTGGCGCTCTATGTGGTCGCCGCGATCAACCGCGACAGCGCGCGCTCGACCGAGGCCGGTCTGAAATATTTCGTGCTGGGGGCCCTGTCGTCGGGCATGCTTCTTTACGGTGCGTCGCTGATCTACGGTTTCACCGGCCATATCGGCTTTCCGGAAATCGCCGATGCGCTTGCTGGCGGCGATCGGTCGCTCGGCGTCATTTTCGGGCTCGTGTTCCTGCTTGCGGGCATTGCCTTCAAGATCTCGGCCGTGCCCTTCCACATGTGGACACCGGATGTCTATGAGGGCGCACCGACACCGGTGACGGCCTTCTTCGCAGCCGCGCCCAAGGTCGCCGCCATGGCCATGCTGGTGCGCATCGTGATCGAGGCTTTTGAGCCGGTCACCCCGGACTGGCAGCAAGTGATCGTCTTCATCTCGATCGCCTCCATGGTGCTCGGCGCCTTCGCCGCCATCGGCCAGCGCAATATCAAACGGCTGATGGCCTATTCATCCATCGGCCATATGGGCTATGCGCTGGTCGGGCTGGCGGCCGGCTCGATGATCGGCGTGCAAAGCGTGGCGATCTATATGCTGGTCTATATGGTCACGACGCTCGGCACCTTTGCCTGCATCCTCGCCATGCGACGCAAGGAGGAAGGCAATGTCGAGCAGATCGATGATCTGGCCGGCCTGTCGAGCACGAACCCGCTGATGGCGACGGTGTTGACGATCTTCATGTTCTCGCTCGCCGGCATCCCGTTCCTGGCCGGTTTCTTCGCGAAGTATTTCGTTTTCCTGGCAGCGATTGAAGCAGGCCTGGTGGCGCTTGCGGTGATCGGCGTGCTCGCCTCTGTGGTCGCGGCCTATTATTATCTGCGCGTGGTCAAGCTGATGTGGTTCGATGAGCCAAGCGGTGATTTCGTGCCCGTTTCCGGCGAATTGCGGCTGGTGATGGGCATATCCGGTGCCTTCGTGCTGGCCTATGTGCTGATCGGCGGACCGGTCGACCGCGTTACCGAGGCCGCTGCCCGGACGTTTTTCTAGAGCGAAGAGGCAGGCAGGCGTGGGTTTTTCGACCGCAAACCGGCTGGTATCCGTTTGACAGGCATTGACGATTTCCGCCACATCGCTCTGGGCAACGTGCAATCGACCAATGTGGAGTGTCTCGAGCGGGCCCGCGCCGGCGATCCCGGCAATCTATGGGTCACGGCGGACCGCCAGCTTGGCGGCAGGGCCCGTCGCGGACGCAGGTGGATATCGGAGCCGGGCAATCTCTACGCGTCGCTGCTGCTGATCGATCCCGCGCCTCCGGCGGCGCTGGCGAGCCTGCCGCTGGCGGTCGCGGTGGCCGTTCATGCGGCCATCACCGGCGTCCTGCCGTTGACCGCCTCGCGCCCCACCATCAAATGGCCGAACGACGTTCTCGTCGGCGGCGCCAAGATATCGGGCATTCTGCTGGAAAGCGAAACGCTGGCAGATGAGCGCCGGGCGGTGGTGATCGGCTGCGGCATCAATGTCGCGCACGCGCCGGACCACGTGGCCTATCCGACAACGACCCTGCGCGCGGTCGGATCGCCGGTCTCGCTCGATGAGCTGTTTGCGAAACTGTGCCAATCCATGGCAGTGTGGCTGCGCCAATGGGATAGCGGGCGCGGCGTCAAAGCGGTGCGCCGGGCTTGGCTCGACAACGCCCAGGGCATCGGCGGGCACATCACGGTCAACCTCACGGACCGCTCGATCTCGGGTCGGTTCAGGGACATCGACACATCCGGCTGCCTTGTCATGGTCGACGATGACGGCCACATCCGGACCGTTGCGGCGGGCGATGTGTTCTTCGACTGACCGGAACGCCCGGACCATGCGGCGACCATCGCGAAACTGGCGGTTATGATGACGAAACAAAACGAACTGGTCTTTTTGCCCCTCGGCGGCGTCGGCGAGATCGGCATGAACCTGGCGCTTTACGGCTATGGGCCCAAGGGAAAGCGCGCGTGGATCATGGTCGATTGCGGCGTCACCTTTCCCGGGCCGGAACTGCCTGGAGTCGATCTTGTGCTTCCGGACATCGGCTATGTCGAGGATGAAGGGCTCGACCTGAAGGCGATCGTCATCACCCATGCCCACGAAGACCACTATGGGGCGGTGGCTGATCTCTGGCCGTTCTTGAACGTGCCTGTTTTCGTGACGCCCTTCACGGCCGGTCTGATGGAGGCGAAACGGGCCTATGAGGGCGAGGGCGACGCCGTACCGGTGACGATTTTCAAGGCCGGGCCGTTCGACATCGAGGCGATCGCCGTCAACCATTCCATTCCCGAACCCGTTTCGTTGGTTCTGACGACGCCCGCCGGACGGATCATCCACAGCGGCGACTGGAAGATCGACGCGGCGCCGTCGCTCGGCCCGGTGACCGATGAAAGCCGGTTCCGGGCGCTTGGCGACGAGGGCGTGCTTGCGCTGATCTGCGACTCGACCAATGCCTTGCGCGACGGCGTTTCGCCGTCGGAACAGGAGGTTGCGGACGGCCTGAAGGAGATCATTCTGGCCGCCGAGGGACGGGTGGCGGTCACCAGCTTTTCGTCCAATGTCGGCCGTATCCGGTCCATCGCCGAGGCGGCGCGGGATGCCGGCAGGCAGGTTCTGCTGCTCGGCAGTTCGATCAAGCGGGTCGTCGCGGTTGCCACCGATCTCGGCTATATGGAAGGACTGCCGCCCTTTCTCGACGAAGACGAATTCGGCTCAGTGCCGCGCCGCGAGATCGTCATCATTCTGACCGGCAGCCAGGGCGAATCCCGCGCTGCCCTGGCAAAGCTGTCGCGCGGCGAGATGCGCAACGTCGCACTCGGTGCCGGTGATACGGTGGTGTTTTCCTCGCGCACCATACCCGGCAACGAAAAGGCGATCATCGATATCCAAAACGGCCTGATCGAGCAGGGCGTCCGTATCGTTACCGACGATGACGAGGCGCTGGTGCATGTGTCCGGCCATCCCCGGCGCAACGAACTGCAGCAGATGTACAAATGGGTTCGTCCGAAAATCGTCGTGCCGGTTCACGGCGAGGCGGCGCATCTGACCGGTCACGCGGAACTGGCGCGGCGGTCGGGTATTCCGTCCGTGCCGCGCGTGCGCAATGGCGATATCGTCCGCCTTGCACCGGGCGAGGTCGAGGTGATCGGCGAGGCACCCCACGGCCGTATCTACAAGGATGGCGACCTTATCGGCGATTATGACGATATGGGCATTGGCGAGCGGCGCAAACTGTCCTTCGTCGGTCATGTGGCGGTCAATGTGGTTCTCGATCGGGGCCACGAGCTTGTCCGCGCGCCGATGGTGTCGGCGCATGGCATCCCGCTGGAAGACGAGCATGGCGTGGCGCTGAGCGACCGCCTGCAGGATGCCGCTGCGGGCGCGGTGAACAGCATACCACGCAACCGCCGAAAGGATCTGGATGTGGTACAGGAGGCGGTGCGCCGTGCGGTGCGGTCCGAGGCGCGGGACGTCTGGGGCAAGAAACCGGTGATGACGGTCTTCGTCAGCCGGAGCTGACCGCGCAGGGCGGCGAAGGGAGCATGAGATGATTGGCAGACTGAACCATGTAGCGATCGCCGTGCCGGATCTTGCCGCGGCCGCGGCGCGCTATCGTGACACGCTCGGCGCTCGGGTGTCTGCGCCGCAGCCCTTGCCGGAGCACGGTGTCACCGTCGTCTTCGTCGAACTGGACAACACCAAGGTGGAACTGTTGGAGCCGCTGGGCGAGGCATCGCCGATCGCGGCCTTTCTGGAAAGAAACACGGCCGGCGGCATGCACCATCTCTGCTACGAGGTCGACGACATCGTCGCGGCGCGGGAGCGCCTCGTCGCCGATGGCGCGCGTGTTCTGGGAGACGGCACGCCGAAGATCGGCGCCCATGGCAAGCCCGTGCTGTTTTTGCATCCGAAGGATTTTTGCGGCACTCTCGTCGAACTGGAACAGGTGTAAGGCGTTCATGAGCTTCCTCACCGCATTCGCGATCTACTTCATCATCTGGTGGATCACCTTGTTTGCCGTGCTGCCCATCGGCGTGCGCACGCAAGCCGATGAGAGAGACGTGACGATGGGCACGGCCGAAAGCGCGCCGCTGAAACTGCGCATGGGCCGCAAGCTGATCCTGACCAGCATTGTCTCCGCCGTCATCTTCGGTCTCTATGCGCTGGTGACGGCGGTGTTCGGCCTCTCGATCGACTCCATTCCGCGCATCGTGCCCGATATGTCGCGTCCCTGAGTGGGCCCTTAAGCCAGCCGCTTTTCGAAGAAGACGCGGTCGAAACCGTCTTCGCGCCGGCGGCCGGTTTCACGATAGCCCAGGGCTTCATAAAGCCCGAGATTTTCGCGCATGTGCACGTTGGTGTAGAGGCGGACCGTATCGAGTTCGACGTCGCCCGCCTTGTCCTCGACAAGTTGAATGAGCCGGCGGCCATAACCATTGCCCTGCTGGTCCGGCGCGACGGCAACGTTCTCCAGAAACATATGATCGGCCTTGGCAGAGAAAACGACGTAGCCGGCGATCACACCGCCGTCACCTTCCAGAACATGTATCTCGCCATTGCGGATATGGGCATCGAAATCCGCCACCATCGGCGCCGGCGGGTGGCCGATCCGCTCGATATATTTCTGATAGGAAAGCCGGGCGCACTGACGGATGGCATCGGCGTCTGCCGGCAGTGCCGGACGCGGCTTGCGCATGACGACCTCCATGTCAAAACCACGGTGAAACGACGCTCAGAGCGGCCGACGGAAAGATGTGACGAAGGATCAAAAAAAAACAAGGCACGAAGCCTTGTATTCAGGTATCGCGTCGATCATTTAACCGGGCTTACCCGGCGGCAGCAGGTCAAACCGCGCCTTAGATCCATCCTCCCAAGACTTTGACCGCGAGAAGGACAGGGATCGTTCGCCCCTGCCTCATTGGGGCTGGAAACTAGCCCATTGTGGGGCCGCTGTCACCCGAAAAGTGACATTTTTGTCTCGGTCTATAACTTTTTTTGGCGACGCATCGGAAAGTCCTTGCCGAGCCGTTTCGGGTGAGTCGTTTGCCCGCCCGACCCAGGGCATATCCGCCGCCGCGCCGCAGGGTCTCCAACCGCTTTCTTTCTCCTGGGGAAGCCGCTATGACAGCGAGCGACTGATCGCGATTTCGCCTGATTCCTCTTCTACGCGACGCTCCACAACCGGATGTCATTATGCGCCTGTCCCGCTATTTTCTGCCTCTCTTGAAAGAGAACCCCAAGGAAGCCGAAATCGTCTCCCATCGGCTGATGCTGAGGGCCGGCATGATCCGTCAACAGGCCGCCGGCATCTATTCCTGGCTGCCGCTCGGCAAGCGCGTGCTGGAAAAGGTCAATACGATCATCCGCGAGGAGCAGAATCGCGCCGGCGCGATCGAAATCTGGATGCCGACAATCCAGCCGGCGGAGCTGTGGCAGGAAAGCGGCCGCTATGACGACTACGGCAAAGAGATGCTGCGGGTCGATGATCGCCATGATCGGGCGATGCTTTACGGACCGACCAACGAGGAGATGGTCACCGATATTTTTCGTGGTTATGTGCGCTCCTACAAGGACCTGCCGCTCAATCTCTATCATATTCAGCTTAAGTTCCGCGATGAGATCCGGCCGCGTTTCGGCACGATGCGGTCGCGGGAGTTTCTGATGAAGGATGCCTATTCCTTCGATATCGATGCGGACGGCGCGCGGCACTCCTACAACAAGATGTTCGCGGCCTACCTGCGCACCTTCGTCCGCATGGGGCTGCAAGCGGTGCCGATGCGGGCCGATACGGGGCCGATCGGCGGCGACCTCAGCCATGAATTCATCATTCTCGCCGACACCGGTGAATCGGAAGTGTTCTGCCACCGGGCCTATCTCGACTATGCGATGCCCGATGCGGATACCGATTTCGACGATGTCGCCGGCATGCAGGCGTTGGTGGACAAATGGACCGCGCTCTATGCGGCGACATCGGAGATGCACGATGCCGAGGCCTTCGCTCGGATCGGCGAAGAAGACAAGCTGTCGGCGCGTGGCATCGAAGTGGGCCACATCTTTTATTTCGGCACCAAATACTCCGATCCGATGAAGGCCACGGTGATGGGGCCGGACGGCCGCGAACACTTGGTCCACGGAGGGTCCTACGGCATCGGGCCGACACGCCTGGTGCCGGCGATCATCGAGGCGTCCCATGACGATAGCGGCATTGTGTGGCCGGCGAGCGTCGCCCCTTTCGATCTGAGTTTGATCAATATGAAGGTGGGCGATGCGGCATGTGATGCGGCGTGCGAGCAACTCTATGCGGCACTCTCCAAGGCTGGCCTGGATGTGCTTTATGACGACCGCGACGAGCGGGCGGGGGCCAAATTCGCGACCGCCGATCTGATCGGCCTGCCTCAGCAACTGATCGTAGGACCGCGCTCGATCGCGGAGGGCGCGGTGGAATTGAAGGATCGCAAGACAGGCGCACGGGAGTCGCTGCCGCTGGAGGCGGCGATCAATCGCCTGTCCACGACGGATTGAGGCACGCAATGAGCGGCGACATCGCGCAGGCGGATACTTCGGCAAAACCGTCCAACGGGGCGCGGCGACGGTCGGGTGGTGCGTTTTCCGCCTATGAGCGCATGGTCGCCTGGCGTTATCTGCGGGCGCGCCGCAAAGAGGCGTTCATCTCCGTCATCGCCGGGTTTTCCTTCATCGGCATCATGCTGGGCGTCGCCACGCTGATCATCGTCATGGCGGTGATGAACGGCTTTCGGGCCGAACTGATCGATCGGATCCTGGGCGTCAACGGCCACATGATCGTCCAGCCGCTGGATCGGCCGTTCGACGACTATGACGCGCTCGCCGCGAGGCTGGCGGCGCTGGACGGGGTGCGGGCGGCAATCCCAACCATCAACGGACAGACGCTCGCCTCCGGCTATCGCGACGCCGGCACCGGCGCGCTGGTGCGCGGCATCCGCGCCGAGGACCTGCCGAAGCTCGGCGGCGTTTCCGACAACATTCTGTCCGGCGACCTCGTCGGCTTTGCCGCCGGCGACGGCATTGCCGTGGGGTCGCGCCTGGCCTCGCATCTCGGTGTGGGGGTCGGAGACAGCGTCCAACTCATTTCGCCGGAAGGGGACGTGACGCCTCTCGGCGTGACACCGCGCATCAAGGCCTACCCTGTTTCGGCGATATTCGAGATCGGCATGTCGGAATACGACGCGTCCATGATCTTCATGCCGCTGGAGGAGGCTCAGCTTTACTTCAATTCCGATGGGCTGGTGCAGTCTATCGAGCTCTTCGTCGATGATCCGGACGAAATCGACAGGCTGCGTCCGCTGGTCGAGGACGCCGTCGGCAGCATGGTGTTCATTTCCGACTGGCGCCAGCAGAACCGGACCTTTTTCTCCGCGCTGGAGGTGGAGCGGAATGTCATGTTCATGATTCTGACTTTGATCGTTCTGGTCGCCGCGCTGAACATCATCTCCGGGCTGATCATGCTGGTAAAGGACAAGGCGCGTGACATTGCCATTTTGCGGACAATGGGCGCAACATCCGGGGCCGTCCTCAGAATCTTCTTCATGACGGGGGCCGCGATCGGCATCACCGGCACTATTGCCGGCGTCGGGCTGGGCGTGATCGTCTGCCTCAACATCGAATCGATCCGGCAATTTTTCTCCTGGATCTCCGGCACCACCATCTTCGATCCCGAGCTCTATTTCCTCAGCCAGTTGCCGGCCGACATGAATGCCGTCGAAACCGCCTGGGTCATCTTGATGGCCCTCGGCCTTTCGTTCCTGGCAACCCTGATCCCGGCGTGGCGGGCGTCGCGCTTCGATCCTGTGGAAGCGCTGCGCTACGAATAGGAATCACCGGCATGAACGACAGCGTTTTGCGGCTCGACGACGTCCAGCAGCACTACCAGCAGGGCGACAATATCCTGTCGATCCTCAAGGGGGCCGACTTCGCCCTGAAGCAGGGCGAGATCGTTGCGCTGGTGGCGCCCTCGGGCGCCGGCAAGTCGACGCTGCTGCATGTCGCCGGATTGCTGGAAAAGCCGAGTGCCGGCGAGGTCTTGATCGGCGGGGTGGCGACCAGCGCGCTGACCGACGACGCGCGCACCGCGATGCGGCGCGAGGAGATCGGTTTCGTCTATCAGTTCCACCATTTGCTGCCGGAGTTCTCGGCGCTGGAAAACATCATGATGCCGCAGATGATTGCCGGTCTGTCCGCCGGCGAGGCAGCCGACAGGGCACGTCAATTGTTGGATTATATGCGCATCGTGCACCGCGCCGACCATCGGCCGGCGGAGCTTTCCGGCGGCGAACAGCAGCGGGTCGCCATTGCCCGCTCGGTCGCCAACGCGCCGCGAATCCTGCTGGCCGACGAGCCGACCGGCAATCTCGACCCGGAGACAGCGGGCTATGTGTTCGAAGCCCTCGACGCGCTGGTGCGGCAATCGGGGCTGTCGGCCCTGATCGCAACCCACAATCACGAGATCGCCTCGCTGATGGATCGGCGCGTCACGCTTGATGACGGCAAGGTCGTCGCTTTCTGACCGGACGATCGCAGCTAGAGTATCCGTTTTGATCAAGCCAGTTTTGTCGACCACATTCTGTCAGCCTTGATGAGTGCATTTGCCATTTCGATGAGCTTTCGCATGATGGCTATGAGTGCGACCTTCTTGGGTTT